>Ga0315533_1001308_pt1 | contig 19293 bp, 19 predicted proteins | sample SalMarSW160130MG_FD_203081 | JGI IMG/M metagenome (GOLD analysis project Ga0315533, IMG submission 203081) | Salt marsh sediment microbial communities from the Plum Island Ecosystem LTER, Massachusetts, United States - Salt Marsh Sediment SW1601-30 ... | reverse complement strand
GATGGCGAACGCAGGCCGTCTCATCAGGGAAGAGATGCTGAAACTCTAACAGAGTCCGGGGGTAATCTGACATGCGTAGGATCATACCCCAAAACGCCGACCTGTGTCAACCGGATAGGCATGCTATCTTCATTGCGCCTTTTCTAGTTGATCATAATATGCTTTTGCCTCATTCACACCAAGAATTTCTTCACCTTCATTTTCCTTCATCAATTGGACCAAAGCATAATTTTCTATAATTTCTTCTATCCTCTCAAAAGTCTCAATAGGAATCTGAACTGCTATTTTTCTGTTATGCTCATCAACAATATATTGCTTATTGATTGTTTCCATTTTTTAACTCCTTATAGTCTTAATTGTCTTGTTTAGCCGACTCATTCTCTCATCGACCATTGATTGACAGGAAAATTTGCCCTGATATAATTTTGCTAAGTATATATTCAAGCAAATTCGCCTTACCTTGTTATCATTATATTAATAGTATCAGTGAGAGTATTGCATGTCAATATCCATGAAATAGAAGAACCTGCTTGATGAAGTACTGAATGTGATGCGGCTTTATCACTGTTCGATACATACGGAGTGAGTATGCTGCGACTGGATTAAAAGATACATACAGTATCACAATATAACTTGTCGTGAAGATTTAATGAATGACGATAATGAGGTAGAATCTTTTCTGACACATCTGGCAGTGGACAAGGAAGTGTTGCCATCGACTCAGAATAAGGCCATGAATGTGCTGGTTTTTTTATACAAACAGATAGGTTGTCTTTTGAAGAGATGCAATTTGATTTCAGGAAAAGGAGGTGATGAGGATAGAAAGCCTTAGATCACAGATTGCCTATATTTCGTTTTTTCTCAGGGAGCATGGAGATGAGGAAAATTGTCAGGAGCGGTATTATTGCCAGAAAGTAAAGAACCGCACGGATAGAAAAAATATCTGCCAGCTTTCCTGTCACAGGGGCCATCATTCCTCCAAATCCAAAGGCCAGACCCATCATAAGACTTGAGACCATCGATCTTCCACGTGGAGCCAATTCCTGTGCCATTGCTACTCCTATCGGCATGGTAGCCATAGAAAAAAGTCCTGCAAAAAAAGCACTAACATAGACCCAGTTGCCAGGAAGATAGAGAAGCAGGAACAGACTGGGTGTCGCCAGGCCATGAGCGCAATAAAAAATGGGTTTATATCCAATTCTATCCGATAGGTGACCGGCAAGAAGCCCGCTCATTGCTCCAGCCACTGTGAAGATAGACACTATTGCTCCGATAGAAATGAGGGAATATCCTTCCTGTGCGTAAAGCACTGGTATAAAGCTTCTAAACGAGACACCGACAAAGGCTCGCAAAACCATCACCACCCAAAGCAGGATAATCGATTTCCATACTTCTCCCAATACTTCTTTGATTGAATGAAGAAAGCCCAGATCTTTGAGTCCCTCACTCTGGGGTGAGGGCACGATCCTGAACAGAGGAATCATTACTGCCAGGCCAAAGATCATTGTGAATGGGGATATTTTTAGGCCGTAGGAACCCACTAAATAGGTGATAAATAGCGGAGCCACTCCAAAGGCAAATGTCCCACCCACATTGAAAATTGACATGGAAAATCCAAAATTCCGGCCCGAGTAAGTAGAAATCATACCGGCAACCGAAGGATGAAACATAGCCGAACCGATGGATCCAAGGGATATAACAAGAAGCAGCACCGGAAAACATGGCGCTACTCCCACAAGAGGAATAAAAACGATGGCAAGAAGGGGACCACCAAGCACAAAGAAACGCGTTCGGTAGTGGTCGGCAAGGTATCCCACGGAGGGTTGAATAATAAAAGCGAGAAAACGGCTTATTCCTACGATGAGACCGACCTGTGCCAAGGTAAGAGCAAACTTCTCGACAAATACAGGAAGGAGAGGATTGATAAAAGAAGAGTAAAAATCACCAATAAAATGAACAAGTGTCAATGCAAATATTACTTTTATATCAGTAGTTTTTTGATCTTCCATTATATTAACAAATAAAAAAACCACCCTCTGGTGGCTTTTTTATTTCAATTTGCTAAGGAAAAGTTTGGGAGGCTTCTATCAAGGACAGAGTCGCAGCTTGAGCCCTCGGGTATGGACTTCGCAGATCATGCCAGGGCCCTGGTAACTATCTCTGCTATATCTAAAACCTCTAATTTATCCTCCAGTTCTTCTATTTTAACCGCATCGTCCAGCATCTTGGCGCATTGTGGACAGGCAACAGCTATAATCTGCGCACCGGTATCAAGCGCTTGCCTTGCCCTGATTCTATTGGGACTGTCCTCACCTCCACCAAGGATATCGGTAAAGAAATTTCCTCCTCCACCTCCACAGCAGAAGGCATTTTCCCTGTTTTGATCCATCTCAATCAGCTCGACTCCGGGAATGGATTCCAGGATTGTTCTTGGGGCTTCATATTCACCATTATGTCTTCCCAGGTAACAGGGGTCGTGATAGGTTATTGTGGCTTTATATTCTTTTAATGGTATCTTTTTGGACTGCATCAAGGGTGCAAGTATTTGGGTATAATGATATATTTCACATTTTTCCTCAAGACCTGGATAATCCTTTTTAAATGCATTAAAGGCATGGGGATCGAGGGTGATGATCTTTTTTATCCCGAGCTCATTAAATAAAGCGATATTTTGCTTTGAGAGAGACTGAAATAACCCCATTTCACCAAGGGTTCTCACCTCATTTCCGTCACAAAGTTCTCTATTGCCAAGGATTCCTATAGATACACCAGCTTGAATGAGAATATTTCCCACTGCCCTGGAAATCTTTTTAGCCCGTTCATCATATGAGCCGACACAGCCAATATAAAAGAGATACTCCTGTGCATCATAGGTTTCTATAGCTGTACCATCTGCCCATTTTCCCCTCTCCTCGGCTGGCTCCTTGTAGGGATTACCGCTGATGTTGATGTTTTTAAGGTAATCCCTGACAGGTGGAGGTATGATCCCTTTGTTTACCATTTCTTCCCTGGCCGCAATAAAGATATTAACCAGATCATCACTGAATGTAAATACGCAATGTTCGACACAGTTGGCACATGTGGCGCAGGAGAAAAGTATTTCCTGGAGGTGCTCGCTGTTTTTTATCTCACCATTGAGCCATGCCCGTATTAACCACATCCTGCCTCCAGGAGAGTATGTCTCAAAGGAAAACTTACGGTACGATGGGCAGTTAAAATCGGCATAATCACTGGTAAATTTGCAATAACCACACCTAAAGCATCTATGTACTATTTCTTCATATTTCATCTAATTCACCTCCCAGTTTCCAGGATTCATAATTCCATTTGGATCTAAATTGTCTTTTATCATTTTCATGAGATTACGTGTGTTGGGATCCATCCGCTCAAGCGCCATCCTCTGTTCATTTACAGTTGGTTTCCAAAAAATTCCACCGGCTGACAGGGCATACTCGCTGACCTCATGCAGTGCCTTTCTAACTCTTTCCATCATGTCAGGGTCTGCACGGTTGAATGTAAAGGCAAAACCAAACATCATAGAGTGACCTCTGCCTATAATCCTTGCCATAGCAGAATATGAAAGATCATATTTGGCGGCCAACTCCATTACTTTTCTGCTACACTCCGGATACCTTTCAACCAGTATAATTGGCCCAGAATATTCAAATCCGCCACCCTTTTTTACATCTGCAAATCTACTGACACTCTGTTGGGGCATCTCTAATAGTGTTGGCTTCATGACTGGTGGAACAGACATAAATCCACCGTCCTTACTCTTTATAAATCCATCAAGTGCATCCCAGATCATCTTTCTTTTAAACTCAAGTTCTTCATCTGTATCACCAGTTAGAAATATAGTTATATGGTGGTTATCTTTGAATATCATAGGCAGAGGCTGGGCAAAAATGTTTATATCTTCTACCATTTCAGTATGGGTGATCTCATAGATAATATCTGGGATAAGATCTTCTTTATCTGTAATAAATATTTCTACATCTCTCATCCTTTTTTTTGGATAGAGCTTAATTGCCACCTTGGTAATGATACCGGTAGCCCCAAACCATCCCAAAAATAATCCAGATAGATCTGGAAGCGGGGCACCCTTTGAAAACCAATCTGAAGACATGGAAGATGAACCAATATGACAGATCTCTCCGGATGGCAGCACAACCTCTAAACCGCTAACCATATCGGAATTGAAGCCATACTGTTGCGTTAGCCTTCCCTGGCCGTGTATCATTACGTTTGCCGCTATTGTTGCTGTTGCAGGAGCGTCAGGAATACTGTGCCGCAACCTGGAATAGTTTTTTTCTAAGTATGACTTCAATACCCCATGTGAGGTTCCTCCCTCAACTATCACATATCTTGCCTTTTCATTCACCTCAAGTATCTTATTCACCCTTTTCATATCGATCACTATTCCCCCTTTTAAGGGAATAATCAGGCCAGTTAAAGCCATGCCTGCTCCCATAGGGACGAGGGGTATTTTTTCCTTGTTTGCAAGCCTCACTATCTTTTGTATCTCCTCTGTAGTTTTTGGTACAACCACATAGTCTGGCTTATGGGCAGGCATCAAGCCAGGGTCTCGTGCATAGAAGTAGGCTTCTTCCTCTCTATCTGAGACATAATCTTCCCCCACTATCTCAGCCAGTGAAAGACGGATATCGCTCATATCATTATACCTCCGTTTCTTATTTTTCGCTTATGGCCATTCTGCAAAGGTCAATTATGTGGATTGGCTTTATGCCTCTTTTCGCGACCTTTGTTGATAAGGCATTTTGACATGCCGGGCAATTAAAAAAACAGTATTCAGCGCCACTATCAACCATATCATCTATATTCCGTGTCTGCACATCATGGCGCAGGTCATAACCAGAAAGCATACCAAACATATCTCCACAGCAAAGGGCATTTTCGTTTTGATATTTCCTGTCAACAAGTTCAGCGCCTATTAACTGCATGATGTCGGCTACAAAATGATGTTTGTCAGAGGAAAGCCGAGATGAGCATGGCCTCTGATAGGCCACCTTAATATTCAATGGCCTTATTTCATTACTTAATTCTTTTAATCTGTTGTATAAATATTCAAAGTAATGAATGGGCTTGAAGGGGACCTCCATACCATATGCTGGTGCAAGTGAGGCGAATGCGCCATAACACTCATCATGCATAAATACAACCTCTTCGACGCCCAGTTTCCTGAAATTATCTATCACCATAGGGAGCCTTTCCTTTATTATCGAGGTATTGGCAAAATGTATGTAGACAACGTTACAGAAGAATTCCTGACCAAAAATGTAGGAGGGCATAACATCATCAAAGAGCCTACCCTGAACTAATTGGATGAATTCAGGCATGAAACCGAAAGACAGGATCTTTTTCTTAATGTCTCCTATCTTAAATTTTCCCCGAGGTTCGCCTATATTGATCCACTGTTTCGTAATGGCTCTGGGTGCAGTAAGTATACCCTTTTCCTGTCTCATTTCGGTGATTAGATAGAAAGGATGATTTCCCCTTTTGCAATATTCCTCACACCCATAACAGGTAACACAATCGTGTAGGACAAAAGAGTCCTTTCCTTCACTTATCTTCAAAATTTCTTCTTTCGCCTTATCTTTATCCAGATCTATATACTGACACTTGACGAGGCAGTCTACTGTTGGGCAGTTTTTACAGAGGTTGTTATTGAATTTTAGCTCATACATATTTCCCCCTTTTCGCTCTTTCCGGCAGTTTTTTCTTATGTATGCTCATGCCATTGAATGCTGTTTATGCACCTTTATATGGTATCCATTTATATGTCAAGATTTTGAGCCTGATATGTGAAAATTAAGCTAATCAGATTCTAATATGATTACATGGAGCTCCCTAAGGTCGTGTGGGTATTAGATAAATTTCTATCGTTCATTTTCGATGATATTATTTGCTTATCATACTCGAAATTCAAAAAGGAAAGGTAATGCAACAGGAATTTACTATTTGACATATTGTAAACGGTAGCATACAAATTTGAGACATTTAAAGGCAATAAATAATTCAGATTTATTAGAAGATGCAGAAGAGGCGGCAACAATTATGACCAAAAAGAGACTTTTCTTTGATAAAGCAGCGTTGGGGGCTGGCTGAGGTGCTAAAATAGGTCCGGGTGACCTAACTAAGGCACTTCTGGGATTAGAACCCTTATTTGATCCTAATGTTATTGTAGGAGCAGAGAAACTTGACGATGCTGGAGTTTACAAAATTTCTGAAGAGCTAGCGTTGGTTCAAACACTTGATTATTTCACTCCTATTGTAAAAGATCCCTATATATTTGGGCAAATTGCTGCAGCTAATGCCTTAAGTGATGTCTATGCCATGGGGGGAAGGCCGATTACTGCTATGAATATAATAAGTTTTCCTGCTGCTTCCATGGATTTATCTATTCTGAGTGATATTTTAAGAGGAGGAATGGATAAACTTAAAGAAGCCGGAGTACCGCTGTTGGGTGGACATAGTCTTATTGATAAAACAGAGGTAAAATATGGCCTTGCTGTCACTGGAGTGGTGCATCCTAAAAAAATATTGACAAATGCAAAGGTTAAAGCAGGGGATAAGTTGATACTCACTAAGCCTATTGGCACTGGTATCCTTAGCAACTGTTTTAAAAGAGAGATGTTGGACAGGAAAACAGAAGAAGAAATCATTCGGGCCATGGCAACATTAAATAACAAATCCTCTGAAATCGCACTGACAGTCGGTGTGCATGCCTGTACGGATATAACCGGATTTGGACTTGTAGGGCACCTTGCAGAAATGATCGAAGCAGGAAATGTTGGTATAGAAATTGATTACGCTTCAGTTCCATTGTTCTCAAGGACAGAAGAATTTGCAAAGATGGGAATTGCTCCTCCTGGAAGCAAGCGAAACAGAAAATTCCGTGAGGTCGTGTTAGAAGTCATATCAGATTTACCAGAGTGGAAGCGGTCGATTCTTTTTGATGCCCAAACCTCTGGAGGTCTGGTATTCTCTGTGAATCCGCAAAAGGCTGACATATTATTAAAAAAGCTTCATCAAAAAGGAATAAAGAAAGCTGCTATTATTGGAGAGGTAGTAAAGGAACTTAAGGGGAAGATTTTAGTAAAGTAAGGAATAATATGATAGAGATAACTATCCCTGGAAGGGGCGATTATACAATTAAGAATTTAGTCTTAGACCTAAATGGAACCGTTGCCTTAGATGGAAAAATGATACAAGGTGTAAAAGAAAGGGTGGCCATGTTGAGTCAGAAGGTGGATGTCATTATGGTAACTGCTGATACGAATAAAAATGCAGGCCTATTGGCAAGAGATTTACCTATTACACTACATAAAATAAAAGAAGCCGAAGAAAATGACCAAAAGCTCAGAGTGGTTTTAAAAAAAGGAAAGAATAACACTGTTAGTATAGGAAATGGCTGCAATGATATTTCTATGCTTAAGGAATCTGTTATTGGAATCTGTATAATAGGAGGGGAGGGGGCATCGGCTGAGGCGATGATGGCCTCTGATCTCGTAGTTCCTACTATTAATGATGCTCTTGATCTTTTATTAAAACCGCATCGGTTAAGGGCAACACTGCGAAGATAGTCTGATAAACTAATGAAACTAATAAAACCAATAAAACTCTTAGCTCAAAATGATTTATCTTGATTTTAATGCGACAACACCCATAGCTAAGGAAGTAGCTGAAGCAATGATGCCCTATATCCTAAAGGATTTTGGGAACCCAAGCAGTGCCCACCCTATGGGAAGAACTGCAAAGGAGGCACTGGAGAAAGCTCGAGGCCAGATATCCAGAGTGTTGGGGTGTGATAGTAATGAGATTATTTTTACGAGCGGTGGAACCGAATCGAACAATATGGTTTTAAAGTGTGTGGCATGGAGTTTGCAGAAAAAAGGTGGCCACATAATTACTACAAAAATTGAGCATCCTGCCATAATTAATACTGCTCACTTTCTTATGAAAGGCGGGTGTGATGTGACATTCCTTCCTGTCGATACATATGGTTCACTCGACCCAGATGAGGTAAAAAAGGCACTACGAAAAGATACCATCCTTATAACAGTGATGCATGCAAACAATGAAACAGGCACAATCCAGCCTCTCACTGAAATTAGCTCTATTGCCAGAGAACATGGAGTTCTTTTTCATACAGATGCAGCTCAATCTGTTGGTAAAATAGAAACTAAGGTACATGATCTCGGCGTTGATTTTTTAACCATTGCCGGCCATAAGATCTATGCCCCTAAAGGTGTGGGCGCACTTTATATAAGAAGAGGGGTAGAGATTGAGCCCTTTATACATGGTGGTGGCCAGGAGATGGGATTGCGGTCTGGCACAGAAAATGTGATCCTTAATGTAGGTTTGGGCAAGGCATGTGAGCTGATCATGGATAATCTCTATGATGATATGTCACGTTTAAGAAGGCTGAGGGATAGTTTGTATAATCAGATACGGACAGAAATTTCGGAGGTTGTATTGAACGGTCATCCGGAACATAGGCTCCCCAATACCCTATATCTATCCTTTCCGGGAGTGATTGGAGAAGAAATTCTTAAGGAGACCCCTGAACTGTGTGCCTCTACAGGGTCTGCCTGTCATGATCAGTCTGTAAAATTATCTCATGTGCTTGAGGCCATGGATGTCAAAGAAGAGGTGGGCATGGGAGCGATTAGATTGAGCCTTGGGAGGCCCACTACCGAGGCTGGAATTGATCAGGCGGCGCAGTGGATTATTAGAACGGTAAAAGAAAGATAGATTTAGGGATTTAGGAATTTAGGGATTGTGAAATAAAAAAAAGGTATTAATCGCTGACCGAGAGTGTAACGAAACTCGTAAAACGCTTACGACTACTTGGTTAGATAACTTTAGCTCACTTTAGACACTTTATCAGAGATTGAGGAGGCTCTATGGATTTATTGAGCTCATTAATTAATATTGTAGGGGAAGATAGGGTATCAAATAATCAAGAGGAGCTTTTTATCTATTCTCAAGATTCAGGTGCACAAGCTCCCCGAAAGGTAGACTATGTGGTCATGCCCAAAACTGTTGATGAAGTACAGCAGATAGTAATTTTAGCCAACAAGGAGAAGATCCCTATTACCCCACTCGGTGGGGGTTTTACGCTGTCGGCTCTGGTTGTGCCTAATAAAGCCGGGATGGTTCTGGATATGAAAAGAATGGACAAAATTATCGAAGTAAATGACATAGGCAGGTATGTTGTAGTTGAAGCAGGGGTATCGCAGGCTGCATTAAAGACGTATCTTGAGAAAAATTCCCCTACTCTTCAACACTCTACCCCAGAGGCACCTCCCACTGTTACGGTCGTGGGAAATGCCCTTATTCAGGGGCACGGGCATATATCACCACGATACGGGGTTAACTCAGATATGATAAATGGGATGGAAGTAGTGCTCCCAACAGGTGAGGTATGTAAGATAGGATCGTGCTCTGTTAGCCCATATTGGTTTACAAGAGGGCCACTGCCAGATTTATCAGGGCTGTTTATTGGGTGGTTTGGAACAACAGGCATTGTAACAAAGCTTTCTATAAAGCTCTATCCCAAACCACCATACAGGGAGGTAATGGCCTTTTCCACAGATGACATAGATTCAATAACAGATGCCATTCATGATGTTATGCATCTCGATTTATTGGAGGATTTCTTTCTTATAACCCAGGAAAAGCCAGATTGGATGAATCATATCTTTTTTGTCATCATTGTATCCGCTCATGCTAAAGAGGAACTTGAGCTTAAAAAAGATATGTATAAAAAATTATTTAGGGAATTTAAGGGAGGAGATAAGGTAGAATTTGTTGAAGATCTGCATCCGGCACTTGAAAAAAGGTTCCTGGATGTGCCACCGCTGGCTGCACTGGCTGCAGACTTTAGAAAGGGTGGGGGATTTGAATATACCGGTGCAATATTGCCCATAGATAAGGTTCCGGAGGCATGGAGAAAGGGAATAGAGATTGCGCATAAATATGGCATGATAGTCTCCTATGTGCACCAGGTCTTAATGGGCAACAGCATTATGTTCGGGTTTAATTATTCCTTTAACAGGGCTGATGAGGAGGATGTAGAAAAAACCAGAAAGGCCCTTGATGAGTCAAACAGGCTGACCTTTGAATTGGGGGGGATAGTTTGGAAGGGTGAGGTAGGAGCACAAAAATTAGCAATGGAGAGAATGGATCCAAATACCGCTGGTCTCATAAAGAAGGTTAAGGGACTTTTAGATCCAAATGGAATTATGAATCCAGGAAACTGGGAGAAGTAATATAGACAATTCTTGCCCAGTTTAATATTGACTTTAATAAACGTTATGGTAGAGATATTAAAGGACAGGATTTTAGGTTTTCAATTAGGGATGGCAAGGGAAGTTCTTAGTTTTTAACATTAAAAGAGGGGGTTTATTATGAAAAAAGTATTCTGGGTAGTTATTGCTTTATTTTGTTTTTCCACTTTCTTTATTATCTTCCCATTATCTTCTGCTGCAAGGCCAATTAAAGTGGGTATTATAGACTGTTATAGTGGTCCGGCCACAACATTTACATATGATGTTCGTGATGCTTTCAAAATGGCTGTTGATGAAGTTAATGCTAAGGGTGGAGTTTTAGGAAGGAAACTAGAGTTTACCACAAGGGACACCAAGTTTAAGGTTGATCTCGGTATCAGCGTGGCCAAGGAATTGATAATGCGTCAGAATGTAGATATACTTATGGGCACAATCAGTAGCTCTGTTGCCCTTGCACTGTCTGAGATAGTAAAACGTGAAAAGACACCCTTCTTTTGCACCTTTTCCAAAAGCGCAAAGATAACTGGGGAGAAAGGGCATCGCTATGTTTTCGGTATTACCGAAAACACATCAATGATTGGCAAGGCGGCAGCAGTGGGTCTGGCCAAAAAGCCCTACGTAAAATACTGGATCGCCGGTGATGACTATGAGTATGGTCATGCACTCGCAGATGGCGTGTGGGGCAATTTGCGGAAAAAAAGGGCCGATGTAAAGATGGTGGGACAGTCATGGTGGAAAGTTGGTGAGCCTGAGTTGACACCGTACCTTACCGCTATTTTGTCTGCAAAGCCTGATGCAGTCATTTTCGCCACTGGTGGCGCCAGCATGGTGAACATTATGAAAGTGGCCAAGGCAACTGGGTTTGCGAAAAAGATTCCCATGTTTGTACACACCGCTACCGAACTCAGTACCCTTATGCCGCTTGGCCAGCAAGCACCTGAGGGAGTTCTTGGCACTTCTAACTATCACTTCTATTTCCCGAAAACCCCTGAGAATAATAAATTTGTTAAGGTTTTTAAAAAGACATATGGGAGATACCCCAAGGTCGGCGCACTTTATGGCTATATCACCGCCCAGTTCATTATAAAAGGTTTCAAAAAAGCGGGCAAGTTAGATACAGAGATGTTTATCGATGCCATTGAGGGAATGAAAGTAGGCAGCCCTGTAGGTGAGATACAGCTCCGAGCCTGCGATCATCAAGCCGTGCTACCCATGTTTCTTGGCAAGACCGAGAGATCTTCAGAATATCCCTTCTTCATTGCCACAGACATAACAACCATTCCAGGACCTGACGTTATGCCCACATGTGATGAGATTAAGAAGGCACGAGGGAAATAGTCTGTTAGGCTTAAAAGGGGTCAGTGATCTGGCCCCTTTTTTTAGAGGAAAGTAATAATAATGGATATAGGGCAGGTATTTACCTTTTCTGCATTGGGTTCTCAATTCCTGGTTGGTCTTAGCCGGTCGATGATCCTGTTTATTGTGTGCTCAGGGATGAGTTTTGTTCTTGGAGTACTCAGGGTCCCAAATGTTGCACATGGCTCCCTTTATATGATAGGGGCTTTCTCTGCATTTAGTATTGCGAGCCTCTTTGGTGGCAGCCCCACTGGTTTTTGGCTGGCATTAATTTTTGCACCATTGGTGGTAGCCTTTGTAAGCTTGATAGTGGAGAGGGCCCTGTTTTGTCATCTTTACGAGAGAGAACACCTCATGCTGCTTCTATTTACCTTTGCCTTAATGCTCATACTCGGAGATCTGGTAAAGCTGACATGGGGCTCCGAATACAAGTCGATTGTAGCACCTCCTTTCCTGAGGGGCTCGATTACGATATTTGACTCACCGTTTCCGCGCTATAACCTGTTTCTCCTTATCATAGGCCCACTGGTTGCCATCGGTTTATGGATTTTTACGAATAAAACAAAGATTGGAAAAATATCCAGGGCAGCGGCGGTTGATAGGGAAATGGTAGGAGCAGTAGGTATAAATGTAAGCTGGGTGTTTGCGGCTGCATTCGTTATCGGCTGTTATCTTGCCGGATTGGGTGGAGCCCTCGTTGCCCCTACGGTGAGCATTACATTAGGGATGGATCACACAATAATTATCGAGGCCTTCCTCATAGTCACCATTGGGGGACTGGGTAATATGTGGGGCGCTCTTGTTGGCTCTCTTATCTTTGGGCTTACACATGCCTTTGGGGTATTGTTCTGGCCTCAATTTGCTATAGTTTTTCCATACATAGCGGTAACAATTATTTTGATCTGGAAACCCACAGGCATGCTAAAATCTGTGTGGTAAATATAGCAAGAACTCATCCTGTAAACTTACAGGTATACAGTCCAGAAGGAGCAAACATTGTTTAGAAATATCTTTCATCTGAAATCATCTGTGCCTATTGTTGCTCTCTTTATTGTTCTATTGATTCTTCCACCGATAATTCCTCGATTTTACACATATATAATAGCATTAATGTTTGTGACAGGTCTTTTGGCCATGAGCCTTAACATGGTAGTGGGGCATGGTGGGATGTTTCAATTTCATCATGCTGCTTTTTATGGAGTGGGAGCCTATACCTTTGCACTGATTTTGACCAAAACAACACTACCAATGTGGGTCGGTTTTGCTGCTGGGCCTATAGCGGCAGCTTTTGTAGGCCTGGTTATTGGTTGGTTTTGCGTGAGATTAAGCCGGTTATACTTTGGCATGCTCCAGATCTCATTAGGATCTTTAATCTGGGCGATCGTTTTCCGTTGGTATAGCCTTACCAGCGGTGATGATGGAATCCATGGCATTCCGATGCCATCAATCCTTTCTTCTTTAAACAGCTCATATTACTTTATCCTTATGGTACTTACTATTTGTTTAGTAGGCATGTATTTAATTTTTAAATCTCCCTTTGGGACCACACTTCAGGCTATAAGGGACAATCCCCAGAGATGTGAGGCAGTAGGTGTTAATGTCAGACGCCACCAGCTTGTCGCTATAGTAATAGCAACATTTTTTGCAGGCGTTGCGGGCGTTCTGTTTGTTATGCTGGAGAAGTCTGTTTTTCCTGATTTATTATTCTGGGTTCTCTCACTCGAGATATTTATCATGTGTCTTTTAGGGGGATGGTTTACCTTTCTGGGCCCCATGTTAGGGGCCGCAATAACCATGGCACTGAGGACTTTTGTTGGCATTTATACTGAATACTGGACATTGATTTTAGGAATTATTCTGATATTGCTTATCTTCTTTCTGCCGGAGGGGGTAATGGGCTATATTACAGAAAAGTTAAAAGGGCCGATCACTTCTTCTATACGAGAGGAATAATAAATGTTGCATGTAGAGGCCGTTAAAAAATCGTTTGACGGTTTTTTGGCTGTAAATGAGGCCGACCTTGTAGTTGAAAAGGGAGAAATTATTGCTGTTATAGGGCCTAATGGCGCCGGGAAAACCACCCTGTTTAACCTGATAACTGGCCAGCTAAAGCCAGATACAGGTAGAGTCATCTTTAAGGATGACGATATATCTGGTGTACCTCCATATGAAATTTGCAAAAAAGGAATCAGCCGATCCTTTCAAGTCGTTAATATATTTAGTCGGTTGACTGTCTTTGAGAATGTCCAGGTTGCTATGCTGTCTCATCAAAAGAAGACCTTTAAACTTTTTTCACCCACGAAAGGTCAGGTTGTTCAGGAGACTAAGGACATCTTAGATAATGTAGGCCTTAGTGATAAGGCAAACAACATTAGCGGTTCATTGTCCCATGGAGATCAGAAGGTCTTGGAGATAGCCATTGCCTTGGGTAATCAGCCAGAGCTATTAATCCTGGATGAACCTACTGCTGGCATGTCTCCTGAAGAGACATCAGCCACAATAGACCTGATTAAGCGTTTGACCACTGATCTGGGTTTGACCATTTTATTTTGTGAACATGATATGGAGTTGGTATTTGCTATTGCGCACAAGATCATGGTGATGCGACAAGGAAGATCCATTATCCAGGCAAAACCGGATCAGGTGAGGGATAACAAAGAGGTTCAAGAGGCCTACCTGGGAGATTCGGCTTGATGCTAAAAGTTAAAGATATTCATACCTATTATGGACTGAGCCATATTTTATTTGGGGTTACCCTCAATGTGTCTGAGGGTGAAATCGTCTGCCTTTTGGGCAGAAACGGGGCAGGGAAAAGCACCACTATGAGAAGTATTATGGGCCTGACTCCTCCTCGGAAGGGTACCATAAAGTTTAAGGGAAAGATTGTCACCGGGGAAAAGCCCTATCTGCTTGCCAGGCAGGGGATGGGCTATGTGCCTGATGATCGGAGGGTTTTTGCTGATTTGAATGTGGGAGAGAACCTGGAGATCTCAGAGAGGAAGGCTAAAGAGGGCGAAGGATGGACTAAAGAGGCCATCTATGAGCTGTTCCAACCATTAAAAGATATAGACTCTCGCAAGGCAGGATTTTTGAGTGGGGGTGAGCAACAAATGTTGACCATTGCTCGAGCACTGATGACGAACCCAGAGTTTTTACTACTTGATGAGCCGAGCGAAGGTCTGGCACCGATACTGGTTAATGTTTTAGAGGAACAGATCAGTAAGTTAAAAGATAAAGGTCTAACGGTACTATTAGCGGAGCAGAACCTGAGATCTGCTTTAAAGCTTAGCAATCGTGGTTACATTATCGATAATGGAGTTATTAGATATCACGGCAGCATTGAGGATCTAAGAGAGAATGAAGAAGTAAGAAAAAAATATCTGCTTGTTTAAACCTTTCTTCTATTCCAAAACAAATGGAAAAGGCCTTCATTTTTTACCAACATCATAAAATATCTTTCGAAATCCCACCTAAATGGAAGGTACTCACATTTGCTCAATTTAACGATTATTCTTTAAAAAAAAATGTAAGAGAACTTACCCGGGGTGCTCTGAAAAACCCAGTACAGTCGCCTAGCTTAAAAGATAGTCTTTCTTCCTCTGACAGAATAGCTATTATCATTGAGGATCTAACCCGCCCATCTCCCAAGAGGATTATCCTTGAATCCTTGCTTGAGGAGCTGGATGGTGCTGGCATTCACAGAAATAACATTTTGGTGGTCATTTCTCTTGGCACACATCGTTGCCTGACATCTGACGAGCTTGAAACCACCTTTGGAAGAGAGCTTATACAAACATACGAGTTTATTAATCACGATTGTCATGCCCCGGACCTTGTGCGTGTGGGCAGACTAAAGACAGGCCGGGATGTCAAGATCAACCGTGCTGTTTATGAGGCAACATTCAGGATAGGGATTGGCTCCGTATTCCCGCACCCCATGAACGGGTTTGGAGGCGGAGGAAAGATAGTTTTTCCCGGGGTTGCGGACTTCGATGCTATCCGTGAGCATCATTTGAAATATACCTTTCATGAGGGGACCGGCCTTGGAAAAATTAAGGGAAATCTTTTCTATGATGAGGTCTGCTCTATAGCCAGATCCGCCAAGCTTAATTTTGTAATTAATAGTATCCTTGATCAAAAAGATCAGGTCTATGATCTGGTCTCAGGAGATTCTGTTCATGCTCATCTTGCTGGGATTGAGAAGAGCAAGAAAATCATTTCTCAGGAGTTTTCAAAAAAGGCTGACCTGACCCTCATCACGTCTTTCCCCTACGTTGAAGGCCCACAGATTGTAAAACCTCTTGTCCCTGCCTCAATGGTGACAAAAGAAGGTGGTTGCATAATTTTAGCTGCTGATTGTACAGGGAACCTTCCCGATGATTTTATTGACAGTTTTGAAAGCTTTCACTCAAAATATGGTAATAATCTCTTAGGAGCGGTGCTTGACCATTTTGAGAACAATCGTTTGATTATGGAAGGTGGCGCCATTGATTTCAATATGGCATTAGGATTTACTCTTGCACTTCAGCACTGGTTTAAGATAATCCTGGTGTCAAAGGACATTCCGAGAGTAACTGGTGAAAAAATGGGCTTCCTTTATGCTGATGGCCTTGAACAGGCATTTGAGCTGAGTGAGTCTATTTGCACTCCCAATCCTGAAGTACACATCATTCCCTCAGGGGGTGTTATCCTGCCTGTTATTTAACGTATTGATATAATTATCGTATTCTATATTCTTATTTCATCCCGCCGAAGAAAAATGAGCATGCAGAAGAATTTCTGCATAGTCCATTATATTTTGATTTTTAGAGACTTCCAAAATGCATTGTTTTATTAGAGTCAATTTTCAGGGCGATTAGCAATAGATCAAGTTCTGAGATGAATTATTTGAAAAGAATTCCAAAGATTCCAGGAACAATAGACCTATTTCCCGAAGAAAAAGGGCAATAATATGTATATATCCCCTGATACTCAAAAAATTCCATGCCACTATGGCAGCCTTCAACAAGGGGATGAAACTTGCAGGTCACTAAAGAATTGGTATCTATCCCTCTGATACTACCCTTGAGTCTATTTCTCAATCACCATTGTGCCTGCCATCTTATCGCCCCATCGTAATCCTTTCTCATTGGTGAAGAGCTTGACAATTTCAATGATAACAATGATAAGAACAGCAATTCCGAGCAGGATATCAATGATCCAGCCGATAATTGGTATAAATAAGAAAAACAACATAATGGGACCAAGTGCAAACATCCAATTTCTCTTTGCAGACATACCATAATCTACTTTAGATGTAGGGTCTTGAGTATTAACTACAGATATTTTCATCAATTTCTTCCCAATACTTTTATACTCAAGGGCCTCGATAGGCAGAGCATCTCGTAGGAGCATGTAAAGGGCACCAATAATGCCCCCGACAAGAGGGATAAACCCTACTATCATTGAAGCTACAGCATCGATGATAAATGCTATTATCCGCTTGACAGGATCAGCCTTTGTTAATGCGACATCATTGGCCTTTGTTTCAATGGTTTCAGATTTTTCTTCAGTTTCTTGGGCCGTTTTTTCTTCTGTCTTTTCTTCGTTCATGGGCCATTCTCCTTTTCTATGTAGTAAATAGTTTCAAATATAATTATATGGTAAATTAATCCCAATTTCCAGTAGATAATTCAGGTTTGTTAAAAAAACAAAAACTAAGGTGAACAACCTGCTATTGCATTTCAAATGCTTTTCTTTGTGACATAAGAGCAATAACGTAAATTTGACATGAAGGAACTTAGTTCGCTTCGCTCCCGCCATCAGACAGGCGGGGGAACAGATTATGGATCGTAAGAATGACGTTTATTGTGGAGGGAGGAATGACAGAGACCATCAGTCAAATATCTGGGAATATTGTGGATGTTGTTGAAAGAAAGGTCTATCCAGGGACCATTGAAATTTCAGGCGAAAGAATAGCAAGAATTATTGCAGAGCATACTGACTATTCAACGTATTTCATCCCTGGATTTATTGACTCCCATGTTCATATTGAAAGTAGCATGCTTATCCCAACCGAGTTTGCAAGAGTGGCCGTGTGGGGGATACGGAAAAAGTTTTGGCCTTACCGATAGCTGGAATTATGAGTGATTTGAATTATTTCGAAGTATCTAAAAAATATATAGAGATGGACAGGTTTGCCAAAGAATTGGGCTCAAAACTAAAGGCACCTTTTATGACCCTTTCATTTATGGCATTACTGGTTATTCCAGAGATCAAGCTGAGCGATAAGGGGTTGTTCGATGTATCGAGATTTGCGTTTATGGATCTTTTTTCTTCTCCTTATGCATAAAATTTTGGGGGAGGGGGAAGCCTCTAATTGTGCTGAGAAATGATAAGAAAATGAATGAAATGAAATGATAAGAAAATGATAAGAACTCGCTTTTTGTAGGAAGGAGTATAGGGATTTCATGGTTGTGTATCAAGCCTAAATCGCACCCATGATATTGTGGGTGAGGACTTTTCATCAAATACATAAAGTTGGTAATGTTAAAGAGCGATTAGCTATGAAAAGATTTTTAAGGATTTGTTCTTCAAGAGGGGTATAATTGACTGAATTAGGGCAGACCTATTCCACTGAACCCAACTGAAACGGCTTCCTTATACTGCTAATCTACATAAAGATAGTTTTCAGAAGGAGGGAGATGAGACTCCGAATAGTAGAGGTAAGTTTCAGTGGTCTGTGGGGTAGCATTGGCCTTGGAAAGTTGATTTAATATAGCAAAACATCGTATGAACTGAGGGGATGATCTATGAAGATGCTTAAAATTCTCCAAGAGAATCAAAATGTCATTACTGCTGAAAATCGAGAATCATTTGAATTGCTTAATCAAATTCTGGACTTTGCTCAAAATGATTTGATGGATGAATTAAACAAAGTCGAATTCGGAGAAGATGATCCCCGTCTCTTATACGTCTTTTTTTTGGCCAGACCAATAAAAAATGGCATTAGCATATTTACGCTATCTTCTGAAGGCTTGAATGAAGACACATCTATACTATTGAGAGCCTTAATTGAGCAAGTTGGCTATATCTATTTTATTGCAACCCTTGAGGATAAGAGCAAAATTCTTGAACAATTTGGACACCATGAATACTGTCGAGTCAAGAGGTACAGAAAACAGATCAAGAAAGTGTCCCCAGGTCATCAATTCCCAGATGATGATGTGGAGAAAAAATGTGAAGAATATCAAAACAAATTTCATAAGAACGACATCTATTGGACAGGCCGAAATACCTCAGATATATTGAAAGAGGTAATAACGAAGTTTCCAAACAAGGACTTTGGTCGGTTGTATCTCAAGTGGTCGTTATTGTCTAATTTTGTTCATTCATCGCAGATGGCATTTGAATCCATTGTCCAACCAGAGTCTACGATCAGTTTAGCCCCCGATCCTTCACAACTACGTGAGGATCTGATTTGGACTGATATCTGCCTATTAGATATTCTCGAACTTATAAATAGAGCCTGTTCAATATTAGACGTTAAGTACATCGCTCCATTTTCCGGTTTTCTTGTGTTCATAGAGGATATCCAGGGTTGCGACTATATCATGCTCGATGACATGAATAAGGACATTGTCGT
>Ga0315533_1001307_pt1 | contig 19301 bp, 10 predicted proteins | sample SalMarSW160130MG_FD_203081 | JGI IMG/M metagenome (GOLD analysis project Ga0315533, IMG submission 203081) | Salt marsh sediment microbial communities from the Plum Island Ecosystem LTER, Massachusetts, United States - Salt Marsh Sediment SW1601-30 ... | reverse complement strand
TTTTGCCTTAAACTGAGCACTGTGATTACGTCTTTTGTTTTTCATGAATCTGTCTCCTGAAACTTTTATCGTCTCAGGCGACAAATCCACCTTAATTATGCGCCCAGTTTTTGGGGAGTATTATAATATTCCTGCTTGCATCATGGCATAAATTTCGATACGATCTTCTTCGGTGAGTTGGCAATACTTTCTCATAAGCGCTCCTTCTAGCGTTTTTTAGGTTAGCGAGTAAGTGTAACAGCTCACCACCTTTTTCGCTACTTGTTGCACTTATGAGTTGAATCCACCTTACCTTAAACTCAATCTTAGCCGATTCTATTTGCAGGGCGGGCAAGCCCTATAAATCCAACCAGTATTTCCGGCTACGGCTTGGCCTTCGCCGAGACGAGTTAATACTGAATGTGTGGAGTTTATTGCAATTTCTCCGCCATTCGCTGTTTCCCGAAACTGTTTAAAGTAAATAACCTCATGCAATATTACTACTTAAGGCCGACAAATACAACCAGATTTTACGTGCCCAAAAATGAAGAAAAACCGCGTTCAAACAGCAGGGGCAACCAAATTTGAAAACATATCTTAATGCACTTGACATAAACGTATGTGTGAAATATACTGCACCGCCCTGACGGTTAAATGATTAATTTGTTAAATGGTAATTGGTCCCTTAGGGACTGGTTAATTGGTAGCTCCACTGACCAATTACCACTCACAAACAAAAGGAGAATTTGATAATGGCAGAGAAGCAAGTGTATTTTTTCGGCGATGGCAAAGCTGATGGCAATGCAAAAATGAAAGAGCTTCTGGGCGGCAAAGGCGCTAATCTGGCTGAGATGTCCAAGCTGGATATTCCCGTTCCGCCCGGATTTACGATCACAACCGAAGTGTGCACTCACTTTATGAAAATCGGTGGCAATTACCCCAAAGAGCTCGAAGGCCAGGTCGAGGCCGCCTCAAAAAAGGTCGAGAAAATTATGAACAGCCGGTTTGGCAACCCTGAGAATCCACTTCTTTTCTCCGTACGCTCAGGAGCGCGCAGTTCGATGCCCGGAATGATGGAGACTATTCTCAACATCGGTTTAACATCTGCTACGATACCAGGTCTTATAGCCAAAAGCGGCAGTGAAAGGTTCGTCTATGATTCTTATAGACGTCTGATTATGATGTACTCCGATGTGGTTATGGAAAAGGCGGCGGGCATCGAACCGAAAGAAGGAATGGGTATTCGACACCAGCTTGAACATGAAATGCAAAAGCTCAAGGACGCCAAGGGGGCAAAAATTGACACGGACCTGGATGCAGATGACCTGAAAAAATTGGTGGATATTTTCAAAAAGAAGGTCAAACAGATACTTAAAAAAGATTTTCCTGATGATCACAATGAACAGCTCTGGGGCGCCATCGGGGCTGTTTTCCGCTCATGGAACGGTAAACGTGCCGTGTCATATCGCAGGATTGAGGGCATTCCCGATGAGTGGGGGACAGCGGTAAATGTCCAGACGATGGTTTTCGGCAATATGGGCACCAACTGCGCCACAGGAGTTGCATTTACGCGTGACCCCGCCACCGGCGAGAATAAATTCTACGGCGAATTTCTTGTAAACGCTCAAGGTGAAGATGTGGTAGCCGGCATCCGAACGCCGCAGGCAATCAACGAGGTCTCCAAGACCAAGGCGTCTAAACATCTTCCTTCTCTGGAAAAGTTGATGCCCGCCTGCTACAAGCAATTGGCCCAAATCCGCACAAAGCTTGAAAAGCATTACCGTGACATGCAGGACATTGAATTCACCATCCAGGACGGCAAACTCTTTATGCTGCAAACCCGCGTGGGCAAACGCAACGGCGTAGCAGCCGTAAGAATGGCTATCGAAATGTGCGAGAAACGCCTTATCTCCAAAGAAGAGGCGTTACTAAGGGTCAGGCCGGAGCAATTGGATGAGCTACTGCATCCCATGCTGGACCCGAAGGAAGAAAAGAAGGCTCAGCAATTGGCTGGCGGACTGCCCGCAGGACCCGGCGGCGGAATTGGCCAGATAGTCTTCACCGCCGACGATGCCGAGGCCTGGGCCAAACAGGGCAAAAAGGTCATTCTCGTTCGCAATGAGACCAGTCCCGAGGACGTGCACGGCATGAAAGCTGCTCAGGCAATTCTCACCGCCATGGGTGGCATGACAAGTCACGCTGCCTTAGTTGCTCGCGGCTGGGGCAAGTGCTGCATTGTCGGCTGCGGAGCCTTAAATATCAGCGCTACAAAAAAGGTTATGGCTGTCAAGGGCAAAGAGCTGCACGAAGGCGACTGGATTTCTCTCAATGGTACCAAAGGCGTGGTTTACGACGGCAAGATTGGTCTTTTGCCAGCCGACCCGCAAAAGAACGTGCACTACAAGAAACTGATGGGCTGGGCGGATAAAATCCGCAGGCTTAATGTCCGAACCAACGCCGACAATCCGCAGGATGCCAGGACTGCAAGAAATTTCGGAGCTGAAGGTATCGGCCTGTGCAGAACCGAGCACATGTTCTTCGGGCCTGACCGCATCGCAGCTATGAGGCAAATGATTTTGGCTGACGATGAAGCGGGTCGCAAACAAGCCCTAAAGAAGCTACTTCCCTTGCAGAGAAGAGATTTCATCGGCATCTTCAAGGCGATGGACGGTCTGCCCGTTACGATTCGCACGCTGGACCCGCCTTTGCATGAGTTTTTACCTAATGATAAGGCCAGCCAAAAAGAGATGGCTGAGCAGATGGGTGTCACCGTCGAAGCAATCAAGGATAAAGTCCAGTCACTACATGAAGCCAATCCTATGTTGGGTCACCGTGGATGTCGTTTAGGCATCACATATCCGGAAATTACCGCCATGCAGGTGCAGGCGATTATAGAGGCTGCCTGTCAGGTTGCTAAAAAGGGTGTAAAGGTCCATCCGGAGATTATGATTCCGTTAGTGGGGACAAAGGCGGAGCTGGAAAATCAGAAAAAAGTTGCAGTCGAAACCGCTGAAAAAGTCCTGCAAAAGGCAGGCGTCAAAATCAAGTACATGGTTGGCACGATGATAGAAATTCCCAGAGCGGCTCTTACCGCCGACCAGGTTGCCGAGGTCGCGGAATTCTTCTCGTTCGGGACGAATGATTTGACGCAGATGACCTTCGGCTACAGCCGGGACGATGCCGGCAAATTTTTACCTTATTACCTTAAAAATAAGATACTTTCAGCCGACCCGTTCCAGACTCTTGACCAGCAGGGCGTAGGCCAGTTGGTGCAGTTGGGCATCCAGCGTGGAAGAGCTACTCGAAAAGATTTGAAGGTTGGAATCTGCGGCGAGCATGGCGGCGACCCCAAGTCCGTTGAGTTCTGTCACCGTGTTGGCATGAATTATGTCTCTTGCTCGCCGTTCAGAGTGCCGATTGCACGACTTGCAGCCGCCCAGGCAGCCGTTAGGTGATGCGTATTGCGTATCGCGAATCAAAGGAAAGAGGTTTAGCCCTGCCATTCCTGTCCTCCGTTAGGAGTCCTTAGGACTGAGCAATGTCGAAGGATATGGCAGGGTTTTTAAAACTCACAGGATTTACCCCGTGAGATAATCAATTAATATCTCATGGGGTGAATGTCGTATATTATAAAGGAGAACCGCCGAACTGCATTTAGCCCTTCGACAAGTGGCTTAGCCACAAGTTCAGGATAAACGACCGGCGGATAGCGGTTAACCGGTAAACGTGGGATGGGCTTCAGGTCATTATGACCTGAAGCCCATTCTGCATGACTAACGCATAAACTCCATCCAATTCTTTAATCAATGAATCAACTAATTCGCTAAAAATTCTATTGCTTTTTTCTGCTATTCTGGCCATAATATTTATATCCGCCGCGGGATGTGCACCTTAGATTCAGCGCTAAAAATTGAAGCCCTCCTGCAAAACTGTTTAGTATGCAGCGGGCTGGACGAACTTTGGGCGGGCTGACTAACTTTTGAGCAACATGATAACCTGTTCGAAGATCAGAATAAGTATGGAGCCCCCATATCTTCAGGTTTTCGAGGAAAAACAAAATGAAACCGTTAGTTATTATCTCTCTGTTTCTCATGTTTAGCTCAACGTCTGCTGCTACGCTAACACAGAAGGAACTGCTTCTGCTGCACACCATTCTCAGGCAGGACATGAGCATGGATATACACGCTGCGCAAGAGGGATCTGATAGAATTACTCCACTTAGACTCGCTCTGCAATCCTGCCCTCACGTTGAAGATCTCAACGACATCATGTGCGATGAGACGAATGATCAGTATAAAAGGCTCAATGCAGCCAGAGGCTTGGCCTATCTTGGAGACAATAGAGGCAAAGACCTCTTACAAGATACACTCTACGGGCAATTCGCCATGAGCAGCAGCGGTTTTGAAAAGAGCAAAGCGGCACTCTGTCTGCTTTATCTTGGCCATGAATTTGGGGATGGCTTTGCGTTCAGTGGGCTGCCGAATCCACTGTATCCGGAACTTGACGCATTCTCGATGGTTCCGGTTCCTTTATTGCCGGAGCATGTGGTCACATACGCATTGGAGAGAGGATTTTCACTGGTTGTGGCCGACATACATAGCGTTCAATCTAGGCAGCAATATGGTACGGACATGTACTACTATGATGCCAAGATACGTCAGTTGGTTGTACCCGGTGATTTGTCCATTAATGATGTGAATGACCCTATACAACTTTTTGCAGGGGCGTCTTATGGCCAGGCTCTGACTGTCGATAGAACATATGTGTTGTTTGTGGCCAGAGAGGCACTTTATTCTTTCTCGTGGGGTCATCGTGATGACATTTTGCAGATTGACGCAAATGATGCAGGTACGCTTGATCGATTAATACAGGAGGCTCAATGTGCGTATTCCAAAACCTCAATCATATCTTTTCGACAAAAGGCTATTGAAGATTCAAATGAAATGCCGATCTTGACTGACGAATTACTGAGCATCTGTGAGGCCTTCAAGGAGGGACAAGGGGACCGATGTGCCTTAGCCAAAAGCATAAGTTATTCCGATCTGGGATCTCGTATAGATGAATCGCAGCCATGGTCCTCGTCAATCACCTTCCTGCCGCCTAAGATTCAATTAACAAGGGCTCAAATCCTCAGTCTTTTAGGCGAACCAACTTTGAAATACGGCTATACATATAAGTGGTACTGCGGCAAAGATTCGGTGACCGAACCGGATGATGTGGGTATCCTCGTGTGTACGTTCGATAAGGATGAAAGAACAGAATTTTTAGTCTACATGAATGGTAAACCTGAAGAATGGGTGAGACCAGGCAACTCAGTCAACCAAGAACACGTCCAAATGCCGCTCTCTTAAGAGAATAGATATGATTGGCCGGCATAGCCCACTCTACCATTCTGAGTAAAAGAAATCTTGCAGCTTTTGGGAGGTAACTGCTGTCGCCTCCGTATCTGCTTACGTAGAAAGCAGGGATGTGAGATGCAGCGGCAGGCGAAAGCAAGAACGGGGGTTTTTCGTTATAGGGATGGTTTAAAGGCAATTGTCGTTGACGGATGTATCTTTTTTTATAAAATGATTTAAGGCAGGTTATTTTGACAACCTGCGTTTATAGTGGTGAAAGTAGCTCAGCAGGTAGAGCACTGGACTGTGGATCCAGGGGTCGCGGGTTCAAATCCCGTCTTTCACCCTTTCCAGCTGCGGCGTGAAATACGTCCTTCACCTACCTAAAAATGGAACACCAAAGTTGATTATGTGCTGCCTAACTCCTTCTGGATACGATTAAGGTACCTGTCGCTGAAATCAATTTTCAGTTCAACCCAGAGCGGACAGTGATCCGACATCTGCCAAGTCCGCCACTCGTTCCTGTAGTACGATTTTTTCTCCGATTCGGTCCGAGGCTGACCAGCCTTTCCTTCGACTTTGCTCAGGACAGGTTTTGTCCCCTTTTCGTGGCAGTCGCGAAGCTTTTTATTCCGCATAAGGTCATGGTAGGTCGCGTATTCGCCGTCCTGAAAAACCGACTGGAAGAACCGGAACACATCGTTGTTGTTCTCGCTCGGCCCCATCTCAAGCTCATCTTTCCTGACCATAAAAGCTATCTGATCATAGTACATACTCTCGCTCACGTTGCTTTTGTAGAGCTTTTCCGGAAGTGTGAAACCGTTCTTCTTCAGGGCATTCATGGTTGGATCGCCCGGCTTCACAATGTTGAAGTCGCCCAGCAGAATAAAGTTCTCGCCGGTTTTCTCTCGCTGGCGGATCTCCTTTGCCCGCTCAGCCAGGAACTTGGAGATGGCTGATATTTCTTTGACGCGGCGTTCGTATTTCGCCCCTGAAGCAGAGCCATAGTAAAGATGCACGGTACACAGGTTAAACTTGAACCACCCAGCCTGAAACGCCACCAGATACGGTGTCCGTGCGAACTGTTGGTACCTGGCTATTTTCTGCCCTTCCGGCAGGTGGATTACGTGCTCTCTATCAGGCAGCTCAAGCGTTTCGCCTTTCTTCATCTCCACAGCGGAGCCGTCAGGCAGCCTGAGGCTTGTGTTTTTCGTAAATTCGATACTGTGTGACTTCGGCAGCTTGATGTCCACTGCTTCGCCTCCGATAGTCTGACTCAGCGGCAGCACAATCTCTCCTGCGATGTTCCGAAACATTACCTTGCGCTTGTCGAAGACGAATGCAAGCCGCTCCTTGTTGCCGCTCGGCCCTTCGGTAACATCGGTAACGATGTGTTCCCAATTGGGCCCCAGGATTTTCATAACTCGATTCAGAGGTCCTAAATCGACAGCTACCTCCTGAACGGCGACCAGATCGAACGATGCGATGACCTCCGCGATATAGTAGAACGACTCATTCAGTCGCGGCCCTTGTCCGAATTTGTTCGAGTCGAAGTCACAAATATTCCACGTTGCCAACAAGAGCGTATCCCGTTGGGTCCTCGCCGGAATATCCCTTCGAAGCTGATTGCGCAACACCAGCAAATGCTCAATCGTCCGCTGCGCAAAATGGCGGTTCTCTTTCTTTCTCAAGTTTTTATAAAACGGCATAATCCTCTCCTTTCTACTTTATGGACAGCTCCAAAATTATATGTCGATTTAGTTATGCTGCTTTCCCTTTGTTGAGTGCAGTTTATCATATCTCTTGTATGTTGCGCTTGTCAAATGCAAAAAATTCTCTTTTGCTCGTTTTTATCTATAGGTATCGATGCACATTTAGCCGCCAACACATGTGTATCTGCTGCAAAAAATACGTGCAGTCTGTTGGATATTCAGCTATAATAAGCGACCATGAAGGTGCCTAAGTTAGAAAATAGCGAAAAATATGTCGGCCTGTATATCTTCGACTTCGGCGACCACGTAGGCGTAGGCTTTACCGCTGAGGAGGTGGCCGAGCTGTTAGAAAGCGAAAGGTATAAAAACGGCAAGGTCTATAAAATCCATAAGGCTTATCCCGACGGTAAACTCGAACTAAAAGGTGTGCCTGCAGAAACATTCCAACTTGAGGCTGGAATGTTCTTTTACAGCAGTGACCTCGAAACCGCCGGGGGCGATTTCAAACGGCTCGTTAATTTAGCCGTTAAGAGCAGTCCGCCCTGCAGAGCGAAGGTGCACCTCGCTAAATATAGTGACGATAAATTTGCAGTAGCGATGATTTATCCGGCTGAGTACGATGATGAGGTGAGCCTCTGGCTCCTGGATGGCGAATATAAAACCGCAGGAGCAGCCGAAGGCGGCGTCGGGGCGGTGCAGAGATATTATGATAATAAGCCGGAGATTTTAGACAGGCACCAATTGTTCGGCAAATCCGAATTAATAAGCAGGACCGGCGAAGAGCTATTAGCTTCTCTGAAGGTAGCGGTGCAAAGATGATTGATATTGCCGAATTCAGATTTCCGACCTTCGATTTCAAATCGACAATTGGCAATCGGAAATCGAAAATTAACAAATTATAAGTATGTCAGTTCGTATTAAAATAAGTTCATTTCTTGGTTCGCTTGCGGGCCTGTTTGGCCTGCTGTTCAGTAAAAATCCAGACAAGCCGACTGCTGAAGACCTGCAACGAGCCGAGTTCAAGGCCAGCACTCAACGTATAGGTATCCGCTTCAACGAAAGGATTCGTGATGTCTTTCGGTTCAGATGGCTAAAGAAACTGTAGGCTCCTTAAAACAAAACAGATACCGTAAGCCGAAAAAATAAGTGTAGCTGTCTGGAAGAAATAAAGGCGTAGAGCAAAAATACTACCGTGATCAAGAACCGTTGAGACTGCGCGGGTTCCACGGAGAGGACGGCAGGCATGTGTGAGTAAGGAATTAATACCGGCTGCCTAATTACTCTGCTTTTGGGGCTCCTTACCAAGATCCTTCTACGCAGTTTTCTCCGGCTGCTTTTCGGATCCCTTTTCAGGCTGTTTCCCGTCTTCCTTCGAGAGATCCTTTTGTGCGGTCTTGTCAGGCAGCTTTCGAGGCTCCTTTCCCTCCGCTTTTTCGCGTTGAATCGCGTCGTAGATCTCCCTGCGGTGAACAGGTATGTGCCTTGGAGCCGTTATGCCCAATCGGACCTTATCCCCGCGGACGTCGACGATAACTATCTCAACATCGTCGCCGATCATAATCGATTCATCTCTCTGTCTGCTTAGGACCAACATCGCTAACTCCTTTTGTCGGAAGGTCTTATCTCCATATTATACGAGAAAAATTGTCTAATTGTTCGCCCCATAACTTATTCCTTCAAAAAAAAACCAACCGACAAAAAATCAAACTCACCTATATTTCGGCTAATTTTGAGGCCGAAAACAACCAATTTTAGTTTTCTTTAATCAATAGACGCCAATAATTACACATTTTGCGCGTAAACACCTAAAATATAGGAACTTATGCAAAGCTAAAGAGTTGAAAAAAGATTTACTAAATTCGCTTTCGTTACTTTTGTTCGTGTTTTCCGTGGTAAGTATAGCGGATGGCCATCCAGTAGCCAGCGATCGAGCCTAATGAGCCAAAAACCACCATTTGCAGGGGCAATACGCAAACAACCGAACCGGAAAAGAAAGTTGCAGGCCAGCTTTCCATAAAGTCCTGTAATACATCTTGTTTAGCGTAAGTTGTTACTGCAAAAGCTGTTACTAAAACGCTGGCAATTGTGGGCCAAATATAGCTTGTATTGAGAAATTTCTTGGCTACGAAAGCTGCCAGCCCAAAAGAAACCAAAACAGCAAAGATAATCTGGCCAACAGCCGGCTGAGCAACAAGTGTGTGATTGGACATTGTAAAGCTCTGAGCTAATATTTTGATGCAAAAATGAGCTATAAAAGCTGAACCAATTAGCGCAACTATTACATTTAAATATTTGGCCGGCTGAGGATTGGATTTGACCGATGTCTCAGCTTTATTAGACCTCGACCATATTTTTTGTCCGAAAAGCACGCCCGCAAGTCCTGCGGCGATAATGAGCAGCCAGAAAAATGGTTCCCATTTAAGTGATGCAAATAATGCCTGTCGCTGAGATAATGTTGGACTTAACTGTATTAGTTCGGCCAAACTGCCTGAGCGGTCGGCCCAAATGGCCAAACCGGAGGGGACGGCTAAGACGCCTATTTCTCGGCCGTATGGCCAGGAAATAAAGTAGGAAATAAAACCAACTAAAAAAGCTATTAATATCAAATATGTTGCACCTAAATGACTTAAGTTGCTGAAACGTACCGCCCCAAGCGGGTCGTGCGGAGCCGCTAAAGGCCAAGCCAAAATACCTATCAATAAAATCCCCGTGGTAGCTACAGCTGCGATTCTTAATTTAATTGGCCAGGATAATTCCACTATTCAATTCCTTAATCGAACCGGCGATAAAGTAACATCAAAACTAAAGAAAGTCAACGTTGCATTTATCTGCCCAATGACTCGAATTAGGGTGCATGTCAAGTTTGCTCGCCGTGCCGTCTACTTTTAGCCCCCGGACCCGTGCCGGGGGTAATTGGCTTTGTTTGGGTTTGTTTTCACCAAATGTCCAGTTCGATTTTTTTCTCATAATCCCTTGATACAATTAACTTTATATCCACTTGACTTTTCTAAAAACCTGTCCTGAGCTTGTCGAAGGATTGGCTTTGTTTTGCATAAAAAGGGCCGATTTGTAGAATGTTCTCGACAATTGTAGAATAACGTGAGTTTGCGTAATGTTGGCAATATGGATAAATAAAATTGCGTAGCACCATTTTCATATTTCGAAATGATTTCAAGGTAGGCCAACTTATTTCCTCTATCTTCCTTCGTCCCTCGTCTCTCGTCCATCCTCCGTTCCGTCCAAGGAAGGCCGGATCTTCGACTTCAATAATTTCCCCATTCTTGATGTGTTTGTCTTTCCGTCTTCCGTCCCGCCTCCGGCGGGCAAGCTTCTGTCTTCTGTCTACTGTATTCTGTCTTCTATTTTTAGCAGGTATTATACCAAAAAGAGCTTAATTTTCAAGCAAAATTTTTTCTCGATCCTCGATTCTCAACGTAGCACAAGCCTGCCTTGGTCGAAGCGTCTACGCGCAGACAGGCTTCCAGCTTGTGAAAAATACAATCTCAAGCAAGGATGCTTGAACTACTTTGAGTTGGGTCGGTGCTGACAATATTTAAACGAAATAATAGGGCTTACCTAATTATTGCAGAAGTCAAGCCAAAAATGATGTAGCGTTATTGGACCCCTTTTTACCCGAGAGTGTATGGATATATATTCTCCAATGTCTGTAACTTGGACTACGCTTACCTTATCTGTCTGTGCCCATGTTATATTGTCATCCACTCTTTTAGAAATTTTGATATCTATCCAAGAATTAACTTTATTGTGCCAATAGTCGAAGTTCTGCGCTTGGACATAACCTAACATAGCAGCAATATCATGATCCGTGCCATGTTTTTCTGTCTTAAATCTTACGATACCGGTGAGAACATAATCTTGCTTACTGGTAGGAGGTAAACGTTTTGCCTCAATAACGAAAAGGGGTTTAGAGAATGGTTGATATGGTGTTGCAAATATCAAGATATCAGGTCCGCTTTTGGCCTCAAATCTGAATAAATAACCACTCGATTCTCTCAACTTCTCATTCAAAAGATTGGGAATCTCCCTTGTAATATCATCTTCTTTAAAACCCGTTAAATTAGCTCCGTCAGTCCTAATAAGTTTATTGGTTATTTCTGGTAGATTGCTCCGTAAAAAAGATAAGATCTTTTGCTGGTGCTGGTGAGCCTCTAACGAGTATTTTAATTCATTACGAATATCAAGCCCACTTTTCTTACAAAACATATCAATACCCGCTATTTACTAAATCAGTAAACACTTCGTTTGCATCACGCAGCGCTATTGATTTCAGCCAGTATCGTAAAGTCTTTGGTTTGGCCAAATAAACCATATTTGGTTGATAAAGCTTTACGATTCGTTTATACAGAACATTAGGATCCTGATTGTCGTCAATGAGGCAACTTAAATCTCCCTTTTCGATTTGCCTTTTCTCTGCTTCGGAGAGTATTTTTGGATTGTTTGGATTACCATATGCAAGAGGTAAACAGATAAATGAAGGCGATTCAATGTGATCAAGAGGATAAAACTGTTTCCGTTTTTCTCCATAAATCGAGTTCAGGGAATCACAGAATACTTTAGAGAAAGTTTTAATGATTTGCACATTAGCAGCTATAATATTAACTGTTGCCCTTTCATTTTTGGCCAATTGCTCCGCATAATATTCAATAACATCATCACATATGATTTTCTCTGCCTTTGATAATTTTAGCTTATTGAGATCTTCAGGATAAGGCAGTTCAAGTATATTTTTCTTTAAGATAGTTCCAGTGGAGCGACTTACTCCTGCGCGGCCACTCATTGAAAGCAAATACATCTTGTAGAGTTTTCTATTTAGTATAATATAATTTCTTAACGCCATTAATTCGCTTTCGCCTGCAGGTGCATGAATTCCAACTATTTCATTTTTAAAAATCAAGTAATCTTTACTAAAGGCTACTGGCAATGAAGGGGATTCTTTTATTAGAATATGTGGCGGTTCAAATATAGCTTTATTTTTTTCTGCGGTACGATAAAAAGTTTTTGCATGCTCGGTTACAATATCAGTATCTTTAATAGTATCAGCATAAAATTTATCTGTTGGAATCATTTCTTGATTTGTTAAGTGAGGTGCTTTACGGCCACCTCTCCCAATGACATACCCTTCTCCATAAAACCAACCTTGACTTTTTTTCTTTTCTTTTAGATATTTACCTAACGTTCTTAATCCTTGTAGGCGTTTAAGAAGAACATACAAATGTCCACTGCCCAAAAGATTACTTTTCCATATTTGTTGTTCCTGTTTTGCTAATTCCTTGGGCACATAGAATAGATCATATTTATCTATCTCAAAGTAAAGTTTTTCTTTAGATGTTTTTGTTCGTCTAACAGCCACATGTAATATATCTTTTTCATTAGGTGGAGTATTTTGGGCAAATAAAACAACTACTGGATAGTTTCTTCCTTCAAAAAGAACACCGGTCAAAGAACTAAAATCAATGATTTGTGGTACATTGTATTTCTCTAAAAAATTCCGACGGTATTGGAGGGTTTCATTGTATAAAAATGGCCCTGAAGGTATCACAAAAGACAGAAGGCCGTCTTTCTCAAGTAGCTTCATTGCCTGTTGCAAGAAAAGGAGGGCGATATTCTTGTCTGGTATCTCATAATCAATTTCTATTTTATTTGTTATATCCTGCCAATATCTTTCCTTCTCATCTTCTTCTACCCCTTCTTTTTCTTCTACAGGGGGATTAAAAGGCGGATTCCCGATAATCAAGCCAAATCTTTTATTTGCCTTAACAAAATCAAAAAAATCCTGCGCTATAATGTTTTCGCTTAAATCTATAAGTTTTTCTTCTGTTAATTCATTCCAGGCCTTTTTGGGTTCAAGCATATCACATAATGCAACCGTCAAGCTAAAAATCGCTAATTTGACGGCTTCTGGTTCAATATCAACACCGAAAATTTGTTTCCTTAGAATAGATTTTAGTTTTCCGATCTTTGGTTTTTTAATTTGGCCAGTTTTTTCATATCCCTCCTTCTGCCACCACTGAACAATCCGTTTAAATGCAGCCACAAGAAAAATTCCCGACCCACAACTTATGTCAATTAGTGAGATATCATTCCTTGGCTTAGCAGTAGGCATACATTCGTCGACCATGAAGCTAACTAAATGTGTTGGAGTATATGTAATGTCTTTTCGTTCAGGTATAAACTCCTCGTAAATGCGGCTGATCAATTCTACAGGTAGATAGTTAAAATCATAGAGCTTCCAAAATACATATTGATTATCTTTTTCAATCTTTGCATCTAAGAAGTCTGCAAGTTTTGAATGATTGAGATTCGATATTTCTTTTTGCTCCTGTTCATCTAATTCGAAGATTTTACCATTTACATCTTTACCTAAATCTTTAAAAAACTGAATTCCCTTCTTACTTCGGAGAACATCGCAAAAACAGGTAGCCCTATCATACTTATTGAAATAGTCGACGGGCAAAACTCGATTTCCTTTTTTGTCTTTTCTTTCCTCAAGATATTTTACAAAAATGCTTAACACCAGAAGCTTGTTACATATATGTTCATTTTGCCCTTTGACAAATTCGTCTCGTATCTTCTTTAATCCTTCGATCAGCTTCTTATATGAACTATTATTGAGATTAAAATGATTCTTGTTTTCCTGTAATTCCCAAAAGCTGCCGTTTTGGAATAGGCTTGCGGAATATTTTTTATACTTTTGGTGAGCATCAGAAACTAAAGAAAAGTCATCAAATGGTGTCGCTTTAAGGTTTGTTTTATTTACCGGTTTGCGGCAGTTGAATATTCTTACTTCTGTCTTATCAAAGACATAATAAAGAGGTACGATTCCACTACTCCATAGTTTTTTATGTATGTCGTTTAAATCATCCTGCGAAATACTATTGTCAGAGTTATCATATATAAATATCTGTGGAACAGAACTCCTTCCCTCAATTCGACGAAAGTATACCGCACTTGCTTTTAATTCTTGGGCGAGATGAAGGATCAGGATTTCATCAAATGACACATTGGTATCATTTCTATAATCCCTGTTGCTGAATAATAAACCCGACGCAGAGGAATCCGTTTCGAAATCCAGAAAATGCAGCTTTTCATCTAATATTTGGTTCTGCATAATCTTTCGTGAATCCGTCTATGCTATATTTATGCTTTGAAACAATAGGTTATCAACTCAGCCTAACGCACAGAAGTGTACATGAGCTTATAGAGAATCGCAAGATATTTCCTAATGACAGAAACAAACTACAATGGACAACCGCAAATTATAAGGGATTTTTATTAATGGCCTATGCCAAGGAACCTGCATTCAACTCAAGTGGAAAATCCAGGGACACCTTACTTCTTTCTCTCTTTCATTGAGGTCCTTTCACATCTCGCATAGGGTTATCAAAACAGATGCTTCAATCCTTCGACTGCCCCTTCGACTTGGTTCGACTCTTTCGACTACGCTCAAGACAGGTTCGCTCACCACAGGTTGCTCAGGGCTTCGGCTAATTCAGGATGGCATCCGTGAGCTTTAGATTAGCATACGTTAGCATGTTTGTCACCAAGAAAAAATGGTGGGGCACCTGTGGCAGAGCCAAGCCGCCACCCTACGCTTACGTAACTCCAATCTCTAATTCGCTTGCCGTAATCCCGTACCTGTGGCAGAGCTAGGGGATGCCTGACGGCAGGCATGGCCAAGACCATTTGGGGGATGGTTTTAGTTAGTTATTTACGTCATACCCGTCCTTAGGGGAAAACCATCCCCATCCCACCGTTAGGCGTCCCTGACGGGACTAAGGGATGAGGCTGCCACCCAATAAAAAGAGAATAACGAACTGGGTTGGTACGATTTCATCACACCCTATCGACTACGCGGGCGGAGGGTAAATTGGTTCGACAGGCTCACCACTTATGACACGCACCCCTCGAATTAGGAAAACAATTATTTGACTTGATTCAATTATTTTAATAAACTGTTTAACTGTTTATTTGTTGTGTATCGTAATTAATTGGTTCGTCGTGGCATAAGAACCACAACAACCAAGCGCCAATTCATATACTCGGTTAAAATATAAAATGTTAGCCTCGAAATACGAAGACAACACTAACAGTGCTGCCACATCCGCCCAAAGTGAATTATCATATACACCCCGGGAAAGCTGTGGTTTGTTCGGCATCTTTGGTGACGACCAGGCTGTTCAAAAAACCTATTTTGGCTTACACAATCTTCAGCATCGTGGACAAGAATCGGCTGGAATCGCATCCACCGATGGGCGGTCTATTCAGTGCTACAAAGGCATGGGTACAGTAAGAAGGGTTTTCCGTGTCGGCTCGAATATTTTGGATAAACTATCTAATCCGATGGCTATAGGCCATGTTCGGTATTCAACATCGGGTACCAGTAGAATCATTAATAGTCAGCCGCTTTTAGCAGAATTCTCCCATGGACAGGTGGCGGTCGCCCATAACGGCAATCTTATAAATGCTGAATTGCTGCGGCAAGAATATCAGGACTATGGCAGTATCTTTAACTCAACAAGCGACACTGAAGTAATAGTTCATTTGTTAGCAAAACCTGCTCACCTGACTAAACCCGATCCATTAGCCCACGTATTAAACCACCTGCAGGGAGCTTACTGCCTCTTGTTTTTGTTTGCCGACCGTATCGAGGCGGCTCGCGATCCCTACGGTATCAGGCCTTTGTGCATAGGCCAAACAGAACAGGGCGGTTTCGTCGTAGCCAGCGAGAGCTGCGCTTTTGACGCTATAGGGGCAAAATTCGTGCGGGAAGTTGAGCCGGGCGAAATTGTCACGCTGGACAAAAAGGGCCTATCCAGCAGATTTTTCGTTAATCCAGGCAGTATAGTGCCGGCCCATTGCATCTTCGAGCACATCTATTTCGCCAAGCAAAACTCGTTCATATTCGGCGAAAACGTGCACATATTCAGAAAAAAACTGGGAAGGCGATTAGCTGTAGAGTACCCAGCCGATGCCGATGTGGTAATCCCCGTGCCGGACTCGGGGACATCGGCAGCGGTCGGATATGCAGAGCAAAGCAAAATACCCTTCGATATGGGAATGGTCAGGAGTCACTATATTGGCAGAACATTTATCTCGCCGGACCAGAAATCAAGAGAGCTGGAGGTCAAACTCAAGCTGGCTATCGTGGAAGAAGTAGTTAGGGACAAACGAATCGTGGTGGTGGATGACTCAATCGTCCGCGGTACCACCACGAGGGGCAAAATAAGAACTTTAAGACAAGCCGGTGCAAAAGAAATACACATGCGGATTAGTTGTCCGCCGATAAGATTCCCCTGCTACTACGGGGTGGACTTCCCCACGAAGGAAGAGCTGCTGGCGAATAACCGCAACCTCAAGCAGATCGAAAAATTTCTGGGGGTCGATAGTGTCGGCTATATATCGCTGAAAGGCTTGCTCGGCTGTGCGAACCTGCCGGCTGACCACTATTGCACCGCCTGCTGGACCGGCAAATACAGAATTCCGGTTGACGTGGCAGTCAACAAATTCACTATGGAACGCTATCAGATGCGGATGTTCGAGGAACTCGAGTAAAATCAAAAATTAAAATACTCTGTAGGAAAGAGTAGAAGATGTCATTTCGAGCGAGCCGTAGGCGAGTCGAGAAATCTACTTTCGAGCAGATTTCTCCGCTTCGCCCATGTTTCTGTCTTCGACAGAAGACACAGGGGCTTCGGTCGAAATGACGGTTGGTGTTTTCTACAGAGCAAAATTAAAAATAAAAATGCAAAATAACAATTCAAAATTAAAAAGTGACATTTTGCATTTTGCAATGTAATTTTGATATTTGATTTTTGATATTTGATTTTAATAGTGGTGTTCACTTATGAGCAAATTCGCTACTTATGCGCAGGCTGGTGTCAGTATCGATGCCGCCGACGAAATGGAGGACGAAATCTACTCCAGCATAGCCGGTACTTTTGGAACAAGAGTTATTGAATCTAAAGGTGCATTTGCCGGGTTCTTTCGGCTGGACTATGACGAGAAACTCTTCAAGAAAAATTATAAAAATCCCGTGCTGGTGGCCTGCACCGACGGCGTGGGCAGCAAGGTACAGTTAGCCACTAAAATTAAAAAGTTTGATACCGTCGGCATCGACTTAGTAGCAATGAACGTCAATGATATGTTAGTACATGGCGCTGAGCCTCTGTTCTTTTTGGATTACTTAGCTGTGAACAAGCTGGAGCCCAAGACTGTAGCCCGGATGGTAAAGGGTGTCGCAGCCGGCTGCAAAATGGCTGACTGCGCACTAATCGGTGGCGAAACAGCCGAGATGCCCGATACATATAGAAAAGGCGACTTCGATATAGCGGGCTTTGCTGTCGGAGTAGTCGAACGCAAAAAAATTATCAATGGAAAAAATATCAGACCCGGCGATGTTGTTTTAGGCCTTGCCTCCAGCGGACTGCACAGCAACGGCTATGCGCTGGTTCGGAGCATTTGCTTCAAGCAGCAAAAAATGAATATGACAGATGTGGTCGCAGTCCTAGGGACTCCTTGCGGAGAACTCGATGGTGCGGTACTGGGTGACGTGCTGCTTGAGCCTACCAGGATATACGTTCGGCCGATAGTGAAACTATTGTCCCAGTATAAAGTCAAGCAGGTTGTACATGGAATGGCCCATATCACCGGCGGAGGTCTTGTGGGAAATATCCCGCGGGTGCTGCCGAAGGACTGCAACGCGGTGATTAAAAAAACGAGCTGGCCAAAACACAAAATATTTACCTTCCTGCAGAATGCCGGCCCCGTCGAAGAAAGCGAAATGTACAAAGTCTTCAATATGGGGATAGGCTTTGTGCTGATAGTAGCGGAAGACTTTGCCCATTCAATAGCGAATAAACTAACACGATTCGGCGAACAAGTCTATACAATAGGTGAAATTACTTCCGGAACAGGCAATGTAGCTCTCAAATAAACCGTCATCGTCGGATGGTTTTTATACAGATCACATAGAACAAGTGTATTTTACCCTTTAATTCCGTATTCATTACCATATTGATATAATGCTTTATAAACACAAAATTTTCCGGATACAATATTTAACCAAAAGACTATAAAACACTGTTTTATAATAAATCGAAATTTTTCTTGAATTAAGGATACCTAATATGGTACAAATTAATTAGTTGGAGTACATAAATTTCAATTCCTGGGCACTAATTGAGTGATAAGTACAAGGTAGCGGCTCAAGTGAGTCCGCTGAAGGAAGGTAGTTTCTATTCTGTGGAGGAAGTGTATCTACACTTCAGGTAGAAGCTATATATGGCTTCTAAGGAAGGAGGTGGAAAACCAGACCCTAAAACGTTGTATTTTCCAGATTCAAATTGGATGCTTGCCCGGCGAAGCCGAGGCGGAGTCGGGAGGGTGTAAGGTTTTCATGTTTCATGGAGGTTGTCGGAGACGGGCATCGCCAAAGTTAACTCGTCTTGGCGTAGGCGCAAAGCCGTAGCCAGAAAGCCCGAATGCTTGTCGAAGGCAATTGCTGCTTTGGTTTGTGACCAAAGCAGGGGGATTATTTTAATCTTCTTTAAAGGAGGAATATTATGTGTAGAAAATTGATTTTTTTACTTTCTTTTGCTGTTCTATTAAGTGTAGCGAGTGGTGTCCAGGCGGCAGTGCTCGAGATCACGCCAACAGCGCCGGAGCAGGGTGAGCTGGACATCGCCAACTTTGTCGGCGCTGTCAGTGATATCAACAATGTCGGAACGGGGTCAACTGGCGTTTACGATAACGACGTCGTAACTTATATTGCACACGACCGTGGCGGCCAGGGTCAGACCTTCGTAACAGGTGACAACGAGGCCGGATATCTCATTACCGGCGTCTGGGTCCGACATGTAGGTTACACCACTGACGCGGATACCACATGGTATAGCATGCAGCCAGACAGCCAGCTCGATATCCGTATCACGGATCCGGCGGCATCCGACACAAATGATTTCGTTTTGTCCAGCGAATCCTACGTGATCACCGGCGAAGAGGATAATGCCCTGCCTGCTGATACCGTAAATGATGCGACCGGAACGGGCCTATGGTTTCACGTCACTCTGGATGCACCGGTTGCTCTTGCAGCCAGCACAGAGTACGGTTTTGATCTGACCAGTATTTCAGGCTTAGGGCCGGTCTTTTTCTTCGAGACATTGGGGATCAGGGACGACGCTGACGGCGGAAATCCCTACCCGGACGGCTCGGCGTATGTTACCGGTTCCGCGGGTGCGGCGGACAATGTCTTGAC
>Ga0315533_1001306_pt1 | contig 19305 bp, 23 predicted proteins | sample SalMarSW160130MG_FD_203081 | JGI IMG/M metagenome (GOLD analysis project Ga0315533, IMG submission 203081) | Salt marsh sediment microbial communities from the Plum Island Ecosystem LTER, Massachusetts, United States - Salt Marsh Sediment SW1601-30 ... | reverse complement strand
ATGGCTTATAGAATATAATTTCAATCGTCCACATCAATCACTTGGCTATCTTGCTCCCATAGAGTATATTGAAAGGGCACTTGCCAAAATTCATGGCTTAGTGTTACCTATGTGGTCAGCCAGCACAGCATATTGTGGGTAACGACAACAATAGTGTAATCTTCAGCCAAACGCCTCATCAAGTCCTCAATCTTAAGGGTAGCTACTGGGTCGAGGGCACTACAAGGTTCATCCATCAAGATAACTTCTGGCTCAACCGCCAACACTCGGGCAATACATAGCCGTTGCTGCTGTCCTCCTGATAGGGCGAGGGCAGACTGCTCCAGCTTGCCTTCAACCTCATGCCACAGCGCCGCCTGACGAAGACTCCTCTCAACGATGTCACCAAGTTCAACTCGGTTATTTCTGCCATGCCGTCTCGGGCCAAAAGCCACGTTTTCGAACACTGACATGGGGAAGGGGTTAGGCTTCTGGAATACCATGCCCACCCTTTTTCTGACTTCTACCACATCAATGGAGTTCTCATAGATTGGGATACCGTCAAGCTTAACCTGTCCTTCCACCTTGGCCCCAGGGATAAGGTCGTTCATTCGGTTGAAGATGCGGAGGAAAGATGACTTGCCACAGCCTGACGGGCCAATTACCGCTGTAATGGCCCGCTCAGGTACATCCAGAGTGATGTTTCTTAATGCTTGGAAAGCTCCGTAATAGAGATTGACCCTCTCCGTTCTAAGTTTTGCCTCATTGTGCTGAGCTGTTTTATTGTTAGACAACACAGAATTTACCTTCATGAACTATACCCTCCGCCGGCGAGCTCGCAATCTCATAATGGTCGCCAGGACATCAAATGATAGCACCACCACTAATAGAACCGAAGCAACGCCCCACATCGTGCCCTCGGGCATGCCAGGAACGTGCGCTGCCACTGTGTATAGATGGTAAGGCAGCGCCATAAACTGGTCGAAAGGAGACTTTGGCAGTCCCGGCAGGAGAAAGGCGGCTCCCACTACCAGTATCGGAGCGGTCTCACCAGCCGCTCGGCTCATCGCTAGGACAGCCCCGGTAATTATCCCCGGTCGTGCTTGAGGCAGGACTACGTGTCTTACCGTCTGCCACTTGGTAGCTCCTACCGCTAGGCTGCCTTCTCTATACTCTCCGGGTACCGCCAAAATCGCTTCTCTGGAGGTGGTAATGGTCATCGCGAGTGCCTGACAAGCTAGGGTGAGACTGGCTGCCAGCAGCGACATGCCAAAATTTAGAGCTAGCACGAATATACCCAGTCCAAAAAGTCCGTAGACAATACTGGGCACCCCAGCCAAATTCATGATGGCCAAATTGATGAGTCTGGTCAGTCGGTTGCTCGGGGCATATTCAGCAAGATAGATTCCAGCCAGTACGCCTATTGGTAGCGAGAAGATGAGCATGCCCAACATAAGATAGAAAGTACCAACAATAGCCGGGAAAATACCACCAGCTTTACCTGCCTGGGAAGGGGGTTGGGTTAAGAACTCCCAGCTAATGGTTCCAACACCGTTGATAATGATTTGCGAGACTATGAACAAGACCGGGAATACGACAATGATGGTGGCCACAAAAAGCAGTCCAAAGGCAGTACGCTGTGATAGCCGCCGTGACAGTCCAGATTGAGTACTCATTTGCAAGTTACCTCGCGAACTTCCGCTTCTGACGCTCCAGCACCCTATCGGCGATGAGGTTAACCGCCAGAGTCATGCTGAATAGCAGTAGGCCAATGGCAAAAAGCGCCTGATATTGCAGGCCACCGCGGACGGCGTTGCCAATGCCGGAGGCAATAGCCGCTGTCATCGGCATCATGGGTTCGGTTGGGGAAATGGGCACAGCCAATGCACCACCGGCGACCATGAGGACGGTCATGGTCTCACCAATGGCGCGTCCTACCCCCAGCATAATAGCAGCGGCAATTCCAGAGAGAGCTGCTGGAATAGAGACGTGCCTTACTACCTCCCACTTGGTGGCACCTAGAGCAAAGGCTGCTTGTCTGAACTCATCGGGAACAGCACACAGCGCATCCTCAGAGACACTGACAATTATGGGTAAGCTCATTAGTGACAACATGATCCCCGCAGTAAGTCCACAAAGCCCGGTGGCGAGATTAAACATGCTCTGGACAAGCGGCGATAGTAGCAATAGCCCGATGAACCCCATGACTACCGATGGAATCCCCGCCAGCAGCTCAATAGCGGGCTTCACCGTTTCTCTTACCCTCGAAGGGGCTACTTCAGCTAGGTAGGCAGCACAGCCAACACCAATTGGCACAGCGATAGCTGTAGCAACAATGGTGACCCAGAGCGTAGCCACAAAGAACGACATTGTGCCGAAACTGGGCGGGGCAGAAACGGGATACCACTTTGTGCCGAAGAAGAATTCCCAAGGAGGAGTGTCAGAGAAGATTGGCAAACCCTCTCTTAGCAGGAGGACAACGATGCCTAGCAGGACAGCTATGGCTATTACGCCAGCCAGAAAAATCCAGCCCTCGATAAACTTTTCACCCAAACGCCACCGCCGCTCAAAGCGCCTCTCAAGACCTTTGGCGGTGGTGGGTGAAGCACTTTGCTCCACCATAGCTATAGTCTTCCCTTCAACCGTTTGCTCAAGCGGCACACCTATTCCTCATATCGATCTACTCTAGTGGCACATAGCCTACCACGGTTACCTTCTGCTGGCCTTCCGGTGACAAGCAATAATCAATGAAGGTCTTGACAACACCATCAGGTTCTCCATCAGCATAGTACAAGAGTGGCCGGGAGACTGGATAGCTACCATCCAGAGCTGTTGCCACACTGGGCAGAACACCTGGGTCACCGATTGCCAGAGGCTGCACCTCATCGGTAACATAGCCCAGACCTGGATAGAAGATAGCATTGGGGTTCTTGGCTACCCTCATCTACCCCCTGCTTGGTGGAAGGCAGAAACAGTACCTTGGAACCGTACTCAAGGCTCTTGTCTTCGGTAGAGAGTCCGTCCATTTGTACAACGTGTTCCTTAAAAAAGACATGGGTGCCTGAGTTTGTGTCTCGAGAGAGAACCACTATCGGAGCGTCATTGCCGCCAACTTCCTTCCAGTTAGTTATGAGATTAGCGAAGATGGCCGAGACTTGAGCTATGGTCAACTCAGATACCGGATTAGATGGATGTACGACCACCGCGAGGGCATCAGTAGCAACTTGAATCTCGTAGGGATTTACTCCTTTGGTTTTGGCTTGGTCAACCTCCGCTGACCTCATCTTTCGGGAAGCCTAGGCAACGTCTGTAGTACCATCAATCAGGGCCGCGATGCCCACCCCAGAACCGGGACCACTAACCGCTATGCTCACCTTGGGGTGCATCTTCATAAACTCTTCCGCCCATACTGCGCTCAGAGGTTCCAGTGTGTTTGATCCAATAATCTTAAACGAACCCGATAATTCACCCTCAGCTCCCGTAGTGTCATTGCCACAGCCGGCCGCGGTTGTAGCTACCCCAGCAACAAGCAATAGTATGAGTATCAGCCACGCTTTCTCTATCCTTCTGCTATTTGATTTCAATGTCTAAACCTCCTTCTAGTGCAACTGAACTATGCTATTGTTTTCTTCATCGGCGGACTGCGAGGGTTATAGCAACTATTCATTCAAACCGAAGCAGCTAAAGCCTTCCCTTCTGCCAAGTGGTTGAATAACGCCCCAGCCATCTAGCTGCGGCCCGAGTTATGCACACATACAAACAGGACTGTCTTCATGGCAATGTTGGCACAGCATTGGCCTTAAACATATTCCATTCTCTGCGAATAAGCATAATGGAGGGCGCTTAAGGTTTAGTTAAGGTTTTGTTAAGAGGAGGTAAAATTTTGGTTAGAATTTGATTAAGCAGGTGGGAAAAGGTATCCTTCACTTCATATCTATGATTTTGTACAGGTTGTGGTGATGGAAAAACTGGGGAGTAACAGTCATTACCTCTACTGCTCGGCACTTCGATGGGCGGAATGGATTAGAAGGTCAGATTCAGCTAATGTGGGGGCTTAATTTGCAGGGGGTAATGTTGGTAATTTGCCAGACCACATGCTTGGGCGAGACGGTATTTAGCCTCCCTATGCAGGTGCATTGTTAGAGGATTCTCTAAGCCAATCAAGAAATGCATCTCTGGAGAATTGCCTCAGACCATCTGTGTTTACAATCGCGACGTTATGATCAGCTAAGAACGCAGCCAGCATTTCTCCATCCATAGCAACGATTCCACTTTTTGTGATAAGTTGCCACCCATCCATGCTTATTTGGCCAGTGGTGAAAAATAGCATAAACACAGGGTCAGCCACCCTTATTTGTAAGTCCGCATACTTGGTAGAGTCTAAGTCGGAGAAAGTACGCGTAGCTGCTAAGTTCACAGAGCCTACCAACTCCCTTAAATCTGGCGTAGCGACTTTAACAGCCCGATAATGCTTTGCCTGCCCTACAAGCCATACTTCTAGGAATGATTCAAAGGGTTTAAATGCGAACGCTGAAGGTGGCTTGATCAAATCTGCGACTGACAACCTTCCATAGAAATCTATCCCCTCATCCTTGGCCCGTTTTGTTAGTCTAGCATTTCTAACACCCAGTATTTCCAATACATTCCTACATAGTGCTTCAAATTGGTAGGGAGAAAGTTCCCGTAATGCTTCATAATAGTGTCTCCATCGCAGTCGCCTTCGCTTTTGCTCTGCTACTTCTTCAGAGTCGGTGCCTTCTATGAAACAAGCTCCCTGTATCATGTAGCCTGACGATGAATTGAACGCTATTTGAGGCTGAATACCCTTTTCTTCAGCCCTCTCGATGTAGTTACGCAAGCGTGATTTTATTGGCGCTTCCCACTCACATGACTTCTCAACGGGGTCCAGCTTGCCAAAATTGTCCGCAATTATCTTCTCAATAACGCTAGTCAGCTTTATGGGCTTAGAGTCAATAGGTAGTTGTTCGTATATTAAATCCGCGATTGAAGCTGGTCTCGGCTTCACTGTCATCACGCTGAAGAAAGTTTCTCCCTATCTTCAATGCGTTCATTGAGCAAGGTTCTCAGATTTTCCAATAACTGCAGTTCTTCACCAGTGATGAGCTTGATATCCTTCACCTTTAGCCCCTCAATTGCACTAATTGCGGCTTTGACTTGGGATATCCATCCTCCACTTTCACTAGATATAGCTACTGCCATAGCTTCATTCAATGTTTTGGAAGGGTCTACCAAAGCGGCTTTAGCATTTTCATCTCGAAGTATGCGGCGCAAGTTTCTGACATCCTCACGTGTTTGCAACTTGGCCGGAATTGGCCGATTGGCCTCCTCGTCATGTGTTTGGGTGATCAATTCGTAGAATTGTGGCCTCGTCTCATTATTCAAAAAAAGAAAATCACTTTCTGCCCATCCTAACCACTCTCTTACCTCAGGGATGCCCACTGCTTCATGGAACTTATAATAGAGTTCCGGGTCAGCGACTTCTTGGAATTCTTCGTCTTCCTGCATTTGTTTCAGGGCCTTGTATGCACGCTGACGACGATTAGCCTCACGTGTTGTCATACTCAGTTTCGCTGCCGTTTCTTGTAATGGAAGGTGAAATTCGCCTATCAGTTGAGCAATGAGCATTGCTTGTTGGTACGCCCCCCAAGGCCTTACACCGGATACGTGCCTTATGCCCATAAGCACAGGCACAGCATCCTTGTTCTCAGGGACGTTTACGTCTATAAGTACAATAGGCAAATTGTCAAATGATGCTATTGTTTCCTGTGGGATATCAACACCACTCTTTTCATCTTCCAATATCCACCGGATAGCCGCAACACGCCGATTGCCCTCGATTACTACAAAGAGATTTGGCTTATACTCATAACGCTTCACAGTAAGAAGCTCCAAAGGCACATAGCCATTGGTCAAGATAGATTCCTTCAGCGCTTGCAAATCTTCGTAGCGACTACCTTTGAGGAATCTATAGGCCTTATCCTGTACTGAGGCTTCGTGGTACCTCCTTTCACTAACTCTTTGATAATCTTCTTGGTCAAAAAACCTGTAATTATTGGGGTCAAGTAAGAGGTTCTGAACGGAGCATTGGATCGTTTCATATTTCATCGATTGCCTCCCAAGATTTATGCACCATTTATCTGCATATGCAGACAAACAAATATAGTTGCCTTATGCTCGCACTGCTACCTTATATGACTCCTCACTTGGAATCTCTTCCCCATCCTCTTGCATGCACTCCAAGTGAAGCTCAATGGCTTCTTTAATATTTTTGAGTGCCTCCTCCTTGTTTTTCCCCTGGGAGACACATCCTGGCAAGGCTGGCACCTCTACCCAGTATCCGGCGTATTCTTCATCGCGATGTAAAAGCACTGTGTATTCCAGAACTTTCGTATCCATTTCTCACCCCCTAAGGAGGTCTACAAATTCCTCTACAGTCAGTCCAGCTTTCCTAATTTGGTTTTGCAGAAGCCCGATGCTCAATTCATCGTGAAGCGGAATCGTTAGCCTGGGACTTTCAGGCTTGATTAGGTTTACATGGTTTCCTTTTCCTCCCCTCTCGATGTAACCGAACCTCGTAAAAGCTTTCACTGCCTCTCTCCCGCTTATACCTCTAAGCTTTCTGCCTCCGCTGTTCAATTTCTACTCCAGATAGATTCTAGCCTACTCCGCCTATACAATCAACTTTCCCGCTGTACCGACACTGGCATCGTGAAGGTGAAAGTCGAGCCCTTCCCTTCAATGCTTTCTGCCCAAATCCTGCCGCCATGTGCCTCAACGATATGCTTCGCAATAGCCAGTCCCAATCCAGTGCCACCACCAGCCCGGGCTTTATCTGCCTTGAAGAAACGTTCAAAAATGCGCGGCAAGTCGTCGGCAGGAATACCAACCCCGGTATCGACTATTGAAACCAGCATGTTATCGCCCTCTGCTTTGGCAGAGACGTCAATTGTACCGTGAGACGGTGTAAACTTGATGGCGTTGTGAAGCAGGTTGACTAGCACCTGTTCCACCCGCTCCTTATCGGCTAGGACCCGAGGGAGCTCAGCGGGAATATCGACCACCAGACTGACCTGCGCTCTATCAGCTTGCATCCTAAGCCTTTCTACAGCTCGCGCTACGACTTCGCTTATATCGGCAGGGGTTGTCTTCAGCGAGACCTCGCCACTTTCCATGCGCGATAGTTCGCTAAGCTCGTTAACCATCTGGGCCAGCCTATCCGTCTCAAGATTTATCCTAGTCAGGAACTCTCTAGCCACCGTAGGATCATCCACCACCCCCTCCTGAAGGGTCTCAGCCAGAACCTTGAGCGAAGCTACAGGTGTACGCAGTTCATGAGAGATGTTGGCGACAAAATCACGGCGCACTGTCTCCAGCCGGTGAAGCTCGGTCAAGTTCTGCAGGAGCACCACGCTACCAGATTGTCCTCTTAAAGGCGTAGCTATTACACCCAGAAACTGCTTCCCTAACTCAGTCTCCACTAATCCTGTTTGCTGTTCTCCCGTTTTGAGCGACCTTTGCAGAACATCATCCAGTTCGTGATCGTGCACCACCTCGATAAATGTATGCCCCAGCGCCTTATGCTCACCGAGCTGCAGAATTCTCGATGCTGCTTGGTTAATCATAGTAACCCTACCCTCGCTATCAAGCACAAGGATGCCGTCAGCCACATTGGACAGAATGGCAAACATCTTATCTCGCTCAGCAGTAAGCAAGCTCACCATCTCTTTAAGCTTGGCTGCCATTTGATTAAAGGCTCCGGCTAGTTCAGCAATCTCGTCTCTAGAGCTTACTCCGACTTTCTGGTCAAGTTCCCCCTCTGCCATTCTCTTGGACATTTGAGTCAATTCCTTAACTGGCTCAGTAGTGGCCCTCGATATATAGATCGCCACTAGGATAGCAATGATAGCGGCTATCGCTGCTCCAGCGATTACAATTCGATTTATATGCCCCAGGGATTTATTTATCTCAGTTAACGGAAGAGCTATGCGGGAAATGCTGACTACATCTCCCTTCACTGTTACCGGCACAGCCACATACATCATGTCACAGCCCAGCGTAGTGCTGTAACGGATACTACTGCCAACTCCACTGGAAACAGCTTCAATTACCTCGGGGCGATTGCCATGATTTTCCATCGCTGCAGGGTTTTTGTCTGAATCACCTAACACCACTCCGTCTTCGTCAATAATGGTAATTCTAGCGCCAATCTGCCGCCCCAACCTCTTGGCCAGGACATCAACCTCCTCCGTCTGTCCACTGATGAAATACGTCTCGGTGGTATCGCCTACTAATTGCGCCTGACTGGTAAGTTGTAATTCGAGATTGTCCAAGTAGTTGCCCCGGACAAAATGGACCAAATAGGCGCTAAGCCCCCCGATGCAGACAATGATAAGGACCATAAAGGCAACGGCAATCCGCCACCTGATGCTAGGAAACACTTCTATCCCTCAAACTTGTAGCCATAGCCACGCACTGTGAGCAGGTATTGAGGACGAGACGGGTTAGCTTCGATCTTCCGCCGTAACCACCGGATGTGCACATCCACAGTACGAGTATCTCCGGCATAATCATAGCCCCAAACCTTCTCTAAAAGGTAATCACGGGTGAATGCCCGGCCTCGATTCGTCATCAGGAAAACAAGGAGCTCAAATTCTTTATGGCTCAAGTCGAGGATAGAGTCACCTAGGGAGACTTGGTGGCGAGCAAGATCTGCTTCGAGTTCCCGAACTCTCATCGCTGCTGGCATGGCTTCTTCTTTGGAACCTGCTTCTTGCTTCAGCATTTCAGCTCGGCGTAGCATTGCCCGAATCCGAGCCAGGAGTTCCCTCAAACTAAAGGGCTTAGTCATATAATCCATCCGCTCCCAGTTCCAAGCCAACCACCTTATCAATCTCCTCAACCTTAGCGGTGAGCATCAAGATGGGTGTTATCACCTCCTGGCGCAGTATACGGCAAACCTCCAAGCCATCAAGCTTGGGCAGCATGATATCCAGGATGATTAAGTCTGGCTTTTCTGTTCGGGCAACTTCCAACCCTTGGAGCCCATCAATGGCTGTTACTACCCTATAGCCCTCTTTGCTAAGATTGTATTTGAGGACATCGAGTAGTGTCTCGTCATCTTCGACAATAAGGATTCTACTTTCCACCATCCCTCCATCTTCAAGAACCACTCTGCTGAAGCTTTGCCAGTCTATTATAACGTCATCGGCCCATTATCCCTACGAAGTCACTAGGAAACGACAACACAGGCAAGTTCAGTGGAAAAGCTACCAGAATACTATTGACTAACCTTCATAACCCTTCCACCATCTTGTACATATCTTCGTAAGCCTTCCCAAAATCAGAGTTAGCTTTCTCAAGCCTGTCTCTCAAGCTGTTCGCTCTCTGGATAAACCTTTGCTTATCTTTATCTTTCACCAGCCCTTCCCACGCTTTTGCTTTGCTTCGAAACAGGTCTTCAATTTTTGCCATATCAGGCAAGCTCATCTGTAAAGAAGCATAAAGCTCAGGGTCTTCCGAAACAACACTCTCCGCCAGCATTAGCAATAATTTATAGGTGCTGCCGCTAATCGCCCTTGTTAGCTTTAACTTGTCAAAGCTTAGCAGCGTATCAGCCGAAACCATAGCAATGAAAGAAGGCAGCCCGAGTATTATAGTCATCATCTCGTCATGTTCACGGGGAGTCATCAGAGTAACCCTGGCCCCTCTAGTTTCCAGATATTGCCCTATTTCTTGAGCCAGAGCTGTTTCATCCTCACTGGTAGGTGTCATAATGAAATTCTTATTGCTAACATCCTTGGCACCAGGGCCAAACATCGGATGGGCACCCAGCACTGATCCCTCTCTTATATACTTGTGCATTACTTCTACTGGGAACACCTTGACGGATGCAATATCTATGATAACCTGTCCAGAATGTGTATAGGGATGGATTTGTTCCACAACCTGCTCAAAGCTATCTATGGGCACTGATATCAAAACCGCGTCAGCACTCCTAACTGCCTCCACGTTGGGCATGGTTTCAACAGCTAGCTGCTTGCTGACCTCCAATAGCTTTTCTCTGTTGCTATCTGTTATGGCCACCTCCTTGCCATCCCTTAACAAGAAGTTGGCAAACCATCGCCCCATTTTCCCAGCCCCACCAATTATCGCTATTCTCTTCGCCTGGTTCATCACCATCAACTCATTCCTTCCCTCCAGGAGAGAGGTTAGGTGAGGGGGGCTTTGCCTTAGGATACGAACCCAATACCTTTACGAACAGCGAAGTCCTCTCCAAATTCTTCAATGCCTCTTCCAATGGTTTATCATCCCGATGTCCCTCGCAATCCAGATAGAAATTGTATTCCCATGGCTTCTGTCTGGTAGGTCTTGACTCAAGCTTGGTTAGGTTGATATTTCTGATAGCAAATTTCCTGAGAGCTTTGTACAGTGTCCCTGGCTCCTCCTTCACCGAAAAGACTATGGAGGTCTTATCATAACCCGAGGGGGGGCAATCTTGCTTGGACAAAGCAAAAAACTTGGTGAAATTATTTGGGTTGTCCTCTATCCCCTCAGCAAGGATGTTCATCCCATAGATTTCAGCAGCCCTGGCACTGGCAATAGCAGCACCATCTGCCATTCCCTTCTCCCTTATCATTCTTACACTACCGGCCGTATCATAGCTGGGGATTAACTCACAGCCCAGATGCTTCAAGAAAGTCCGGCATTGAGCTAGAGCCTGCGGATGCGAATAGACTTTCTTTATGGAATCCAGGCGCGCTCCCGGATTGGCTATTAGACAATGAACAACTCGAAGCTCCATTTCGCCGCATACTCTGAGCGGCGAATCCAGAAGCAGGTCATATACTCTGCTTATGCTTCCCTCCAATGAGTTCTCAACAGGCACAATCCCAAATCCCACTTCCCTATTCTCCACTGCCTTGAACACATCGTCGAAGCTTTCGTAAGGCTGTATCTGAACTGAAGGCCCGAAAAAGTTAAAAGCAGCTTCCTCACTATAGGCACCAATTTCACCTTGGAAAGCTACCTTTACTTGCTGTTGTACCTCCCTGCAAACAGTCACTATCTGTTTATAAATACTCTCCACGTCTTCTTGGCTTATACTCTCATCTCTAGCAATATCTTTGACTTTTCCCAAGACTGCCTTTTCCCTTGGCCAGTCCTCAACTTGTATTCCTTGTCTCCCCTTTTCCCTGCCTATTTCCGCGGCAATCCTTACCCTCTCAGCTACAAGTTTGACTATCTGGGTATCAGTCTCATCTATTTTCCTTCTCAAATCTTTTAAGCTCATTTTACTACCCTCGGTATAATCCCTCCTCTCATAGCAAAATCGCAAAGAATCACCTCCACCATAGCTTCCACAACTGGCACCGCCCTGGGAACGATGCAAACATCATGTCTTCCTCTGATTTCCAAGCTTTCGCTTTCCATATTCTGCACATTTACCGTCTCTTGCACCTTTGCCACAGATGGCGTTGGCTTGATGGCCACCCTGCTTACTATCGGCATACCATTACTTATTCCGCCGAGTATGCCACCAGCGTTGTTAGTAACAGTGACTATCCTGCCGTTTCTAATAATAAACGCGTCATTGTTCTCTGACCCTCTTTTTTCGGCAGAAGAGAAACCTGAGCCAAATTCCACCCCCTTAACTGCTGGAATAGCAAAGAAACCTTTGGCCAGATCCCCCTCTAGCGTGTCAAAGACTGGCTCGCCCAAGCCGACCGGCACATTGACCGCTACACATTCTATTACCCCACCAATACTATCACCCTCCTGTCCAACCTTCTCGATTGCCTTGGACATGGCTTGGGCCGCTTTCAGGTCAGCACACCTGACCGAGTTCTCTTCAACATTCTTTCTTATTTCATCAAAGCCTTTTGGCTCAGCCTTTATCCCTCCTATTTCGACAGTATGAGCCAGAACTTCAATACCAACCAAATTGAGCAACTTCTTAGCTACTGCTCCAGCCATAACAAAAGGGGCGGTGATTCTTCCTGAGAACCTGCCTCCACCTCTGAAATCATTAAACCCTCCATATTTCATGAAGGCGGTATAATCAGCATGACCCGGTCTAGGCAAGAACCTCGCCTTCTCATACTCACTGGAATCCACATCCTTATTCCATGCCAGTAAACAGATAGGAGCACCAGTGGTCCGTCCATTGAAGACGCCGGAAACAATCTCAACCACATCTTCCTCCGCTCTTCTCGTGGCTCCCATCCCAACCCCTGGCTTCCTTCTATCTACCTCCCTTTGAATATCCTCCTCAGTGATAGCCAAGCCCGCCGGACACCCACCAACGATGATTCCCACACATCTGCTGTGACTTTCACCAAAGCTTGTTATGGTAAAAAACTTGCCTAGACTATCTCCCATTTATCTTCACCCTGCCCCCTACACCTACCATAGCATCCCAGAATCCCGGGAACGTCTTCGAAACACACTCAGCATCCTTTATTACTGTCTCTCCAGCTACCGAGCCAAGTATACCAAAGGCCATGGCGATGCGGTGGTCATCCCGGACATCTATAACCGAGCCTTTCGGCTCGCCGCCAAAAATGGTCAATCTATTCCTCTCCTCGGCGACTTTGATACCCATCCTTCCCAATCCCTCGCCCAGGGCAGCAACCCTGTTTGATTCCTTTATTCGTGCCCTGTCTATTCCAGTGAACTGGCTCACTCCCTCCGCTGATGCTGCCAGGACCGCCATAGTAGGTAAGAGGTCTATGCAGTCGGATAAATCGGCTTGTATGGCCTTCAACCTCGACTTCCTCACTGCGGCTGAATTCTTATGTAACTCAACCGAAGCACCCATATCCCTTAAGAAATCTACTATCATCCTGTCGCCTTGCAGGCTCTCAAGATTCAGATTTTCTACCTCTATCTCCCCACAAAGAGCTCCCAAGGCCAAGAAGTACGATGCTGAGGACCAATCCCCTTCCACCTGATACTTGATTGGTCTATATGCCTGCTTTGATACTGCAAATCCTCCAGAGTCTTCTGCCTGCCCTTCCACATTTATCCCAAACTCCCTAAGACACTCCATGGTCATCAGCACGAAAGGTTTTGATTCCAGAGAAGTACTCAGTCTGATCCTGATTCCGTCTTCAGCAAAGGGGGCTATGAATAATAACGCCGATATAAACTGAGAACTTATATCACCAGGTAGTTCAACCACTCCACCTCTTAATGTGCCTCCATTAACAACTACCGGAGGTCCTCCGCTACGTCCAGAGCATGAACAATTCACCCCCAGTTGTCTAAGCGCCTGGACCAACGGCTTGATGGGCCTCTTTGAAAGACCAGGAGCTGCGACTAGTCGGCACTTCCCTGGAATCAGTGAGCTGATAGCAGTCATAAACCTCAAGGTGGCTGCAGATTCACCACAGAACAAGTCTCCACTTGGCTCATGAAACTCTCCCCCGGCAACTTGCCAGAAATCGCCGCTCTGCCGGACGTGAATTCCAACCTTACGCAACACACCTAGGGAAGCTTCAGTATCATCTGAGCTTAGGGGATATGCTATCTCACTTTTGCCCCTTGCTAGGCCAGCACACATCAATCCTCTGATGGTGTAACTCTTTGAAGAAGGGGCTCTCACGCCTCCTTTAACTTCGCTTTTATGAATTGAAACTTTCATTCTTCTTCAATTCCACTATTATTTGCTCCGCGACAGAATCAATATCCAATTCTGAACTATCTATTATTATATCGGCAGCCCGGTCGTAAAATGGCTTTCGGAATCTCAAAAGCTCTCGGATACTCCTGTTTAGCCGGGAGTGAGCCACCAAATCGTAGTGCCAGGGTTCACCCTCACCACTGTTGGATGTCTTAAGGAGCGGTCTTTGCTCTCCGCTGTCTGATACCCGCCTCAACAGCACCCTCGGGGATGCAGTCAGGTAAACGATTATAGATTCGTTTTTCAGCCTGTCGATATTTATTCTGTTGAGCACAATCCCTCCACCACAAGCAATAACCAAATTCTTATCTCTGGAAACCTCTTTGGTGACTTCAATCTCAAGCTCCCGAAAAGTCACCTCGCCATCCTGTTGGAATATTTCAGGTATAGACTTTCCCGCCTTCCGCTCAATCACCGAGTCCAGCTCAACAAATTTCTTCCCTAGCCTTTTAGCCAGAACTTTGCCAACCGCAGTTTTTCCTGCCCCCATAAACCCTATTAGAGCGATGCTAGCCTTCATGCCTCTCCAGCGCCTTAATTACCTCTTCCTTCATCAATCCGAATGGTGCCTCCAGGCCGGTCCACTTCTCAAAAGCCAGAGCCCCTTGCCAGACCAGCATGTCAAGCCCGCTTACGGTTTGTGCGCCAGCCATCTCAGCTTCTCTCAGCAACCTCGTCCTGAATGGATTATACACAATGTCGAAAACAATGAGGGTGGGATTCCTCACCTCGCTCATTGAATCAGCGTTAACAGGAGTTTCTTCAACATTGGGACTCATGCCCACACTGGTGGTGTTAACCAAGATATCTGTTTCTTGCAGCGCTCTTACCACATTTTCCCTGTTCAGCTTTAGAGCTCTAACCTCTTTTCGGGAAGTTTCTGAAACTCTACTAGCCAATTCTCTTGCCTTATACAGTGTCCTGTTAAGGATAAGCACATCGCAACCCCCTCTAGCCAGAACAAATGAAATTGCTCTTGAGGCTCCACCAGCCCCCAGAATAACCACATTTTTCCCCTTTGGCTCAATTCCTCTCGTAAGCAGAGCACGCAAGAACCCGGCGGCATCAGTATTGTACCCCGTCAGAACTCCGTCATCATTCACTATTGTGTTAACGGCGCCTATCTCCTTAGCCAGAGGGTCTAACTCATCCAAAAACGGTATGACGGCAACCTTGTGAGGTATGGTAACATTTAGCCCCCTCATCCTTAGAGCCCGCATCCTTTCGATAGCGTTGCCTAACTCTTCTTTCTTCACTTTGAATGAAACGTACCGGTAATTTAACCTCAGCTTGCTAAAGGCAGTATTGTGCATTGCCGGAGACATAGTATGCTCTATAGGATCGCCAATTATGCCACATAGCCTTGCTTCTCCCGCTGTCACCCTACCCTCCCTTTCCCCCGCAGTTCATAGATTCTCCTTAATCCTCTGGCTGTTATCTGACCAGAAGCGGATTCCTTGCCCTCCTCGAGCGAGGCATAGATAAAATCTCCGCCAACCAAGGGACAGAAAATCCTGCTTACCAGACCCAAAGGGCCCATGGCAAACGAGATTACTCTTATCCCAGGAAACTCAGTGATAACTTGCAAAACGGTCAGGTTGTCCTCAAACCTCTGGGCTGTAGTAATTACTTTACACACATCGCCGCCCGCTTCCAGTTGCCTTTGAATTATCCCCCTCATTTCACTAACAGGGGGCGTCCCGCTCAATTCATGAAATGACAGAAGACATTTTGTCCTTTTCTTTATCAGCCCAACAATCCCCCCTAGATTTCTCGTCCTAAGCTCAAGGTCAACTATGTCTGCACCCAGTTCCACTGCTTTGAGAAGCTCCTCTATCCTTCCTTTCTCGTCCCCTTTCCACCTACCCCCCTCATCGGCGGTTCTGTTGCAGGCTACCCAGGGTTTCCTGAGCTGCTGGGCCAGCTCTTGCCACCCATCACCGATAAGATCTATTCGGACCTCGAACAGATCTACGAATTCTTCACTATCTCTTATTAGTTCCAGGTCTTTGTTTACAATCACGCCGCAAATTCTAGGTCGCTTCATTCAAATCAACCAAAACGCTTTCTATCAAAGATGGACTTACCTCATCGGTGATAAATACGTCTCCTATCGCTCTGGGTAAGACAAATCTTGTCTTACCTTGGAGAATCTTCTTGTCATGTCTTATAGCCTGGATTATCTTTTCTACCTTAAGGCTGGGCATTCTTATGGGCAAGCCGGCTCTTTCTACAACGCTCTTCAGCCTCATAAGCTCACCCTTATCAACTATCCCCATCCTGTCTGAGATTCTTGCTGCAGCTAGCATCCCAACAGCGATTGCCTCACCGTGCCCAACCTCGAACCCTGAGACTGTCTCAATGGCATGCCCTATCGTATGACCATAGTTCAAGATATTCCTCAAGCCTGAATCCCTCTCATCCTTTTCGACTATTTCAGCTTTGATCTTAGCTGCCCTGAAAACAACTTCCTCGAGCGCCTTGTCTGTAGGGGCGGGGTTTATCCCCGCCTCTTTTAATTTTATCTTCTCCAGATTTTCTTCTAGATAGGCGAAGAACTCTCTATCCCAGACAACGGCGCTTTTTATTGCTTCAGCTAACCCGTTACTAAATTCTCCGATGCTAAGGCTCCTCAAGGCAGTAACGTCTGAAACCACCAAGCTCGGCTGGTAGAATGCTCCGATTTTATTTTTCAAATGCCCATGGTTTACTGCCACCTTACCGCCAATGCTGCTGTCGACCTGCGCCAGTAAAGTGGTTGGCATTTGAACAAGTGGCATCCCCCGCAAATAGGTGGCGGCAACGAATCCCGACAAGTCTCCAATGACACCACCACCTAAAGCTAAAATGGGTGTTGTCCTTTCCGCATAGAAATCGCTCAATTCATTGTATAGCCTGCTCGCAGTCTGTAACGATTTTTGCTCTTCCCCTTCAGGAACCTCTAAAACATTCGCATTGAAGCCTTGGCTAATCAGGCTCTGTCGTAAAGCATCGCCATAGAGGCTTTTAACCATGGGATCGCTAATAATTACTAGCTTATCGCTGAAGCCGAGTTCCTTTAACCAATGTCCAGTCTGCACAAGTAGCCCTGGACCTATGCGGATGTCATAACTACTGTTGCTAAGTCTAACCTTAATTCTTCGCATTCGACTGCTGACTGCTGACTAGTTTGTGAACTTTCCGACAAGCATCAATGACATCTTTAAGTTCATCAGGCGTAATCATCTGCGGCCCATCAACCAGCGCTTCTCTTGGGTTATAGTGTGCCTCAATCATTAGTCCATCAGCACCTGCTGCCATAGCGGCACAGCTCATATTGAAGATAAGGTCTCTGCGACCTGTCGCATGACTCGGGTCAACAATTATTGGTAAATAAGTCTCTTTCTGAACCACCGGAACAGCAGCGAGGTCAAGTATATATCTTGTATAGCTTCTGCCTCTGCCCACAGGCACTATTCCTCTTTCGCACAGAATTATATCCTTATTGCCCTCAGCCGCGACGTACTCAGCGAAACACAAAAACTCCTCAATGGTAGCTCCAAAATGTCTTTTAACCAAAACGGGCTTGCCTTTCCTGGCCGCCTGGACAAGCAGGTCTTGGTCATACATATTCCTGGCTCCTATGTGGAGTATATCGGTGTACTTTGCCACCAGGTCAACCTGTGCTTCACCTCTTATTTCAGTTATCACTGGCAATTCAAATTCCTCCCCGGCTTTATGCAACCAAGCCAACGCCTCCTCCGCCGCCTCTCGTCCATTAGCCCCCAACCCCTGGAAAGAGTGAACCGAGCTCCGCGGCTTAAAAACACCTCCCCGCAAGATATGAGCACCAGCCCGTTTTACCCCTTCCGCAATCTTGAATATCTGCTCCCGGCTCTCCACCGCACAAGGCCCAGCAATAAACACCGGCTCACCACTACCTATGCTAACGTTTCCTAGTTTAATTACCCTGCGGTCGCCCGCTTCTCCAAAGAATTTGGCATATTCCCTGCTGATTAGTTTATACGGGGTTTCAACCATCGTGGCCTCCTTTACGCCGGGCAGAACTGCAAGGCGATCAAATGGCAGCTTCTTCTCATCCCCTACCGGTCCAATCACGGTCATATAGTCTCCTTTAATTACCTCGGCTCTCAGCCCATACCTCTCTATCTCCTTTACTACTTCGGCTACTTGTTCTTCCGTGGCAGCGGTCTCCATTTCTATCACTTTTTGTTCCTCCAGCATTTTATATTCTCATCGAAAGCCTAAGCGCTTCCTCTTGATATGACTTCCTCCGACCTCGCCCCATCCCTCTCCATTTACTGGAGAGGGAGTCGAGGGTGAGGTTCAGCAATCTAAAATAAAAACCCTCCCGCTTGGGAGGATTCTTCTAGTTTACTTGTTCTACTTCTATGCTTTCTGGTTTTCTACATTTCTACTCCACAGGTCTCCCAAGCGTATTCCATACGCGTAAACCAATAGCTATAAAACCAAACTTGAGAGCCTATGTAAGCTTTCATCTCCTATTCAATTCCTACAATGCAAATTGTAAATATAAGGCAATGAATTTGTCAATACAGGTAACATTATGAGCTACTGAATTCTCTAGCTGAACTGTATTGACTCTAAACTCTCATCAATGTCACTCAGGCCAACAACCCAACGGTTTGTCTAATACTTGCGAGATGATAAAGAGCCTTCCAAGCATAGACATATTATGCTGCAATAACCAGGGCAAGGTTGACAATTATGGCGCAAAGGTTAAGAACTCTTGGCGAAACAGAGGAAGCAATCTGTTGACGGACGTTAAGGGTCTGGTACAGCGGAAGCCATCAGTCTTCTACGTTCAAGCCTGAGTAAAAGATATGCGCCGCTGGACACCGCACACGGCAAGATTGACCTCCATAATAATGAGGAGTAGGATACGGGCGAATCTGAATGTTTGCTTGCTAAGTCACTATGAAGAAGCCACAAGATAACTATGCTTTTATTGATGGCCAAAATCTTAACTTGTCCATACGGGATTTGGGCTGGAAGCTGGATCTCAGCAAGTTTAGAGTTTATCTGAGTGAGAAATATGGTGTTGGTAGAGCATATTATTTCATCGGCTTTATTGAAGGCAATAATGATTTGTACACTTCGCTCCAGTCATATGGTTATGTTTTGATTTTTAAGCCCACCTTTAGAAATAGAGAAGGTAAAGTGAAGGGCAACTGCGACGCTGACCTGGTTTTGCAGGCAATGATTGACATAAATGAATACCAGCAAGCGGTAATTGTGACTGGCGACGGCGATTTTTACTCGCTGATTAACTACTTGCGTAAAAAGAATAAGCTACGATGTGTCCTGGTTCCGAATATGGGTAGATATTCTGGCTTGCTGAAAAAAACGGCTCAAAAATATATTGCATTTATGAATGGTTTGAGAGGAAAACTGGAGTATAAAAGAAAAGAACCCCATAAGGACAGAACCTTATAGGGGGCTTTTCGTCGTGATTCTAGTATGATATTAGACGGCATTGTTTCTTTTGTCAAGGCGGTGATTCGTATGGTTACTGTCAAGAGTTGGTAGGTAAGAATCCCGAACAGCTAACATGAGCTATGTCTGCCTATTTCCATGAGCCAGTGCCCATAGTATTCGAACCC
>Ga0315533_1001302_pt1 | contig 19335 bp, 14 predicted proteins | sample SalMarSW160130MG_FD_203081 | JGI IMG/M metagenome (GOLD analysis project Ga0315533, IMG submission 203081) | Salt marsh sediment microbial communities from the Plum Island Ecosystem LTER, Massachusetts, United States - Salt Marsh Sediment SW1601-30 ... | reverse complement strand
TATGCCAGTCGCTCCTACGATTCCAACCTTTATCATGGTTTCCCTCTACTCTGTTTTTGATTTAAGAATAATCGGGCACTATAAATTAAATACTTATTTCTTGTCAAATTTCGTGCACCTGCTGACATCCTTATCAGGTGTCGCCTTGGTGGCTCCTCACGTTTGGCCCATATACACCTATATCATCTCCCCGCGGATTAGGCACAAGCAGCTTGCACTCCCTTTTACTGAGCTAATCGGGGCGAGAGGACTTGAACCTCCGACCTCAGCGTCCCGAACGCTGCGCGCTACCAACTGCGCTACGCCCCGTTTGTCTATGCTATTATATGATGCTTTAATTATTGGGGCAAGGATGAAGTATTGCGTTTTAATAATTGATGGAGCATCAGGTTGGCCATTGGCTGCTCATGGTGGGAGGACTTGCCTGGAGTTAGCGCATACTCCGAACATGGATGCTATGGCCAAGGCGGGTGCTGTCGGGCTGCTTCGCACCGTGCCGTCAGGGATGGAACCTAGCAGCGCCTGTGCCTGTATGTCCGTGTTAGGTTATGACCCTCAGATATATTATCGGGGCCGGAGCGCCATTGAGGCTCGTGGCATGGGCATTCCTATTAACGAAGGAGAGGCCGTTTTTCGCTGCAATTTGGTAGCCGTTCGCAACGGGAGGATGTGGAGCTATAGTTGCGGGCATATCAGTACTGGCGAAGGCCGAGCTCTTATCGCTAGTTTGAATGAAAAGCTTGGCAACGATGAAGTGCATTTCTATCCTGGTGTGAGCTATAGACATATATGTAAGATACAAGGGAGGGAAGATATCCTTCTGGCTAGTTGTACTCCGCCGCATGATATTCCCGACAAAGCTATCGATGACTTTCTTCCCAAAGGGCCTGGGAGCGATCTGTTGAGAGAGCTTATGGCACACTCTGAGCTTGTGCTTCGTGACCATCCTGTGAATATAGAGCGAAGAGCACGCGGCGATATTCCCGCTACCATGGTCTGGCTTTTCTGGGGTAGTGGTAAAATACCTGATATGCCAGCCTTCAAGGAGGCCTATGGACTTGATGCTGCCATGACGTCCGGAGTGGATATTATGCGGGGCTTAGCCCGAATGATAGGTATGCATGTGCTGGATATTCCCGGTGTGACCGGCGATCTGGACAACGATTACGTTGCTCAGGCCACTGGTGCCCTAGACGCACTGGAGAAATATGATATGGTGGTTATTCATGTGGAAGCAACCGATGAGGCGGCCCATGCCGGTCTAGCTAAGGACAAAATAGAGGCTATTCAGAGGGTAGATAAAGAGATTGTGGCTCGGCTTCGTTCTTGGGACAGAGAGGCCCTTCGGGTGCTAATTCTGCCTGACCATCCCACGCCGATCGAGATTCAAACCCATGTTGCTGACCCCGTTCCATTTATACTCTGGGGGCCGGGATTCACAGCTGGTGGGGCAAAGAGATTTACCGAAGCAGAGGCTAAAGGCACAGGCTTTTTTGTCGAAGAAGGATATAGTATTATGGGCAGGCTAACAAGAACAAGCCAAATATTTGAAATTTAAGGTTATCTATACATATCGCAATGTAATAAATAATATTTTGACACAAAAACCTTGACACCGATATATTGACATTGTAATATTTTGTAACATTGACAAGTATAAATATAAAGGGGGGGGAAAAGAAATGCCTATTTTGCAGAAATATGGTGGCAGCTCGCTTGCCGATATTGCCAAGATTAAGCGTGTAGCTCGGCGTGTAGCCAAAGCCAAAGATGAAGGAAATCAAGTGGTTGTTGTTGTTTCGGCCATGGGAGACACCACCGATAACTTGATTAAATTAGCTCACCAGGTTAATGAACAGCCTGGTGATCGGGAGTTCGATGTCCTTTTGTCCACCGGGGAGATAGTTTCCAGTACCCTTTTAGCCCTGGCTTTGGAGAGTTTGGGTTACAAGGCAGTCAGTCTCACCGGCGCTCAGGCAGGCATCCAGACTGATTCTAGTTACAGCCGAGCTCGAATTCTTCGCATCGACACGAAACGAATGGTCAGGGAGTTAGAAAAGGGAAACATTGTCATTGTGGCTGGATTTCAAGGCGCTACTCCCGATATGGATACCACCACTTTGGGTCGAGGTGGTTCTGATATTACAGCAGTCGCTTTGGCAGTCGCCCTTGAAGCAGAAAGGTGTGAAGTTTGTCACACTGTCAACGGTGTCTATACTGCTGATCCCTTGCTTGTTCCTCAGGCTCGCCAAATAACAGAGATTGGTTACGAGGAGATGCTGGAGCTAGCAAGTTCTGGTTCTAAAGTAATTCATCCTAGGGCAGTGGAGTTGGCATCGATCTACAAAATGCCTATTTTAGTGGTAAACACTTTTAACCACCATGAAGGCACTCTTATCCATGATGTTTCATACGCAAGCGTGGAATAAGATACGGGCTATTGCTCATGACACTAACGTAGCTAAGATCACTGTTAGCGGTGTCCCCGACCATCCTGGCATTGCTGCGGCAATCTTTGAGCCCCTGGCTAGAGCAAATATAAGTGTAGATACCATTGTTCAAAATGCCAGCATTAATAATATTACCGATCTCACGTTTACGGTGGCTCGAAATGATTTGATTAAGGCAATGTCCATCGTGGAGCCAGTGGTTAAATCTGTGGGGGGTAAGCAATGTGTCACCGATTCTACATTGGCCAAAGTTAGCATCGTAGGTACTGGCATGCAAAATAGACCGGGCTATGCTGCCAGAATGTTTCGCGTTCTTCATGAACAGGGCATTAACATCCAGTTAATTACCACTTCCGAGATAAGGATAACCTGTATTATCTCTGAGGATAGGGTTAAGAATGCTGTTCAAACATTGCATCAAGCTTTTGAGCTAGAGAAAGAAGCTTGACAATCCTGGCTTGACATCACTTGACATCACAAGTATAAGGTTATGGAAATGTATATAGCCTCCTACCAACAGGAAGAGGAAGAGAAAGCTCGCTTAAGACAGCGACTGAGCAAGGAAGCCATAGATTTAGCCCTTCAGGGTAGGTGGGAGGAGGCTGAAGCGGTAAACAGGGACATAATTGAGAAATTTCCTACTGATGTCGAGGCTTATAATCGCCTTGGTCGAGCTTTAACAGAGTCAGGGGATTTTGACAGAGCTAAGGAAGCCTATTTTAAGGCTCTGGAGCTTGCCCCTGATAATGCTATTGCCAAGAAAAACCTGGCCCGTTTAACTAGCTTGTCAGAGTCTATGGCGACCTTGAGTAGCGACCCTCAGAAAGCTTCGACCCGAAGAGCTCAAGCTCGAAGAGTTGCTCTTGATCTTTTCATAACTGAGATGGGCAAGGCTGGGGTGGTTAATCTTCATAATGTGGCTCCAGGCAAGGTCCTAGCTAAGATGGGGTTTGGTGACCAAGTGCACTTGGAAGCAAGAGAGCAGCACTTGATTGTGGTGAGTCAGAGTGGAGAATATTTGGGAGAGGTGGAGCCGAGACAGGGATTGCGCCTCATCAAACTAATGCTAGGTGGGAATAGATATGATGTGGCAATTCTCAATGTAGAAGAAGATAAAGTACAGGTGATTATTAAAGAAGTGTATCAACATCCCAGCCAAGTGGGACGTCCCTCCTTTCTTGTTAAAGCTACAGAGCACCTGCGCACGCGTATTAAAGAAAGTCTCCTCAGGCGAGGAATCATTGCTGACGAAAGTGAGGCCTCGCCTGAGCTTGGATATTTTGAGGAAGAAGAAGATCTTGGCCCCGAAGAGGAATCTTTGCCTGAAGGTTTCACCGTCGTTGGTGAAGATGGTGAGAGAGGAATTGAGATTTGATGGAAGCCGCAATAGTAAAGCCTATCGATATCGAAGAGGAGATGAAAAGCTCCTATCTGGACTATGCGATGAGTGTCATCGTCTCCCGAGCCCTGCCTGATGTACGTGATGGCTTGAAGCCAGTGCAGCGACGTGTTTTGTACGCTATGGATGGCTTGGGGTTACGATACAACAGTCCATACAAAAAGAGTGCCCGCATTGTTGGTGAAGTCATGGGGAAGTATCATCCCCATGGAGATGCCCCGATATATGAAGCTATGGTACGCATGGCTCAGGATTTTTCTCTGAGATATCCCTTAGTTGATGGGCAGGGTAATTTTGGCAGCGTTGACAATGATCCACCAGCGGCAATGAGGTATACTGAAGCTCGCCTTTCCAAAATTGCCGAGGAAATGTTAGTTGACATCGAAAAAGATACCGTCGCCTTTGTTCCCAACTTCGATGATTCTCTCCAGGAACCCTCTGTCTTGCCCGCCAAGTTGCCTAATTTACTAGCTAGCGGTTCTTCAGGCATAGCTGTGGGAATGACGACAAACATCCCTCCTCATAACTTAGACGAGATATGTGATGCCATTGCCTATCTAATTGACAATCCCCAAGCCACTGTAGAGGAACTAATGGAGTTGGTCAAAGGTCCCGATTTTCCCACTGGCGGGATAATTTGGGGTAAAGGGGGCATAGACAATGCTTATACTACAGGGCAAGGAAAAATTATACTTCGCGCTAAAGCCAACGAACTGACTAGCAAGGCAGGCAAGAGACAAATAGTTGTTACTGAACTTCCCTATCAGGTAAACAAAGCAGCTTTGGTAGAGAGGATAGCTGAACTGGTCAAAGTGAAGAAAATTTCGGGGATAGCTGAGGTGCGTGATGAGTCGGATAGGGAAGGCATGCGCATTGTTATCGAACTCAAAAAAGAAGCACAACCTCAACAGGTACTTAATAACCTCTACAAGTATACTGCGATGCAATCTGCCTTTTACATCAATATGGTTGCTTTGGTTAATGGACAACCTAAAGTAATTAATCTTAAAGAGGCGCTAATTTCTTACATTGACTTTCGTTCTCAAGTCATTACCAGGAGGTCTCAGTTTGAACTTGATAAGGCAAAGGATAGGGCTCACATCCTCGAGGGCTTCAGAATTGCCCTAAACAATATGGAGCAGGTGATCAAGATTATTCGCCAGTCTCAAACCGTAGAGTCCGCTCGTGCCAATCTAATGGCAGCTTTTACTCTGTCACAGATTCAAGCGCAAGCTATCCTTGATATGCCGCTTCGTAGATTGGCTAAGCTAGAGCAAGACAAAATAACTGAGGAATATGCCGCTGTGATAAAGAGTATTTCCTATCTCGAGGATTTGTTAGCTAACCCTCGGAAAGTATTATCACTCGTTGCCCAGGATGCTGAGGAGCTTAAATCCAAGTATGGTGACTCCCGGCGGACCATAGTGGAAGCAGAAGAAATCGAAGAATTCCGTACGGAAGACCTTGTTCCCCATGAGACAATGGTAGTTACCTTGACTAACAGGGGGTTCATTAAAAGAATTCCTGCCAGCACTTATCGGCTGCAACACCGTGGTGGAAAAGGCGTCATGGGAATGGTAACCCGGGGTGGCGATACAGTGAACCACGTCTTGGTAGCTGACACCCATGATAATCTCCTTTTCTTTACCAGCGCTGGTAAGGTTTACTTTCTTAAGTGCTACGAGATTCCCGAGGATTCATCTCGTACGGCCAAGGGGATAGCCCTGGTTAATTTATTACCTATCGACTTGAAAGACGAAGTAACTGTGTTGTTAGCCCTGGCAAGCTTTCCTTCGGACAGGTTCTTATTAATGGCCACTAAGGGTGGCGTGATAAAAAAGACTACACTAAGCAAATTTGCTTCGATAAGGAGGAATGGCATTATTGCTATGGGGCTCAGAAATGAAGATAAGTTGGTCTCAGCTGGAGTGGTTGCTGATGAAGATGAGGTCATCCTGGTGAGTCGAAATGGGCAAGCTATAAGATTTAAGGTCAAAAGCTTAAGGACAGCGTCTCGAACTAGTGGCGGTGTTCGTGGCATTCGTCTCGTCGACGATTATGTTGTTGGTATGGGCATTGTCCTTCCCGATGCTTATGTGCTCACAGTGACCGAAAAAGGTTTCGGCAAGCTAACCCCGATAAAAAATTATCCTGTTCATAATAGGGGAGGCAAGGGAGTGAGGGCTTATAGGGTCGGCCCGAAAACGGGTAATCTAGCTGTATCCAAGCTTGTTTCCCCGCAAGGCTCCCTGGTGATGTTATCAGCCAGGGGCAACGTGGTGAACATTCCTATGGAGCAGGTCTCAATTCAGGGCAGAGGTGGCCGGGGAGCCAGGCTAATGGGCTTAGCCGAAGATGATAGCGTGGTTTCGGCCACCTGGGTTTTCCAGCACGATGAAATCCTGTGAGCAAAAATTACCCTTCGCGTTCTTGTGATTCTGGCCCCTTTGCTTCTTGTCCTTCTGACCCTGAACCCTTCGCCCTTTGTCATTCTTCGCCCCGACAAGTCGGGGCGAAGAATCTAATCTCGCTCAGGGTGACGAAAAATCGGCTATTGACATGTCCCTAATATGTAATATAGATTTAATGTAAGGAGGTGAATATGTTCTGTTCTAAATGTGGCGCAGAAAATCCTGATGGGGCTAAGTTTTGCTCCAAGTGTGGTGCTGAGCTTGGTGCCCCCGCGAAGCCATCTGAAGCGATAGCTAAGCCAGAAGCGGAGAGTAGCACTGGTATGTCAGCCAATGCAGCCGGGCTTCTTTGTTACGTGCTTATCTGGGTAACGGGAATAGTCTTCGTCGTCCTTGAGAAGAAAAGCACCTTCGTTAAATTCCATGCCTGGCAATCCATTATAACCTTTGTGCCCCTTTTCGTGGCTTGGCTTATATTGTCCAGAATGCTGATAGACATTGGTTGGTCAACCGTGTCGTGGGGCTTGATCAGGGCTGGAGTAGCCTTTGGTTGGATAATAGGTTTGGGAATATTAGCGTTGGCAATCATCCTCATCATTCAAGCGTACCAAGGTAAAATGTGGAAGGTGCCCCTGGCAGGCAACTGGGCTGAGAAGCAAGCCAGCAAGTAAAATTTTTGAGGACTCGGTGCCCCAAGCCTGATAAATCAGGCAGCTACGGCGAGCTCTTTAGCGTCGCCCCCCTAGAGTTCTGTCTCGGAAAATCTTGTCTTCGTTATTCCATTGTACTATAGGCAGCCGCTGCGTGCGCTGTAAAAAAATTGATATGTTACTCGTGCTTTAGCATAAAAACCTCCTTTGGGGATTGGGTGGAGGGGTGTATAATAAGAGCATATGGGTTCTGAGGTTTTTTACCGCAAGTGGCGGCCACAGACCTTAAGTGAGGTGGTGGGGCAAGAGCCTGTGACCCAGACTCTGCGTCATGCTGTGGAGGGTGGGAAGATAGCTCATGCTTATCTTTTTTGCGGTCCGCGAGGTACAGGCAAAACCAGCACGGCGCGCATCTTAGCCAAAGCAGTCAACTGTCCTAATCAAGCAAATGGTGAGCCATGCAATGCCTGCGATATGTGTCGCTCAATCACTGAAGGCAGGGCTTTGGATGTAATAGAGATAGACGCCGCCAGCAATCGTGGCATTGACGAAATCCGTAGCCTGAGAGAAAAAACAAATTACGCCCCTAGCCTCGCTCGCTACAAGGTATATATTATAGACGAGGTTCACATGCTTACCGAGGCAGCTTGCAATGCCTTGTTGAAGACATTGGAGGAGCCACCTGGGCATGTAATTTTTGTTTTAGCTACCACGGAAGCGCATAAGGTGATAGCCACCATAGTATCGAGATGCCAGCGGTTTAATTTCCATCGCCTGCGGCAAACCGAGATAATGGATAAACTTAAGCTAATATGCAAGAAGGAGGGAATTCACATTGAGCCTGGTTCCTTAGAGCTTATTGCTCGTGCTGCTACCGGGAGCCTTCGAGATGCTGAAAATATTTTACAACAGATGATTGCTTACTATGGCAACCAAATTGAGCTTGATCAGATTCAAGCGGAGCTGGGCATCAGCTGGGATTCAAGGGTTAGACAACTAGCACGATGTGTGGTCAGTAGGGATGTGGCTGCTGGGCTAAGAGTCATAAATAGCCTCAATAGCGATGGCGTTGACCTTCGTCAGTTTAATTTGGGCTTGGTAGAATACCTTCGAGGATTGTTGCTGTCTAAATCTCGATGCGAAGAGGCTCTGGATGTTACCAGCGAAGATTTAGCTGAGATGGGGAGCCTTGCGACCAACGCTACTCTGGATTATCTGCTTAATGCAGTTAAGTCTTTCTCTAGCATAGATTTTCGAAGTGATAATTACTCCGCTTTGTCCTTAGAATTGGCTTTACTGGGTTGTGCTTTGTCTCCACCCACAGGACAAGAGCAGCTAACTACAACTAAACCTGCGGAGTCAGCGGACGCTACTGAGATAACTGAGTCCTTAGAGAAAGCGAAGGTTTCTGTGTCACTGAATATCTCTGAGGTTCCCAGCGAGGTCCCTGCAGCACTGGATCCCGACAGAGTCGGGACTGCGGTTCCCAGCATAGAGATTTCTCAGGACATCGATCACCTCCGTAGCCGCTGGAGGGAGTTCATTAAATCTTTGCGAGGGGAAGGTTCCAGTGGCAATTTGGATGCTTTTTTGCGTAGCGCCTGCGACCCCGTAGCTCTTGAGGATGATACACTGGTGTTAGGTTTCTATTATTCCTTCCATAAGGAGAAAATCGAAGACGCCAAATATCGACATCTGGTGGAGAAAAAGCTTAAGGAGGTCTTTGGTCGGCCCTATAAGATACGGTGTATTTTAGTTGATTCTAAAAGGGAAATTCCGTCCCAGGCAAGGACGCAAAATCCGGTAATTAAAGCTGCTCTGGAAATGGGAGCCAAGATTAGTGAGGAGGAGTTGTAGTCCTGAGCGAAACCGAAGGAAAGGAGGCAGATGGATAAATCAATATTGCGTCAAGCCCAGCAGCTTCAGGCAAAGTTGGCTAAAGCCCAAGAAGAATTGGGCAGCATTACCGTGGAAGCTACCAGTGGAGGTGGTGCCGTCAAAGTGGTGCTTGATGGACACCAGAAGGTTCATGCTGTAGAGATATCTCCCGAAGTAGTAGAGGCTGAAGATATTGAGTTACTGCAAGATCTGGTCATGGCGGCTGTTAACGAGGCTATTACCAAGTCGCAGGAGCTTGTTAATAAGCACCTCAGCAGTTTGACCGGTGGCCTCAATATACCGGGGTTACTTTAGAAAAAAGCTTGGAGATTCTTTGCTGCGCTCGAAATGGCAATAAGGGAAAGGGTCAGAGAAAATGAGATTTGTCGCTGAGCCTATAGCTAGATTAATTGAGGAATTAAACAAGCTGCCTGGAATCGGGCCAAAAAGTGCTCAAAGGCTGGCTTATCACATCTTACGCAGCTCTGATGAAGAAGCCAAGGCTTTAGCCGAGGCTATTTTAACGCTGAAGGAAAAGATAAAGCTTTGTTCGCTTTGTTTTAACAACACCGATTGTGACCCTTGTCACATTTGTCAAGATAAAGAGCGTGACCATTCTAAAATTTGTGTCGTGGAGAAACCTTCAGATATCCTTCCTTTAGAGCAGACGGGGAAATATAACGGTGTTTATCACGTGCTTCACGGAACTATCAGCCCGACACAGGGTGTCGGGCCTGAAGAGCTAAAGATAAAGGAGCTTCTGACTCGCCTTAAAGATGGCTCAGTAACCGAAGTAATTGTCGCAACCAATCCCAATGTAGAGAGCGAAACTATGGCTATGTATCTGCAACGGATTATCACGCCTCTGGGCGTTCGCGTCACTCGCCTGGCTCGTGGCTTGCCCTTCGGTGCTGAGTTGGAATATGCTGATGACCTGACCCTGGGGCAAGCGCTGGAAAACAGGCGAGAATTCTGATAAGGTATACATAGCGGCACCTCGAAGATAAAACCCCGATTACATAGGGGTAACAGGTTCGGTTTCCCAAGAAAACTGAAGGATTTTCTGGCTCATCAGCCTGCTACTATGGGTTGGTATGAAAGGCGGCGCTCAGCTCCTATCACGCCAATTCACCGACTTTTTTACCTATCCGAAAAATCCGAAAAACGCTTGCCGATGCAGACAATATGATATAATCTTATATAATATAAGCTAGGATTTTGGGGAAACCTAGACTATTACTTATCTTGTGTGCTGATTGGGGATTGAGGAGCAAAAGTGACAGAATGGCGAGGAAAAGAGATTACGGGGAGCCATAAGGCGGCATCTTCAGGCGGTCACTTGGCCGCCGGTAGCTCATAATGAAACCGACCTTTTGAAGGTCGGTTTTGTGTTTTCAGGCAGGTGATGCCTGTCGAACTGCAAGTTGTGTGATAGAGAGGTCGGTAGGCTCTTGGTCGAGGGGGCAATAAGGCAACAGAAAAGTAATAAAGGGGGAAAAGGTGAAAAAGATATTTAGTATCGTGTTTGCCCTGGTGCTGGTGGTGAGCCTGGGGCTGGCGTCGACGGTGCCAGTTTTGGCAGATGTTATTGATGTGCCCGGTGACTACCCCACTATCCAGGAAGCTATTGATGCTGCCTCGGATGGTGACACCATCATAGTGGCGGCGGGCTTGTACGAGGAGAATGTTGACATTGACAAGTCGTTGACCTTACAGGGTGCCCAGGCCGGGGTTGATGCACGGAACCGCAGTGGCGCTGAGACGATTATTGAACCAGATGAAGGAACAGGTATAAGAATAATTACCGCTGCGGACCGTGTTGTCGTCATTGATGGTTTGACGGTGCAGAACGCCGAGCACGGAATCGCAACTCCAGAGCCCACAATGGCCGCTGATATTACCGTCAAAAACGTACGCGTCTTAAACCCCAGTGAATTCGGGATTAGCCCAACCTTCACCGTAACAACAACGGTTGAGTATTGCTATGTGGAAGGTGCGATACAAGCCATTAATGCGGGGGCTCTTGTGCCGTTTCCTGCGACTGTAGCGACCTTCAGGAACAACGAAATCGTTAATTCACAGTTTGGCATCACCGGCTACCTCAAAGATTCGCTTATTGAAGGGAACCTGGTGAGGGACTTCGCTACTGAGGGCACAGGCATCAGCGGGCAGTTCCTTAACACCGAAATTAAAAGTAACACAGTAACTGGCTATGTTGAGGGTGCGGGCATGAGTTTCGAATCGCACTACGGCCGCGACCTTTCTGAGAATGTGAATGTGGAAGGCAATACCTTCACAGAGAATCACCTCGGTATCTATGTGTTTGACACACAGACAACGCTTACCGAAATCACCGTTAATTTCAACAACATCGCCGGCAACTCTCGGTATGGTGTCTGGAATCAGGGAGGCGAGACGCTGGACGCCACCAAAAACTGGTGGGGCGATGCCAGCGGACCCAGCGGAAGAGGATCCGGTGATGGCGATGACATCTCCACAAAGGTACTTTACTCGCCGTGGCTGGGTGCCGAGTTCGGCACCGAGCCGATGACCTGGGGTGTGGACACGACAAGTTCTATCCAGGACGCCATTGATGCGGCAGACCCTGGTGACACCATCATAGCGGCGGAGGGGGAATACGAGGAGGACTTGAATATTGACGAATCTCTGAACCTCCACTCGGCAGGCGGGATTGAGGTGACCACTATTACCGGCTCTGTCAGTATAGAATTGGATGCTGAGATAGTCTTCCTTGGTGGGGAGGATGTTGGGTTCACCGTCGATGCTGATGATGGTGACTTTGCTATATCGCTTTCCATCGACAACGGAAGTGAGGTCACCATCAGTCACAATATCCTCACTGGTGCTGCAGATGGCATAACCACCCGGAGCGGCCTGCTGGACAACAGCACCGTCACCATCGATCATAACCAGATCCACGAAAATGACTACGGAATCTACCTGGAATCCGTTGCTGGCGATAGCACCGTGCTCATCAACTCCAACCGCCTCGCTGGAAACGACGATTACGGGCTCTACGTCGAAGACAGCGCCGTTATCGTTGACGCCACCGAGAACTGGTGGGGCCATCCCAGCGGGCCCAGTGGCGGTGTGGCTGATCCTGTTACTGAAACGATCGCGGACGGCACTGGAGTCGCTGTTTCGGAACATGTCCACTTTGATCCCTGGTTGACGGCTTATGTATATACCCTCACAATCTCCAGCACTGGTGGGGGTTCGGTGGTCATCCCTGGCGAGGGGACTTTCACCTATGAGCCTGGCACGGCGGTTGACCTGATAGCGATTACAGATACTTTCTATAACTTCAACAAGTGGACTGGGGATGTGGACACTATCACCGATGTCAACTCCGCCGCAACCAACATCACTATGAACGACGACTATTCTATAATGGCCAACTTCGGGTTCGGGCCGTTTGGGTGGTGCTTTATCGCTACCGCAGCCTACGGTACTGATACAGCCAAGGAAATAGACATCCTAAGAGAGTTCAGGGACGAGGTCCTGCTGCCTAGCAACCTGGGCACCAAGTTTGTATCCTTCTACTATAAAACCAGTCCTCCCATAGCCGACTTTATCTCTCAACACGAGGTCCTCAGAACAGCCGTGAGGGTGGGCTTTGTTGACCCGATTGTGAAAATATTAAATTGGACCCACGATTTATGGTCGGCGAGAGGCTCCTGAGCGTAACAGCAATCTCAGATACTAAGTTAGTGCTAGCAGTGGTCATTATGGTTGAGGCAAGCCCGACGAAAACTTCAAAAAAACCACTCGATGGTGTGGAGAATATGATATAATAATTCAGAAAATTGTAACATATACTTAAATTAACAGGATTTTAACACACGTAGCTTATTATACTGTAAGTCGGAGATTTTGGGGAAAGTGAACTGTTACGAAGGAGGTGAAAAGTGAGAAAGATAAAGATATTTAGTATCCTGTTTGCCCTGGTGCTGGTGGTGAGCCTGGGGCTGGTGACGGCGGCGCCAGTGGCGGCAGCCACCACTATTCATGTGCCCGGTGACTACGACACTATCCAGGAAGCCATTGATGCAGCAGGCCCTGGCGACACCATCATGGTGGCGGAGGGGGAATATGAAGCCTTCGAGGTGTGGGACAAGACCGATATAAGCATAATCGGCGCTGAAGGGGCAACCGTTACTACCGCAGAAGATTTTTTGCTTGAGGGCATATTGTCCATGGCTGCGGTTCGACTTTCAGAAAACATCAATATTGAGGGTATCGACTTTGATGGAACCGCGGTCAGCGAAGAAGACTTGGGTGCCGGCATCGTCTACCTTGACAGCACAGGGAGTATTGCTGACCTGACGGTAAACAACATTATCGGCATTAGCGTCAACCAATCAGCGGGGGTGGCTATCGTAACTCTTTTTGGCACCTCTGTGGTGGACCTCTCAGGCGTCACTGTCGAGAACTCAGCGGTAGGCATATATGTTAGCGGTGATTCTATCCTCGTGGAAGCTCACTTCAACAACATCGCTGGAAACGGCTTGTACGGCGGGCTCTACGTCCAAGGTAGCGCCACCGTTGACGCCACCTACAACTGGTGGGGCGATGCCAGCGGGCCATACCACGAAACGCTCAACCCCGAGGGTATGGGTAACGCTATTAACGATTTTGAGTATTGGGAAGCGAGTGTGGATTTCGAGCCCTGGCTGGAGTCAGAAATAGTAGCTGCTAAGACAGAGACGGTGACCGGTGGCGGCACCGTTGATGCAACGGAGGAAGCTGACACCGAGGTTGAGGTAGACGGCACAGCTACAGTAACCGTGGCTCAGTATGACGAGAATCCCGGCGGGTCCGCTCCGACCGGCTTCAACGCAATGGGTAAATATATCGATGTCTGCGTTCCCGATGCTACGGAAGTTACCGAGATCGAGATCAGGCTCTACTATACCGATGCGGAATTAGCTGCGGCAGACGTCGATGAGGAATTGCTGCAGCTCCTCTGGTGGGACGGCGACGAGTGGAAGGAGTGCTCAGACAGCGGAGTCCATACCGCCAGCACCAGTGGCTACAGCGGTTATATGTGGGCAAAAATAAGAAATCTTCCTACTCCTACCATACCATCTCTGGACGACTTGCAAGGAACGGAATTTGGTGGCTATGAACATCCGTCGGCAACTCCGGGGGGAGGTTGTTTTATCGCTACCGCAGCCTATGGTACCGATACGGCAAGGGAAATAGACATACTGAGAGAGTTCAGGGACGCAGTTCTGCTGCCTAGCAGCCTGGGCGCTAAGTTTGTATCCTTCTATTATAGAACCAGTCCTCCCATAGCCGACTTTATCTCCCAACGCGAGGTTCTAAGAACAGCGGTGAGGGTGGGCTTTGTTGACCCGATTGTGAAAATATTGAATTGGAGCCACGATTTATGGTCAACGTGAGGCTCATGAGCGTAACAGCAATCTCGGGCACTAAGTGAGCGCCAGGGAGAGTGAAGAGAAACGGTGTAAGAGCCGAGGCTGAGCCCCGGCTCTTACTTTATGGCGCTCAACGGCTAAAAATACCATAGTCCTTTGTCATTGCGAGCGAAGCGCGGCAATCTCCCCCTCACCCACCCCACCATCATTGCGCAGCATGGCAGCGCCGAAGCAATCTTTTCCCCTCAGTCGCTGCGAGGAGCGTAGCGACGAAGCAATCTCGGGGAGCTAAGGGGATTGGCACCCTTCCCCCGCAATGATGAGTGGGGTGGAGAAAAATAGAGTTGACCCTTTTTTAAAATCAAAAAACTATTTACAATTTCTTAGATAGGGGTATAATGGTTTATACAGGAATAGCCCCTACACTAATAGGCTCTGCAAGAAACAGGATTTTAAGACTAAGGTCAAGGTGGGTGGTCAAGTGTGTGCGTTAGAGAGTTTTCGAAACCTGAAGTCATTGCCAGGCATAGCTGAGACAATCCCTTCTCTCTTGAAGAGAAAATAATAAGAGCCTGTCCGGAACGTTCGGCTGAGCTCTCGCTGAAGCTTTGCCGAAGAATAAGAAAAATATAAAAGAACGAAAAAGGAGGCGCAGCAATGAAAAATAAAAATATGCTCTTACCAATTCTAGTTTCTATTACTCTGGTTTTAACCCTGATTCTTCCTGTTTCGGCGGTGGGGGCTTCATCAACGCCTGTATCCGTGTCTGATGACCATTCTATCATTCATTCGACGATGGATGGCTCGGGCCTTGCTTCAGGAATGGCGCTGAATACACCTGGAGGGAACGTAACGCCCATGGTCGCCGCAGGCTGGAATCATATAGTAGGGCTTAGGGCCGATGGCGCGGTACTCGCCGCGGGATACAATGAGGTTGGCCAGTGCGACGTCAGAGGCTGGGCGGACGTCATCCAGGTCGCCGCAGGCGGCTGGCACACGGTGGGGCTTAAGTCCGATGGCACCATGGTCGCCGCAGGATATGACATCCCAGGGCAGTGCGACGTCAGCGGCTGGACAGACATCACCTACGTCGCCGCAGGCGGTACGCACACGGTGGGGGTTAAGTCCGACGGCACCGTGGTCGCCGTGGGAGACAACTACTGCGGGCAGCGCAATGTCGGCGACTGGACGGACATCATCCAGGTCGCCGCAGGCCACCTGCACACGGTGGGGGTTAAGTCCGACGACACAGTGGTCGCCGTGGGGGCCGAGGGATGGGACTACGGGCAGTGTGAGGTCGGCAACTGGACGGACATCACCCGGGTCGCTGCAGGCTTCTTTCACACGGTGGGGGTTAAGGATGATGGTACCGTGGTCGCCGTGGGAGACAACCGCTTCGGGCAGTGTAATGTCGACGGCTGGACGGATATCGACAAGGTCGCTGCAGGTAGCTGGCACACGGTGGGGGTTAAGTTCGACGGCACTGTGGTCGCCGCCGGAGTAAATCACCGCGGGCAGTGCGATGTGGGTAGCTGGACAAACATCACCCGGGTCGCTGCAGGCTGGGCGGACACGGTGGGACTTAAGTCCGATGGCACTGTGGTCACTGCGGGAGGTATCGGTTACGGGCAGTGCAATGTCGGCGGCTGGACGGACATCGACCAGGTCGCCACAGGCAGCTATAACACGTTGGGGGTTAAGGACAACGGCACCGTGGTCGCTGTGGGATCCAACGACTTCGGACAGTGTAATGTCGATGGCTGGACGGACATCGACCAGGCCGCGGCAGGCTTTTATCACACGGTGGGGCTCGAGGATGATGGCACCGTGGTCGCCGTGGGAACCTGCATCCATGGGCAATGCGATGTCGGCAGCTGGACCGACATCACCCAGGTTGCCGCATGCATACATCTCACGGTGGGGCTCGAGGACGACGGCACTGTGGTCGCCGCGGGATGGAACGACCTAGGGCAGCGCAATGTCGGCGACTGGACGGACATCGACCAGGTCGCCGCAGGTGGCTGGCACACTGTGGGGCTTAAGGACGACGGCACTGTGGTCGCCGTGGGATACAACGGCTTGGGGCAGTGCAACGTCCTGGGTTGGAGGAATATCATCCAGGTTGCCGCAGGCGGTTTGCACACGGTGGGGCTTAAGGACGATAACACCGTGGTCGCCGTGGGACGAAGCCTGGAGGGACAGTGCAATGTCGGTGGCTGGACGGGCATCACCCAGATCGCCGCAGGCGGCAGTCACACGGTGGGGCTTAGGTCCGACGGCACCGTGGTCGCCGTGGGAGCCAACGACCATGGACAGTGCAATGTCGGCGAGTGGACGGACATCGACCAGGTCACAGCAAACGCTATTCACACGGTGGGGCTTAAGGACGACGGCACTGTGGTCGCCGTGGGGGCCGAGGTTGAGCTTCCCCAATGGAACCTCTACCAGACTCCAGCAAGAAGATATAGCCTCACCATCTTCAGCACCCCTGGTGGTTCCGTAACCGAACCCGAACAAGAGACTAACACCTATGATGAGGGAGTAGTGCAGAACCTGGTAGCTGTGCCCGAGGAGGACTACCGCTTTGTCTGCTGGACCGGTGATGTGGGCACCATCGCCAATGTCTATGCTGCCCAGACCACTATCACCATGAACGATGACTACTCAATCACTGCGCGGTTCACAGCTGTGGTAGACTCTACGACAGAAACGGTAAGCGATGGCACCGTTGATGCCACAGAAGAAGCTAATACTGAGGTTGAGGTAACTGGCAATGCTACGGTAACTGTGGCTCAATTCGCTGATAATCCCGGCGGCTACAGCCCGACCGGCTTCAACTCGCTGGATAACTACATCGATGTCTACATTCCCGATACTTCGCAGGCCACCGAGATTGAAATAAGGCTTTACTATTCCGATGCTCAAGTAGCTGCCGCGGACGTCGACGAATCATCGCTGCGGCTCTTCTGGTGGGACGGCGCCGAGTGGAGCGAGTGTTCAGACAGTGGAGTCAACACCACCAGCACCAATGGCTACAGCGGTTATATTTGGGCCATAATAACAGAGGATACCACGCCATCTCTGGACGACCTGCAAGGGACGGAATTTGGTGGTTATGCCCATCCGTCGGAAACTCCGGGGGGAGGTTGTTTTATCGCCACCGCAGCCTATGGTACCGATACAGCAAGGGAAATAGACATACTGAGAGAGTTCAGGGACGCAGTTCTGCTGCCTAACAGCCTGGGCGCCGAGTTTGTATCTCTCTATTATAGAACCAGTCCTCCCATAGCCAACTTTATCTCCCAACACGAGGTTCTAAGAACAGCCGTGAGGGTGGGCTTTGTTGACCCGATTGTAAGGATATTAAGTTGGACCCACGGCTTATGGTCGGCGAGAGGCTCACGAGCGCAACAGTAATCCCGGGCACTAAGTAAGCCCCAAGGGGAGTGAAGAGAAACGGTGTAAGAGCCGAGGCTGAGCCTCGGCTCTTATTTTACGGCGCTCCTGGTTTGCATATCCTGGCACGCTGGATTGCTATGGCGGTAGTCACTATAGTCGGGGCAAGCGCTGGAAAACAGGCGAGAATTCTGACAAGGTGCCCCAACTTGTCGGGGCGGCACCCCAAAGATAAAACCCCGATTACATCGGGGGCAAGCTTTTCCCAAAAACCTGAAGGCTTTCCAGCTCACCAGCTTGCTGTTATGGGTTGGTATAAGAGGCGGCGCTCATCTTCTATCACCAAATTCACCAATTTTTTACCGGATGCAGATGAATTTGTGGGAATTTTGCCAAGCACAGACACTTGACGGGTGTGATAGACTACAAATTAAGCCCTTGCGGAAACTAAACTATTATTTATCATGTATGCTTAACAAAGGAGGAACAGAACATGGCAAATCTAAAACAAATCGATGAGGCATTGACTTACTATTTGCGGCCGCAAACCTTTCCACTCGCCATCCGGATGTGCGAATCCGAAAAAGAACTTCCCGACAAGACCAGGATACCCCAAAAAGACGTGGGAATAAATATTTCGTTGTGTCACGCAATTAATATGGCGCGGCGCTATGGCTGGACTATGGCTATTGACAAGTTTCAGAGCTGCTACATTGCTGGCATAAGTATGGGATTCTTACCTTTGTTGCCGGATGTCGCTGATGGGAGTTTCCAAGAGTCCCTTGGGTTATGGGGGATGAACAAAAAACAGGCAGCAGCAGCTATTCAAAACCTTCCCAAATTTGAATATGGTAAGTACAAGAATGTACTCATGGCCCCTCTAAACAGAGCCGCCTTTGAACCACATCTTATCCTGGTTTATGGCAATCCCGCTCAAATATGGATACTTCTTACAGGCTACCTGAATGGAACAGGTAAGACAGGTCTGGACACCACTTTGGCTATAGGAGCCGGATGTACAACCTATATCACCCGGACTATCGAAAAAGACGAGTGTCAGTTCACGCTGCTAAGCCTTGGTGAACGGCTGATTCCTCACACTCAAGATTATGAGTGTGCCTTTTCGATACCGGTGAGCAAAATTGAGAAAACGATTCAAGGTTTGGAAATAGGTCATAAAATCGGTGTTTTCAGGTATCCGCTTCCCACGTTTTTGAGATATGACTCACCGCATCCACCTGGATATGACAAAATGCTGAGTCATCTGCTGGAAAAAGAATCTTAGCGAGGCGGGCCTTAGCCCTTATCCCTAATTTACCGACTCTTCTACCAATCTGAAAAGTCCTGGAAAATTGCTTGCCAGTGCGGCGCGAGCTATACTATAGACCACATCAGTTCGCGAATAACTGAACTATTAAAACTTTAGTTATCATCGAGCAAGGAGGGAAAAATGAGGACAAAAGAGCAGTATATACAGGGTCTGGCAAAAATGAAGCGAAACAGCTACTACAATGGCGCGCCAATCGACCGTACAGACGAGCTACAGATGGACTGTATAAATACCATCGGCACCACATTTGACGAAGCCGCCAAGCCAGAGAACCAGGACCTGTGCACCGCCGTCTCTCATCTCACCGGCGAGCGTATCAGCCGCTTCACCCACATCCACCAGAACCCCGATGACCTGCACAAGAAGCAGGACATGACCCGCATGCTCTGCCAGAAAGTGGCCGGATGCATCCAGCGGTG
>Ga0315533_1001301_pt1 | contig 19358 bp, 10 predicted proteins | sample SalMarSW160130MG_FD_203081 | JGI IMG/M metagenome (GOLD analysis project Ga0315533, IMG submission 203081) | Salt marsh sediment microbial communities from the Plum Island Ecosystem LTER, Massachusetts, United States - Salt Marsh Sediment SW1601-30 ... | reverse complement strand
TGGGCGCGCTGGCAACGGAGGAATACATGAAGACACAGTTTGTCGAGACGCTTCAGGAAAGCGATATTGTCAACGACTACTTTGTAGCAACTCACAAGGACTTGCGCACACAGCCCAACGGCGCAAAGTTCCTCGGTATGGTATTCAAGGATCGGACCGGGGAAATCGGCGGTATCCTGTGGCACAATGCCACGTCAGTCGCCCGGCTGTTCGAGGTAGGCGATGTGGTCAATGTACGAGGGACCGTTGCAACCTACCAGGGCCGATTGCAGGTGCGGGTCGAGCAGGTGCTGCCGCTTAAGAACGATGAATTTGACACCGGGGACCTGGTGTACACGCCGGAGGACACCGAGGCCTTTGTTGAGAAGCTGCGGGGGATATTGGACACGGTCAAGGATGAGTGGTTGCGCAAATTGCTCGATGCCTTTTGGAATGACGAGGCGTTCATGACGCGGTTTGCTCAGGCCGCGGCCGGTAAGAGATGGCACCACGCACACCGGGGTGGGTTGGTGCGGCACTGCTATGAGGTCGCGCGGATCGCATTGACGATGAGTGAGCTTTTCCCCAACCTGGATCGGGATGTGCTTCTGACATCTGTGTTTTTGCACGACATCGGCAAGATCGAGGAAATGCGGCACGACTTGTTGGTGGAGTACACGACGGAGGGCAAGCTCATCGGCCATTTGGAGCTCGCCACGCACATGGCCCGGAGGCAGATGGATGCCATCGAAGGCTTCCCGGAAGTTCTCCAGGTGCACCTGATCCACTGCATCCTCGCGCACCACGGGGAACTGGCTAACGGGTCGCCGGTTGCGCCCAAGACGCTCGAGGCAATTGTTTTGTACCACTGCGACAACCTCGATGCGCAGGCCGATGCGATCACGCGCATCGTCCACGAGACCGAGGAGAAAGGGCAGGAATGGTCCGAGTACCTTCCACTAATCGACCGGCAGGTCTGGACGAAAGGCAGAGGCCGCTGACCGGCACCAAGCGCAGCAACCACCTACTAACGACCTACATCTTCTGCATGAGAGCGAGGAAATCTTTGTTCGTCTCGGTCTTCTTCAGTTTGCCAATGAGCAGTTCGGCGGCCTCCATCATTTCGAGCGGGCCAAGCACGCGCAGCATCAGCCAGATGCGCTGAAGTTCTTCGGGCTCAACGAGTAGTTCTTCTTTGCGGGTCCGGGACTTGTGGACATCGATAGCGGGGAAGAGGCGCTTTTCCATGAGCCGGCGGTCGAGATGGAGTTCCATGTTGCCGGTCCCCTTGAACTCTTCAAAGATGACGTCATCCATGCGGCTGCCCGTCTCGACAAGGGCCGTGGCGAGGATCGTGAGACTGCCACCCTCCTCGATGTTCCGCGCGGCGCCGAAGAAGCGTTTGGGACGCTGGAGCGCGTTGGCGTCGACACCACCGGAGAGGACCTTGCCGCTGGCGGGCACGATGGTATTATAGGCGCGGGCGAGGCGGGTGATGGAATCGAGCAGAATGACCACGTCACGCTTATGTTCGACGAGGCGCTTGGCTTTTTCGAGGACCATCTCGGCGACCTGGACATGGCGCTCGGCCGACTCGTCGAAGGTCGAGGCGATGACCTCACCTTTGACCGAGCGCGCCATGTCCGTGACCTCCTCGGGACGCTCGTCGATGAGCAGGACGATCACTGGGGCGTCGCGGTGGTTGGCCGCAATGCTGTTGGCAATTTTCTGGAGCAGGACCGTCTTGCCGGTGAAGGGTGCGGCCACGATGAGGCCCCGCTGTCCTTTGCCGATGGGCGTGAGGATGTCCATCATCCGCATACCGATTTCTTCCCGCGTTGTTTCCAGGCGGAACCGCTCGTTCGGGTGCAGGGGCGTCAGGCTGTCGAACAGGATGCGCTCGCGGGCAACCTCAGGGCTTTCGCCGTTGACGGCCTCGACGCGCAGCAGGGCAAAGTAGCGCTCGCTATCCTTAGGCGGCCGGACGTGTCCTTGAATGGTGTCGCCTGTCCTCAGGGCGAACTTCCGGATTTGCGACGGGGACACATAAATGTCATCGGGGCCGGGCAGGTATGAGTAATGGCCTGAACGCAAGAAGCCGAACCCATCCGGGAGAATCTCGAGCGTGCCCTCGCCATAAATTGACCCAGCTTTCTCGATACTGGCCTGAAGCACACGGAAAATCAGGTCCTGTTTCCTCAGGCCGCTGTAGGCCTCGATGTCCAGATTCCGTGCGGCCTCGGACAACTCGGTCATAGTCATGCCCTTGAGCTCGGCCATGGCCAGTTCTGGGCCGTTGCTTTCGGCCACCTCGAGGTCTGCTGCGCGCACCGCACCGGGGTTGTCCGGCTGGTGGTTCGAGTAGTGCCTCGGGTTCCTGGCGCGGGACCGGCTCGACGAGCCGCCGCTGTTTCTCCTGGGACCCCTGAATCTGGTGTGCGTTCTCTCGTTTGCCTTCTCAGACATCAATCTTCCTTTCGGTTCACCACGGCGATGCTTTGAACCCCCGTGGCCTATATCGTCCGTTGCGTTCGGCTTAATGAACCTCCGCCCAATGATTGCCAATGCCGACATCGACCTTGAGCGGCACATCGAGTTCGATAACGTCCTCCATGGTCCGCCTCAGTATTTCAGCCACGCGGTCCGCTCCTGCGGCGGGTCCTTCGAGGACTAATTCGTCGTGGACCTGCAACAGCAGGCGCGCGCCGGTATCCTCGAGCGCGGCGTCGAGCCGGACCATCGCGAGCTTGATGATATCCGCGGCGCTTCCCTGCACGGGCGTGTTCACGGCAATGCGCTCGGCCGCTTTGCGTGTATTGGCATCCGCGCTGTCCAGTTCTGGCACGTACCGGCGGCGGTTGAGCAAGGTCGTCACATAGCCGTCCGCACGGGCCCGTTCGAGCGTGGTATCGATCCAGGCGCGGACTTTAGGATACTGCTGGAAATATTGCTCGATGAACCGCGCCGCCTCGGCCTTGGTAATGCCCAGGTTCTTAGCCAATCCGTACGGACTAATGCCATAAATGACGCCGAAGTTCACCGCCTTAGCCTGCCGGCGCAATTCGGGCGTAACCGCCTCGATGGGCAGTCCAAAGGCCCGCGCGGCCGTTTCCCGATGGATGTCGGAATCGTCGGCAAATGCGCGCTGGAGGCCTTCATCCCTCGACAAATGCGCCAATATCCGTAATTCAACTTGCGAGTAATCGGCTGAAATCAGCCGCATGTCCGGCTCCCTGGGAACAAACCCCTGGCGTATCCGCCGGCCTAGTTCCGTTCGGACCGGGATGTTTTGAAGATTCGGATTGCTGCTCGATAGCCGCCCCGTTGCGGCCACGGCCTGGTTAAACGACGTGTGAATCCGTCCTGTTTCCGGGTGCACTAACTTGGGCAGCAACTCTACATATGTTCCCCGCAGCTTCTCGAGCATCCGGTACTCGAGAACCTTCGCTGGCAGTGGATGCTCGCGGGCGAGTTGTTCGAGCACCTCCACATCGGTGGAATACCCCGTTTTCGTTTTGCGCAGAGGCTTGAGCCCTAGTTTGTCAAAAAGAATGCCCTGGAGCTGCTTAGGCGAATTAATCTGAAACCTCGCTCCGGCCAAGTCGAAAATCGCCGCCGCCAACACCGCCAAGCGCTCCTTGATTTCCCGGCGCAAATCGTCGAAAACCGCCACGTCCAGCGCAATCCCTGCCATCTCCATATGCGCCAGCACGTCAATCAGTGGAAGCTCAACATCGGTGAACAGGCGCTTCAGTTGCCGCTCGTCCAGTAGCGTCTCGAATACCCGGGCTAAGCGCCAGGTGACGTCCGCGTCTTCACAGGCATATTCACATGCGTTTTCGACGGGGACCTTATCGAACGTGACAGCTTTCGACCCTTTACCGATTAGACCGGTAATGGGGATCGTTTTGCGATTGAGGTACTGAAGACTGACTCCATCTAGATTATGCCTTAATCGGGACGGGTTCGTCAAGTAGGAAGCCACCATAGTGTCCATAATGATACCGGCCAGCCAAATCCCGGCCCGCTCGAGCACGATGCGGTCGTACTTGATGTTGTGGCCGATCTTGCCGATGGCCGGGTCCTCGAGCAATGGTCGGAGCCGCTCGAGCGTCGTGTTCTTCGGGAGTGGTTCGAGCGTCTCCACTGCGAAGAGGTCCTCGGCTTGCTTGCGCCGCACAAGGGCCTCAGGATCATGACCTATGGGGATGTAATAGCCGCTTCGGGCGCGGCAACTCATCGAGATACCCACGAGTGAGGCCCGCATGGGATCGGCCGAGGTGGTTTCCGTATCGACGGCAAAGGCACCGGCCGCCCGCATTTCAGCGATGGCCGCATCGAGTCGTTCCTCGGTCAGCACCAATACGTACGTTAGTTCTTCTTTGGCCGCCGCATCGGGTAGGAACTCCTTCTGGAGCGACTCGAAATCGAGATCGGCGAACACTTGGGCTAGTTTGTCCCGGTCGAGTTTTTTGCGGCGGAACGCGTCGAGGGTCATGTCGAGTTGGACGTCGGTCCGGATGGTGACCAGTTGCCGACAGAGGAAGGCCAAGTCGCGATTGTCCTCCAGGCGCTGGCGCTGTTTGCCCTTGAGCTCATCGAGATGCTCGTAGACGCCCTCGACCGTGCCGTACCTCTCGAGTAATGTGCGCGCGGTTTTCTCGCCAATGCCGGGCACGCCGGGAACGTTGTCCGCCGTGTCACCCATGAGGCCCAGCGCGTCGATGACGCGCGCCGGATCGACGCCGAATCGTGCGCGCACCTCGGCAGGGTTGTACCAGAGTCCCGCGTCGCCCTTGGCCGTGTCATAGACCGAGATGTGGTCCGTGACCAGTTGCAGCAGGTCCTTGTCACCCGTGACGAGCACGGAATCCATCCCGGCGGCCTCGGCCCAGCGGGCCAGCGTGCCCATCACGTCGTCCGCCTCGACCCCTTCGACGCGCAAGATTGGAATCGCGAGCGCCTTGACCACCTCGTCGATGAGCGGCAACTGTGCGACAAGGTCCGGCGGCGTCTCTGGGCGATTGGCCTTGTATTCGGGATAGATTTCCTCGCGGAAGGTCTTGCCCTTGGTGTCGAAGACCACGGCGATATGGCTGGGGTTCTGCTCGCGGAGAATTTTCAACAAGATGCGCGTGAAGCCGAACACAGCATTTGTAGGCCGCCCCTTCGAATCGCTCAGGCCGGCCTTGATGGCGAAAAACGACCGATACGCAAACGCCGTCCCGTCGATAAGGAAGAATCGCTCAGCCATGGGGTTTTCCTTTCAGCGCCGCGAGGACGTGTGAGGCGGCGCGGGCTGAGGCGCCCAGCGTGCCCAGCTTCGCGCGGACCTCGGCCAGGTCGCGCAGCATTTGTTCGCGCGCGGGCGTGTCGTCGATGAGCCCGAGAGCGCGCGGCAGGATTTTTTCGGGGCGGGCGTCGTGCTGTATGAACTCCGGCACGATGCTCCGGCCCGCGAGTATGTTGACCATGCCAATGTGGTCGACATGGACGACGTGGCGCGCTATCCAATAGTTCAATGGACTAACCTTGTAGAGGATAATCATCGGCACGCCAAACAGGGCCGTCTCGAGTGTGGCCGTGCCGGACGCGACCAGGCAAAACCGCGCCCCGTTCAGGAGCTCGTACGTCTTTCCCACCACCGTCTCGAGAGGGAACTCGCCGGCGATGGTGCGGACCTGGCGTTCACGAATTTCATCCACGCAAGGCGTGACGAAGCGTGCGTCAGGATGCGCCTCGCGGATGCCCCGGGCGGTCTCGAGCATAGCGCCGAGCAGTCGCACGATTTCCTGTTCGCGGCTTCCCGGCAAAAGGCCGATGAGGAGACCGTCGCCGTAATGACCAGCGGTTTGAATCGAGGCGATGTGGTCGAGCAGGGGGTGGCCCACATAGGTGCAGTCCACGCCCATGTCCCTGTAGAGCTTCTCTTCAAACGGTAGTATGACCAGCATTTTATCAACTATTTCGGCAATCGTGTGGATGCGTTTCTTCCTCCAGGCCCAGACCTGCGGGCTGATATAGTAAATCACCGGGACGCCCAGCGCCTTGGCCTTTCTGCCCAAGCGGATGTTGAAGCCCGGATAGTCGATGAGCACCACGGCGCCGGGCCGGGTCCGCTCGAGATGCGCCACCGTTTCGAGGAAAATGCGGCGAATACCGGCGAAGGCCCTCAACACCTCGCTGAAGCCCATGACGGCCTCGCCGGCCAGGTCGTGTCGCAGCGTCATGCCCGCCTCAGCCATACGGCGGCCACCCAACCCCTCGCACTCGATGGCCGGGTCGACCTGACGCAGGGCGCGAATGAGATTGGCGCCGTGTAGGTCGCCCGATGATTCACCGGCTACAAAGAAAACCCGCCTCACGCGTGCTCCCGTGGGAGATATGGAGATATCCCCATATCCCGTTTTCTTATCTCCATATCTCCTAACATCTCCCTAATCCCCTTATCCCCTTATGAACTGGATGATCTGCTGTGCCAGCTCGAGCGCCGCGAGCCCATCTTCGCCCGCCACCACGGGCCGTTCCCGAGTTTGCACGCACGTCACAAATGCCGCCAGTTCCCGTCTCAGTGGCTCCTCGCGCTGAACCGGCAGGCGCTCGACCACGATACGTTCCATAGGTGGAATGTCCCTGGGTATGGGCCCCGGCTTCTTGCGATAGACCAGCACTTCTTGCTCGGTATAGTCCGTCGAGACGTATGCGTCTGCCTCAAAGATACGGATTTTGCGCATGCGTTCCATCGACACACGGCTGCTGGTTAGATTGGCCACACAGCCCGACGCGAACCGTATGCGCACGTTGGCGATGTCTTCGAATGGGGAAAAGACGGGCACCCCCACCGCGTCCACGGAAGCAACCTCGCCGCCGTCCAGACCCAGGACGATGTCGAGATCGTGGATCATGAGGTCAAGCACGACGCTGACATCATCGCCGCGGCTGGCGTACGGGCTGAGGCGATGGCACTCGATAAACTTCGGCTCGCGGATGGCCTGGAACAGGGCGATGACCGCGCCGTTGAACCGCTCGATGTGTCCCACTTGCAATATACGGTCCTTGGCCGAGGCCGCGGCTGCCATCTCCGCGGCGTGTTCGGACGAGTCCGCCATGGGCTTTTCGACCAGCACGTCGACCCCCGCGTCGAGCAACTCGAGCGTGATTGCGTGATGCGCGGTCGTGGGCACAGCCACGGATACAGCATCGACGCCCGCCTCGGCCAGTTCGGCGACGGTGTTGAATTGGGGCACACCGAAGTCCTGGCACGCCTTGGCGGCGCGTGCCTCGTCCGTGTCGACAACGCCGGCGAGTGTCACGTTTTCGAGGGCCGCGTAGTTGCGCGCGTGGTGGTAGCCCACGTGGCCTACACCGATGACGCCGGTCCGTATGGGAGTCATGTGAAATTCCTCACTGGCGGACGCGTTGATAGTGTCCCCTGTGCTTCGTTCAAGTTTCAAGCTCGCGATAAAGGACCCACGCGCGTCCTGGGCCTTTGCGGTCCAGGTATATCTCGAACACCCTGCCGCCCTTGCTACACACCTTGAAATAGTTGCGGTGCCGGCGCAGGCGCCAGTTCTTGCGCCGCGGCGCGCCCGCAGGGAAACCCCAGTCCTGCCAGCTTTTCAATATCCTTTCGATCTGGAAATGTTCGTCGCGCCACTTGAACGAGACGGGCCTCGACGGCTCCCCTTCGCACTTAACCACGATCTCCTCGGAATACATTTGCATTGACACAGCTAGGCCACAGTTGGAGATTTGACCCACATCCCACCGGAAACACGGCTCCTATATTCAGCCGAAAGGAAACTAAACGGGCCACTTTGAAACGAGTTATTTGGTGATTCCGCGAATCGACCTGCGCACAAATTCCAATAAGTGGTTTCGCTCTTCACTATCTTCGACGGTGGCCTCAATCTCGTGCAATGCCTGGGTCGTATTAAGGTCCGAACGGAACATGATCTTATACATGGCCTTGATCCGATCCCGTGCCTTGCGCGAGACAGCGTTGCGCTTGAGCCCCACCACGTTCGGCCCACAACACCGGGCCGGGTTGCCCTCGACGATCATATAAGGCGCCACGTCTCTCGCCGTGCGCGTGAGCCCGCCAACGAACGCCATCGTGCCGATCACGCATTCCTGGTGCACGCCCACCAGCCCGCCCAGGATTGCACTGTCCTTTACCTCGACATGCCCGGACAACGAGGCGCAGTTGGCCATGATCACGCGATTGCCGACGTGGCAATCATGCGCCACGTGCGAATAGGCCATAAACATGCCGTTGTCGCCGATCGAGGTTACCCGGTGTTCATCGTCAGCACTGGTCATCGTGCAGGCGCTGACCGTGACGTGTTCCCGGAAAATGTTGCCATCGCCGATGACAGTCTGGCCGACCAGGCCGGCCTTGTGCTTGAGGTCCTGTGATAAAACGCCGATCTGCGCCCCGCTGTAAAACCGGTTATTCCTGCCGATGACAGTCCGGCCGTCCAGCACGCAGTGCGAGCCCACCACCGTGCCTGCGCCAATCCGCACACGGGGGCCGATAATGGAGAAGGCCTGAACTTCAACATCGTCGGCCAACTCGGCCTTGAGGTGTACGATCGCCGTAGAGTGAATGCTCATAGAGTAAGCACCATGAAAGCGAAGGAATACTCAGATAAGTGGGATAAGGATAGGCACAAATCACCCTTAAAATCAAGCCTTCCATGCGCGGCGTTTGAGTCTGCCTGCGGCTAGCGGCACCGTGAACACGTGAATCTCAATCCCAATCAACCAGAATCAGCTTGATCCGCGCATGAAGTATACAGTTGGCTGGGGCAATTTGGTAGAATCGGGGCATGAAACGGTTATTGATACTATGTTGCCGCGATTGGCTGAACCCGAAGGCGAGTATGGTTGAGCACTATGTGCACGAAGTCTTCTCCCGGATAGCCACGCAGGGCCACTATGTCGCCTGGATATCGCATAACTACCACCTGTTTCCCTCGCGGGGCAATCCGACGCCCCGCGTGAATACTACCGACGGTATTCAGATAGCCCGTCTCGGTCTTCGCGCATTTTACCGCATCGCGGCGGGGATGGTGGTTTCGCGATTAATGAAGTCGGGAAGACTCTCGGGGAAATTTGATGCGGTCGTCGATTGCGTAACCGGCCATCCCCTGCCGCTTGAGGATGTAACAGATGTGCCGGTGGTGCCGCTTGTGTTCAACCTGGCCCGGAAAGTGCACGCTTCGCAAGAGCCCCCTGGTCCGCTGATTGCGGCGACGAAGGCGGCGCGGCATCAGCTTCTCCTGGCCGGTTTCCCGGAGAACTACATCGTGCACGCCCCGTACGGGGTCGATTGCAACCTGTATACTCCCTCGAGTGACAAAGCCGCATCGCCTACAGCCGGCGAAGGCGGGTCTTCGGCCTCCGTCGTGGCGGTGGATAAGACTCCAAAGTGTTTGTTGGGCGCGCTGGCGCGGTTGCAGCCAGACGGCTTGGCGCCGCGCGTGGACCTGATCGGAATTGGGAAGCGTCCGGTTAGGCGCCGTTCCCTACGCAGCGCATTTAAGGTGCGCGGGAAAGTGGCGGATGTCGTGACGTATCGCCACGCCACGGACAGGGCCGAGCGCGCCGTGCTCTATCAAGGCGCGCGGTTTGGCTACTGCGGCGAAGGCTTCGAGACAGAAGCGCTGGCGCTAGGGGCATGCGGCGTACCAGCGGTGTGTCCAGCGACGCCGGCCGGCAAGGAATTCGTCGAAGATGGGGAGACCGGGCTGCTGTTTCAGCCGGGAAACAGCCGGGAACTGGCCGGGTGTTTCCGTCGGCTGATGAAAGACGAGGTTCTCTGCAGACGATTGGCGACCCACGCGTGCGAACGCGCACAGGCGACGACATGGAACAAAACAGCAAGTCTGGTTTTGGCGACGCTCGAGAACCTGTAAAGGGCCGGCCTTCGGCCCCCGGCATTTCAGGTGTATGCGCCGCGCTCGCAGCCCTGATTTGGTTCGGGTTCAGACTAAGCCCGGGGGTCGCCTTTGGCCCGTGGCAAGGCCCGCTGCTCGACCCGGACCCCATCCAACGCCTCCCCTTGCTTTCGCACTGGGTTTCTCTGACCGCGTCGCACGTTTGCATTGGCAATCCGGGCTGGCGCCTGAACGTCGCGTCGGCGTTCTTCGGAGCGCTTTCATGTGGGGCGCTTGCCGCAATAGGCGCCGCCGTGGCCAAGCGCTTTGCGTCCCCTATCGAGGCGACGGTTTGCGGGTTTGCCGCGGCTGTGGTCTTTGCGATGACGCCCGTCGTAACCTATGCCGGCACGGGGGCCGGCCCGAGCATGCTCTCGCTCTTCCTGGGTCTGGCCACAATCGGCCTGCTGACCGCCTCGATCGAGCGCATCGAGCACTCTCTGCTGCTGTATGCAGCGGCACTGTTGGCAGGCATTGCCGCCTGCAACCACGCCGCATTCGGTTTGCTGGGCGGGATAGTCATCTTTGCCCTGTTGCTGTTTGGATCAATGACGCGCCGGACCGCACGAGTGGCCGCCATCGCTCTGTTGCTGTTCCTCGCCGCATCGTCGATCCCGCTGGCATACGCGTTCGCCACGAGCGAATCGCTGCGCGAGTTCTTGTCGCACGCTTTGATGCAGCCCTATCCAAACCTGTTCGACGACGTGCCCCATCTCGATTTCGTCAGGGAGCTTTCGCAAAATCTACCGCTCGTGGCACTTTTGGGGGCAATTCCCGGCATCATCCTGCTTTTCCGACCGGAATCCCGGCGGTACGCGATCCTCTTCGTGGCGATAGTACTGTGCATGGGCCCGCTGCTGCCGGCCTTGACGAATCAGAATGGGCGCGGGTATGGGCTCCGCGACGATGCCGCGCCTCTGATGTTGGCGCTCGCCATAGTGTGCCTTTGCGTCGCGTGGGGGATGGTCAACATCGCGCAACTACTGTTCAGAACCCCGAGGCGTGCAGTCGCAAAGGCCGCACTCATCGCGGGAATGACGGCGGTGATGGCAGCATTACATTGGCCGCACGCGCCCATGCGAAACCACGGGCTGGCGGAAACGCTCGGCGAACGGATTCTGGCGGGATGCCCCGAAGAGACGCTGCTGATCAGCGGCGATCCGGAGATCACTTCGCTGCTCATGGCGACTCAGGAGGTGGGTGGACACCGCAGCGATGTGACCGTGGTCCCGGCGGCGAGTTTTGCGCAATCCCATTACGCACGCCGCCTGCTGCAGAGACGCCTGGCGGGGAAAGCCGTTCTCAGCGAGTCGTTCCCTCCCGAAGATGCGGGGGAAAGCTGGCCCAAGGAACAGCCGTTGCTGTTTGCGCGATTCCTCAAAGAACGCGCAGGGCACGTGCCGGGCACCGCAAGTCTCGTGGACCTGGCCCTGTGGGATTTCATCAAGGCCAACTACACGCGTTGCCCACTGTGTTTCGTGGGGGTGCTCTCACCGTGGCTCACGGCGCGGGCCCGTGTGTCGGGCCTGGTCCTCTCGTATCCGCGCTTGTACCCTGCTGTGCCTATCGAGCCCGATGCGGAGTTCGGGCAGATCACTGCCGACTACAGTTTCTACAGCCTGGACCCCGGGGTCGCGCGGACCTTGACCGCCCTGCCGATTCCACTGGCCCAGGCCGCCCGCGGTCAAGGACAATGCGAGGAATCGCTGCGGCTGGCCGAGCTGGCGGCAAAGCTAAGCCCGGAATCGGCCGCACCCCACCTCGCTCTGCTGCGGACCGAGGCGCGCAGGGGAAAAAAGCAGGCCGCCATGGAACACATGGCGGACTACTTGCGTCGCGCGTCGCCCGAGGTCGATATGGATGAATTGCGCGGCCTTATCGAACGTGACCTGCTGTGCTGCACGCAGGAACGGGATTTTCAGGCCTTGCTCGAACGGGAGCGGCAAGGCGTGCGGGATATCGAAACACGCCAAGAGGCCGCAAGCTACCTCTGGCAAGCCGACGAGTTGGCCGTACTGGCCCGGGGCTACGACTACGTCCTGACGGCTTTTCCAGACGATGTCGACGCATTGTACCAACTCGCCGCGGCCTACACCCAGCTCGGCGACCTACACCGCGCCAGCGATACCCTTGCCCGATGGATAGAGACCTCCGGCCTCCCCCCAGTGACCGTGGCTGAGCGCCTGCACAACGACGGCCGATTCGCCCTATTGCGCACCTATACGAGCGGAAACTAGCCTCGCCTTAAGTACACGTTTTCACAAATACGATGACGCATGAGAAGGAGTAGAAACCTTTTTCGACAGGATTGACAAAATTCACAAGATAGAGGAACAGAATCTTGTAAACCCTGTGAATCCTGTCCAAAAATACGTAACCGAACTTACGAAATGGAGCACTTAGCGCAGGCCGAAGTGGCTGACTTCGCGGATAAGCTGTGGATCATTCACCACAGGGAACTGATTGGGATAGGTGATGAAGCCCACGTGACCGTCCATATACAACACATTCGCTCCGCCGGGCACGTGGTTGAACACGACCATACCCGCCGTGGCATCTCCATGCTCGGGCATCCCGAAGGTGTCCCACATAATAGGAATCGAACTTTGAGCAACGGAGCCCGCTGCGGGGTTGTTGATGTCGGTGATGAAGAACCGCTCAATGCCCTCCCTGAGCCGATATATCATGTCACCACCGCTTGTGCCGGTTGCGTCCGGTGGCGTGGGAACCCACGAAGGCCACGTGCCGTCATTGATATTGAGGTCTTTCGTGTAGTCTTTCAGGCCCACCGGAAAAGGCACTTGCATCACAGCAACCGTATCGAACACTGGCAACGCCGTCGCGGCGCCCCACAGGCCGTAATATTCCGGGATGTCCGTGACCACGTAGCCCTTATAGAGATAGGACCGTCCCAGTTCCGCTGATAGGTAGTAGTTAAAGGAGGTCTGGTCCCCTGCCGCAAGGGCTTCTTCACGCCACGTTTCAAAGTCACCAGCATCCGGCAACCGCCCCGCGACATATTCCCCCGGGGCGTCTCCTTGTGTATCAGAGGGGCACCGGGCTACATCGAGGTCCGAGAGGTACTCCGGATACACCGTTACGCCTGAAGGCGCGCTGAAGAGGGTAGCGCCGTTGGGGTTCGCGAAGGGCGCGCATGGCGGAAAACTCCCGCCCCTGGCTTCCCCGCTGTACATTTTATACACAAGCCCGAACTGCTTTAGATTGTTGGCGCAGCTCGCGCGCCGCGCCGCCTCACGCGCCCGAGCCAGCGCAGGCAGGAGAATGGCCGCCAAAATGCCGATGATGGCGATTACCACCAAGAGTTCGATCAGTGTAAAGCCGTTGGCCTTCATGCTACGTTCCTCCGAGATTCATTTTTCCTTCGAGTTGTATGATCGGGGCGTTATTACGATTTGTTGAGAAATAATACCATGGAATGAAACTATAAGTCAAGCCGGCATGGTGGATTATTGATATCAGAAGAGCAACGCACCCAGCACCCCAAATACCAGGGCCCGCAAAGGCGCTATCAATAACGAGAAAACCATGGTGAGCATAACGAACTTGAACAGATCGGCCAGACTAAAATTGTATGCCTCATGCAAAATATACAAAGCCACCAGCCAGCCGACAAGCCAGCCAATGATGGGCACAAAGGATAGAAAAGCCGGGATGAAGACTGGGAAAAGGGACATCAGCGCCATGTGCAGTGTCCCCGCCCACCACGTACTGCCCGGCAGGCCCCCTGACCAAAGATGCGTCACCAAGAGCGCCAGAAAACAGGGGACGAGCCGCAACACAAAACTCACCGCTACCACCAGGACAGCCACCGCAATGTGCTGATTCTTGGTCAACTCTTCCGGAGGGCCCCATAGGGCCAAGCCGACCTTGGTTTGCTCTTCGGTCGTTCGCTGATCGCCCGTTGAGGCGCCGGGCTCCGGGAATGTGTAGAAAAAGGAATAGAAGATCGCCACTACGATTACACTAAACGCTGCAACGTACAGCCCGATTCGGAACGTTTGCGTTTGCCTGAACTCCCCAAACTGGTCGAGCAGCGTGCCTTCACCGATTTGCGGCTCGGGTCGCTCCTCTTGGGCTTTTAGGGTAGGAGTTCGGACAGGGGGCGGCACAACAGGCGTCGGGCGGTCTGGCTCGGCGCCGGCTAGGTTCGCGCAGATGTGGCAAACCAGCCCAGCGGGTGACGAGTACCTGTCCCAGTCCCCCCTGAAGGGTTTTCCGCACCGCGCGCAGCGCTGGGGTCCCTCGACGCCCTTTAGGTCGTCGGTTGACTTGGCCGCAAACGGCTTATAGCTGCCGCGCTGTGGCATTTCCAGCGCAACAGTATTCTCCTCCGTCACCTCGAAGGTCTCGCCGCACTGGGCGCAGCGCCTTTTCATGCCGAGGGCAAACTCGGACACCCGTATCCTGTGTCCACATTTGCACGTGCAGATCAGATCACTCATGGCTCATGTATAATACACCAAGCCTGCTGAGATTGTGGCGGAAACTTGACGCCGTAGCAGCTATAGCGCAACGCGCCTATCTTAAGGCGGCGCAGCCGCAACCGAACACCGGTTATTGAAAGATGAGTGATTGGGAGGTCGAATGATGGGAACATTCCTGATTATACACTGCGACAGAAATGATGCCGCATAGCTACGGGACATGGTCAAAAGCCTCGCCCGCCAGAGGCGGGCTTGCCTCGCGTCATTGCGAGCGAAGCGAAGCAATCTTCTCACCTCTCACTCACCAGATTCCGCCGTACGTGGCGTAGATTGCTTCGTCGCTTCTCTCCTCGCAATGACGCAGAGGCACGCGGCGTTATTTATGACGCTCCATATAAATCGCTCGATGGTTCAACTCACAGGCTTGGTACACACAACACTTCGCCGCAAGATGCGATGAAGTTGTGGACTCAGACTCTAATCCGAGATTCTCGCGTATACCACGTGGCCGTTGGCGGCCAACTTGGCGACCAGCCAGGCCGGAGGGCGCGGATCAGATAACAGGAATACAAGGTCTTGCCGCTTGAACGGTGGCACGGCCACGGCCACACGTCCAGGCGCGATGGTTGTGCCGTGCCCGCGGGCGAGTTCGGGCCAGTAGGCCGGGGGGGCGATGACCTCGAGATAGCCTTCGGCGGCGAGCGCGCCACGGTTGTGGACAGTCGCCTTAATTTCCCCGCCGGAGCGTGTGACTTCAAGATACAGGGGCTGGGTATCCAGCTCAAGGATATCCTGGTAACTCTGGCCGCGGTAGCTCGTCCGAGCCACGAGGCCGCCTGTAGTTGCGCTGCCCGTATTGCGCAACACGGCGACCTCTTGCCGCTGGCATTCGCCTGGGCGCAGGGCGTAGTCGAACTGCGTCGGGGCGATGCTCCACCCTTCGGACGCGGACACAAACACGGTCCCCGAGACGATTTCGTCGCTGGTGTTGTTGGCCACCACGACTTCCGCGGCCGCATCGTTCTCCGCCAACCGTCCGCGCAGGAGGACGCTCAGCGGCTGAAATCCCAACGGGGCCGCACCGCGATTGTGGCGCCAGTAGCGCGTAAACGCAGGGCCGTAGGGGCCGACTGCCGGACCCAGCTCGGTCGGGGGGCCTTGAGTAATGCGTGCAGAGGGCAGCACGAGAATGGTTTCGACCGAGCAGGCGCCAACCGGATGCGTGACCCGGTTTGCCTCAACCGCCAACGTCCTGTCCCCTTCGTCCAGCAAGTTGGCCGTAGCCGCTTCGCGAACGGGAGCAAAGAAAACCATGTCGGCCTGCCACGTCCTTCCGAGCGACTCGTACCCCCGTACAGCGATGCCGTTGCATGGCTGGGGCGCCTTACCGCCCGGCTTGACCGCAGTTATCACAAACCCCAGGTGCTCGGGCGTGAGAAAGCTTAGCCGGCTGGGATACGCCCCCAAGTGCAGCGTTGTCATCGCCGCGATGAGTGGCTCATTGTACGCGTGTGCGGCGCGGACCACGCCCGCATCGCGCCATGTGCCCGAAAAGGGATAAAGGGCATAACGAAAGGAGATGTGGGGATATTGGGCAGATAGGGAGATATCCCCACATCTGTCTACATCTCCATATCCCTCACCGGTGTCCTCCCAACGGCTGCCATGCGCGAGGAGCAAGACCATGGTCCCGTCCTGCTCAATGCTTCGCAACGCCGCGCCTGGGTGCAGGATGGCCAGGCCGGTATCGGGTTGGGGCTGGCCATGCTCGGGCAGGTAGCCCAGCGGGGACATGGAGAAGACGCCGTGCGTCGCGACCGCCTTTGCAAACGACCTCGCCATGGCCGCGGTGCCGCCACTTGTATGCCCCGCCAGGATCAGCGTAGGCACAGGGGAATAGCCTTCGGGGACGTTGCGGTCGAACAGGAAAAGCGTTGTGCCTTCGGTCAGGCGCTCGTTGAACTGGATCACCGCATCAGGCGGCATGCGCAAGCACAGGTGGCGGCAAAACACATTCTGTTCCTGACTGCCGACGATGATCCGCATGGCCGTGCCGTGGTCGAGGTCGTCGTTGAAGTTCGGGCACTCCGTCGAATCGGTCCAAATCGGATTGAGCTTGCGGGTGACGTCCGGCCAGGTCGCTGCGGGGATGCCGCGGCCGACGAGCGCGGTTTGAATCTCGCGGGCCGCGCGCTCGAGCAGGCCGTCTTGGCCGTGGATCACGGCGCAGGGCAGGAACGGCACAGCGATGTCGAGCCCGGCCTCGATATGGTCATTGGGGGAAAGCGCGGCCCAGCGCAACGCTGGTTGGGCGGCTGTGCCCGAGGGATTAGCCATGCCCTGGGTGCGGAAATCCAGCACGCCTCGGCTTTTGCGCCCGACCAGCGCCCCGAATCGTTCCCCGAAAATGGGGGCGCGTCCCGATCCGTCCAGTGCGAATGTGACAACCAGCAATCGATCCTCGGTGCGAACGCCTTCAAAGCAAATCACGCAGTCCAGGCGGGGGATGCCATTGTACAGCGTCAGTCGACGGATGACCACGCCCTCGCCAAAGGGAACCGTGACTGTCAATTGCTGCATCCAGCCTGTTTTGGCCAGAACGAGTTCGGCCGGCCCTGGCCCGACTTGGATCACACCCGACGTAGTCCAAAGCTCCCGGCCATGGGCATTGTTCGTGACGTCTTCCTCGATAGCGGCCACGGCGTTAAGCATGTCGCTGGCGTATTGCTCGCCGGAATCTTTCGCGACCAGGCCGGCAATCGCTCCGGTGACGGGGTCGACAAGCACGCAAAGGAACTCGTTCTCGATCTGCGCGCCAGGTCCGACGTCGGGCTTGGGCAGTTGCCCGCGAGGCTGTAGGTAGTACGTCTTGTATCCCAGTGCGGGGACGTCCCGAGCCAGGAACCGTATGTCGGCCCGCACGATTCGCGCGTTCAGCCGCTGGACGTGGTCGGCCAAAAACGGCACGGGCGCGCCGGCCTCGTCTAATACGGTCAACCCGGCGACGCCCGGCGTCAACGCCAGTTCCGTCTCGCACACATCGGTGCGCGTCCATGAGCATGGATTGAACACCACGAGCGCGGCCAGCCCAAGCTCTTCCGACTCGGGCGGGGCGTCCGAATACGTGTCTACCTGCTCGGCGACGTACGCGGTCGCTTTGTGCAGAACCCCGCCGGCCAGCTCCGCGGCTTCGCGCAGGGCGGCGAGGGTGTCGAGGTACACGCGCGGGGTTGCCGCGAATCCGACCCGGTACGACGAGGCGGCGTATAGCAACTGTCGCCAGGCCAGGTCCAGGGCCGGTTCGGGATAGGTAGCGCCAAGCAACGCGGCAAAGGTGGCGAACTTCTCCGCGCTGAGCAGTAGACATTCGATTTCGCCATAGGCGCGTTTGAGGTTGGGCTGGGTCGCGAGGGCACCGGGCTGGTATGTGTTCATAGCGCGGGCCGTTACAGGAATATCGACCATGTCACGCACCACCATGCCCACGGTGGTCTCCATGAACTCGCGTCCTCCTGCGCCACTCACCACGATAGACGGGATCGATCGCGTCAAGGCTGTGCACGCGCCCAGGTAGAAGGGCTCGGGCGGCGGCACGAGGCTGTCCGTGACGAGGATATCGGTGTCCAGGCCGCGTTCGAGGAGTTCGCGCCGCTGGACCATCGCCGCCTGGCGCAGCTCGATGACGGAGTTCGGGCCGGTGCTGGGCTGTTTTCGCCGATGGATCACCCGGCTGCCGTCGGGCGCCTCATGCCAGAAGAGCTCCGCAAGCCCGCTGATGTGCAGATTGCTCACGAGGCCGAGGATGCCCGCGTCCGCGAGCAATTGCGGGGTCTGCGGGGACACCGCGGGCGTGTCCCAGGCATAGTAACACACGGCCGAGTCGCCCAGGAGCCTTTCCACGGCTGCGGCGCCGTAGGCCAGGTTCCGCACCAGCACCTCGCCCCCGACGATCCGCTCGTCGGGCGTGCCATAGCCCGCCTGCGCTCCGCAGCGCAGCACCCCGACGGCCTGGCGCACCGCCTCGCGCGCCTGCGGATTCACGTCGAGGATAGGTTTCCACTGCGCCACGCCGCCCAGGTCAAACCCGTACTTCGGGTCACTATCCAGCACCACGAGATTCCGGCGGAACTCGGCCAAACGCCGCGCCGTCTCCGCAGCCTGGTCCTCGGGCTCTGGCGGTTTGTGGCGCCGGCCGGTCACGACGTACACGGTACCGCGGCGGGCAGGCGGTAAGACATTGACGGCCGTGGTAAACCGGGCCGTTTCCGTTTCATGTTCGAGCGTCACCTGGACTGTCACGGCCTGGCCGGGGACGGTCTCACCAACGGGGATCGAAACGACGGCCTGACGCTCGGTGTGTGGCGGAACAGGCGAGACGATCTGCCGGAGGGGCTTGCCGCCCTCGGAGACAACGGCTTGCACGATAAACGGCGGCGAGGGTTCGGTGGCAGGATTAAACAGCGTCAGGACAGCGTCCTGGCGTAGCTCGGCGCCGTGGCCCGAAAAGGCCCCGGTGCTATGCAGCCGGGGCACATAGGCTATCCCGGCGAACTCTGCGACGGGCAGGACGCGCAAGCCGATCTCGAACCCGCTCAGCCCCTTGAGCAGGGGGCAGTTCACGAAGCCCCGCGTGCGCAGTTCCACAGCACTCATGCCGGCCGCCTCGGCCAGCGCGTCAAAAGCGGCCACAGGGGCCTCAATAACGAGCAGGTTCAGTCCTTCTCGGAATGTCACCAGAAACCGGTCCACGCCGCCTGCGTTCACCGGCACAGGATGAATGTCGCACACTGGGAAGCCGTTGAGGTACACGCGGGCGCCGAGCGGGGTTTGCACGTCAAGATACGCGCCACGCCGCTCACGTGCCCGCGCATAAAACGCCCCATACGCCACCCCTTCCCCCCGCCCGGTGAATAACGAGGCAAGGTCCAGCGACGCATCCTCGGCGCGCACCCCCCGCCACAGCGCGACGCCGCCCCCGTTTTCCCGCCCCGTC
>Ga0315533_1001296_pt1 | contig 19407 bp, 15 predicted proteins | sample SalMarSW160130MG_FD_203081 | JGI IMG/M metagenome (GOLD analysis project Ga0315533, IMG submission 203081) | Salt marsh sediment microbial communities from the Plum Island Ecosystem LTER, Massachusetts, United States - Salt Marsh Sediment SW1601-30 ... | reverse complement strand
CACCCCGTCATAGGATTTATCCCCAAAAGGAATTTTCAAACTAAAACAAACTCATTATAGTGTAAAATGATTACGAATTTTTAGGAGCGTGTTCACGGTAGAATAAACAATATCTCTTTTATTTCTCGTGAAAGCCCCTTGAAGTCCAGGTTGCTTTCAATTTTTCTGTTACGGAACAAGGGAGGTTGACAAAGTTTTTGAATGGAGTATTATTAACATAATAGTTTTATTATTGAATAAATGTTCACAATAGGGAGTAAGAATGTTGCGTGATGATTCTTCGAGCATTGACTTTCTTACCAGAGTTGCCTGGCTTTATCATAAGGAGGGGATGACCCAGGATAAGATAGCTTCAAAGCTAAATATCTCAAGATCCAAGGTCGTTCGATTATTAAAGAAGGCAGAGAAAAATGGCATTGTTCATGTTCATATTCTAAGTCCTCTGTGCAATTGTCTTCAAATAGAACAAAAACTCACCTCGATCTTTAACCTCCAGGATGCGATGGTTGTTCCAACCGGCCAGGAAGAAAATATCAGACAGACCTTAGGTAAGGCTGCTGCTCAGTATCTTGAGAGGCATCTTAAAAATGAGGACTTACTTGCCGTAGGATGGGGAAGAACTATCTTTGAGATAGCCAATTTCATCAGGCCTAATAACATCAAGAATTTGAGGGTAGTAACCCTTCATGGGGGCCTTACTACTTCTCTTTATTTAAATCCCTATGATATTGGAGGGAAATTGGCCTCCATCTTTGATGGGGAGTGTTATTACATCCATGCTCCCCATGTTGCAGCTTCAGAGGAGCTATGCAGGTCCCTTAAATCCGATTCAATGATAAAGCAGACTTTAGAGATGGCAAAGCTTGCCTCTTGTTATCTGGTTGGCATAGGGGAGACATCCGTAGATTCTACCTTGGCTAAGATGGGATATATCAATCCGACGGAAATGGAAAGGCTTCGTCAACAAGGGGGAGTGGGAAATATCCTTGGTCAATTCTTTAACATAAAAGGCGAGGCAATAGATTGTGATTTGCATAGACGAATTGTCGCCCTTTCTTTGAAGGATTTAAAGAAGATGAAAAATGTAATTGGAATTGCTGGAGGAAAGGGTAAGATAAAGGCCATCTTAGGTGCTTTATGCGGAGGATATATAAAGATTTTAATTACAGACGAGAAGACGGCTAAGGAAGTAATGAATTTAGAGGCAAAAGAAGGAAAGAAGCTTTAATGTAAAAGTGGCTACCTTCCCTAAAAGTGACTTAATTCGGGACTTTGACAAAAGGTTAAGAAATAGCGATGGTGGATGATAAAAAGCAAGATAGCCTGATCTTTTGAAAAAATAAGCAACTTCAACTAATTCCCTTTTTCTCTGGTAGATTGGACAGCAAAGGTGATCTTTTCCAATGAGGACGACCAGGCGTTCTCTTCAGTGGTCAGATTCAGTCATCTCTTTCATTAGAGTTAGCTCAAGGCTTTTTAAACAAAGGCTTTGTTCTGGTAGCTAATGTTTCATAGTAACGCACCCGTCTAAAGTGTTTTGAGGGAAGATGCTGAGTGATATCTCACTCACACAAGGGGAGCATCCGGCGGCGATTTTTCGTGAGAAGGTCGATAGATTTAGCTTTACCGGAACGTCCATTTTACTTGTGGGCATTCTCTTTCTTTGTAGGAAAAGTTACCATATATCCGCCTGAATCAAACTTTTTGCCATAGTCAAGGGTTCTCCAAGTTAAGCAAAAATCCATATTCATCTATTTAGTAAGGAGTTGTTTCAGTTCTTTGGGAACGGTAAACAGGAAAGTATCTCCTCTCTCGTTTAGATGATATATTGGTAAAGAGAGTTTTTATGCCGGGATAAATAATTCTTTCAATGCTCCTTAAAACATCTGTTTTATGGAGAAGCGGTATAGAAATGTACTCGCTTTATCATAAATAACATACTCAGAAACATTGGGAAGATAGGTAAATGAACATAGAATATACCACAAATAACTAAGAGAGAGGAAAGGGGATTTCAAGGGAAAGAATTCCCGTGATTAGTTAGATTGAATAAGAGGCGGGTATATGTTATCCCTACAGTTTAGCGATAAAGTTACCATAGTAACAGGGGGAGGAAGAGGAATTGGGCGTAGCATAGCTTTGAGGTTTGCTGAAGCTGGATCAGATATAGTCATTTTTGATGTGTTAAAGCAGGAAGCAGCGGATACAATAAACTGTGTTATCTCTCGGGGGAAAAAAGGCACGTTTTATCAGGTTGATGTAACAAAAGAGAGTGAGGTTAGTGAGGCTGTAAAAAAGGTTTTAGATGAGTATAGGAAAATAGATTTTCTTGTGAACAATGCGGGAATAACTTCCAGGTGCTCCTTTACCGAGCTTCCCACTCAGATCTGGCAAAAAACCTTAAGTGTTAATCTTACCGGGGCTTTTTTTTGCTGCAAAGCAATAGTCCCTGCCATGATTAACCAAAAAAGTGGCAGGATAGTTCTTATCTCTTCCGGCTCGGCAATCACTGGAAGCGGAGGAGGGGCTCATTACGCTTCCTCCAAAGGGGGAGTCAACTCTCTGGTAAGAGCTTTATCTCGTGAGCTTGCCTCTTACAATATCTTGGTAAATGGAGTTGCACCCAGGAATATTAAAACAGGAACCCTGGGCGATATATATACTGAGGAACAGCTAAAAAATCTTACCAAGAGAATACCCTTGAAAAGATTGGGCACTCCGGAGGAGGTAGCCAATGTGGTATTATTCCTTTGTTCCAGTCTTTCTACCTATATTACGGGACAGATTATACTGGTCGACGGGGGAAGAACTTTTACCTCAAATTAACTGCAAGGGAGAAGAAGGTAAATGGAAAAAGATTACATAATAGGCGTAGATTGTAGTACTACTACAGCAAAAGTCATTGTGTGGGATAAAAAAGGAAATCCTGTAGCAGAGGGAAGAGATAAAATGCAACTTCTTACTCCCAAACCGGAATGGGGTGAACAGAGGGCTGAGGAGTGGTGGGATGCTACAGCTAAAGCTATAATAGACGCCGCTCAGCAGATTGATTCACGCAGGATTGCAGCGATAGGAATAACCCATCAGCGAGAGAGCTTTGTTCCTTTAAGTAGAGAAATGACTCCCTTAAGGAATGGTATTTTATGGGTGGATACTAGAGCAACACCTCAGGTTCAGAAGTTAAAGAAGATAGGGGGAAAAAGGATCCATGAAATTACAGGACTTTTTCCAAATTTATACGCTTCTAATGCTAAAATTATGTGGATCAAAGAGAATGAACCTTCTATTTTTGAGAAAACCTATAAATTTTTAGATGTTTATGCTTACCTTTCCTGGAAGCTGACCGGACAGTTAGTCACTACTTGGCCCTCTGCTTGTCCCATGGGACTTCTGGATGCACCTAAGCTGTGCTGGAGTAAAGAAGTTATGGAATTGGTAGGAGTGAAAGAGGAGCAGTTTTGTGAGCTTGTTGCACCAGGAGAGATAGTGGGAGAGCTAACCAAAAAAACAGCCTCTTTATTAAACTTATCAGAGGGAATTCCAGTTGTAGCGGGAGGAGGAGATGGGCAGTGTGCCGCCTTAGGTGCAGGAGTGGTGGAGGAAGGCCGTGCCTCTCTTAATTTAGGAACAGCGGTGGTATCAGAGCTTTATTCGTCAGAATATATAACAGGAGATACTTTCCGCACTATGTGTGGATGTGTACCCAGAACTTATATAGCTGAAAGTTTAATCCCGGGGGGAACTTTTGTCATAAACTGGTTTTTAAAGGAATTTGGGCATGAAGAAAGCAGATTAAGTAAAGCAAACAACATTTTTGCAGAACAGATATTTGAAATTATGGCATCTAAGATTCAGCCTGGTATGCCCAGACTGTTAATGTTTCCCTATTGGAAAGCTGTTGCAGCTCCCCATTGGGACCCCTTTGCCAGAGGTATTGTAATTGGATGGAGTGGAGATACCACTAGGGCTCATCTTTATCGCTGCATTATGGAAGGTATAGTTTTTGAACAAAGGTTTTTATATGAGGGAATGGAAAAATCTCTTAATAAAAAAGTAGAGGAGATTGTGCTTTTAGGAGGAGGAGCGAAGAGTCCTTTATGGCGACAAATTGTAGCTGACATTACAACTATTCCTGTTTTAATTCCCCTTACCTTTGAAGCTACTTGCCTAGGGGCAGCCATGTTAGCAGCCTATGCTGCAGGGATGTATAATAGCGTGCCAGAAGCCTCAAAGGAGATGTCCGGGGTTAAAGAGGAATACTATCCAATTAAAAAAAACAGGGAATTTTACTTGAAAATCTACGAAAGAGTCTATAAACCTCTTTTTCCCAGGATTCAGGAATTAGTAGATGAGTTTACTAAAATTACTCTGTCTGAAAGCCGGAGTAAGGTATGAACAAAAAAATTCAGCAGTTTCCTTTGGCAAAATTGGAACAAAAGAGCATATTTTGAAAAATATTTTACACCTTTTCCTCTTGAATTATTTCTTGTAGAAGTTGTTATTTTCTTATAAACAGAGATAAATCCATTCCTTGACAAGAATAACAAGGTTGTTTCAAATTAAAATAATTGAATTCGTTCTTGACAAAAATAAAATTATGTTCATAATTTAAATAATTGTACAAAGAGAAATAGAGAAAGTGGGCGCATCCGATGCTTGACTTTATCGAGAGGAATTTAAAAGGTCTTTCCCTTTACAAAGAAGCTAGGTCTTTAATAGAGGAAGAGCTAAAAATAAGGCCAGAGGGAGGTGAAAAGCAGATAGGCCGTTAGCTGGGACAAAGGAAAGCTTTCCAAAGAGAGAAGTGTTGAAAGATTAGTTTCTCTTTGTAGGGGCTTTCAGGGAAAAATGAACCAAGTCGGTTTTCGGGAGGGAGAAATGATGCGTCGAAAGCATTTAAGGACTTTAATGATTTACTTTCTTGTGGCAGGATTAGTTATTGTTGGAGCGGCAACAGGCTCTATGGGAGCAGAGGATAAATATATCCAGGCGGCAAAAGAAGCAGCAGAGAAAATCTGGCCTAACACTGTTCTTACTCAAGAGCAACTGGAGGATGAATTAACCTGGTTTGCCAAAGCTTCTAAAGCGTATAGAGGGAAAAAAATAAGAGCTTGTTATGAATCTGTACCGCTAACCATGTGGGAAGAGGAGAACCTGGCTCCCCTGTTTGAGAAAATTACCGGTATTAAGGTGTCCATAGAGGGAATCTCGGGTGATGAGACCATGAGGAAGATGAGATTAGAGGCAGAAACCAAAGTGGGAGCCTATGATCTCATCTCTATAGATCAAGATATGGTTGGCTTTTTCACTACCTCTGGCGGTGCTACTGACTTAACTGAACTTATGGAGAAAAATCCTGATTTGATTTCTCCTTACCTTGATCTGGAAGACTTCACATCTAATATGATATGTAGAGATCCGAATACCGGCCATCTGTATATTCTTTGTGACTATCAAAAGCCAACTGGAACCGCATATCGAAAAGATTGGTTTACCAACTCCAAATATAAAAAAGAGTTTAAGGAAAAATACGGGTATGAGCTCAAAACTCCTATGGAATGGTTCCTAACAGCAACAGAAACAGGCAATGTGGAAGATGATTGGACCATACAGAAAAGTCTTGATGTGGCAGAGTTCTTTTACCGCCCTGAAGAGAATATGTATGGGACTATTACAGGGACAAAACCAGGCTGGCATCTGGCTTGGTTTACCAATGATGTGTTAGATATTGTTTTTGGATTGGGTTCTAAAGCAAAGGGACCTCCTTTAAAAACCAAGCCACCTGTTTGCAGACCCTACTCTATGACCTATGGTGCACTTTATCGGGAGGGTGAGCTAAAAGGAACTTCGGTAGAACGTGGAGGACGGCTAAACAGTGAAAGAGGCGCAGCCATGTGGAATTACTTTCTTTACCAGTTACCTAAATATGCTTCTCCTAAAACTCCTGAGATAGATTCTGTAGAAGGATATGTAGGTTTTGGAGTAGGCGGAAACGCTGCTTTTAACCTCCAGCATCTGTGTATGGTTCCTACTTATCTAACCCCTGACTCAAAGGTAAAAGGTAAGTTTGAGATAGCTCCTGCTCCTGTGGACGAGAGGTATTTTGAGTATGGAATGGTAAGGGGTTACTGGGATGCTGAAGGTTGGGCTATCACGGAAGGCAGCCGAAATAAAGAAGCGTCCCTTCTTTTTGCCCAGTTCACGACGTCTAAATCAGTCAGTGTATGGAAGAATCTCTATGGAATCATGCCTATAAGGTACTCCACTATTGACTCGAAACAGATGATGGCTCACGATGAGGAATGGGGTGGATTAATTACTCTGATGCGGAACCGTGATTTCGCTAACTACTGTGCAGGGACAGATGTCGTATGGCCGGGATTTCCTGATTCCAACGAGCCCGTGGCCACCGCAGCTGCAGAAGCTCTGGGAGAAAATTTGAGTCCCCAGGAAACAGCAGATTTAATAGCAGATAGGTTAGACCAGTTCCTCCTGGACAAGGGTTTCATCAGGGAGTAACTTATTTATCGAATCCAGGAAGGGTGGTAGGTCTTTTCTTGATCTACCACCCTTCTGCTCTACATTTCCTAAACATACTTATGCAGAGGGTTGATATGGGAGAATAAGTTACTACTGCTTTGTTCTCGGAGCTAAACTATTATGGAGGGAAATTATGTCAGATAGAAGGTTTTTGTTAATACTTCCTGCTTTAATAGTGTTGGGTTTTAATTCCTTTTTCCCTATTTTAATTGTACTTAATTATTCTTTCCAGAAACCTTTTGCCACAATTCCTAAGTTTGTTGAGTTTGGTAATTATATCCAGGTACTGTATTCTTCTGCTTGGTGGAGTGCGTTTAGAAGGAACATATTTTTCACCTGTGCAGTCTTAGCTGTAGAGCTCCCATTGGGCTTAATTTTAGCCCTCATTATTCGAGAAAGGGGTAAATTTGCTGCTTTTGTCTCAGCTGTAATTGTCCTTCCCAGCTTAATACCTTTTGTTTCCATTGGAATTGTCTGGCGCTTATTAGCTATGACTCGAGGACCTATCCCTTTATTTCTCAAATGGTTTGGCATTGATTATTCATTAATGACTCCCGGTAGTGCATTTTGGACATTTGTAGTGATGGATGTATGGCACTGGGTTTCTCTTGTTTTTTTACTTCTATCAGCGGGCTTAATTACTATCCCGGATGTATATTATACTGCAGCTAAGGTTGATGGGTCTACAAAATGGCAGACATTTCGATATATAACTTTGCCAGGTATTAAGTATCCCCTTATTTTAGTGGGTTTACTAAGGATAATAGACTCATTTAAGATTTATGATGAAAATGTGATTCTTACAGGTGGAGGACCAGGCAGAACGACAGAATTTTTAAGCCTGTTTCTGGTAAAAAAGGGATTAAGAGAATGGGCTGGAGGTTTTGCCTCAGCTGCTTCTTTGATATATCTACTTCAGGCTATAGTTATATGCTTTCTTCTGATTATGATTGTCACTAAAGGAAGGGGAATGTTAGAGAGATAACGATACCACAGTATAATTGGGAGCAGCAATTATGAGAAGAAAAAGATCAAGAAAAACCTTGAAGATTGTTTTGTATTTATTTATTATCTTTGTCTTCCTTTTTCCAGTTTATTTTATGGCTATTACAGGTGTAAAAACAAGATCAGAGATTGAGACACAAACCACCCTTTATCCGCATGTATTAAATCTAAACAATTTTAAAGAAATATTCAGTGGGGTCTGGTTAAGCACTATAATAAATTCCTTTACAATTTGTTTTTTAAGCATTGCGCTTTGTCTTCCTCTCTCTTTTTTGGCCGCTTATGTATTCTCCAGAATAGAGTTCAAGGGGGATATTCATTTATACTTCTGGCTTATAACCAACAGAATGGCTCCTCCTGCATGTTTTGTTCTTCCATTTTTTGCTATTTATAGTAATCTTGGGCTATTTGATACAATATGGGGTCTTTTGCTATCCTATACCCTGTTTAATTTACCGCTTTCAATTTGGATAACTTTGAGTTTTATGGAGGCAATACCTAAGGAGCTGGACGAAGCAGCATTCTTAGATGGGTATAGTGTGTGGGGTTATTTCAGAAAGATTTTTATTCCGGTGATGGCACCCGGGTTAATTACAGTTGCAGTATTTATCTGGATGTTTTCCTGGACAGAAATGTTATTTGCCAGTATTCTGACAGCTGTTGAGGCAAAAACGCTTCCAGCGCAACTCACATTAACAGTAATGAGGTTAGGTTATGGGGTTGATTGGGGAATGGCTGCTGCCGGAGGAACTGTATCCATAGTGCCAGCATTGATTTTAGTTTTTATCGTAAGAAAATATTTAGCGAGAGGATTCGTTCCTCTAAGAAGAGTATAAGGGGATACAAATATGTTTGAGTGGATTCGCCCCCTATTAGTGGTGGGGGTAGGTGTAGCTATATTTTCTAGCATAATTTTGATTATATATGTTTTAGAAAAATTTGAAATTTTGGATTCCTACCCCAGAAAAGGTTTCTTGCCCATACCATCAACTCCGGGACTGAGATTTTTTGTGGGTATGTTAGCACTTATTTATATCTTCTTAATTGGACTGGTGGTAACTCCGTCTTTCCTTATAGCTCTCTTTTCAATCGGGGTTATAGTTTTAATAATAATAATGATATGGGGTTAGGCTTATGGAAATATTAAGACTTGAAGGAATAGAAAGAAAAGTACTTCGCAAAAAGATTCTACAGGATATTTCCATAGAGGTAAAAGAGCAATCTTTCACAGCCATACTTGGCCCTGTGGGTGCAGGAAAGACAACTTTGTTTAAAATAATAGCTGGTTCTATAAAACCTAGCAAAGGTAAGATTTATCTGAGAGGAAAGGATATAACTAATCTTCCTCCTCAAAAAAGAAGGGTAGCAATGGTTTTTCAAGCATTCAGCCTTTATCCAAATTTGACAGTTTATGAAAATATGGCCTCACCTCTTCGAGCTGCCCGGAGAGGTGAAAGTGAAATCAGGGAAAAGGTAGAAACGCAGGCAGAAATCTTGCGTATGGGTTCTTTGTTAGATAAACATCCCTATGAACTGAGTGGAGGGGAAGGTCAAAGAGTTGCCATAGGAAGAGCTCTGGTTAAAGAAGCCGATGTATATCTTTTTGATGAGCCTCTCACCAATTTGGACTATAAATTAAGAGAGAGTATGTCCAGGGAACTAAAAGATATTTTGACTGCTGAAGGATTTGAGGGGACCATTTTGTATGCCACTCCTAATTGTGAGGAAGCACTTTCCATGAGTACTGAGACTATTCTTCTTCAAGAGGGCAAGGTAATATGGGGTGGCCCCACATTAGAGAGCTATCTCATGCCACCCTGTATTGCTTTCGCAAAAAATTTTTCCTCCCCCCCCATGAACCTTTTTGAATGCAGATTAACCAGAGAAGGAAATGAACTTTATTTATACGCATCCAAGGAGATTAAGTTAAATGTTACTCATTTGAAAGGTCTTCTTCATGAAAACGGATATATCCTGGGTTTACAACCTCACGTTTTATATACAGAGAAAAAGGGCCCGGAGATGATGCCCATTACGGTTAATTTAACCTTAGCTGAAATTACTCCTTCGGGAACCATGCTCTACTTAGAACATGAGGGCAAAAGAGCAACTGGATTTCTTCAGTTTCCTCAAGATTTTAAAGAAAAATCACTTCAGTTTTTTGTCTACTCTCAGGATTTTTTCATATTTAGTAAGCAAAGCGGAGAACTTATCATGAAGTACAGGAGCGTTCATAATGGCAAGAATTGAACTTAAAAATATTACTTACTCATACAATGGGGAAACCAATGCAGTTGAGGATATAAATCTAACTTTCTCTAAGGAGGGAAGATACTCTTTGCTTGGGCCTTCTGGTTGCGGAAAGACCACGCTGTTAAAAATAATTGCTGGGCTTTTGTCTCCGCAAGGTGAGGTTCTTTTTGATGGGCAGGGTATGAGAGATACTCCTGTTGAGGATAGAGATATTGCAATGGTGTTTCAATTTCCCGTGGTCTACCCTATGAGTGTTTTTGAGAATCTAATGTTTCCTCTTCGAAGAAAAAAAATGTCCAAAAAAGAGAAGAAAGAAAGAGTTCTGCAAATATCTGCCCTACTTGAGTTGGAGCCCATACTAAATGAGCGGGCTAATAAATTAGGCCCCGCAGATTCTCAAACAGTTGCACTTGGACGTGCGTTAATTAAGGGAGCAGCAGTTCTGTTGCTCGATGAGCCACTTTCCAGTATTGAGCCTGAAAAAAGAACACTGTTGAGAATCAAAATAAAAAGAATTCAGGAGGAAGAGAAAAAACTATTTATTTATGTAACTCATGACCAATTAGAAGCGTTAACTTTGTCAGATAAGATAGCCGTTATGAATGATGGTAGGGTTCTTCAATTTGACTCCAAAGAAAAAATTTATGACAGACCTGCTAATTTATTCGTAGGATATTTTATTGGATCGCCAGGCATGAACATACTTGACGGCGAACTGAAAGAAGGTAAATTGAACTTCGAAGACTTTACTCTACCTGCTATTCCACGCCTACAAGGATATCTTGAGCAACATAAAAAATTCAAATTAGGAGTTAGACCAGAATATCTTCATGTTAGCAAAGAGGAAAGAGAGGAATGGATTCCCTTTAAGTGTGATGAGATTGAAGAGAAAGGAAGAGGGGTAAGAATTTTATATCTGAAATCGGAAAACAATCAGAATGAAATAAAAGCTTTAGGAACTTTTTCCGATGTATCTACAGGAGACAAAGTATGGATTCAATTTCCAAGGGATAAAGTTAGAATTTATGACAAAAAAGGTCAACAAATCACTATCTGAAGGTGGTGGTTTGTTAAAAACAAGGATTAGAGGGTTTCACTCTCTAAAACTCCCTGCCATTCATCCTCGCCTTGAAAGGAATGAGGCTTTCTAAGAAGAGATGTAAATATAGGTAGTGTCAAGGCAAGGGTGTGCTTTCACCTAAGGTCCTGAAACAGTTAGCCAAGTTTTCACAAAGTCACAGGGCTATTCCACTATACATTCACAATTTTGATATGGGGAAAAGCGTCTAATGGGGATCATTGACTGTTATAGAGGTTCTCGTTGGTATATCCGGCGCCGTTCTCTTTGTAATATCTTAAAAATACTTAGCTTGAGGATTGGTTTGAAGCCACCAAATAAGTTTAATGACCTTCCCTCTCAATGAATTTTATTGACCTGGATTAGGTAAATATTGTCAAAAGTGGAAAGGGGCGCGTATGAGTATATTGAATGCGTGGGAGAGAGTTACAAAAGCGATTAATCATGAAGAACCCGACAGAGTTCCAATAGCTATTGGCGGATCAGCGCAAAAATTTGATGAACCTGTGATATTGGCGTTGCTCAATTATTTTGGAATTCCACAAGCCAGATTAGAACATACTTTTGCTGCTTTTAGGTTTACCCGTTTTTGTGAGGATCTTTGGCGAAAACTGGAAATTGATACAAGGTATGTTTACATAAATCCGGAAAAAAACTTCACAGTCGATGTTCAAACACAAGGCAAAAAATACATTAACGAATGGGGTCTGGACTTAGACTTTGGTCGAGGTACCTTTTCTGATTCGCTTACTCTTAGGCAGACACCTCTTCGAGAAGCAAATATAAAAGACATAGAAAAATATAAATGGCCAAAACCGGTTCTTGTAGAACTTACCCAAGGCCTAAGAGAAAAAGCTAAGTCTTTTCTTGAAGGTGGTTATTCAGTGATATTGTACAGACCAGTGTTAGCTGGAATATTTGGTATGTCGCGGTTTTTAAGAGGAACCGATAAATTTTTTATGGATATGATTTTAAACAAAGATTTTGCCAAAACTTTACTAGACAAGGTAACCCAAATAGAAAAACTTTACTACGATGCATCAATTCAAGCCATTGGAGACTGTATTCAAGTGATTGAATATGAAGATGATTTAGGCACTCAGCAGGCTCCTATGATATCACCAAAGTTATATGATGAATTAATTAAGCCAAAACACGCAGAGCTCGTCCAATTTATAAAAAAGAGACAACCGAAGATAAAAGTCATGATACATAGTGATGGTTCAATAGCAGAGTTTGTGCCTAGTCTTATTGAAGCAGGATTTGATATTATTAACCCCATTCAAACATCAGCTAGAGGTATGGATCTTGAATATCTTAAGAGGAATTTCGGCGATAAAATTGTTTTTCAAGGAGGGATAGATACGCAACAGGTGCTTAGAAGTACACCTAAAGATGTGGAAAAAGAGGTGAAGAGAGTAATTGATATCTTGGCTCCTGGTGGTGGTTATTTGCTGGGACCTTCTCACAACTTTACAAGAGATATTCCTATAAAAAACATTATAAAAATGTTTGAAACAGTGATGGAATATGGGATTTATTAGCAATCCCCATTAGAATTTATCTACTAAAGAAAATATTTTGATATTTAGGTGATTTGTCCACAAGGATTTTCCCTATAAAGATCCTTTTAAAAAATTTATCAACTTGCCTAAAGGAAACTCGAAAAACAGGTTCTTTCTAAGGAAGAAATAGATAGAATTTTAGAAATTATGTGAGAAGGTGAAATTATGGCAGAGAAGAAATATATAATTAGTATAGATTGTGGTACTCAATCCAGCAGGGCAGTTGTATGGGATTTAAAGGGAGACTTTATATCTGGAGGCAAAGTAAAACTCGATATAATTAATCCTTGCCCAGGATGTTATGAACAAGATGCTAAGACATGGTGGTCAGCTACTTGCTTAGCTATTAGGCAAGCTATAAAGCAGATTGATGTGCAGGATATTAGTACTGTGGGAGTTACTCATCAAAGAGAGACGTTTGTTCCTATTTCTCCAGAAGGAAAGCCTTTAAGAAATGCTCTTTTGTATATGGATAAGCGCTGTTTAGATCAGATTGAAATGGTGAAAAGGAAAATAGGGACGAGAAAAGTTCATGAAATAACAGGTAAAGTACCTTCCTATGTACCTAGTCTCTATCACATTCTGTGGTTAATAGATAATGAACCTCAAGTTTGTGACAAAGTTTTCAAGTACTTGGACGTTGGCGCATATTTACTCATGCACTTGATAGGCCGTTATATTACATCTTATGTAAGTGCTGACGCAACTTCTTTAATTAATATAAAGACAGGGACTTGGGATTCCGATCTAATGAGCAGTCTAGGTCTTAAGAAAGAACAGTTTCTCGAGCTTTGTCCACCTGGACGAATTATTGGTAATATCACCGAAAAAGCTGCAAAGGAAACCGGTCTACCTGAAGGGCTACCAGTTGTTTCCGGAGCAGGAGATGGTATATGTGCAGCATTAGGAGCAAATGTACTTAGTGAAGATCGCCTATTTCTTGTAATAGGCACCTTTACAGCCCTAGGAGCTTACACCTCAAAATATATTATTGACGAATCATTTCGTACCTTATGTAGTTGTATACCAGGGTCATACAATCTTGAGTCTAATATGGTAGGGGGTTATATTATAAGTTGGTTCATTAAAAATTTTAAAACTAAGGACTCGCAGTCTGATAAAGAGGAATTTTGGGAAAAGGTTGTCGCAAAAATCCCACCAGGATCAGAAGGGCTAGTAACAGTTCCATATTGGACGGGCACTTTAGCACCGTTTTGGGATCCTTTAGCTCGTGGCTTAACAGTTGGTTGGTCTGGCATTCATACAAAGGGGCATTTTTATCGGTCTATTCTAGAAGGTATTGCTTTCGAGCACAAACTATTGGCGGAAAAAATGTCTAGTGCGTTAAATACCAACTTTAAGGATGTTGTTTTTGTTGGAGGAGGAGCGAAAAGTTCCCTGTGGAGCCAAATTATTTCAGATGTCTTGGGAATTCCCATATCTGTTTCCACAGCCGTTGAGTCCACAGCTTTAGGAGCTGCTATTTTGGCTGCCAGTGGTATGGGTTTCTACTCCTCCATTGAAGATGCTTCAAATAGTATGACAGAAATCAAGAAGAAGTATGAACCAAACGAAAAAAAAACGGCATTTTATGAGACCTTATATGACCGAGTTTACAAGCCGCTATTCCCTCAAATACAAAACTTAATTGATACCTTGGGAAAGATAGTTTAGTAAATCTAAGGAACTTCCGGAAGGACAGCAGCAAAGAATTTTTCTTGGAGGGAAGAAATTTTTCTAGTTAAAACTATGCTGTAAGTCTTTAAGAATAGGACAAGTAATAAGGAGGAGGAAAGAATGAGTGAAAAAGAAATGATAAAAAGTGAATTAGTCAAATATGGAAATAAGATGGTGAGATCAAAATTAGTAGGGGGAGCAGGTGGTAATATCAGTGCCAGGCTAGACGACGTAGTTTACTTGTCTCCTGCTGGTTATGCTCTTGATGAGATGATGGAGGATGACGTCGTAGGGGTAAGTATTGATTCCGGCGAAATGGTAGAAGGTACATTAAAGCCTACTTCCGAAGTACTCATACATTTACAATGTTATCGGAATAAAAAAGAGATACATGCTATAGTGCACACTCATTCACCTTGGGCAAGCGGTGTCATAAGTGCAGGGACTCCTCTTAAACCTATGTTTCCTGAATTTGTAACTGACCTAGGCGAAATAGGCTATTTGGACTATATTCTGCCAACCACTAAGAGACTAGCTGATGCAGTCACGAGACAAATAAAGAATAAAAATGCAGTATTAATGGCCAACCATGGAGTACTCACTGTGGGAAGAAATCTCAAGCAAGCCTATTATCGAAGTGTAATTATAGAGGAGGCTGCTAAGTCATTGGTGGCTGCTAGCGTGGTGGGAAAACCAAGATTTCTTACTTTAGACCAAATAGAAGAGATAAAGAAACTAGAGACAATACAATACCGCAGACAAGTGATGGAGCACCAATCTTAATAACGATAAGCAAGACTGTAGTGTTGTTTTATAGTAGTATGGCTCAGTAGAAAGCGGATAGTGCCTTTTATTGATATAGATGAATCAAATTGTACAGTGGCGGTGAGAAGAGACTCGCTCCGGTCTATAAAACAACCGCCGAGATCCTAAGAAAAGAAGGTATCAATTCTATTTGATAAATTGAGGAAGGAGGGCCCAGTATGGGAATAATTCACAAATTCCAGGGTGATCTCGACAATTTTGATTGGGATGGAGTGGTTCCTCAGGGATACGATTCCCCAGATATCAAAGGAGCCACGTGAGATGGCTAATAAGTGAAAAAGAAAAGGCTCCTTATTTTGCTATGAGATATTTTGAAATAGAACCAGGTGGTTGGACCGATCTAGGGCACCATGCCCATGATCATGGAGTAATAATTTTGAAAGGAAAAGGTAAGGTGTTGCTTGGCGAAAAAGAGACAGAGATTTCCTTTGGCGACGTCGTCTACGTTCCTCCCAACGAGATCCATCAGTTCAAGAATATAGGGGATGAGCCTTTTGGTTTTATCTGCGTAATTCCTAATAAGGATATGTTGCGTGAAATAAAGGCCCGAGTCAAGTAAACCAAGATAGAAGGGTTAAAAGTGCAGGATTAAAGGATTAGAGGGATAAAGGATTAAAAAGCAAAACGAAATGAAGGATTAGAAAAAGTAAAATATGAAAAAGGTCAATTAGAAGTAAATCCCGGCATAGTTCCCTATGTAATCACGTAAAGCTAACTAGGAGGAGACCTATGAAAGCTGCCAGATACTATAGCAATGATGATGTAAGAGTGGAGGAAGTTCCTGTTCCCGAAATTGGCCCCGGGGAAATACTGGTTGAAGTTAAGGTTTGTGGGGTGTGCGGTAGTGATGTAATGGAATGGTATATGAAGCCAAGGGCTCCTTTATTTTTCGGTCATGAACCGGCTGGTGTTGTCTGCCGAGTGGGAAAGGGAGTAGAAAACTTATCAGTAGGGGATCGGGTTTTTGTTCATCATCATGTTCCCTGTTTTGTCTGTCATTACTGCCGTCGCGGAAGCTACACTATGTGCCAGACTTTCAAGGAGACCCGGCTTTACCCGGGGGGATTTGCCGAGTACATTCGCGTTCCTGCCCCTAATGTAAGAACCGACGTTCTGAAGCTTCCTCAGGAGGTTTCTTTTGAAGAGGGAAGTTTAATTGAACCAATGGCTTGCTGTTTGAGAGGTATCAAGCGGGCAAATTTACAACTGGGCGACACTGTCCTCATTATGGGAGCTGGTTTCACAGGATTGGTTCATCTTCAACTAGTCAAGATTTTAGGAGTAGGTTTAGTCATTGTCAGTGATTTTCTTGATTTCAAGCTTGAAAAAGCCAAAGAATTAGGGGCAGATGTGGTCATCAATCCTGGTAAAGAGGACGCTCTGGAAAAAATTAAAGAGGTAAATGAAGCGCGAGCCCCCGACATAGTTGTGGTTACCCCAGGGAGCATTGAGGCTGTTAAAGAGGGAATTAGGTTGGCAGGAAAAGGCGCTACTCTTTATCAATTCGGTCCAACTTCGCCTGAGGCTACCCTTTCTATTGTTCCTTATCAATTCTTTTTTTCCGAGATTACCTTTGTTGCTAGCTATTCTTCTTCTCCCCTGGAAACCCGCACCATCCTTGAATATATCTACCAGAAGAGGATTGATACGGATGAGTTAATTACCCATCACTTTGGTCTGGAACAAATTGGCGAGGCGGTAAAGTTAACAGCTGAGGCTAAGCGCTCTTTAAAGGTAATCGTCAAGATGGGAGAATAGTCTTTACTTTGAGGTAGCCGCAACCTTTAGGTTGCGCTGTTTTACGCAGGCTAAAGCGCAGGCTAAAGCCTGCGGCTACCGGCGGCTACCCAATTAAAGAAGGAGAAAATTAAAATGGTAAGAGAGATCATTTTACTGCCCGAGTTTACCCCCGGGTTTGTTGAAATAAAAGATAAGATCCCTAAATTTCAATATAGAAAGTCATTAGCCGAAGAGTTAAGCCAAAGAGACCTCACCAAAGAGAAATGTATAGATTTACTTAAATGTATGCTCTTCATCAGGAATCTCGAGGAAATGATTTGTGAGTTGAGGGAAAAGAAAGGTAGATATGGTCCTATGAAATATCTCTATATTGGGGCAACTCATGTCTCAATCGGTCAGGAAGCAGTTTCTACTGGTGCTGTATCAGCTATTTCACCGGATGATTATATCACCAGTCATCATCGTGGGCATGGAGATGCTTTAGCCAAAGGATACTTTGTTATCAAAAGTATGAGCGATACATCTTTAATTAACCTGATTACAAAAGAGGAGAGAATAGCAGACTTTTTAGGATTCAAAGTCAAGAACAAAACTCACGCCGAATTAGTTGAGGAGGCTCTGCGACTACACCTTTTTAGGGCTATAGCGGAGTTATTTGGCAAAGAAGCTGGCTACTGCAAGGGAAGAGGAGGATCGATGCATATAGCCGATTTTAGCAGGGGTCACCTGGGGGCAAATGCTATTGTGGGAGGAAGCATGGGTATGGCTGTTGGCTCTGGAATGGCCTCAAGATACTTTGAAGACAGGAGGCTAACCCTATGTTTTGCCGGTGATGGTGCCTTTAACAATGGTATTAGCCATGAGGCAATAAATATGGCTACTATGGCTCAGTTCACCAATGGATTAATGAGTAAAAGGTTTGGAATTCCTATTGTTTTTGCTGCCGTTAACAATCAATACGGTATGACCGGACAGCAAAGAGGTGAGGTTACGGGAATAGAGTTTTTGGCAGAGAGGAGCTTTGGCTATAATAAAGAAGGAATGCATGCTGAGATTATTAATGGAATGGATGTACTTGCGGTTAGAGATGCAACTAAAAGAGCAGCCGAGCTAGCCAGAAAGGGTGAGGGTCCCGTTTTTTTGGAATTTTGGTGTTATAGGTTTAAGGGGCATAACGTGAAGGACAGGTTAGACAGGCCGGAGGATGAAAGCTACCGTGCCCTAAAGGAGCTTGAGGCTTGGACCAAAATAGATCCTCTCAAGACCTTTTCTAAGGAGTTGATTGAAGAGAAGATTATTACCCCAGAGGAGCTTGAAAAGTGTGAAAAGGAAAGCAGGGCTCGAAATGAGAGTATGGCGGCTAAGGCTGCTGAGGCAAAGAGCCCTGATCCCGAGAAAATGTATTTCGGTCTCTTTAGTCCTACTAGTTCAAGCGAAGTTCCTGAAAAGTTCAGGGCCTCCCCCATTTTAAAGAAGCCAGAGTTTTTAAAAAGAGATCCCGATGTGCCCATTACCTATGGGGAAGCGGTAACTGAGGCTTTATTCCAAGAGATGAAGCGAGACAGAAGAGTCCTTCTCTGGGGAGAGGATATTGCTGACTACGGAGGTGCATATGGGGCTACCAGAGGACTTCTTGATATTTTTGGAAGGGAGCGCATTTTTAATACTGCCATCTCAGAGGCAGCCATTATAGGAAGCGGAGCTGGGGCAGCCTTGAGGGGCTTAAGACCAGTAGTGGAGATAATGTATATTGACTTTATCTTGCAAGCTTTAGATCAGCTGGGAAATCAAGCAGCAAAATGGAAATATATGTCCGGTGGTCAGGCAATCCTGCCTTTGACTATACGCACTACCATTGGTGGAGGCAAAGGGTACGCTGGTCAGCACTCACAGAGCCTGGAAGCTATACTTGCCCACCTGCCGGGATTGAAAATTGCTGCTCCTTCAGATGCCTATGATGCAAAGGGAATGCTAGCATCTTCTATAAGAGACGATAATCTGGTAGTATTTATTGAACATCAGAATCTTTACCGAGAACCTTTAGCTAAAAGTAAGGTTCCCAAGGAAGAGTATCTGATTCCTCTGGGAAAGGCTAAGATTAAAAGAGAGGCTGATCCTTCTAAGGAGAGTGTGACCTTAGCTTGCTGGTTATCTATGGTACCTATAGCCTTAAAAGCTGCAGAAAAATTATCAGAGGAAGATATCGAAGTAGAAGTAATTGATATTCGCTCGTTATACCCTCTTGATATAGATACTATAGTAGAATCTATCCAGAAGACGGGTAGAGGTGCCATAGTCCACCAGGCTGTTCAATTTATGGGTTTTGGAGCAGAGATAGGGATGGAAATCCAGGAAAAAGCCTTTGACTATCTGGATGCCCCAATACTCCGGATAGCAGCTCCAAACACACCTCCACCCGCATCTTCGGTTTTGGAAAAGGCATTTTTGCCCAGTGAAAAAGATGTTATCGCCGGAATAAAGGAGCTTGTCCGGTAGAGACATTTTAGCTTGATGGGTTTTGTTGCCAAAAATTTAGTTTTAGCCTATAATTAAATGTGAGGTGAATTATGCCCAAAAGGCAGGAAAAACAATCTAAGCAACTTAAATCTTTATCGCGCTTGGAGTTAATTAAGCAAATTGAAAAAGATCGCAATTCTGCGGTGATTTGTTATATTACTGGCGATAGAGATAAATTCACTACAAAAATTGGAGATGATGTAATTC
>Ga0315533_1001295_pt1 | contig 19409 bp, 17 predicted proteins | sample SalMarSW160130MG_FD_203081 | JGI IMG/M metagenome (GOLD analysis project Ga0315533, IMG submission 203081) | Salt marsh sediment microbial communities from the Plum Island Ecosystem LTER, Massachusetts, United States - Salt Marsh Sediment SW1601-30 ... | reverse complement strand
GTAGCCGTTGGCACTCCGGTCGCCCTTCGGGCTCCCTCCGTTCCAACGGCTTTAACAGATGGCGATAAGTCCACCTTAAAAGCACTGGTTTTTTGTCTTGACAATGGGTAGGGGTATAGATTGTCCATAACTATTATCTCTAAGAAACCTCTAAGCTCCCCTGCAAACGACTTTGATTCTAAATGCTTGCAGGAGACCCTAAGGTGCTGCATCGCCCGCCTGCCTGAATATCTACGAAACGTTATAACATTGCGTGACCTGGCAGAATTGTCTTATCCTCAAATTGGCAGGATGTTAGGTATATCTGCAGCCACTGCAAGGGTGTACAGATGTAAAGCTATCCAACTATTGTCCGTATGGATGAGCAAAAAAGAACGAGAGATACAATGAAAAAGACAAGCACAAACAAATCGACCACATTTTCAGATGGGCTAAAAGAAGGCAAAATTAATAAGTGCAGACGGATAAGAGGTTGGCTGCATGAAGCGTTGAGAAGCCACTTTAGTCTCAATGCAGATTGGGTGCAAAATCATATTGCAAATTGTCCAAAATGTCAGCGGCGATTTTCTTCCGTCAGTAGAGTCAATCTCGCATTGTCACTTATAAAATCTCAACCTCACGAGCTTGATTTGCTAATGCGTGCAAATACGCAAGCCATTGGAGTATTGAAACATAGTCTTCGTGAGGCACCTAAAGCTCAAAAGCTGAAAGCAATGCAGCCCGAACCCAAACTGCTGGAAATATGTAGCATACATAAGCACTCTGCGGCAAACGTAGCAGCCTGTATAGCAATACTATTTCTTATGAAAACCGGTATTTTTTCCTTTACGGATACGGTCCAAACTCAGGGCCAAAAAGTCGTTAAACAGTATTATATCAACCAGGTAGGTAAAGATTTAGCGAGTGATATTTTTCACGGCTGAGCCGGGGATAAGCAGATCACCTCTGTAAAACTGTTTTGCCGGCAGTTTAGTTTGTTTAACCATTAGCGGATACTTTCCCGCTTGTTTCACTCCTGAATTGCAGCTACTGTTCCCTGTCCTACTCTGTAAGTTTCCGTTCACAACCGCTATACAAATCGGCAATAATCCACGTCCATTCCACGACAATGGATTCAGCATTGAATTAACAATCCACCGCTGCTGGACCACAGCCTGTTCCAACAACACAGTCTGAGAATGTCAGTATAAGCTGCTTATAAAGCGGCTTACAAATAGTAATCCAAAGCCAACCGAATACCATTAATCACCTATGCTTAAAGGTTCAGATTTGGTGTGAGACCTGAAACTTTTTACTCCTACAACAATTCGATCTATAATCTCAGACACCCTTTGCATGTAGAAATAGCCATTTCCAAGCATCTTTCAAGATTTTTCAGCTTACGTACCTGTTTTGGGGATTTAGGTGTCAACTGGGGTGTCAACTGCGTTTTTGAGGTTTCACAAGTCTTTGTTTTTTCAGAATTTGAATTTTCAGAGCATCGGTTTCCTAAACCGGAGGTCGCAAGTTCGAATCCTGCCGGGCGCATTATTGTAATCTAAATTCTTGTCCTACAACTTATGGTGCTCAATCCACTATTTTTGAGGCGGTTCAAATGGATTCGACAGGCTCACCACAAGTCCTCAAGAAAATTGTCTTCAAGTCCCGATAATTTTTTATACTTAAACACATAAAACTTCAGGTATTCTTCGGCCCGCAAGCGTTCAGGCGCGAAAACGGTACAATCCTGCCTTTTAAGTAAATTTTTTGTGTTATATTGTTTCGTTTCGCTATGCTCGCCCCCGTGACAGAATTAACTTATTTATACCCAGTTACCATAGGAGAATTTATACCAAGCAGACTATGTAATCTGAGTAAGTATAGTTGCAATAATTTGAATTAATTTATAAAATATAGGTAAGATACATAGTAAGAAACTTCGTCTGATGATTAGCTGTTGTTTCAGCTTCTTTGGATTTTGAATGGTTTTTTCAAAATAAGCCTAATGGAATTGCATAACTCAAACGATAATTGCAGAGATAATGTAAAGTCTGCATCTCAAATAATTGATGAATACGGTGATTTTATCTGGGCAATCGCTTTTGCCGAGGTTAAGAATAGAGATCAGGCAGATGATATATTCCAAGATTTTTTTCTGTCTCTCGTTTCCAAGCCTATACCTAATAACATCAATAATATAAAGGGTTATCTTTATAGGGCTATAAATAATGATATTGCCGATGCAATTCGTCGAGTGCAAAAATACAAAACTCACATTAACAAATATAGTCAGAAAATTACATATTCTATCAACAAAAGTAATTCTAAAAACGCTTTAGAAGAAGAACAAATAAATAGGATGTTTGATCTAATTAAGGAGCAGTTGCCAAGGAGCAGTGCCCAAGCTATCATTTTACGATACAAAGACGGCCAAAATACCAAGGAAGTCGCCGAAAAAATGGGTGTGAAAAGCAAGTCCATCAGTAGATATATTTCGACGGGGCTGAAAAAAATCCGCAAGCATTTAGCAGGAAAATAAGGGAATTACAATGATCGCTCCTAATCTTAATTCATTATGTAACGAGGCTGAGCCATATTATTATGATTTTCTCAGCGAGGAAAACCAAAAACTTATTCCAGAGCCTGTCATTAATCACATAAAACAGTGTCAACATTGCCAGAGCCAGGTATGCGAGCTTAAATCTGTTTTATACCAATACGAGAGCTTAGAACCAGAGAAAAGCCAAGCCAAAGCCGCTACAACTACAATGCTAAAACTACACTTCGCTTACATCGGCAAGAATGTGACTTGTGAGACTGTAAGGCCTTTTCTGACAACCTTGTTAGACCCAGCTTTAGAAATCAGAATACCTACACCGATAACGGCACATCTGGATCATTGCCAACAATGTGCTCATGACCTGGAAATAATAAGAAGCCTAAATCTTACCCGTAAACAGTTATGCCGTTTAAGCCAGTTATTTGTAGCGAAACCCGCCGATGATGGTGTTAGCTGCTTAGAAGCGCATTCTGCAATCATGGCGTTTGTATCAATGGCTTTTAGTGAAACAACCGAACAAGTCCTGAATCATCTATGCACTTGTTATTATTGTCACAAAGTTCTGTATCAATATAGAGAAACTGTTCTTACAGATTATCTGCGTGAAAAAGGAGGACAAAAAAATCCATTATGCAACCAGATTCCGGTTGCTGATATCTTTGACTACGTTGTACCGTATGGACTTGACCCTGCAAATGATCCATACGGCAAACTTCGGACTTCTCTTACGTCACATTTGCGAAGCTGCCCGGTGTGCCTGGCGAGAATGCAACAATTGCACGATACCGTATATGGAATTGTCGAACGTGCTGAATCCGAAATCGTTACAATATACCATGTAAACGAATCTGCCAGAGTTGCCAGCCGGTTCGATGAGCTCTACGGCGGATTCCCAATCAAAGTAGACGTGTTGAATCCCCAATGCGAAACAAAAGCTGCTGCGCCAATTCCTATGGTCGGCTTAGCAAATGCTCCGAAAGAAAAAATCTCGACAATTAAAGTGAAACCATTAGTCAAAACCGGTGTCGCAGCCGCTGCCGCTGTAATTATTGTGGCTGCTCTACTATTATTAAATATGCCAACAGCGAAAGCAGTTACTATTGACCGGATTTACAAGGCCATTGAGAAAATTCAGAATGTCTATATTTCAAAATTTGCACCTAATGACGTTGAACCAACAGAAGAAAAATGGATTTCACGACCACTAAATATTTATATAGCGAAAACTGGAAAAGAATTGGTTTTCTGGGATATCGCAAATAAGCTTAGAAAAACAAAACAGGTGGGGACAGATTCAATCGAGACAACACTGCTGTCTGATAACCTAATCTCTGAGGTCGAAAAAAGGATAACCGGCTCATTGGGCTTAGTGCCATTTTATGATATATCTGATGTGCCGCCCGATGCCGAATGGAGCCGGGTAACTGATAATGGCTTGCAAGCTACCGCACAAGGTATTGAGGTCTATGATCTGATATGGGTTGAAAAAGCATACGATGGTTCTAAAGTCTTCAAGAAGTGGCGGTTTTTTATAAACTCAGGAACTAATTTACCTCATCGAATTGAAGTTTATCGGAAATTAGCCAGCCTTGATAAATACACTCTCCTGTCAACACTGGTGGTTAGATATTTGAATGAGGGTGAAATTGAACCTGTTATTAAAGATTCTTTTTTTTAAAGGCACCAACTTCACCTTTTCCTACTTACTTGGTTTTATTTTGGAGTCCAAAGAGGGCGGATATTCTTGTAAGTATCGCCGGTCTTTTCTACGAATAAATTATCAGCTTTTATACGGCTGATGTGGCTATCTGCAAATCCAACATTGACTGTCTTGTGGGGGTGGCGGCCATATATAGCATCTTCCTCCTGGCCAGGCCATAAATTCCTTTCTCTATTCATTGAGAGGCCAGGTATGTACGCGGCATCTTCGATGGTACCGCCAAGAGAAACGGGAGGAGAATCCGTTGCATGCCACCAGTTTATCATACTGTAACCGGCATCGACTATGAGCAGAGTTTGAACAGGACGCGGCATATCTGCTGCGCGTAAGGGTGTTCCAATAAACTCGGCCTGGCTTTTTCTGCCCTGCGAGCTTTTGCATATAGACTGATTCACACCATAATTTCCAGATAGTACATTATATTTAAGCGTGTTATTTCTTATCTGTCTGGATGGGCACCAGAGAATTAAATTTTTCATAGGCTCTTTTTGTGAATAATCAGTGATATAATTAAACCACCACCATCCCATTCTGTCATATACAGCAGCTCCAGGATAACCACCAGGGGGCAGCTCTATACGAGTATTGTCAAATGAATATGGGAAAGTCGCATTTTCTGTCTCATACATGGTCAAGCCAAGAACCAATTGCTTAATATTTGAACCACACAGAGCGGCTCTGGCCTGCCGTCTTGAACTTTGCAATGAAGGGATTAATATAGCTACAAGAAATGCAATAATACTAATTACTACAAGTAATTCTATAACGGTAAAGGCTCTCCATTTCATATACCTTATTTTAGATTATTTCTTATGCGGGTCAACCCCAATAACCAGTCCACCCTCCGCAGTGCTACGGAGGACGGGCTTTAAGAGAGATGATAAAGCTAACTATTGACATGCCCACATAAAGTAACCCGTCCATTCGCCTGTTATGGTACAGTTCCAAGGATCATAAGGGTTATTTATACAAGGCGATGCAATAAACCTGAGCATTTTAGATCTCGTGCAACTGCCGCTCGGGGCGGATTCACAGCCCCATCGTTCAAAAAATTGTTGGTAGTAACCTCCACATTCTCCGCCGACATAATCACAAAATATTACGTTATATTCCTGGAACAATCGGGTGCAACTATAACCTGAACCACCAATTATGTTGCGTAGCTGGGCATCATTAATTTCAGCAAAGCTGCCATTAATTTGAATAGGCTTGTCGGAAATCAAAAGAGCTATGCCTTCAGGCCAGTCTATGCTAAAAAAGTTGACATCGATGCGGTAATAAAATTTATTATTTGCCAGATCTACGAGCCATACATATTGGTCATCGATATGATCAAGTACAACAAAATGGTTCTTCCCAGGAATATACAGAATCGCCTTGCAGCCATGTAAATTATTAAGCGTCTGGAGGTCAGTCTTAACAGCGAGGCAGGATAAACCGAGGTTTCGTGCAAATTGCTTCATTGCGTAAAGACTTGTGGTTTTATCCGGTCCACTCACTAATCGAGCGAACTGTTGATCAGCAGTATTTTTGCCTAACCATAAGGAAGCGTATTTTAAGGCTGCCGTTGCACAGTTTTGTGGCTGTGTGCCTTCAGACGCTGCGAAAGCCAATCTCTCAGCTAATAGCATCTCCGTATCTGCAATATGTGTATAACGATACATTAAGGATTTATTGGTAATGGAAGAGCAGTACTCAACCATAGCATCCGGTTCGAGGTTAACATTGAAGCTATAGGGTGCAGGAACAGCATCGCTAATTCTGGTAAGGTTCCAGAGGTCATACGATAATAGTCTATTCGACTGAGCATCGTATCGCTCAACAGAAATGCTAGCAGGAATCCAACTGCCTAATATCCGTTGGTAGCTATCATATTGTTGATAGATAACCGAATTGTCTGGTTTCTTTATTGAGCAAGACAATACCGCATAATCTCTCTCTGGGTCTAAGACGCAAAGTATTTCTGAGCCGTCTGAAGTGTTGAGCGTCAGATGTATCTGGGTTTGGCCAGCTATATGTCTCTCGTCCGCAGAAAATTTGGCGGTGGAAAGCCTCTCATACGTAAAATAGCCATATCCCCATGGAATAATTCCTGCCGTTAGCGGACCACTAACAACATGAGCAGTACTGCCTGTTGAGTCAACGACTACGTAATCAGCAGACAAAGCATAAATGGTGAACTCTTCTCCATCCCAGGCGAATACGCGTCTGGCATTGCCGTCCAAATCGAACTCTTCGGTCATAAAATTACCTTCCAGGTCTTTGCCCGGCCTTATAGAGTCCGTACGTGACGATACGTTGATTTCCCAGTAAAATCTATCTCCATCGTATCGTACAACCACTGTGGAGTTCATTTTTGATTCGTTGGACAACTTATAGCGGACGTTAAACGGTATGGCATCGAACTTCATTTTCTGCAATTCTTCCGTCAATTCCCTACTGTTCGTGCTGTTTCGATACTCTCGAATCTCTTGATTGATCTGACGGCTAATCTCAGGTGCGTCCGTAGTTTTTGGTGCTCTGTATTCTTCATGTGTTGCTTCGATAGTACCCGCAGAAATCCACGTATTTCTCGGTTGACTTGTTAGTTTTTGGAAGATTTCCAAAACCTCTGCTCTGTCCAATTGTCTATCTGCAAAAGCAGCACAATTGAGAGAAAACAAAATACCGATTACTAATAAAATGTTTTTTGAATTCATGATTACCTCCTCTTCTTAGCTTGGATAATGTAAAGTGCCTTTATAATTAGGGTTTCTCTGGCAAATACACTTGTCCTACCTACTTACCCTTATAGGTTAAGGTGACTCCAAACCCCAAAATGTTGATATTTTGTTGAAAATTTTAGCGTGAGAAAAACCCCGAAACTCCTCCGAAAAAAAGACTTATATCGAAAACAAAGAGCGCGAGAACATGCTCATTGCCTGCCCTGAGTAAAATCTTATTCACATAAGGCCGGTAATTGGGTATGGAATAAGTATAACCAACCACAGGCGGCATATCGAGCAGCTACAGCTATTGCGTGCTTTCAAGCCAATACTCGGTAAACAACAGTAAATCATCCCAATAAACGCTACCATCCATGTTGAGGTCGGTTCCACTACACCAGCCAGTATCGTTGCAATCGGTTAGCTGCCATTGTGAAGCAAATACGGCAAAGTCGGCGAAGTCTACGTTGGTGTCGCCATTGAAATCTCGTGTGGGAACATGAGAGAATACGAGAAAATAAATGGGATATTCCCAACTTACGGTATGGTCGTAGAATGCGACATTGCATGTGCCCACGCTTATGGCGGTGTAATCAATAATAAACCAATCACCTGCTACTGCAGTAAGGTAGCCTTCCATATTAAATAGTTGAACATCAGTCTCTGACCAGTCCCAGACCCGTGCCATATCACTTGCAGCAGGTAAATGTGATCCTGCCCAATCGTCTATGGTTTCATTGTAATCTCTAGCTGATAGCATTCCATAATCCCGGTCTTCTCCTATAATAGCCAGGTCGCCACTCCAGTAATCATTAGCATCTGAACTGACAATAATCGTGAGTCTGGTACCAACCATAGTATCTCGATATACAAAAGGAATGTTGGGGTCTGCAAGCTCAAGGGGAGTATTGCCGTCAGCTAAGCATACTCTTATTGAAACCTCTCCCCTAACTACCGAAGCTATATTAAGAAAAATAACGAATAATATCAGCTTTTTCATGATCTACATCCTGGCGAAAAACAATTTTAGGGTAAAAAGCATATAAAATCCGAATAAATCATTCAGAAAACTGAGAATGCTTTATTTCCATTAAATGTTTCTGCACCAATACATACAATCATTAATTATAATCAAATCAGTAACACAAATCAAGGAAATAGAGATGTGTAATATAAAAGCTCCCTTCGATGAGAATCCGCCAAAGTTTGAAGGTAGTGCATTAGATCCTGGATTGGGCACTATTTCCCTTGTTCGTACTATCCTGCGCAAGTACTATTTCTGCAACGCCGTTGCAAATTCTTACAGATTTTTCGGAAATATAATCGACAGCGGAGCTCTTATTTTTTACGATATAAGCGTTTCATAGGGATTAGTAGCTTATCATGCACCTTGGACGCGCTGGATCGCAATAGAAACGGACTCCAGATGGGGGTTTTATGGCGGGGAAGCACCTCATAAAACCGGGGAAGATCAGCCGACTCATGAAAATCGTAAACATTCGTTATCATTCGTCTTGTGAGAGGCAAGATACAGTAATTGATTTAAACCGTGTAATCTAATGTATGACGGCCACACATGGTATGTGCTTGGCAGGTCGGTCTTCAAAAAGACCTCCGCGCTTTTAAAATTAGAAGGGTCAAGGAATTAAACATGTCGGATAAACGTTTCTTTGAAGATAAGGAATTTGATATCGGTGAATATCTCGGCAGGACCCGGTCAATGGTACCCAAAAACAAAATCTATAATGTCAAGCTCAGATTTACGGCGGTAGTAGCCTTTGATGTTGCAGCAGTCCAATGGCACAGAACACAAAAGGTTACCTTTGAAGACGATGGTTCTGCGATCCTGGAGTTTCGCGTAGACGGGCTGAATGAAATAATATGGTGGATCCTAAGCTATGGCGATCGTGTACAGGTTCTTGCACCAAAGACCTTACGGGAGAAAATCACCGAGATAGCTCAGCGTGTTGTAGAAGCCTACAAGCAAGAATCGCACGCTAATTAAGCTTTAGGTTACAACATATCCCCCATTTAGTCTGTAGGTACCCGTCTTGGCGCAGGCCAAGCCGCAGCGAGACTTGTGATAATCCTGTGTAGTACTTCTATGAGAATGATTCTAATTACAAGAAAATTGGTCTTGCTACCCTTCGTAAGTTACCTGCGGTCCACTTCAGCTTTTTGCCTGGTCGAGGATGAGGTCCTTTACTTTCTGGCTGGGTAAATTAAGCGCACCATAAGCGGCAGCGGCTGAGCTACGAAGACCAGGATCGGTCTCATCCGATTTGATAAGCGCGTAAATCTCATCAAGCGTGTTTTCAGCAAGCATATTGGCGTTTATTTTCGCCGATGTAGCCAACGAGTTGAACGCCAATATCCGCACATCAAGCTCATTGCCGCTATTCAGACCCACCGCTGCTATCGCACGCTGAGCATCAGGGCTGCCAAGATGAGCCAAAATCTGACTGGCAATAATCCGAATGTCACGACGGCTATCATTGGTTGCATTTATAATCGCAGACTGAGCCAAAGACAAATCAACAACTCGATTGCGAGTCTGAGCCAGGTTTAACATAGCCTCAGCCGAGCGAAAGGCGTAGCTGTCGGCTAATTCTCCACTCCATCGCTTTGTTTCTTCGCCGGCCTGCTCTGCTGTTTGTCCGAGAGCCTCAGCCAAATTCGCAGCGACAAGCTTACTCTCAGTGAAGCTTTGCTGAGGACCTGCTAAGGCTATAGCTATCGCTGCACTATATCTTACCGCTCTGTCATCGAAAGTAAGCGCCGCAAGCAAGGGCTGTTCCGGGCTGAACGGATAAAGCAATGACTTTTCGCCCGCCGTAACAGCCAACGCCTCGACAGCACCAAGTGCCACATCGGCGTTTCTATCTTTAATAGCCCTTGCCAACGCCTGATGCAGATACTCAGGACCCGCAGTGGTGGCATAAACAAGTGCATTGGCATGCCTTTGGCCAAAGTAGGCCGGCATTTCAACGCCGGCCGATTCAGCCTTAAAAAAGGCAGCGAGCCACATACCAATCGCATAGCTAAATCCTGGATCGGCTCTGAGCGCCCACTCACAGCACCGCATCGCCATAAGCTCGTTGAAATAAGCCTTATCGACCTCTTCCCGGGTCAGCCTCTTCCGCTGTGAGTCCCAGAACCATATATTGGCAAAATCGGCATCCTCCGCCGGTGATAAAGATTGGGAATGATAATAATAACCCTCCGCAAGCCTGAAGAACAATTCCGCAGCGAGAACCTGTGCCGCTGAAGGATCAATTTGTCTTACACTCGCTGCTGCCAAGCCCCTAAACTCATTAGAATTGTCCTTCTCGATAATGTATTTTAGATATGCCAACGATTGTGGATAGCCAATTTTGCCTAAAGCTCTTATTATTTCCGCTTTTACCCCGGCATTTTCCGTCTGCAACGCAGCGACAAGCGGCCTTATCGCAGGCCGACCGATTTGCGGAAGTGCCCATATAATGTTTTGTAATTCATCCGCAGGGCAATCAACCATTGCATCGAGCATAAATGGAATCGCATATTCACCCGCATCCTGGAGCCGTTTCACCGCCGTGAGTTTGCCGCGCTCTGTACTACTTAGCCTTTTTATCTCCTCCACGATAATCTTAGGCTCGCTTCGACGAAGGAATCTACCCCGGTCTATTACAGCCGTAACCTTGCCGGCCAACTCCACCAGCTCCGCGTCGGAAGAAAACTCATTGACCCTTAACAAAAACGAATAACCGGTTGGATTTGCCTGACTTAAGTCAAATAATTCCAAAGGATTAGGCTCACTTTTTAGAATAACCTGTGCATATCCTTTGGCCAAGTCGAATCGGCCGATTTGAGTGTAATGTAAAAAGTCATTCCAATTCTCTTCGAGACTGGCGGCCAAACCTGTACCAGCCACAAAAAATACTGCTATTAAGGCTACTATGACGGTTGGATTCGACAATCTCACCACAAGTTTTTTGCTAAACATCTAAATCTCTCCAAAAGTGCCGGCCGAAGGCCGGTTTGATCCAGTCCAGGGCTTCGCCCTGGCTGCTAAATTTGGGGCTTCCCTGCCTACAGGCTGTTGATAAAACATAAGTCATTATAGTAATCGTTCCTCCTGGCCACATACTACAGTAAAATCTCTTTTCTGTCAATAAAAACCCGCTTTCTGCAAACTCAATAAATAAAGTTTTTAAATCTTTCATGCTTGAATATTCATAAATTTGCCAGTATAATATTGGACGTAAGAGTTTGATTTACCTTAAGCGAGGCTCGGATTCAAAGAAATTAATAAAGGGAGAAAGCGATGAAAAAAGCAATTCTATTTTCATGTGTACTGTTATTAGCAACTTCCTGGCTTGTAAAAGCAACCACCATTGACAATAACGGACATACGACGGAGCCGCCATGGAAAACACTCGGCGGCGATTTCAAACGAACAGGTTTAAGCAAACACTCTGGACCGGAGATCGGTTGTGTCAAATGGAAGTTTGAGACAAATGGTCCGATATCAACAAGCGTTACAGTCGGTGCTGATAACAGAGTGTATATTGCCTGCGAAGACGGGAAACTATATACGCTCGATATCAATGGCAACTTATTGTGGAGCTATGATGCAAATTCACCGCTGCTTAGTTCACCAACCATCGGGCCTGACGGCACTATATATGTTGGGAGCCAAAACGGTAAACTACATGCGATTGATATTAACGGCAGCTTGCAGTGGACTCATAATACCGATGGGTTGGTCTATTCGTCTCCAGCCGTATCAGAGGACGACAATGTATATGTTTGCTCACAGGATGGAACTCTCTACGCGCTGGCTCAGGATGGCAGCGAGTTATGGCGATTTGAGACATCTGGATCGGGAAGGCTTTCCGGCTCGATTTTAGCTTCGCCGGCAATAGGCGATGATGGCACTGTTTATATTGGCGGGCTGTATGACCCTAATCTCTATGCTCTCGACCCGCAAACCGGAAGTGTCAAATGGAAGTGCAATTTTGAATCTCGTGGCTGGCCTTTCGCCTCGCCGGTTGTCGGAAACAACAGCACAATATACCAGACGCTGCTTTACGATACCAAACTTTATGCAATCGAACCTGACAATGGCTCTATTATCTGGTCTGTAAATTTAGCAGACCCAAACAGCAACTTTTTTGATCCCAACTATACTAAACACTATCCGGATGCAGATGGCTGGTCCGAGCCGGCATTGGGGCCGGATGGGACTATCTACGTCAGCTTCGATGACCCATATCTGCGGGCAGTTGACCCCAACGGAAACATAAAATGGGTGACATCTCTGGGAACGACCGGCGGTTTTACCTTAGCTGTCGGCAACAACGGTCTTATTTATGCCGCCAGCGATGACGGTTGTCTTTACGTAGTAGATAAAAATGGTAAAGAAATCTCTCGTTTCCAGGTCGATGGCTGGTTGAACTACCCCGTAATAGCAGCAGATAACATGGTGATTGTTAGTGATTCGAGAGATAATTCAATACTAATTTCACACCCAAATAATGCCGTCTGGGCAATCACCTCTGTCGGCTGTGAAGGTCGAGAGTTTGAACTAAAAGACCTTCAGGTGAGCAGACGTTTGCCAAGGTAAAGTGAAGAACCGGTCAAGGGTAATATTATGAAATCAAGAATAATTTTTACTAAAAAGGATGTGATCGTTGCTCTCGCCTGCGTGGTTTTTCTTTTGGCTGGCTTAGGCGCCGTTGGTGGCAGCGGGCGAGAGCGTGCCAAACGCATCGTTTGTCTTGCCAATCTAAAACAGCTAACCGCAGCGTACAACGTGTATGCGGATGAAAACGATGGAATACTGCCGCTGCCCATAACAGCCGGTTACTGGCTGCAGGATATCGCACCCAATACGGTAAACTTCATGCTCGGCACCGGCCTGACACGAAAGATGTTCTACTGTCCGTCAAATGCTGCACACCAAAAGTACAACGACCTATTCTGGTTATACGCTAATAATTCGTGGAATGGAAAAAGATTCACCAGGGAAAGTGGTTATATTGTGTCCGGTTATTGCTGCATATTGCAGACTATCTGGGGAACTCGGCCGGATATTGTAGCTTATAAAAAGGACACCGAGAAAAAGATATGGTTAAGAACAAACCGGGAGAGTTCTCCGGCCACTCGGGAATTGTGCATCGATTCAATAATGGGTATTCCACAAAGCAACACAAAGTACGGGCGTAATTTTGGCCAAATCCCCGGGGGTATATATGCTCAAAGTGGAGTGTATGACCGGACAAACCATTTGATGAGTGACGGCAATCCTCCCGGCGGAAATATCGGCTTTTTAGATGGTCATGGCGAGTGGAGGATATTCGACCCGGATATTAAAAATGGTGCTGCAGTACCTCGATATGGAAACACGCCCGGCTTCTTCTGGTAAAGACCAACCTGTTTCGTTCTACAGGTGGGCTGGTGGCACAGGACGTTCAATACGGAAGGTCCATGGATAGTAGCCGGTAGTGTGCAACTAAGCAACTGGCCCGAATGGATGAGAAACTTTAAGGACTACTAATTTTAGAGAAAACTCAATGAAAATAGCTTTTACAAAAAAAGATTTGGTAGCCGTGTTAATCTGTGCTTTGTTTCTATTAATGAACCTCGGAGCAATTGGTGACAGCGGCCGAAGAAGGGCCAAAGAGATAGTTTGTCTTTCAAACCTGCACCAATGGGGTCATTTCTTCTCAATGTATACCGAAGCAAATGACGGCAAATTCTGGACCGGCGTTTATTCCACTGGATATTGGTGGCCTTGGCAACTCGAAGAGCAGTATAAGGATTGGAAGCAGAATAAAACATGGTTTTGCCCGACTGCAACAACACCTATAGTTGACGAAAAAGGAAATATTTCGCCAACACTTAATACCTTCAGTGCCTGGGGTATCTATAAAGGTGACCAAGGAGGGTATAGTTCAGGTCCAAATGGCATAGCTGGAAGCTATGGTCTTAATGGCTACGTTCTTAATATACCAATTAATACTACATTTGACAGAGGCATATCTGCAAAGAATGGATGGAGGACCACTAATGTGGACGGTGCAAACAATATACCATTGTTCATAGATGCCTTGCGTTTTGATCTCTGGCCACTTGAATCTGATGTCCCTGCTATTGATGAATTTGCTACCTGGACATCCAATAGCCACATGGCTCGATGCTGTATTAACCGGCACAATGGAGCGGTAAACTGCCTCTTCTTGGACTTCTCTGCAAGAAAGGTTGGACTTAAGGAGTTATGGACATTAAAATGGCATCGAAGTTTTAATATAGAAGGCCCATGGACATTAGCCGGTGGTGTGTGGCCGAGCGACTGGCCTGAATGGATGAGAAATTTTAAGGATTACTAATAACGATATAGAATAGATGCATTATGGTCAAACGAAAAGAATTTAGGCCGTTAGATAGATTAAAACTTCTAACGGGGTTTACCCCGTTAGAAATACGCATTAAAAACAGCTATCCTGATAGGTTAGTATCGCTTCTAACGGGGTTTACTTTAATAGAGCTGCTGGTCGTAATTGCCATTATCGCGATACTAATGGCAATATTAATACCGACACTTAAGCAGGCTAGAGAACAGGGAAAACGCTCAGCTTGTCTTAATAATCTGCGGCAGCTAACCCTTGCATGGAATTTGTATGCTGATGATAACGACGGCAAAATGGTATGCGGAAATACACATAGATCTGTAGATGGTAAACAAAATAAATACGCTTGGGTATATTATGAAGGCGGTGACTCAGAGCAACAAATTCAAGGGATCAAAGACGGGAAACTATATCCATATTGTAAGATCATAAAACTCTACAAGTGCCCAACAGGTATACGCGGGGAGGAAGTGACATACGCTATAGTCGATTATATGAACGGACATGAGGCAATCGAAGGGGCGACTCCCGCCCCACTAAAAAATCGGCTGCAAATTCGAAATGCCTCCTCACAAATTGTTTTTCTTGATGAAGGCCGGCTGACCGTCTCAAGCTGGACCGTATATTATTACCAGGAACGATGGTGGGATCAGATTACTGCCAGGCACGGTAATGGAACAACCTTCGGCTTCTCTGATGGGCATAGTGAATATTGGAAATGGAGCGACCCACGCACCATAGAAATCGGCAAAACAGACTATACTGCCGCTCTGACATCGCTATCACCTCCTATCGATGATCTGTATTGGGGACAAGGCAATGAAGATTTACACAGAGTTCAAAGAGGGACATGGGGGAAGTTAGGGTATGAACTTTCCCGCTGATTCCTGCGGCCATCAGATATTAAAAAACAAATCTAATTTGTAATCTGGATTTTGTCTCATTTTTTAATATAATATAGGATATAAAATCTGTCTTGCTCAGAGTACTACCCTAAAAAGGCAAACAATACGACTAAGACAAAAAGGGGGAAATCGTGAGTAAAGAAAAAGGGTTTACGTTGATAGAATTGCTGATTGTAATTGCCATCATCGCGGTGTTAATGGCGATATTGATGCCGACACTGCAGCGGGCCAGAGAACAGGGCAAACGCGCAGCTTGTCTGAATAATCTGCGGCAGCTCATCCTTGCATGGAATTTGTATGCTGATGATAACGACAATAAGCTTGTGGGCGGTGATACACGTCAGGGTTATGAAAACTGTTGGGTATATTGGGAAGATAGTCTTTCAGAAAAAAACAAAATACAGGCTATAAAAGACGGATATTTATATAATTACTGCCAGGACAAAAAACTCTACAAGTGCCCTACAGGTGTACGCGGAGAGGTGGTGACATATTCTATAGTTGCTTATATGAACGGCCATCCTGCGGTTCAAGGAGCCACTCTACCTCCATTGAAAAGTAGGCTGCAAATTCGCAATCCAATTAAGCAGATTGTTTTTCTTGACGAAGGCCGGTTAAGCCCTTCAAGCTGGACTCTCTATTATTACCAGGAACGATGGTGGGACCAAATTTCGGCAAGACACGGTAACGGGACAAACCTTGGTTTTGTTGATGGACACAGTGAATACTGGAAGTGGAAAGACCAGCGAACAATAGACATTGCAAACATGGATTACTACTACTGGCAAAATACAGGCCGGTTGAGCAGTCTGGCTGATTCACCCGGCAATGAAGATCTACATAGAGTGCAAAGAGGTGCATGGGGGAAATTGGGGTACGAGCCTTCGAACTAATATTTGCACTCGTTGATTCTACCAACCAAATTACTCAAAAGCCTTTCGCAGCAGGTTTAGGCTTTTGGGTATGGCCGTTTTGTAGTCTTCGTTTCCTTCGAATTCGAGCGACACATAGCCTCGGAAGCCATGTTTGCGCATTATCCGGGCAATGCGGATATAATCCAAATCGAGCGTATACCAGATACCGCCGCCATAGTAGGTTTTGACCTGCATAAATACAGCCTCCGATGCGCACTGGTCGAGCTTGTTATAGGGGTCTTCGAGAAAATTGCCTGTATCAAGCAGTACCTGCAGCCAGGGCGAATTGACGGCTTTTATTATCCTCATAAGGCCTTCGGGCGTCCGTGACAGGCCCCAGTGGTTTTCCAAGCCGAGGATTACGCCGCACTTCTCCGCGGCAGGCAGACATTTTTCAATGCTGTCAATTACCCATTTAAAGCCCTCATCCTCGGTATATCCCGGCAGGACAGGTTCAATGCCGCGGTCCTCCATCAGTTTGTCGAAGCTTTTAGTAGTGCCCCATCTGCCGGTGTTAATGCGTATGATGGGTATGCCGAGACTATAGGCCAACTCTATACATTTAATGGTGTGGTCGATATTTTTCTGTCTTTTTGCTTCGTCAGGCGAGACGAAACTCTGATGCGTGGATAGGCAGCACAAGTCAACGCCGTTGATAAGGGCACGTCGTTTGAGGTTTTGGAGATAATCGTTGGATTCCTTTTCCATTTGAATATGGAGTATATCCACACCGTCAAAACCCATCCGCGCAGCCTGGTCGATGCAGGTTTCGATAGGAAGTTTCAAGCCATCTTTGAAACGCCAGAAGGAATAGGTAGCAAGAGCGATGCGGTTGGATTGAGTGTGCTTTTGTTCCGAACCGGGCGTTGCGGTATTTGTTTGTTCGTCAGGCTCCTGGCCAAACGACCGAGAATTGAAACCGATAGCGGCTGCAACAGCAGCGCAGCGCCCCAAAAAAGTCCTGCGTTGAATCATTTTTCTCATCGTTTACTCCAAACTTTATCCGCCGTAGGCGGATTTAGCTCACTCCCGTAAGGGATCCCATAGGGATTTAAATACTTTTATTTGTAACGGTATTAAGCTCAGCAGCTATTTGCATAAACCGCGGCATCGTGTAATCGAAGAACCGCTTATAGGCATCGCAGAAATAGCTTACTCGTTTCTCGATACCTAATGCTCGATGCTTAGTACAGCCACCGCGGCAGACAGCAAGATGTCTACAGAGAAGACATTTGTTATCGAGATTTAGCTTGGCTCTGGCAAAATCCCGCTTCTTGTCACTGACTGCCAGCTTTTCTATCGGCGTTTCAAAGATATTACCCAATCGCCAGCCGGATTCAACAAAAAAATCACAACAAAAAGCATCGCCGGTGTGCTCAACAACAATATACTGACTACATTGCCTATCGAATGTGCAAATAGTGTGCCTTCCCGTAATGCAATACGAAAGCACAGAATCAAAGACACGAATGCTTATATTTCCTGAGCCGTGGTCGTACCAGCGGTCAAATAACCTGCATAGAAATTCGCCGTACTGCTGTGGCGTAATTGAGAAATTTTGAACTTCCCCTGTTGCTGGGTCGGTCTCGACACAGGGAATAAACTGAAGATATCTGATGCCCTTTTCAATGAAAAAATCAAAAAGCTCGTCCGGATGTTCGACATTCCTGTTGTTTAACAATGTAAGCGCATTGAACTCAACCTTGTACTCTTTGCACTTTTCGATGGCCCTCATTACCCTGTCAAAGGTGCCGCAACCGCCGTGGTCGAGTCGATAGCGATCGTGGAATTCCCTGGGGCCGTCGATACTAATACCTACAAGAAACTTACTCTCATGTAAAAACCGGCACCATTCGTCATCGAGTAAGATTGCGTTGGTTTGCAGACAGTTGGCTACTTCCTGGCCGTCGACTCCGAATTTCTTTTGCAGCTCCACAGCGTTTTTGTAGAAATCCAGACCCATCAATGTTGGTTCACCCCCCTGCCAGATAAATGTAGCCGGTGAAAAACACAAGCGCATATAATCTTCAACCAGTTTCCTAAGCACATCGTCACTCATTCGCTGTCCGCCCGTACCGACCTCTGGCGCTCTGTCCTTGTAGAAACAATATCTGCAATCAAGGTTACAATGAGAGCCGGACGGCTTGATTAAAAGTGTAAACGGCTGCATTTGCTTCTTTTTTCCTATTTTTATTAAGACCCATTAAGCATGCATTTTTTGTGGCAGAAGCCATTGTGTCAAGGGCGTTCTCCCTTGAGATGACCCATTTTAACAAGGTTAGGTTTGAAATTGGCTTTGTTTGGGTTTGATTTTTGGGAATCCAAAGGGGGAGGGTTTGAAATTGGCTTTGATTGGGTTTGTTTTCACCAAATGTCCAACACGGTTTTTTCTCATAATCCCTTGATATATTTAATCTTACGTCCATTTGACTTTTTCCCAAATTGGCTTTGTTTTGCATAAAAAGGGGCCGATTTGTAGAGGATTCTCGACAATTGTAGAGCAGGTTGTTTAGTTTCGTTGTACGTTTATAGGTTGCGCAACTGGTTTCGATTAACGTTAGACGTTCAACGTGACGAGCAGCGCGACCGCAACCGGACATTCGTTTCCTGTTATCCTGATTTTCTGATAGCCAGATAACCTGATAATCCTGCGTCTTCAATAATCTCCCCCATTCTTGATGCGTTTGTCTTATGTTTTCTCCTCCGCCTTCCGTCCTCCGCCTTCCGTCTACTGACTTCTGTATTCTGTCTTCTATTTTTTGGCAGGTATTATACCAAAAACGGCTTGATTTTCAAGTGAAATCTTCTTGCCTACCCTGCCTGTACGGCGTAGCCCCATAGAGCGAATTTATCCCTTAGGGAGACGAATAAACCGGAAAAAGCATTATTTCTCCTTTGCTCCTTTGGTGATATCCCAGCCTAAATGCTGTGAAAGCGAGCGGACCGTCACATCGATCTGATCCTTCGCGATGCCGGTCTTTTTCGCCGCCCGCTCGATGTGCTTTCGTGAGATGGATTCGCGGGGATCAAGGTAGGGGCCGGACTTTACTAAGTGTTTGCTGAACAAAATCCGGCCGAATTCGGAATGTTGTCCACCGAATACCGAAGCCGCAACGCCATCTATATACGACTGTTCGGCAAGCAACTTTCGTGTGTTCTCGTCCGGCCACTTCTCGGCCAACTCTCGAAGCGCGGTATGGCGGATTTCATAGTTCTTATCTTGGACAGCGCG
>Ga0315533_1001294_pt1 | contig 19413 bp, 18 predicted proteins | sample SalMarSW160130MG_FD_203081 | JGI IMG/M metagenome (GOLD analysis project Ga0315533, IMG submission 203081) | Salt marsh sediment microbial communities from the Plum Island Ecosystem LTER, Massachusetts, United States - Salt Marsh Sediment SW1601-30 ... | reverse complement strand
CATACAGTACAGCGGAAACATAGAGGTGCTACACTACCTAGAGGTCCTACGAGAGATGGGCTGGGATAAAGTCAAGGAATCTGTAGTGAAGCCTTTAAACGGATTAAAAGTTGCACCATATTACGGTTGTCTATTGCTTCGCCCCAGAGGTATAGGTATCGACGACACGGACAACCCCACTATCATGGAAGACATGCTGGAGGCTCTTGGAGCAGAAGCAGTAAAATTCGCTTACAGCCAGAAGTGCTGCGGCAGCTACAACACCGTCCACATGAAGGAGGTCGTCGCGGATCTAGCATATAAGATACTTAAACAGGCAGAGGAAGCCGGCGCCGACATGCTGATCACCGCGTGCCCCCTCTGCGAGTACAACCTCGGCCCCCGACAGTCCGAGGTAGAAAAGAAATACCCTGTTTTTAACTCAATCCCCGTGGTCTACTTCACACAGCTCATGGCATTAGCCTTCGGCTTAAGTGAAGAGGCAACGGCTTTCACGGGCAACAAGCCCGACCCGAGGCCCCTGCTGAGAGACAAGGGCCTGCTGGAGGAATAGAAGATGGAGAACAACGCCGAATTAGTCACCATCTACGTGATGGGCAAGAAACACAAGGTGCCAGGCGACCTCACGATAATGAAGGCCATGGAGTACGCCGGACACCAGTTCACTAGAGGAGCGGGATGCAGAGGCGGTTTCTGCGGAGCCTGTGCAACTCTCTACAGGAAGAAGGGGAGCTACAAGCTGGAAGGCGCACTCGCGTGCCAGAAGATCGTGGAGGACGGCATGTACATAGCCCAAATACCCTTCAACCCGGCTGAGAAAATAACTTACAATCTCGAAGAGCTGAGGCCCGACGCCAATACGATGCTGGAGTACTACCCAGAGCTAAGCAGGTGCCTCGCCTGTAACACATGCACAAAGGCCTGCCCACAGGACATCATGGTGATGGACTACGTGCAGGCAAGCCTTCGAGGAGACATAACGTCGGCAGCTCAGCTTAGCTTCGACTGCATAAGCTGCGGACTATGCGCCGTCAGATGCCCCGCGGAGATCGTTCCCTACAACGTAGGTCAGCTCGCCAGGAGGCTATACGCCAAGTATATAGACGGGCCGAGCCAGCACGTAATGGATAGAGTCAAAGAGGTCGAGGAAGGCAAGTACGAAGACGAAATCACTAAGCTGATGAACGCCTCGAAGGAGGAGCTAGCTGAGCTCTACAACAACAGGGAGATCGATCTAAGATGAGTGACTACGTGAGTGGTTACCCGGAATACATGCAAGATAGTATCAAGAAAGTCGAGGCAACAAGAGCGAGCCGGATAGGTAAGAGATTCACCCCGATGACCGCTGAGGAGAGGCAGCGTGTGCTAGAGCAGTACCACCCGGACTGGAAGATGGACCAGAAACGTGAGCTAAGAGTCGGCCCAAGCAAAGGTGAGCTCATACCCCACGAAGTCGCTAACATCTTAGAAGCCCACAGCATAATCAAACCAGAGCAGATAGACCTAAGTAAAATCGACTACGACGTAGACGTGTTGGTCATTGGAGCCGGCGGGGCCGGGCTTAGCGCGGCGCTCCTCGCCAACGAGAACGGGATCGCCCCGGAAAATATACTCATCGTCCAGAAACTCAGGCTCGGGGACGCCAACAGCAAGATGAGCCAAGGCGGGATACAGGCGGCAGACAGCCCCAAGGACAACCCCGCTATACACTACCTCGACGTGATAGGCGGCGGCCACTACTACAACAAACCAGAGCTAGTCGAAGCCATGGTAAAGGACGGCCCCGAAGTCATCAAGTGGCACGAGGAGCTGGGCGTTCTATACGACAAGCTAGACGACGGAACGATGCAGCTCGCCCCCGGCGGCGGCACCAGCAGAAGAAGGATGCACAGCTGCAAAGACTACACCGGCTTAGAGATCACGCGAGTCCTCATGGACGAGGTCATCAACAGGGAGATCAGCTACGTCGAGTTCACGTGCGCAGTCGAGTTCATCAAGGACGACACGGATCAGGTAGCCGGAGCGGTACTATACGACATGGACAGCGACGAGTACAAGATCGCCCGAGCAAAGTCAACCATTCTAGCGACAGGGGGATTCGGAAGGCTGCACATACAAAACTTTGAGACCACCAACCACTACGGCGCCACGGGAGACGGCATAGTGATGGCTTACCGCGTGGGAGCCAACCTGATCCATCTCGACAGCACACAGTTCCACCCCACAGGCTCGGCGTACCCAGAGCAGATAGTTGGACAACTGTGCACCGAGAAGCTCAGATCCAGGGGGGCTCAACCCTTGAACGCGGACGGTGAGCTCTTCGTCTACCCCCTCGAGACCCGCGACGTGGAGGCGTCCGCTCTGATACGGGAGTGCTACGGCAGAGAGCGGGGCATCACCACCCCCTCCGGGGTGAAGGGCGTCTGGCTCGACACCCTCCTCATCGACATGATCAACGGCGAGGGAACCATCGAACGCGAGTTCGCGGCCATGTTCAGGAACTACAACAAGTTCGACATAGACATAAGGAAGGAGCCCATGCTCGTCTTCCCGACCCTCCACTACCAGAACGGGGGAGTCGAGATCAACGTCAAGTGTGAGACCAGTGTACCTGGCCTCTTCGCCGCCGGCGAGGTCTGTGGCGGCGTCCACGGAAAGAACCGGTTGATGGGCAACAGCCAGCTAGACCTCTACGTGTTCGGGCGAAGAGCCGGGAAAGCCGCCGCGGAGAGAGCTAAGACGGCGAAAATTGGTAAACTAAACCTGGATCATCTTGACCGCTACGAGAAATGGCTGGAAGAGGAGGGAATCGAAACGGATAGAAAGTCTCCGATATTGCTCCCCGAGTACCGCGGCGAGAAGACGTTGAAGCACCAGTTAAAACTACTGTAAGGAAAAGGAAATGTCTGACGAGAAGATAGGCGTCTGGGTCTGCGAGTGCGGCGGCAACATAGGCGACGTGGTGGAGACTCAGGAGGTCGCCGACGCCATCAAAGACGAAGTCGCCTACGTGAACGTGGAACGATACCTCTGCAGCAAGCCAAGCGTCGACGGCATAAAGCAAGCCGTCGAGAAACAAGGACTAGACAGAGTGGTGCTTGCCTGCTGCACCCCCAAGATGCATAGGACGACGTTCCTGAGCAACCTTGAGGAAAAGGGCGTCAACCCGGCTTTCCTTGAGATTGTGAACATTAGGGAGCAGTGCAGTTGGGTGCACAAGGACGACCATGAGGGGGCCACCCAGAAGGCGCTGGACCTAGTGAGAGGCGCAGTCACCAAGGTAAAAGAATCCGTTCCCCTCGAGTCTAAGAGAATGGAGGTCGTCCCCGAGGCGTTGATAATAGGCGGCGGGGTGGCGGGGATCACGACCAGCCTTAGACTGAGCGAGTACGGGATGAGGGTGCATCTAGTCGAGAAACGTCCCAGCATCGGAGGACACATGATCCAGTTCCCTAAGGTCTTCCCGACGCTGGACTGCAGCCAATGCATACTTACTCCCAAGATGGCTGAGGTGAGCCAGAGCCGGAACATAGACCTCTACACATACAGCGAGGTCAAGGAGATCAACGGCGTACCGGGTGACTTCAACGTAAAGATCTGGGTGAAGCCAAGGGGAGTCGACCCGGAAAAGTGTATTGGCTGCGGCGTGTGCAACACGGTCTGCCCTGGAAAAGCCAAGGACGAATACAACGAAGGGCTCAACGAACGTAAAGCCATATACAGGCCGTTCCCTCAGGCCGTTCCCAGCATATATACCATCGACTACGACGCGTGCCTCAGATGTGGGGCATGTGAAAAAGCGTGCCCCGCCGGCGCGATAGACATCGACGACCCTGGGAAGGAGATCGAGTTAAACGTCGGAGCCATTGTCCTCGCAACAGGATTCGAACTGTACGACCTAAGCGGGCTGCCACAGTACGGCTACGGCGTATACCCGAACGTCGTCACGAGCCTCGAGATGGAACGAATACTTGACGTTAACGGTCCAACGGGGAGCCGGCTGATAGTCCCTGAGACGGGAAAAGAGGTCAACAGCGTCGCCTACGTGCTCTGCGCAGGAAGCAGGGACACGGAGGTAGGGCGCCCATACTGCAGCCGCGTATGTTGCCTCTACAGCCTGAAGCAGGCTCAACTGCTTAGAGAAAGGGGCGTCGACGTCTGGATACATTACATCGACATAAGGGCCCCAGGCAGAAGGTACGAGGAGTTCTACAGGACCACCCAGGAGAAGGGAGCCATGTTCGTCAAGGGCAAGGTCACGGAGATAGTGCCTGAGGGCGACCAGGTACTTGTGCGCAGCGAGGACATGATGCTCAACAGGATGGTGGAGAACCCCGTTGACCTCGTGGTGCTGGCTCCGCCTATCGTTACGACGGAGGAGACGCTGAAGCTGGCTGAGAGCCTTAGGGTCCCTATCGACGAGGATCAGTTCGTGCTTGAGCGGCACCCCAAGCTGGACCCGATGAGCACTAAACGCGACGGCATCTACGCGGCGGGGGTGATAATCGGTCCGAAGGACATCCAGAGCACCACGGCGGAGGCCGAGGGGGCGGCGATGAAGGTCGTGAACTTCCTCAGCGGTGACCGCGTCATCGAGCCAAACAAGGCTTTCCTCTCGGACCCAGAAGTATGCAAAGGCTGCGAGGAGTGCGTCGAGGTATGCCCAGAGAACGCGATAACCATGAATGACGGAAAGCCTGTGATAAACGACGTAATGTGCAGCGGCTGCGGAGCCTGCATCCCGGCGTGTCCAGAGAACGCTTTGGACCAGCAGGGGCTCAGTGACGCTCAGTTGAAGGCGAACATAAGGGGAGTCCTCGACCACAGTGAAGCAGAGCTCAAGATACTTGCGTTCGTCGAGCAGGAGCTGGCGTACACCGCCGTCGACCTGGCGGGACTCGCCCGTCTAACCTACCCGAGCAGCGTAAGGATCATACCGCTGCCCAGCATGGCGCGTCTAAAGAAGGAGCACATCCTGTACGCCTTCGCCCATGGAGCGGACGGCGTCATGATGCTGGAAGCCCCGGAGCACGAGGGACCATACGGATATGCACACGTGATTAGCGAGGAGCGGATAGACGAGTACCGGTGGGAGGTCGAGGACGACGACGTAGACAGCAGCAGGATATGGTTCAGCAGAGCATACGTTCCGGACTGGCGTAAACTTGAGCGCGTCTTCAAGACGTTCCACGACATCGTTGATGGTGAAGGCCCCCTCGAAGATGATGTCCGCGATGCGCTTCTCGAGGAGTACAGTTAACCAACTCTTTTAACAACGTTTCAATCCATGATTATAGCTTAAATAGTTAGTAGGGGTCATTTCTTCACGATTCGATTTGAGTGTCGACACAGAGGAACTTCTTAAAAAAGCGTCTAAGTGGAAGGAGATTGCCCCAGACTACCATGCATTCTACCGAGGGAAGGTGGAGGTCATGCCCAAGTGCGCCATACGGAGCCTCCAGGACTTCAGCATATGGTACACGCCTGGTGTAGCCGAGGCCTGTCTCCAGATTGAGAAAGATAAGGAGAAGGCGTATGAGCTGACCAGCAAGTGGAACTACGTCGCCGTCGTCAGCGACGGGACACGTGTGCTTGGGCTTGGTGACATCGGCGGCCAAGCCGGCTTGCCGGTTATGGAGGGCAAGGCCCTTATATTCAAGTACCTGGGGGGAGTGGACGCGTTCCCTATCTGCCTGTCCACCAAGGACCCTGACGAAATCATTCAGGCCGTAAAGTGGATAGAGCCAAGTTTCGGAGGAATCAACCTCGAGGACTTCTCGAAACCAAAGTGTTTCTACATCCTCGAGAAGCTCAGGGCCGAGATGCCCATACCTGTCTGGCACGACGACCAGCAGGGCACGGCCGCCGTCATCCTTGCGGGAACCATCAACGCCCTCAAGTTCGTCGGCAAGAAGATGTCTGAAGCGAAGTTTACCATAGTTGGTACTGGTTCCGCTAACACGAGGACGTATTACGTGTTGAAAGCAGCGGGGGTCAACCCAAAGAACATCATCCTGGTTGACAGCAAGGGCACATTAGGAACCTACAGAGACGACGTAAAAGACACCTACAAGTGGCCCATCGCTGAGGAGACGAACCCCGACAACGTCGAAGGAAGCATCAAGGAGGCGGCAGAGGGAAGCGACATAATGATCGCAGCCTCCAAGCCGGGTCCAGGGACGATAAAGAAAGGGGACGTCGAGGTGATGGCCACTGACTCTATAGTGTTCGCGTGCGCCAACCCGGTGCCCGAGATATGGCCTTGGGAGGCCGAGGAAGCCGGAGCCAAGGTAATCGCAACAGGGCGCAGCGACTTCCCCAACCAGGTAAACAACAGCCTCGTCTTCCCCGCGATATTCAGAGGGGCTCTGGATGTACGCGCCAAGACTATCACAGACGAGATGTGCATCGCCAGCGCCACAGCGCTCGCTAAGCACGCGGAGGACAAGGGGCTCACGAAGGACTACATCATCCCGGCGATGAGCGAGTGGGAGATCTACCCGCTCCAAGCGATGGAGACCGGTCTGAAGGCTATTGAGCAGGGCGTCGCCCGTAAGAAGCTGAGCAGAGCGGAGATATACGAAAGAGCGGAGTCCATCATAAAGCGTACGCAGGACATCGTCAAGGCTCTCATGCAGCAGGGCTTCATAGACGCGCCCCCACCTGAATAGCGGCGTCTTTTTTCCTTCTCTTTGCTTTGTAACTGACCTGCTACAGGTCAGATCTGTTTTTTTTCTGGTTTTCAGCAAGGGAGATTGATTCTGGCCTGGTCTCGCTGCACACAAATAAGTTTTTAACGACCAGTCGTGCGTACTATTCACAGTCGAATGAATAGTATAGCGTTTGGTTGATGGAGGAAAATATAACGCCGTATTGTACCGAGTGTGGGGGGAAGCTTAAGTGGGACGCTAAGTTCCGTCACTATAGCTGCCAGAGCTGTGGGTTGACGTACACGGAGGCGGAGCTCTCCCGTGCATTGGAGAAGCTCTACGATAGGGATGACGACGAGGATGAGAAGCGTAAGCAGCGTAACCAGGACTACTTGGACTGGTGGACGAGTTCGAAGAAGAAAAAGTAAAAAGTTTCTAAATAGAATAATTACTATAAGTATCTCTGAATTATTAATATATTCTAAATTGTTTAAAGTTTAATACTCCCGACGGATACTATTCTACTAGATATAATCCGTTTGGTGATGTTATGGTATTTCCCGTCGAATCCGAGGACCGTACGATGCGGAACCTCCTCATGCTCTGCCATGACGACGCGAGGCTCGTCGTCGAGGGCTTCAGAAAGATCCTGTCCATAACAGACAAGTTCATGAAGAACGAGGACACCCCCGACGGAGTGGAGGAGGAGATACAGAAGATCCTTGACGATTCCAGCGAGATCAAGAACGCACTGATCAAGGAGCTCCATGAAATCGGAGGCGTGTTGGTGAGCCGAGACGACTTCTTCAGGCTTATCAGCGCAATGGGAGACATCATGGACCAGACCAAAGGAATAAGCGCACGTTTCATAGCGATACAGAGACACGGGTTCAGCGTGCCTGAGGATGTGGCCCAGGGCCTCAACGGTCTCTCAGACATGGCGTTCGACTCCATGATAAAGCTCCGTGAGGCTATGATGAGCCTAGGCTTCAACAGCGAGAAGGCTGTCGTCTTCACCAAGGAAATAGACGAGCTGGAGAAGGTTTTCGATGAAGCCTATTTCAAGGTCGAGATGACCGTCATAACAAGCGACATGGAGCTACCGGCCGTACTCATAATGAAGGACGCAATCACGCTCATGGAGAACACGGTCGACACGGTCCGCGCCGCCTCAGACCTGATAAGAATCATAGCCCTCTAAAATGACTCCTACGCCTGTACCTGTTCAGCTTCTCGAGGATAACCGCCTCATAGTGTGGGATCATAGACAGGGCAACAGGCTGTACGAAGACGGTTTCTACGGTAAGCCCCTAGGGATCGCGAAGCCCAAAGAAGAGTTCACGCAGCCACTTGTGCTAGATGCAGTCGAAGGACTCTACCTGCTGAATAAAAAGAAGATTGCTGTGAAGGATATTCAAGGTCCTGACATAACATTCACCGACCTCATGGACAGGCTTTCACGCGAGATCGAGGGATTCGAGGCGAAGTATAGAGTATACGGGGAGCTCAGAGAGAAAGGCCTCGTCGTCACCCCCGGGATAAAGTATGGCTGCGACTTCGCCGTCTATGAACACGGGCCCGGCTTAGACCACGCCCCATACGTCATGCAGGTACATGGGTCGGAGGAGCCTCTGGACGCGGCGGAGATAGTGAAGTCCGGGCGGCTCGCCGCCACTGTTCGCAAGTCGTTCATCAAAGCGGTGGAGATTGGAGGAGAGATCCGTTTCCTCGAGTTCAACTGGTGGAAAGCCTAACGCGTGTCCTCTTCGACTATCTTCATAAAGTCCTCGGGCTCCCTGAACTCCCTGTACACTGAGGCGAATCTGACGTAGCTGACGTAATCCAGTTCCTTGAGGTGCGCTATGATTCTGTCGCCGATCTCTTTAGATGGTACCGCTTCATGGCCCTCCTCTATTATGCTCTGTCTCACCTTTTCGGCTATGTCTCTCATCTGTTCAAGAGTCACGGGCCGTTTCTCGCATGCCTTCTGCAGCCCCTTCATTATCTTGTCGATGTTGAATCTCTCGAGCCGTCCATCCTTTTTCCTTACCATGAGCTCTATCTCCTCGATATGCTCGTAGGTGGTGAATCGTCTGCCGCATCCTACGCATTCTTTACGTCTACGTGTCATGTTGTTATGCGACTCCCTGGTCTCGAGGGTTCGCAGCACGTCCGAGCCACAGAAGGGACACTTCAATGTTATACGCAAATCGGTAACATCTTATCTTTTAAAAAACTATCTCGAGAATATAGGTTACCGTTGAGCTGGCAAATATACAATCCTGAGGTTACTTAATTGAACGTATTTTAACAACTATACAAACGTCTATATCGGCTCTATGAAAGGTAAACACCGGCTAGGATTAGACGCGCCATCATTACGGAAGAAGATACCAGAAAAACATGGATTCAGAAACTAGTTTATCCATCCAGAATCTCTTTTTATATTAGGGATATGGATTTGCTCGGGCTGAATTGATACAGGTTGAACAACTTAAAATCGAGAAAATAGAGAAGAAGAAATCCGATCTTATGGACGATGAACTCGAACTTCTCCCGGTATATACGAGAGAGACGAGCCGGTCAAGAATACCATCTGAGACGATTGATCACCTAAAAGCTCTTAAAAACATTAACCAGGCACTCACCAAGTTCAAGCTAAGTAAAAACGAGGTGAGGGTCTATCTCTACTTGGCGAGGTTCGGCGCCCACAAGGCTCAGAGCGTCGCCGAGGCGCTGAGTGTGCACAGGACTGAGGCTTACAAGATTCTTCGAAGGCTGGAGGCGCAGGGGCTGATCAGCAGGGTCATGGAGAGGCCCATGAAGTTTGTCGCAGTGTCCTTCGAGAAGGTCTTGGATAACCTGATAGAGGAGCGGCGGCAGCGCATCTACCAGATGGAGCAGAGGAAGGCTGAGCTCCTGAAGATATGGAAGAGCCTCCCTGAGCCGGAGAACGTTCAACACAGCAAGGAGACGTTCCAGGTACTTGAGGGTAAACGCCACATCAGTGTCAGGCTTAACGAGCTTCTAGGGGGCTGCCAGGAGAGCATCGACATCGTGGTCTCAGATATCAACCTCATCTGGCTGTATAACACTCCTTTCCTAGACGACTTGGACGAGGTAGCCATGGACGAAGGCGTAAAGGTTAGGCTGCTGACCAACTATTCACCTACCAGCAGCTATGTCCTTGACCAGATAGAGGTGGGAAACGGCGACTTCGCTTACCTTAAGAAACACGAGATGCCGGGTTTCTTCATAAAAGACGGCAAGGAGATGATTCTGTTGATGGCGAACGACCAGAGCAACCTCTTCGGCATGTGGACCAACTACGACAGCATAGTTAGGAGCTACGAAATACTCTTCAACCTACTCTGGAAGAGTAAGTAAATACTATCTGAACACCTTCACCTAACCTTTTAGCTTAGAATAAGGTTTAGATTCCACAGGCTTACCCCGATTTTGATTATGCCGGCTATCAATGGAAACCCTATGAAGTAGCCGGCTACCCTAGTCTTCACTACTCTGTTCAATACATAGGGTACCATGATGCAGACTGCCACGACGAGGAAATCTGTCCGTATCCACCGGCCGCTGCTCATAAGTGATGCAGCCATCATGTTTCCCTCAACGAGACCCAGCGAAACTCCGAATCTTGTGGACACCCAGTCGCCTAATGCTCCGACAATAAGTAGGAAATATGCTATTGGTTCGATCTTTAGCTCTGAAGCATTAAACAAATGGATCTATACTATAGATCATTAATCTATAATTTAAATCTATAGATCATAGATGCATAGATAAAAATCAATATAATAATTTATGTTTAATAATAGATTATTTAATTTAAGTAATCTATTGATGACGATAAATGATTACTCTATTCTCCAATAAAATGGAGCGTCGAATCCGAGAGTTTTGCCAATGTTAATTCGGATATGAGTGGCGTTGACATTACTAACCCAGAAAATGGAGTTAGTTATTTCTACGTTGGGAGTCACCTGCACGTTTTTCGGGGTTCTGCCAAGGTTGTGAGCGACGTCGACGTATGTGCTGCCCCTCGTCACCGTGGCTACCCCCGCCTCGTATTCCATGATTAGATCCGTGGACGCCTTGACGGCGTCCGGGGTCACCAAAGTAACGTATTGAAAGGAAGGGTTAGAGTCTTCAAGCCAGATCTGTACCTCTATCTTCTCACAGGGGTCCCAGCTGCCATACACTGGAGCCGTGAGCTTCATCGGGTTCACCTCGTCTCCTTCTTGACCGTTGAAGAAGACCCTGTTTATCTTCCAGTAACTGCTCGTGTCACCGGCCTGTACGTAGGGCACCCACGTCGAGTTCCTCGTCCCTGACTCGGTGTAGGTCACGATGCAGTCCATCTTATCGAAGTCTCTCAGCCGGATGCTGGTCTCCCCGGTGTTAGTCACGTTAGCCCTCAGGGTCTGTGAATCCACAAGCCTCCAGGAGACGAACTCCATGTCCTCGTTTAAGACCGCCTCGTTCTGTGATACCATGCTGTCTATCCCTTTGCTGATCACCCCGAAGCTGGACACGGTCGAGGTGACTAGAATCGATACGCCTGCGATTATCATGATGACCGTGAAGGCGGTGGCTACTGTAGTTGACTGACCCATCCCTAATCTCCTATGGTGAAATAGAGCTCGTCGTCGACTCCGTTATAGGTGTTGAAGCGGAAGTAGTAGTCGCCCTTCTCCAATTCTGACGACGTCGTTATGGTTATCTCGATGGTCTCGGAGTCCTGCCAGTTGGTGTCGTCGCTGTTTAGCAGCGTGAACGCCCAACCCGGGCCCGACTCGGCGTACTGGATGTGGCTATACTCCCCGATTCTCCCAAAGATGATGTCGCTCATCTCGACTACCGTCGAGGGTATGATGGAGGTGCCGGTGCTTTTCACCCATACCTTCACCGTCGTGGACGACGTGTTGACGGCGGATATCACGTCGATGCTTGTTTTCATCTTATCGCTGAGCCTATCAGACATCGATAGGGTTCCGTGCTCCAGCCCTGCCATGGAGGTGAGGAAGACCTGAGACAGGGCCGCCGCCGCGATGACCACGGCTACGAGAACTATGCCTTCAGATACTATCGAGGATGACATCTCTGGGTCAACCTCGATTCAGATTATATAGATAGTTTATGAATCGAAGATATGGAAGAGTGCCGGTGTAGGGAGTGCTCCAGAATCATATGAGAAGTACTATGTCGCCGCGACTTTCGGCTTCTTGGTTCTAAGCTCCTCGACCACGCGCTCCAACTCGGTGAGTGTAGAGATCACTTCACTCTGCTGCAGCATCCCCTCGACCTCGTCCTCGGTCTCCTCCACGTCCTGTTTTGCCAGCCCCTCGATAACGTTTACCTCAGGTAAAGGCTCCGGCTCAGAGGCTTCCTCGGACTCGTCAGGATGATCTATCTCCTCTTCCATTATCCTCACTTCGATAGTCTTATAGCCGTCATCGCCCGAGGGTACGGTCTCAGGCAATTTATCGGAGGCCTCCTCTTCGTCATCTAGGGCGTCGAAGGCCTGTTCCAGGGGATCCATGGTTTTAACCTCCTTGAAGGTCTCTGGTTCAAAAAGGTTCTCTTCCTCATCTAGACTAGACGACTGGGGTCTAGCCATTTGGACATCCTCGGCGTCTATTTCCTTGGGTTTATCAGGATATTGTAGATCCTCTATGACGTTCAGAACCTGGGTCAGGGCTAGAAGCCCATCCACCTTCTTCTTCACGCTGAAGTATTCTACTACAACCGTGATCATGGCGACCGTGGTTAGCAGATATGAGGCTATGAGAAGCAGTCCCATGAAGTTCTCTCCAAGCATTCCGTCGATGGATGACACATCCACCGTCTCGTTGATTGCGTATAGCTGCAGCATCAGCACGACGCTGAGTATTACACCTGAAACTAGTAGCCATCTTCCCGGCTCGAAGTTACTTCTTATCAAGTCGCTCATTTCATTCACCTCTACATAGTAGCCATTCCAGCTAGGTAGTTAGCGACGGCCTCGCTCATAATCAAATAGACCGTTCCGCCTAAAGCCATTTGCATCCCGGTATAGTACAAAACCGTGAACCTTGAGTCGCCCTCCATGTTGTAGATGCTGAAGACGTTGTTGAAGGCGAATAAAACCAAGGTGAACACGAAGAAGAGCCTCATGAACGATACTTCGGGCACTGAGAAAAAGTCCAGTAGGGAAGCCATCTCACCTATGAACCCTATGAGTGACGTGAAGAAGCCGTCGATGACAGCGAATAACGCGGCCATTATCACGTACAGAGGTATCACTAGCCCCACGTGGTAGCCGACAGCCGAATATTTTCGCTCCCTTATGGTGACGTAGATGTGGTAGAACTGATCTATGAACTTGGAGGCTATGCCCAGGTCACCTCCAGTGTATATAGTGTCCGTCATGATGGTGTTAATCCGCCGGATCAGGGTGCTGTCTATCTCCGTCTCGAATCCCCACCATGCAACCTTCGGCTCGACACGCATCTTGATCTTGTTGTTTAGACTTTGGATAACGGAGTCTAAGCTGGCGAAGTCCGTCTCCGATGCACTTTGAAGTATCATGGCCAGCGGTATGTGGGCGGACAGGTTGGAGGCCATGTACCTGAAGAACGCCGGGTAATCTGACTCTTTCTTCTTAACGTTGTTCACATATGTCCGCCCGATGAGGCCCCCCAAGAATAGAATTATCCCTATTATTATGAAGTGCATGAACCGGCTCTCAAACGGTATAAACAATACTAGACCAGACATCACGAGGCTCATGATCGCGGCGTACTCTGCGCGCTGCCTGTTTGGGGTCTTCTCCTTCTGCCCTTGGACGAGTACTGCGTCAGGCTTTGATGACTGGAAGATAAGCCATGATAGAAAGTAGAGGATAAAACTGACGACGATCACGATCATGATGGCTAGTAAGATCATTATCTTGGGGTCGTAGAAGATTGATGAGATGAGCATCGTGGTGGTCATGAAAAGGGTGATGCTGAGCATGGGAAGATACGCGTCGCTAAGTGTCCTCAGCCGATTTATGGCCTGCATACGTGACGACTCAAACTCAGCCATGTAGTTAGTGTAGTACTTCTCTATGAACAGGTTCACAGGCTCACCGGACGCGATGCTCTGGCTGAACTTGAACAGGAAATCGCTGAAGCCCTTTGTCGGCGCCTCGGTGCTCATGATCTCAGTGGCTTTTGCCTGAGGGTACCGCCACTGAGTCATCAACACTATTATCCTGTTCAGGTAGGGTACAATGCTGCTGAAGATGAGTTTCTCGGAGGCTACCTGAAGCATCAAGACCCTGCTGATGGTGCCTGACGTGATTGACCTAAGGTAGAGCATGAAGAAGGGGAGCTCGAACTCTATCTTGTCTCCTTTGCTAAGCCCCTCGATGAACTTCGCCAACTTTTGCCGCTCAATAATCAATTCTCTTGACCCACCTTACTCTTGACTTCTTGTTCGACTCCGTGGCCGAGCTTCATCAAGGCTTGGCGCCTTAGCCTCGCATGGGCCTGCTCGATCCCAACGCCCTGGACGTAGAGGATGGAGTCCAGGACATCATCGTACTCCAGTATGCCGAGGGCTATCATGTACTCAAGGATCTCTGCCCTCATGAACAACTCGTCGTAGATCTTCTTGATCTCCGTGCCTGTGTAGCCTTTCATGATGGCGATCTTGTTATCCAGGAGGTAGCTAGTACCCAGCCCCCTGAACTCCACCTTGTCAGTGGAGGGATCGAAGCTGAACACTTCGATGAAGTTGAAAGCCTGGTCCGCCGGCTCGTACCCGAGGATCTCGTTGATGGTCATGACGCGGCGCTTGTACTTCCCCGTCTCGTAGTCGTGGACGGCGCTCTGGAACAGAGCCGCGTTCAGGTTGTCTATGTGGGTCTTAGGGACGTTGATGGGGAAGTTCGTGAGCCTCTGGACGAGTTTCCCCACCGTCGCCGCGTGGAAGGTCGCGATGCTGGGGTGGCCTGTCTGCATGGCTTGGAACGCGATGTTGCCCTCCGCGCCTCTGACCTCGCCGACGATGATGTACGTGGGCCTCTGCCTCAGAGCCGCCTTGAGCAACGCGAACATGGTGACGCCTTCCTCGCTCCCGGCGTTACCTGTGTCCCTGACGACCTCTCGTATCCAGTTCTTGTGCGGGACATATACCTCGGGGACCTCCTCGATGCTGACTATCTTGTAGTCACGCGGCATGAAGGTCATGAGGGCGGAGAGGCTGGTCGTCTTGCCGGAGGCAGTCTCCCCACAGATCCATATGCTCATTTTATTCTCTAGAAGCATCCATATGTATGCAGCAGCTAGGCTGCTCATCGTGCCCCAGTTAATAATCTGGCAGATGCTGATGGGGTTTACAGCGAACTTACGGATGGTGAAGTTGCTTCCCCTAGCTGAGACGTCTTCACCGTATACCAAGTTCAACCTCGATCCGTCAGGCATCTTGGCGTCGACGATGGGCTCCCTGTGGCTGGCTGGTTTACCGACTATCTCGCTGAGCTTGAGGGCGAAACCGTCGAGCTCCTCCGACTCCTCAAACACAATGGTGGTCTCCATCGTCTTGAAGATCTTGTGATCTATATGGATCGGCCCTAGGCCGCTGCAGTGAATGTCTTCAATATAGATGTCCCGGATGAAGGGCTCCAAGATGCTTGAACCCACCTTCTCGCAGTATATCTCGTACTTGAGCATCTCGTAGCTGAGGGGGTCGAGCTCGATCTTGTCCAAGTTACCTTGTCTGAACCTAGATAGGAAGCCCTTTTTTTCATCTTCATCCTGCTCGGGGTTCCTAGCCTTCGGCTTCATCTTCCTGTTGACTATGGTTATGTTCTTGATGAGCTCGTTCAGGTAGTTCGTCTTCGCCTCAACTGACTTGAAGGCTACGGTGTCATCGATGGAAAGGGCGATCCTTTTCTCCACTTCGGCTAGAATCCAGTCTCTGTTGAAAAAGAGACGGGGCTCAATCGGTTTATAGATCAGATCCTTGTTCTTCCCTTCAACTAGGATGTGGATAAACACAGGGTCTCCCACAGGATAGATCAGGTTAGGCTCCTCAATGGCGCTCATATCCCTTGAAAGGCTATCCATAAGCGTGGGAGGCTCGAATTCCTTCTTTTTGAAGAGGTTCCTCATGTATAGCCTGAAATACGGGTTTTTCTTCACCCGTTTCTCCCAGTTCTTGTTGAACCCCTCAAGCCTAGAGATCTGTCCCTCAACACTAACTTTAGCGTCTGTGCCGTAGCCGGCGAAGCTCTTACCAATAGCCTCAAAGGATTCCACGTAACAACCTCTTCAGGTCCCGAGTTTAGTTATCGTATTTCAAGCAAGTTCCATTCTTTATAGGAATTATAGAGTAGTAACACAGAGTAGAGAAGGAGGTTACAGGCTATCCTCTAGCCGACGAGAACGGCAGTATCTTTATACCGTAGGCTGGATTCACCTCGAAGCTTATTACATCGCTGACGTTCTTCGTTGCTCCTTTCAGCTTAGCGATGTTCATGGTTAGAGCGGTTTTATCCCTGAACGTCTTGATCTCCAAGACTATGTGGCCGTCGCAGAACGCCCTGGTGCGAATTAGCAGCTCCTGGTCAATAGCGTAGGGATGCATCGTGATGAAGAAGGTCTGGCCGAGCTGGTCTACGATGAACCTGCATGTACTGAAAAAGTCCAGAATATCGCTCTCGTCTGCATGTGTCAGGAGGTGAGTCATGGAGTCAATTATGACTATGTCGTACACGCTGGCTCTTTGTTTGATATAGTTTGTGAGTGCTATCAGATAGTACTTGGATATCTCCTCGTTCCACTTCATGTTGATGGTGTTCAGAGTCGTTATCCTGAAGTTACCGACTAGGAAATAGTCCGAGATGTTCCAGTTCAGCCGCTCCATGTTTGTGAGGAGGCCCTTGACCGTGTCCTCTGTCGTTATGTAGATGACTCTTTTTCCAGCTTTCAAGGCTCCGTACGTTACCTGCTGAGCTAGAATCGTTTTCCCCGAGTCGTTGGCACCTTCAACTAGACTGAGAGAGGGCAGAGGGAGTCCACCGATCTTCCGGTCTAGCTCGGGGTTACTCAGTTTTAGAATGTTCTCGTTACCACTGTCGAGTAAGCTCATGTCTATGCCCTGTTGAGTTTGTTTTCTCGAGCCCTCGTAACCAGGGCGAGTAACAAGAATAGGTGAGTCGGCTCGGTCCACTCCGCGGCTGGTTTATCAAGATTCCTCAGAAGCGACGTCAGCAGAATCTTGTCCTCAAGGTCAGAGTTGAGTGTGCCAAGCCCGACGGATGGGCTGTTACTCCGTCTATCCATGGTCTTGGCGCTCGTCGAGAGGTGGTCCATTATGTCTCTTACCACCTTTGGGGATGCCCATTCCTTGTACATTCCCTCAAGAAGTATCTCCTCAGAACCTTTCTCACCGAATCTAAGAACGAGGTAGTCAGCTACGAGGCTGCTGTATGCTTCGTAGTACACCTCTCCGGAGTTTTCTGGTGTATTCAGTTCGTTCATTCCCAGTTTGTTATAGTGACTGGGTTTGTGTCGAGATGCTCTCTCACCCCAAGGTCTTGCTCCCTTTAGCCCCTCTACTAGTTCATGGACACTGTCCGTAAGCTCCTCGACGGCTTCCTCTGTCCGCGAAATACGGCTTAAAATTAGAGGAACTGCCTGCTCAGTAACTGATACCCTCTTCATTATAGAATTTAAATTCCTCTCCAGTGATGAGCTTGCTCCTGTCTGTGGCTGAGGTACAGGTTTGCTCATTTCAGGAGAAGCATCAGGGTATCCGTTTACCGGTGGTTGACTCGGGGTCATTGTATCTGCTTGGGTTGGCGATTGGGGCGATGATTGACTGTTTTTGAACCCCATGGGTATGCCCGCTTGTGGCGACGGAGCAGAAGGGGCAGACGTGGGATACGCCGTCGGTGGTGGTGCGGCTCCTCCGTAATGCGTAACTATTGCGGCGGGCCTTTCATCGTCGCCTGCCATTCGATTCTTTGCTTCTTTGCGCTTCTGTTTCATTACCTCGTCTTCGACGGTCTCGACTGCCTTGTTGACGAGTTTGTCCACGCCCATCTCACGGAGCATGTTGAACGGGTTGTCCATGTCCTGCATCAGCGCACGGACATCGAGTAGTGTGGACTTCATGGCCTCGGTCATGGCCCTCATCTCCTGGTCAGACTTGTCCATCCGATTCTTGAGGTCCATCATCTCTCCGCCGATATCGGCTTCCTCCTCAGGCACACCATCGCCTAGATCGGACGACAGCGCGGATAACTCTGACTTTAAATCGAGTAAGGAATCCTTGTCCTCAGCCATCAGTCTCACCTCCATCGATTTTTTTTAAAAGGTTTATAGATCACCACACACTGTGTGTCTTTTTATCTCATGATTCAGCTGTTTGAAGGTGTGTTTCGGTTCATACTTTAACACTCTAACTGATCCTATGTGAAATTAAAAAAGGGGAAGGAGATGACGCTACTCTATGGTCATGACTGTGCTGTAAACGGCCGGGATCTGACGCTCGATGGCCAACACGGCACCCGCTGAGGGCCTCAGCTCGATCCTGAACTCCTCGTACGGGTGAGCGTACTTCGCAATATGGGAAACCTGAACAGGATCCATACCAGCTAGAGGGAGTTCAGTGAAATCGATTTCCACCTTGAACTTCTCACCAGTCTCTAGTAGTGAATCGCCGTCACTGTTCACACCGGAAATCGTCATGACGGTACCGTTTGCCGAGTAGATCTCGCCGTGACCTCTCTGGCTTGTGTAGGTCGCCACCATCACGTTGTCGTCGACGTCTATGGGCTCGTGGCCCTGTGATAGCTTCAGGTAGAACGTCAGCTTTATGAGGCAGATATCAGCCTGGTCGCCTGTCACGTTTGAGAACTGGGCGATCATACCGCTGTCCGTAAGCATCGCTGAAGACGCCTCGCTCATCCCTGAACTGATCACCGACTGCGCTTTCTCAGCGGTCAGGAAACCCATGTTCAGTACGACGAACGCGAACGCGGCCGCGGTGATTACGAACGCCACAAGTATGATAGCGGTCTCAAGACCGGTCATACCGCGTCGCTTTCCCAGCAACTTATTTTTATTCATTGGCTTGTCTCCAAACCTTTCTACGGCGGTTTATACCGAACGTTTCTCGCCCAATGAAGCTATTAAGAAAATGTATGTCGTAAAGTGACACATATATCGAGAATTTCATGTGTATAGAAACAAAATAAGAACCCAAGATTGTCGAAAAAATCGAGATTAAACGATATAAATGATTGAACACCATACCTCACCCTTTATGGGTAAAGGAAGACACAAGCTCTCGACACCCTTTTTTAACCATAGGTTTTACTGAAACTTTAAAAATAGTATAAATTTGCGTCATAGCATCTTTCTCGAATCAAAGAACCTTTTTATTTATACAAAATCATTAAATATTGTTCATTCAAATCATTGAATACCTAGGGGGTTTCATGAGCTCAAGGAGGTCCCGCTTCGAAATCTACATAGCCATCCTAAAGGAGGTAAAAAGCGGGGTAAATAAGCCGACACAGATAATGTACGGCGCCAACCTATCATGGAAGCCTCTTCAAGGAATATTGAAATCTCTCTTGAACCAAGGTTTGTTAACTGAGATCGAAGGTGATCCCCGGGATAAACGTACGAAGGTGACCTACGAGCTCACACAAAAAGGAGAAAACGTAGTAAGATACTACGGCAAAGCGAAAAGTCTGGTTGAGATACAT
>Ga0315533_1001293_pt1 | contig 19431 bp, 15 predicted proteins | sample SalMarSW160130MG_FD_203081 | JGI IMG/M metagenome (GOLD analysis project Ga0315533, IMG submission 203081) | Salt marsh sediment microbial communities from the Plum Island Ecosystem LTER, Massachusetts, United States - Salt Marsh Sediment SW1601-30 ... | reverse complement strand
TCGGCCCATCCTCACCAAGACCGATGCTATCGTGAGTAAAAACAAATATCGTTGGATACTCCGATAAGGCCGCCACCCGAATCGCCGCACGCATATAATCAGAAAACACCAAAAACGTCCCGCCATAGGCCCTTGTCAGTCCACCTACGGATATCCCGTTCATTATCGCCGCCATCGCATGCTCTCTGACGCCGTAGCGTACATATCTGCCGTCCCAGGCGTTTTTCTGAAAATCCTTTGCCCCTGCAAACTTCGTATTATTAGAAGGCGTCAAATCCGCTGAACCGCCCAGAACAAGCGGGCACTTAGGCATCAGCGCATCTAATACCTTCCCTGATGCTTTGCGCGTTGCAACCGATTCACCCGGCTTGAACTTTGGCAAAAGCTCATCAAGATTAACGCTCAATCTGCTTTCCGCAGCATCACGAAACTGCTTTGCCGGCTCCGGATATGCTTTAGCATATTTGTCAAACATCTTTTCCCACGCCGCCTCTGCCTCTTTGCCTTTCTCAACCTCTTTTCGCATATGAGAAAGCGCCTCTTCCGGCACATAGAAACTCTTATCGACGTCCCAGCCGATTTTTTCCTTAATCAATCTGATTTCATCATCACCCAGAGGGGCTCCGTGTGCCTCGGCGGTATCCTGCTTGTGCGGACTGCCGAAAGCGATATGCGTGCGAAGCTTTATAATCGAGGGCCGGTCCTTCTCTTGCTTTGCCTTCTCTAATGCCTTCTCGAATGCAGCCATATCGTTGCCGTCACCGCCTACCTGCTGCACATACCAGCCGTACGCCTCATAGCGCCTGGCCGAATCCTCGGTAAAGGCCAGTGCCGTATCTCCGTCGATTGTAATATGATTGTCATCGTAAATTACAATCAGATTATCCAGCCCTAAATGCCCCGCCAATGAACTGGCCTCTGAGGCAACCCCCTCCTCAAGGTCACCGTCACCGGCTACACAATAGATTTTGTAATCAATAACGGGGAAATCCTCCCGATTGAAATAGCCGGCTAAGTACTTCTGCGCTATTGCCATCCCGATCGCATTTGAGAGCCCCTGTCCTAACGGCCCGGTCGTAACCTCAACTCCCAGCTCCGGCCTATATTCCGGATGGCCGGGCGTTTTACTTCCCCACTGCCGAAAGCTCTTTAAGTCCTCCATAGTCAAACCATAGCCGGTCAAATGCAGCAGTGAATACAGCAGCATACTACCGTGGCCGGCCGAAAGCACAAAGCGGTCCCTGTTAAGCCACCGCGGATTGGCGGGATTATGCCGCAGATGCCTCGTCCACAGCACGTATGCAGCCGGTGCCATCCCCATCGTTATGCCGGGATGACCTGATTTGGCTTTTTGCACACCCTCTACGGACAAAAATCGAATTGTCTGGATACAAAGCTCGTCAAGGTCGGACAGACCTGGATTTTTCGCAGATACGCTCATCGCTATCTTCCTGTAATAAAAGGGGTTAATAATACGCTTTTACCGGCTAAACAAAGCGCATAGCGTAACAGCCGGCAACGATTTCTGCAAGTTTTATTATTCCTGATTTGAGGCCCGACACTCAAAACCAACAGGGGCTGCTTCTTCTGCAGATTTTTTTATTCTGCCTTGCAAAATCGGGCAATTCAAGGTACACTGCCGGCTCGTTGATTTTGATAATTTATTGAATATGGAGGAAAAAATATGTTAGTGCGCTATCAAACAATGAAAAGGATAGACAAAAAACAGGGCTTTTATTGTCTTCTGAACACGTTGGTTATATTACTGTTGGCTTTTTCTTTTGTCCTTTGCGACAACGCCGTTGCTAAAAGTAAGAAGGGAATTTGCCTTGTTGAATCTGTTGCCTATCCGGGCAAGGACCCGACTATGTGGGACGGACTGTATGCTGCCAAGGACGGCAAGGTCTATTCGGCGCTGATTACCGAAGGCGGAAGCGCACACATTTACCTTTACGACCCGAAAGACCGCTCCCACAGAATGATATCCGACGTGGCCGACCTCCTGGGCGAAAGAGGCCAGGGAATAAGACCCTCCAGCAAGATTCACTGTCAGCCGGTCGAAGATGATGACGGCAATATCTATTTTGTTACCTTAAATAACGGCTCCGGGCCTGCCAACGTGGATTTCGCAAGCTGGCGCGGAGGCCACTGGCTGAAATACGACCCGCACAAAGACAAAATGGAAGACCTCGGCCTTGTTGCCTGGGGAGATGGGCCGTATCCCCTGGCTATCGACACAAAAAGAATGCATCTTTTTGGAATCGGGTTTACAGGGTATCTCTACCGAGGTGATATTAAAAATAAAACAACAAAGGTTCTGGGCAGGGTCAATAATCGGGATATTTGTCGCAGTATCTTCCGCGATGACGAAGGAAACGTTTACGGCAGCTTCCCGATCGCCAGAATCTGGAAATACGATGCGGAAACAGAGAAGGTTTATGACCTGTCGATTCGTATGCCTTACGACCCTACGTATTATCCCAGCCGACTGACTAACCCGGCGATAGACCGCACGCATGAATGGCGTAAGATAGTATGGGACCCGGTAGATAAGGTCGCGTACGGAGTTACCGGCGGAAGCGGCTCTATACTGTTTAAGTACGACCCCCACGACGGACCGGAAGGGAAAATAACCGAGCTGACAAAATTGTGTGACCCTAAATTCCGCGGCAGCAAGAACGTGCCCTATTCGACCCTGACGCTTTCGCTCGACAGCAAGAGAAGAAAAATATACTTTGCCCCGTCGGCGCGCAAGTACGCCATAGAGCGTTATATCGAGACCTTTGGCAGCGATGCACCTCACTACCTGTTAGTATATGATTTAAAAACCCATAAGCGAACGGATTTGGGAGTTATGCGGACTACCGATGGACGCAGGGTCTTCGGCTGCGAAGGCGGCTCTGTCGGGCCGGACGGCACAGTCTATCTCTGCGGACAGATTGAAATGAAAGACCCTAAAAACGCAACCCGCCATACAAGAACGGAGAACGCTCCGATTGCTTTACGATTGATAATGTATAAACCCAAGGATAATTGATGAGTTGACGGACATATTCCGGGAGGATTTGATAATGACCAGTTGTAAAAGAAGGGCACTTACGATAACTATTATTGCCGTTTTGTGTCTTTTGGCAATAGAGACGGCGGTTTTCGCCAACGGGGCGGGAAAAAATGTAAAAAAGATTAAGCATTCCCACCGCACCGACCTTCGTAACCTCGGGTATCCTTTAATAAATGAGATTCCCGCCAATAGCAGCGCCATTACTTCTCTTATCACCGCCAGCGACGGCAAAATATACGGCGGCACCAGCGGTATTTGCGAGGGTGAAGATGCATATTTTTTCATTTTTGACCCTGTGATTAATAAAGTAAGACACTTAGGCAAAATAAAAGGCCAGGGCGGCATACATCACGCCGTTGTCGAAGACAAAAACGGTTACATTTATATCGGTACGGGCAAGAGCATATTAGAGGAATTTGAGATGCACCAGTGGGAACCGGGCCACCCAAGCAACCCGACCGAAGATTTGATTGACTGGGACAAGGTTGACATCCGTTTCCCCTCTTATGGTGACCATATCCGCTATGAATGGAAGCAGCTTAAAGGCATTATGGGGTATCAGTATATAGATTTAATACTTTGGAACGACATCAAAAATCACTTTAAGGATTATCCCGGCGGGCACTTATACCGCTATAACCCCAAAGAAAGCAACCGTGAGGTGAAGCTGTCCGATATGGACTGTGAAACAGAGGATTTAGGAATACCGGTAGCTGGCAATTCAATATACACTCTTACTATCAGTCCGAAAGGCGATGTTATCTACGGGCTGACCTATCCGGACGGTCATTTTTTCATTTATGATATTGGCAGTAAAAAGTTCAAAGACATTGGCCCAATCCAAAAAGAGATTACCTTTCACGGCCCCGAAAGACACTGGCGGTCTCTGCCGCGGGCTATTATATGTGACGATTCCGGCAGGGCTTATACATCTGCTGGTAGAGGAGTGCTTGTGTATTACTGTCCCGAGTCAGGAAAGATAGTTTCTACAGGCCTGAAAATCCCGGGTGATAGTTACCCCGCTCACGGTCATACCGATTACGCGGTAGTTGAGTATTTTGCGAAAGACGATTCGGGATTGATTTACGGCGGCTCGTCAGACGGCTATCTGTTCTCCTTCGACCCTGAGGCAATGGAAGTTATTAACCTGGGAAGGCTGCGAGAATCGCGCCGTTTAAGGTGCCTTACAGTAGCGAAAGACGGCAAAGTCTATTTGATAGCAGGCGAGCGCCTGACCTCAAGACCCTGCAAACTTTACTGTTATGACCCTCAAACCGGCGGATTTGAAGATTTGAAGATTTTAGCTGTAGACAGAAGCCCCTATTACCTGTGGCGCGGCTACCAGTTCGACAGTATGACCACAGGTATAGATGGTACTATATACCTCGGCGAGAGCGACCGACGCTCCCATCTATTTATCTATATTCCCTGAATGTAGTCGGCTGGTTTTCTTCACCAATCGAACTCAGCTACAATAGGTGTGTGGTCGCTGGGTTTTTCTGCGAGCCGGGGCCTTTTATCTATGTAGCAGCCGGTGCATTTTTCCGCTAATGGCTTGGTCGCCATAATGTGGTCCAACCGCCAGCCGAGATTACGTTTGACCGAGCCCCTCTCTCTATAGTCCCAGAACGTATATTGGCCGGCTTTGCTGCAGTGCATTCTAAATACATCGGTAAAACCCCACTGTAAAACCCCTTTCAACGCCTTGCGGGCTTCCGGGTGGAAACAAACGTGGCCCAGTAGCCGTTCGGGGTCATACACATCTATCGGTTCCGGCGCTACATTGAAGTCGCCTGTCCATAGGACGGGCTCGGTCGGCTTAAAATTCTTTTTGAAAAATCTTAGCAGCCGATTAAACCACTTCAGCTTGTATTCGAACTTCTCAGACTCAGGCAAATACCCTTGAGGGATATAAGTGTTGACAATCGCAATGCCGTTGATTTCCGCCTTGACCAGCCGAGCAGCATCTTTGGGCTCACTGTCAAAACCGAATTTTACATTCGTGATTTTACCTCTGCTAAAAATCGCCACGCCGTTATAGCTCTTTTGGCCTTTGAAAACGTAGTTGTATCCGGCTTTGTCAAACGCCTCCGCTGGAAAATCCACGTCCTGCACCTTGGTTTCCTGAACGCACAAAACATCCGGCTTATTCTCTGCCAGCCACGGCAGCACTATAGGCAGGCGAGCACGTAAGGAATTGACGTTGAAGCTGGCGACTTTCATTTTTAATCGTTCTCTAAATCTATTATGAGCTGACCGGAAATCTGCATATTCTCATAACTATATTCAAATACTACTGCTGCTTGGGCTTATCGTCAATAAGAAGGCACTTGAGAAAATGATTAAAAAGATGTTTTTGATAGCTGCTTTAATCGTTGTGATGCTTTCGCTGGTTGGGGAAACGACGGCCTCTATGTGAGCTTCTCGACTTGCTCTATTTTTGTTTTGGTCTTGGCGGATATGGCTTTTATCGGTGCCGGTTCTTCAGTTTTCTGTCCCCGCGATGCGTTTGCAATTCCGGCGATTTTGTCAAGTATGACATAACTTTCGACTATAGCCAACTGGCTCAGCAGAAAGCTGATTGTGCTTTCCGCACCCTGATTGAGATTAACGCCGCCGGCCATCAGGCCGTCGCAACACCCCTTCGTCCTGAAGTCGTAGAGCGGGATGTGCAAATCGTTTTCACCGAGGAACCAGTCAAAGGCCTTTCTTTGCAGGGTCAGGAATCTGCTGTCCTCCGTGGCATCATAAGCGGCCCTTAGCATCATAACCGTGCTTGCAACCTCTATCGGCTGCTGGTCAAATGCGGCCCTTGTTTTGCCGCGTTCGTACCATCCGTTACAGCCGACGAAGCTGAAATGGTCGCCGTTAAAGGTGTTTGCCAGCAGGAATTCACAGGTTTTTTCTGCCACTTCTATGTATTTTTCGTTTTCAAAGGTCAACCCGGCGATAAACATAGCATACGGCAAAATCGCATTATCACAGGTCAGCGCATCCTCGAACCACTGCCAATCCGGAAAACTATTTTCCTTGTACTGGGCCATCAGCTCGTCTGCGGCTATTTCCAGTTGCCGCTTGATGTCACTGGCCCCTGGGAACTGCTTGAGGTAATCGCTCATACCGAGTATCGAGTACGCCATACCCCTCGGGTACTGCCTTTCTACGTGTTTTACGGACCTGTCAAAGGAGTTTTTGATAACCGATAAATACGCCGGCGCCGGCGGCGTTGCCATAACCGTCCCCAGCGCCCACAATACCCTGCCGAGAGCGTCATTGGTCGGCTCTTTCCTAAGCCAGCTTCTGTCGAAATTCATAAAATTTCTAATTAAGCCGTTGCTGTTTTGTGAATGCAGGACAAAGGACAGATATGTATCGAAAAGCCGCAGCGCCTCCGGCTCATGGTACTGGGCATAATACCTGGTCATTACGATTACGGCCCTGGCATTGTCGTCCGCGCAGTAGCCGTATTCGCGGTTCGGGACCGTGAATTTGGCGTGCTGATACAGCCCTGTATCATCGGTTAGCCGTTTCAGGTGGTCGAGCGACGGCTCAGGCACCTCAATACTTGATATTGTCTTGGCCATCGTCGGCACAATTCTGGCGGTGATTCGGACGGGCAGTCGTTTCGCACCGAATAGTTTCCAATAGGCCTGACCGATTTTGGGCCAGGTCCTTGACCTGCCATAGTCGTATGCCTTTCTTCGCAACGAATAGAACAGCGAATCATCCTGAAGTATTTCCACTATCGCCTCGGCCATTTTTTCGGAATCGTTAAATGGCACCAGCTTGCCCCGTCCGTCGGCCAGCAGCTCCATCGCCGCCCAGTAAGGCGTGGAGACAACTGCCTTACCTGTGCCGACTGCGAACGATAGCGTGCCGCTGGTCAATTGCGCCCTGTTTAGATACGGAGTAGCGTAAATATCAGCCGCACATAAAAAGTTATGAAGCTCTTCATCGTTGATAAACCTGTTAATAAATATCACATGCTCCTGCAGGCCCAGCTCTTTTACCAATCGCTGCAAGCTGAAGCGGTAAGATTCACCATCATGCTTTAATACCGATGGATGTGTCATTCCCAGAACCACGTACAAAACGGACGGCTCGGCCTCGATTATAGCCGACATGGCCTTGAGCATAACCTCTATACCCTTATTCTTATTAAGCAGCCCGAACGTCAAAATCGTCCTTCGACCATCCATACCGAATTTATGCTTGTAGTAGTTGCTGTCAACGAAGGGCATATCCGGTATCCCGTGAGCAATCAATTGGACCTTTTTGCCGGCTATGCCATAAATATCAGCCAGCATACCGACGCCGCGTTCGTTCATCGTTATTACCTGGTAAGAGGCGTTGCAGACATCCACTAACGACTTGAGGTAAGCGGGATTTGGTTCATCAAGCACCGTATGGAGAGTTGTTATCACCGGCGACTTTAATCTATTGAGCAACAGACTCAGATACGACCCGGCCTCGCCACCGAACAGGCCAAACTCATGCTGGACAGAAACCAGCTCAATATGGCTGAAATTGATGTAATCAGCAGCGCTAATATAGTCGCTTTTTACATTCTGGCGGATTTCAAACTTTACGGGGTCGTCGTACTTCTGCTGTTCCGAGCGTATTGCAACCACCAACGGCTCAAAGTCGCCCTTCGCCGCCAATGCGGTATTTTTAATAAGGTCAGCCGTGAAGGTTGCGATTCCACATCTTCTCGGCGGGAAAGATGAGATAAACGCCACCTTTTTCGTGGGACCCTTTGCCATCCGTAACATCCCCTTTGATAGCTGCAGTTTCAATGCTGTAATTCTAAGGTTGTCCGGTCGAACTGTCAAGTAAATTGATGGTCTCCTCACTAATAGATATGCGGTGATGACGCAAGAAAGACATAGTTGCACAGGATGCAGGCCCCCGAGTTTTCCCATAAGCGGGAATAATACCAAATTTTGCAAAAATCTCAAGTTTTGCCAATTTTTCGGTTTTTTTGCCAACAAAGGTTGACATTTGGCGTAATATACTACTAATATAGTAGGAATGATAGGATATGGGCTATGAAACTTTCGACCCGGACCAGATACGGAATAAGGGCCATATTGGAGCTGGCTGAGAATCACGGTAAAGGACTTTTGCAGCTTAAAATCATTGCCGGCCACCAGGACATATCCGTCAAGTATCTCGAACAGTTAATGGCCATACTCAAATCGGCGGGATTTGTCAGAAGTGTCAGGGGCTCCAAAGGCGGTTATATCCTTGCTAAGCCGCCAAATCAGATTAAACTTAACGATGTTTTTAATTGCTTAGAGGGACCTGTAACTATTGTTGAATGTGTTGAGAGCGAGAATTACTGTGCGCGGGCCGCTGACTGTGTAGCCAGAGGACTCTGGGCACAGGTGCAGGAGGCAATAGAAACTGTCCTGCAGGCGGTAACGTTGCAGGATTTACTTGACAGGACAAAAGACGGAAAAACCATAGACTATCAGATATGAATAGATAAGGGGAAGGATTATGAGTGCTATATTCGAGGACATAACGGCTGCGGTGGGCTTTACGCCGCTGGTGCAGATTAATAAGTTGGGCAGCGGTAAGGTAACTATTCTTGCCAAGCTCGAATCGTTTAATCCCTGCGGCAGCGTAAAAGACAGAATCGCATTATCAATGATAGAGGCGGCCCAGGAGAAGGAACTGATAAAGCAGGACACCGTCATAGTCGAGCCGACCAGCGGCAACACCGGAATAGGCCTTGCCTGCATCTGCGCTGCAAAGGGTTATAAGTTGATACTGACTATGCCCGAATCGATGAGCATCGAGAGAAGAAAGCTGTTACGATTGTTTGGTGCCGAGATTGTGCTGACACCGGCTGAAGACGGTATGGCGGGAGCCATAAAAAAGGCCGAGCAGCTTGTGGCCGAGATTCCCAATGCCTTTATGCCTCAGCAGTTTAACAATCCCGCAAATCCACAGATTCACAGGGAGACCACAGCAACGGAGATATGGGCCGATAGCGACGGCAACGTTGACATTTTTGTTACAGGTGTCGGAACGGGTGGGACATTAACCGGCTGCGGCGAGGTGCTAAAACAACACAATAAGAACCTGAAGGTAGTGGCTGTAGAGCCGAAGGGCTCAGCGGTTCTTTCGGGCGGAAAACCAGGCCCACATAAAATACAGGGCATAGGAGCCGGCTTTGTGCCGAAAGTTCTCAATGTTGAGATAATCGATGAGATTGTACAGGTCTCAAATGACGATGCGGTGGAGACCGCCCGGCAATTAGCGGCGAAAGAGGGAATACTGGTCGGTGTAAGCTCGGGTGCTGCGATGTGGGCGGCGATACAGATTTCCCAGCGAGCAGAAAACCAGGGCAAAACGATAGTGGTGATTCTACCAGATACCGGAGAAAGATACATCTCGACCGAAATGTTCGACCAATCGCAATAAAAGCGGATAGCATTGGTGATTGATAATCAATGGCTTATGAGAGGGCCTGATAATGCAAAACGATAAACTAACCAATGAGACAATAAAAAACATGGTTGACGAGATTACCCGCACCTACCAGGGTGATTCCGGCATAAATTTTATCGACACATCCGATCTGCCGGTGCGAAACAAAATTCTGGAGATTCTCGATTTATTCGGCGAATTGCTTTTTCCCGGCTATACCGGCAAGAGAACGGTTACGAAATCGAATATCAATTTTATAGTTGGCGATATTCTATGCCGGGTCACAAAGGAGCTTACCGAACAGATAGAGCGTGCCTTTAAGTACCGCTGCAGAATGGAGAAGTGTGACACGGGCGATTGCCGAAGGTTAGCCGAAGAGGCCACGCAACATTTATTGACTCAGCTGCCGAAGATAAGAGAGATGCTGAAAGGCGACGTCGCAGCCGCCTTTGACGGAGACCCCGCTGCAAAGTCATACGAGGAAATCGTGGTAAGCTATCCCTGCATCACGGCGATTGCAACCTATCGCATCGCCCACGAATTGTATCTGAAAGATGTGCCGTTAATCCCGCGGATAATGACCGAATATGCGCACGCAAAAACCGGTATCGACATACATCCCGGCGCAAAAATAGGCAAAAACTTCTTTATCGACCACGGCACCGGTGTTGTAATAGGTGAAACTACGGTTATAGGCGATAACGTGAAGATTTATCAGGGCGCTACGCTCGGGGCACTGAGCTTCCCGAAGGACGAAAGAGGTAAGATAATAAAGGGCGGAAAAAGACACCCGACGATAGAGGACAATGTAACAATATATGCTGAGGCGACGATATTAGGCAATGTAGTCATCGGGAAAGGCACGATAATCGGCGGTAATGTCTGGATAAAACAATCCGTGCCGACCGGTGTTACCGTTACCACGGCAAATCCCGATTTGGTTTATACGGAACACAAAAGTAAATGAGTAGTGAGGATGCGTGGACTAAAAATGGACGAGCGGCTAATTGAAAAAATAGGGAAGTTAAAGCAGCAGCGAAGGGCGGTAATACTTGCGCACAATTATCAGCCCGGCGAGATACAGGATTTGGCCGATTTCACCGGTGACTCTTTGGGACTTAGCATAAAGGCATCGGAAACCGACGCAGAGGTGGTTGTATTCTGCGGCGTGCGTTTTATGGCTGAGACCGCCGCCGTCCTTTCGCCGCAAAAGACCGTCCTGCTGCCGGACAAACATGCGGGCTGCCCTTTGGCTGATATGATAACCCCGCAGCAATTAGCAACGTTAAAAAAGCAGCATCCTGATGCGCTCGTGGTCTGCTATGTGAATAGTTCCGCAGAAATAAAGGCCGAGAGCGATTATTGCTGTACCAGCGCTAACGCCGTTGAAGTAGTGCAGTCTTTGCCGAAGGACAAACGGATTATCTTTGTGCCCGACCAGCATCTCGGCCGATTCGTTGTCGAAAGAACCGACAGGGAACTCATACTCTGGCCCGGCTATTGCGCCGTTCACGTGGCGATAACCGAAGAAGACATTGAAAACACAAAAGCAAGGTATCCGGATGCGATTGTGATGGCACATCCGGAGTGCACCGAGCCGGTCAAAGGGCTCGCCGACCAGGTAGTTAGTACCGGCCAGATGCTCCGCTACGTGGAGAAAAGCACGGCGAAACAATTTATAATAGCTACCGAGACGGCAATGATTCACGCCCTGAGAAAGCAGAATCCCAATGCTGAATTTATCGCTGCCAGTGACAGGGCAATCTGTCCTAATATGAAAAAGATTACTTTGGAAAAAATACTATGGTCATTGGAAGATATGCAATACAAAATTGCCCTGCCGGAACAGATAAGAACAAAGGCCAAGAAGTCGCTTGATAGAATGGTAGAGATTTTACCTGAGGATTGAAGAATAATTCTAAGAGATGGACAAGGAGCCAAAATACCATTTGGAGACGCTGGCACTGCACGCAGGCCAAAAGGCCGACCCCACCACGGGCAGCCGGACAGTACCTGTCTATCAGACCACCAGCTATTGCTTTAAGGATACCGAGCATGCAGCGAACCTGTTTGCGCTGAAAGAGTTTGGCAATATCTATACCCGGCTGATGAATCCCACGACGGATGTATTGGAGAGACGACTGGCCGCACTGGAAGGCGGGGTAGGCGGGCTTTGCTTTAGCTCCGGAATGGCGGCAATTACAGCCGGCATTCTCAATATCTGTAAGTCAGGTCAGCATATTGTCTCTTCAAGCTCACTGTACGGCGGGACGGTTACGCTGTTTAGTCAGACACTTCCCAAGCTGGGTATCGAGGTAAGTTTCGTTGACCCGGCAAAGCCGGAGAATTTCGCCGGAGCAATCAAGGGAAATACCCGGCTGATTTACATAGAAACAATCGGCAATCCCAAAAACGATATTTTGGAATACGAAAAAATAGCTGATATCGCCCATAAAAATAATATGCCCGTAATCTGCGACAACACTGTTACAACGCCCATACTGTTCAGGCCGATTGAATATGGTATCGACATCATCGTTCATAGCTGCACAAAGTTCATCGGCGGACACGGCACAAGCATCGGCGGTGCTATCGTTGACTCCGGCAAATTCGACTGGACGAACGGCCGATACCCCGAACTAACCGAGCCGGACCCGAGCTACCACGGTATTAAATATGTCGAGAGCTTCGGTGAATTGGCCTACATAATTAAGGCAAGGACACAGCTTTTGCGGAATATGGGCGGCTGTATGTCGCCGTTTAATGCGTTTTTGTTTTTACAGGGTCTTGAGACGTTGCATCTGCGTATGCCCAGACATAGTGAAAATGCATTAGGGCTTGCACAATGGCTGGAAAAGCAAGATGCGGTTAATTGGGTCAATTATCCGGGTCTCAAATCACATCCGGATTACACACTGGCGAAGAAGTATCTGCCCAAAGGTGCAGGTGGGATTTTGGGCTTCGGAATCAAGGGTGGCAAAGATGCCGGCGTCAAATTTATCAACAATGTTAAATTAGCCAGCCATCTTGCCAATATCGGGGACAGCAAAACACTGGTAATTCACCCGGCCAGCACGACACATCAGCAGTTGAGTGAAGAAGAACAGCTTGCAGCAGGTGTAACGGCCGATTATATTCGTGTCTCGGTCGGAACAGAGCACATCGACGATATAATAGCCGACTTCGACCAGGCACTTAAAAAAAGTCAAAAGTAAAAAGGAAAGACGAGATACGAAATTATGTGGGAATACACGGATAAGGTTAAAGACCATTTTTTCAACCCGCGAAACGTCGGTGAAATCGAGAATGCTGACGGCATAGGCGAGGTCGGCTCTCTGGCCTGCGGCGACGCCCTGAAGCTGACCTTCAAACTCGATGAAAACGGCAAAATCGCCGACGCCAAGTTTAAGACCTTCGGCTGTGCAAGCGCAATAGCAACGTCGTCCGTACTGACGGAAATGATAAAAGGAATGACTATTGACCAGGCCGCAAAAGTAACCAATAAAGATATTGCCGATTATCTCGGCGGACTGCCCGAGCAAAAGATGCACTGCTCGGTTATGGGCAGGGAAGCCCTCGAAGCGGCTATTGAAAATTACCGAACCGGCGGAAGGAAAAAACACGAGCTTGAGGGCAAAGTTGTCTGCACCTGTTTCGGCGTAACCGAAAACGAAATTGAAAGGGTAATACGGGACAACGACCTCACAACGGTCGAGGATGTAACAAACTACTGCAAGGCCGGCGGCGGCTGCGGCGGCTGCAAAGGTGAAATCGAAAAGATAATCGAACGTTTACAGGGCGACAAGGTAAAAGCCATAGCCCCAGCAGTGCCACGCAAGGCCGGCAAGCTGACCAATATCCGAAAGATACAGTTGGTTCAGCAGACGATAAATGAGCAGATAAGACCGGCGCTGCGGGCGGACGGCGGCGATATCGAGCTGATTGACGTCGAGGGAAATAAAGTAATCGTTGCGTTTAGAGGTATGTGTGCCCAGTGCAAAATGGCTGAGTTCACTATGAGGGATGTGGTCGAGGCCAAGCTGAGAGAATTTGTTGCTGACGACCTTTTTGTAGAGGAAGACAAAGAATCGGCAGCACAGCCGCATAATCACAGAAAGTAAAGAATGAAAACGATATATTTTGACAACAATGCCACGACAAAGGTGGCTGAAGAGGTGCTCGAAGAGATGAAGCCATTATTCTGCGAGCTTTACGGCAATCCTTCAAGTATGCACACCTTCGGCGGACAAATCGGCCGCAAAATCCGCAAGGCCCGCCAGCAGGTAGCTGAACTGCTTGGTTGCGACCCAAGTGAAATCATATTTACAAGCTGCGGAACCGAAAGCGACAACGCCGCTATCAGAGGCACGCTGGCTGCACAGCCGGACAGGCGTAAAATCATAACCACCAGAGTGGAACACCCCGCCGTATTAGCCGTCTGCCGCGAGCTGGAAAATCACGGTTACAGCGTTGTGGAAATGGCCGTTGACAAACAGGGCCGACTCGATTTGGCGGAGTTGGAAGAGCAAATCGATGATGAGACGGCGCTGGTTACGATAATGTACGCAAATAATGAGACCGGCGTAGTCTTCCCGATTGAAAAGATAGCCCGGATGGTTGCCGAAAAAGGGGCGCTTTTCCACACCGACGCAGTGCAGACAGTCGGCAAAATTGCCCTGGACCTGTCGAAAAGCAGGATTGATTTGCTAAGTCTTTCAGGCCACAAGCTGCACGCACCGAAAGGCGTAGGCGTTTTATATGTCAGGAAGGGCACGCGATTAAGCCCCTTTATGTTAGGCGGCCATCAGGAAGCAGGCCGCAGGGCCGGCACAGAAAATGTACCGGGAATTGTCGCCCTCGGAAAGGCCTGCGAGCTGGCGGCGAAGAACCTCGAAGAAGAAAACAATAAGGTTAGATACCTGCGCGATAAACTTGAGAACGCCATATTGGAAAGCTGTCCGGGCGCTATGCTCAACGGCGATAAAGAAAATCGCCTGCCGAACACCACCAATATCAGCTTCGAGTATATCGAGGGCGAGGCGATTCTGCTTATGCTCGATAAGTTCGGCGTCTGCGCCTCCAGCGGCTCTGCCTGCACATCCGGCTCGTTAGAGCCCAGCCACGTATTACGGGCGATGGGCATACCCTTCACCGCCGCCCACGGCTCAATCCGATTCAGCTTAAGCAGGTACAACACCGAGGAAGAAGTCGATTACACAATCGAAAAAATGCCCCAAATCGTCAACAAGCTCCGAGAACTGTCACCCTTCATCACAAAATAACCCCATCACATAGGTCGGGGTTCTGCTTGCGTACAATGGCAACGTTAAACGAAATACGATATACGCAATACGCATGACGAATAACTGCCGAAGGAGGGAGTCGAACCCTCACCCTGTTGCCAGGACGGGATTTTGAGTCCCGCGCGTCTGCCGGTTCCGCCACTTCGGCTTAATTTGTTACCGATTATTGTCAATCAGCAGACCTTTGTCAACGCCAAATCCCTCTCTGCTTTCTATGACAAATCGTTTTTGAATTTTGCACTTCGATTTTACTTTAGCGGCTCATAGAATTTTTTAGAGCGTTGGCCAAGCCGACTTGTTAGTGTGCCTAAATTTTCAATTCTGCATTCGATAGCATCACCGGGCTGTAGAAATTCTCCGGTGGCCATCGCCACGCCTGCCGGTGTGCCGGTGGCTATAATATCGCCCGGCTCGACCGTCATTATATGGCTTAAGAACGACACAATATCAGCCACCGGGTAAATCATCTGGCCGGTGTTGGCCTTCTGGCGAACTTCGCCATTAACCTTAAGCTCCATATCCAGATTCTGCACGTCGTCAATTTCATCCGCCGTTAGCAGGCAAGGCCCCATCGGCAGAAAACCATCCGCCCATTTGCCGTTCAGCCAGTCGTAGAATTCGTCCCAGGGCCGGCTGTTTCTGCCTTCTTTAAAGGTTACACTGCGGGCGGATACATCGTTGCAGATTGTGTAGCCGGCCACGTAATCGAGGGCGCCATCCGGCTCAATACATTTTGCCTCTTTGCCGATTATCACCCCAAGCTCAATCTCGTAATCGATTTGCTCGCTGTAGCAGGGCCACGGTATCTCTTCATTCGGACCGATTACCACCGTCGCCGGCATAAGAAACGGCCTCGGCACGGTCGTTTTGCGCGGCGAATCCGAAAGCCCAAGCGCAAGACCCGCCTCTTTTATATGTTCGCTGTAGTTTCCCGCAAGTGCGATTACCTTGCCCGGTCGAGGTATAGGCGCAAGCAGCTTGACCTGCTCTAACGGCGTCAGGATGTCGGTTGACTGAGCCGGCTCAGCCAGTTTTTCAAGGCAGGATTGGCCTCGCCGGAGGATTTCTTTTATACTGCGGGGTGGATTCGGGCCAGACCAGACCGATGGAATGTCAATCAGCCCCTTATCGGTTAATATCCCGCAGGAGGTCGATTGGTTTCTCGAATATGTGATTAGTTTCATTTGCTCGCCTTTCCTTTTATGCCGGGATTTACGTGCGGTAATGCTAACAAAAATAACTTGAATTTGCAGCGGAAAAACCTTCTAATGTTTACCTGTGGTTAATGAGAGGGTCTTTGAAATGACTTTAAAAGACATTTGGTTGAAAACGAGGTCGAAAACAAGCAGCTGGCTGCGGGCTCACAAGCCGTCTGTATCGGCGGACTATCAGCCGCAGCTAAACGATGAAGGGCTAATCGACCGGAAGACCGAGTCGGCGGAACCTTCTATCGCCGAAGGACAGACCCCCAATGACCAGGTTGTGGTCAAGGCAATTCAGCCGAAGAGTAAGGCCGAATCGCTTGAGAAACTGCAGGATGGCTTCAACCGGCTCATCGAGCAGCTCGAGGGTATCAACGAGCATTTAAATCGTCAAATCACCCAGAATGAAGACTTGATGAGCCGGATGGATAAATTGCCTGAATTGCTGGAGGGCTTTCCCGCTATCGTGGAAAATCAAAAACAGTTAACGGAACGGCTGTTCGAGCAATTGAAAGCGACCGCCATCAAGGACCAGCAGTTTATGGATGCCGTTGAAAAGATTCCGGCTGAGACCGCCAAACAAAGCGATTGCCTGACCGATATCAACCATCAACTCGCCGCCGCAGCCGATACCGATGTGCAGATGGCTGAAAGCTTTAACAAGTTTAACGAAACGTTGGACAAATTGGACAAGAGCACCATCGGCCAGACCGACAGTATCCTGCAGATGAGTAAGACCTTTGCCACCAGCGACAGATACCTTAAATATCTTTGGACCAGGCAAAACAAACGCTTTATATGGATATTTATGATTGCGATAGGCGTATGTGTGCTGGCTATCTTGATATTGGCCGGTATGATTATTTATCTGCGGTAGTAAAAGTTGCTGGAAACCAAAAGGAAAAGACCTCTAACAGGGCAAAAATCTTAAAATTAGGGATAATAGCGTAGATAGTACCGCCCTTAGGGACATTTCTTCTCCGGATATATAATCCGCACCCAGCGCTTTTATCTTTCTCATCTTATGCTAACAACCCTGGGCATACATCTTGTCCATCTGGTGGAATAATGACGTTCGCCGCCCATCCCACATATTTAGCAAAAATTCTTGACATATTGCGTGTTCTACCTTAACCTTCTTGGTTTAGTCACCTGTGTGCAGCAGGTGGTTTTATAAAGGGTTTAGTGAAATCAGTTGCATTATGGATTCAAGTAGCGGGCAAATGAAAAGATTGTTCTTGGTCTGCCCCATATTTTTGGCTATTGTGCTGGCGACAGGAATGCTGGGTACAGCCGGCACAGATAGCAAAATCAAGTAGAGTAAAAGATGTAACTATTTTTGGAGGTTTTCTGTGGCTAAAGAGATGGCTCGTGAACTGATTAACGCAGGGGCACATTTCGGGCACGGTGTGAGCCGATGGAATCCCAAAATGGCCCCATTTATTTTCGCAAAGCGGGGTAAAATCCATATTATCGATATTAAGAAAACCCTGATGGGGCTGCTCATCGCCAAGAGGCTTCTTGCGGAGATAGTATCTTCGGGAAAAGATGTTATCTTCGTAGGCACAAAACGGCAGGCCCAGAAGGCCGTTGAAGCCGCCGCAGACAAGTGTGGTATGCACTATGCCAGCGGCCGCTGGCTTGGTGGGATGCTTACAAACTTTAGAACCATACGCTCTCGCCTGCAGAGACTGGAGCAGTTGGAGGCAATGCAGGAAGATGGAACGCTTTCCAGCGAGAGCAAGAAGCAGGCATCGAGACTGAAACGCGAGATGCGAAAGATAAAGGCCAATCTGGACGGCGTTCGCAAGATGTCCCGGCTGCCGGGTGCGGTGGTGGTGGTTGATGCGAAGAAGGAATATCTTGCTTTGCGCGAGGCCAGGAAGCTGGGGATTAGTACGGTAGGACTTATCGATACGGATTCTGACCCCGACACCGTGGATGTGGCAATTCCTGTAAATGACGATTCCATCAGGGCGATTGACCTGATACTTAACGACTTGGCCGATGCGGTAGCGGTCGGCAAGACGATGGTCACAGCTCGTCAGGAACCAAAAACGCGGCCGAAACGGGTCCGCCCAAGAAGACCTGCTTTGGCTCAAGCGAGCCAAGAAAAGCAATCCGCGGCTGTATCGGATGCGAAGGCCCGACCCACAAAGACCGCAGAGTCAGTCGTGGCGGAGTCGGCAAGCACTGCGGGGCCAGCTTCACAAGAAGGCGAAATTCAACAACCAGAACCGGCGGAGACCGTAGAATCAGATTCGCAAGAAGATGAAACCCAGCAAGTAGAACCGAAAGATTGAGACGCAATACACTTCACAAAATACCAGATACGAAACAGGAGTCTTTAAGATGACAGAGATTTCAGCTTCAATGGTGATGAAACTGCGAAAAATCAGCGGACAGGGGATGATGGACTGCAAAAAGGCACTCGCCGAAGCCGACGCTGATATCGAGCGGGCTATGGACATACTGAGAAAGAAAGGTCTTGCCACATTGGCAAAGCGTGCCGAAAGAGAAACATCCGAGGGTATAGTTGTCAGCAAAACAAGCGCCGACGGCAGGGTTGCTGCGATGTCAACGCTCTGCTGTGAGACTGATTTCGTAGCGAGAAGCGATGACTTTGTAAAGGCAGCCGAAGCTCTGGCCGAGTATGCAATGGCTTGTTCGGCTGATGAGGGAGCCGACAACATCCTTGACGCTGCTGTCGGCGGTAAAAAGTTCAGTGATTATTTAGGCGAAACAGCCAGTAAGACCGGCGAGAAGACCCAGGTGGGTGATTTCGCAAAATACAAGCTCGACGGGCCCGGGCTTATAAGTACATACATTCACTTCAATAAGAAGGTCGGTTCGATGGTGCAGATTGAGACCGGAGATGATGATACGGCAAAATCGGATGTGGTAAATCAGACGGCAAATGATATAGCAATGCACATAACCGCGATAAAGCCGTTGGCGTTGGATAAGGACGGAATTGATGCCGGAACAGTCGAGAGGGAAAGGGCGATTTACGCCGAGCAGGTAAAGGATAAACCTGCGAACATCATAGATAAAATCATCGAAGGCAAAATGAAAAAATTCTATGCCGAGAATTGTCTCTTACAGCAGCCGTTTGTCAAGGACGATAGCAAGACCGTCGCACAGGTCTTGACTGCTGCCGCCAAACAGACCGGCGGCGAGGCAAAAATCAAAAGGTTTGTCCGATTCGAAGTCGGTTAATTACATCTGAACACAATATGTCGAATACCAAATATAATCGGGTGTTGCTGAAGCTTTCAGGCGAAAGTTTTTGTAAGCCGGGGACACTTGGCATCGATGGGGCAGCGCTTAAGTCGATTGCTGAAAGAATAGCGGAGATTTGCAAGCTCGGTCCGCAGGTCGCCGTCGTCGTCGGGGCGGGCAATTTTCTGCGGGGCGAGAATTTTTC
>Ga0315533_1001291_pt1 | contig 19475 bp, 15 predicted proteins | sample SalMarSW160130MG_FD_203081 | JGI IMG/M metagenome (GOLD analysis project Ga0315533, IMG submission 203081) | Salt marsh sediment microbial communities from the Plum Island Ecosystem LTER, Massachusetts, United States - Salt Marsh Sediment SW1601-30 ... | reverse complement strand
TAGATAAAACCTTAAAAGAATTAGGCCAAGAGAGAAGCCTTAAACCGGAACACAAGAAAGATATAGAAGGATTGATGCATTACATCTACTATAATCAAGAAGGGGTAAATGCGGTAGATAGACTAAGAAAACAAGGTCTCCCGGTAGAGGATCTAGGAGCTGTAGAAGGTAATATCGATAAGACCTTAGCCAACCGTTTCAAAAAGAGGGGGATGAGATGGAGTATACAAGGAGCCTTAAGTCTGGCCAAGGTAGGACAGATGATAGTAAATAATGAATGGGATAGCTGGTGGCCTATAGAAGCCGACCTGATAGGGCTAAAATTAGATTTAGAAAAGGTAGTCTCTCTCGATTTTGATAAAGGTAGTAATGATAAATACGATCATATCTATTCCCTCCCGGTGCTATCCGGGCCTCACCAGGATAGGCCCTGGGTAAAATCATTAAAGAGATTAGTGAGTATAGATTAATCATCTTTTAAGGTAAAGTCATGTTGATATATAATACTCTTATTTTTTTAGAAAATAATAGGGAAAATGATTTGGTAGAATTATTATTTAATCATTTTATGGTAACATCAAGAGGATCTATCTTTACATTCGTGAATTAAAATCAAATAATTTCTTTGAGGTAAGAAAAGTCCCAACAAGTTCTTGACACCAACCCCAGTTCTTCCGCTTTTGCTTTAGCACCTTTTTCCATAGTAAAATAGAAAGGATCAGCAATCCCGGGCATAAAGGCAAATCTCAACTGAGCAGCACATATCGTAGATGCAAAAGACAAAACTAAACAGACTAACAGTAAAGTAATTATAAACTTTTTCATTTTTTTTCTCCTCAATTAATAATAAATTTACTTCTTTCAATACAGTTTCAAAAACATTTTTGAAAAACAAGATAGTAAATTACTATTTTTTCTCCTTTGCTTTCACCTCCTTAATTTTTTTAATCTCTACTCGATGTGAAATTACCTCGCTTAGCTTTTCCTTGTTTATAATATATCAGAAATTTTCTTAAAATCCTAAATTATTATATTAATTTTGCATTTTTAAGTAAATATTTTTCAGCTTCTGTTGACCATAAAGTATTATTCTTTTCTACTATCTTCGCTAATTGAGCAAACAAAGGGTCAATTTTTCCTTTTTTTGCAAAATCAGAAATCGGAGTAAGCTCCAACTCAATATTAGTATAGATCAGCTTTTTGCTACCTGATATTTTAGGAAGATTTAAAGTAGTATTAACCACACAGTTTAATCCACCGATATGAGTAATCATGGCAGCTGGATTTATAAGATTCTTTTTCATCATCTGCAGGGATTCAATCATATCCTGAGTATTCCCACCACTTCTTCCTACAATATGAGTCGATATATAGTGTACATTATAAAAATTAAACATTGCCGAAAATTTTGGGTCACTTGGACCAGCAAAAAAATTCAAACAGCCATCTTTAGCTAAAATTCTATCACCCTGTTCTACAACTTCTTTTACCGGCGCAAAAACAAATACATCATTGTATTTTTTACCTCGAGTTAGTGAAATAAGATATTCTTCCGGATTTTCTATATCTTTGGTGTTTATATATTTTAATTCAACCCCTCTCTTTTTAGCCTCATCTACAGTGTGAATTGAGGATGCCCTTTTTAATCTTAACTCATCAATATCAGTAACAATTAGTAGCTTAGGTTTTCTATCACTGTGTAAGGCATAATCTATTGCACCAAGACCCATCGGACCTGCTCCGGCTAAAATAGCCATATTTCCATTTTCTATTGTTCCCATATTATGAATATATTTACCCGGAACTGTATGATAGGTAGCGTGAAAAGCTCCTATTATGCAAGACATTGGCTCTGCTAAAGACCCGCCGTAAAAGGCTTCTCCCCTATATTCTAATAAACAATCCATCTCCATCACTTCATTAGGGATAATTATATAAGTAGCATCACCACCTATGTAAGGGAAAGAATACCCGGGAGCATTAAGACTCCCTTTATAATTAAGGGCAGGTTGAATAGCAAACTTCTGGCCTGATTTAAATTTATACTGCCATTTTTTGCCCACCTCTATAATTTCACCACAAAATTCATGCCCAATTATAATTGGATTTTCTGCCACATTAGTCGGTACTCTCTTATGATTAGCTCCTTGAATTGCTGCTTTATAAGAAGACATACAGAGACTATCAGAAATAATATGGGCAAGAATTTCGTTGTCCTTAATTGCTGGTAATTCAAATTCTTCCAATCTCAAATCATTTTTTCCATATAATCTTACTGCTTTAGTCTTCATTATCATCGCTTCCTAAAATTAAAATAATTTATTTCAGCATTACCTGGCCACCGGTTACCGGAATAGCCTGACCAGTTTCATACCTTTGATCGACTAAATAATAAATGGCTTTTATCACATCTTCACCGGTACAGCCCCTCTTCATCGGGACCTTTGACTCATAAAATCTCTTCACATCTTCAATAGTTTTTGCACCCGGAACTTTTCCAGTCCTAAGATATTGAACAAAAAGACCTTTGTCTGGATCAGACCATAGAGGACCTTCAAAAAAGTTTCCCGGACAAATAGAATTTACTTTGATGTTGTCACCAATAAGTTCTAAAGCAAAGCTCTGAGTAAGACCTAAACTTCCAAACTTACTTCCGGCATATGCACTGTTTTTGTTGGAACCTTTAAGCCCGGATTTCGAGTTAATCTGAATAATATCAGTAAAATATTTTTTACTGGGTATATTTTGAAGTGCCATAACTTTGGAAGTATGTTTCGTACAAAGAAAGTAGCCTATATAGTTTACATTAGTTACAAAATTAAAGGTGGCAAGATCCATTTCCTTTACACTACCTGCATTTAGTACTCCTGCATTACTTATAAAAATATCAATACCACCAGCTTTTTTAACAATCTCGTATATCATTTTTCTAACAGAATCTTCATTCGTCACATCTACTTTTATTGCTAAAGCTGTCGTCCTTTTAAATTTAATATTTAGCTCTTCTGCCAGCTGGTTAGCCCCTTTAACATTAATATCGGCAATAAATACCAAGCATTCTGATTTCGTCAACTCTCTTGTTATGCTCTCTCCAAAACCCTGAGCACCTCCGGTTACTACTGCTATTTTATTTTTTACTATATTATTCCTATATAATTTTCTCTCATTACGATATTCTTCTATACTTTGATCGCAGTCATTATCCGTTATTATCTTTGAATTTTTTTTCTCTGTGCAATCTTGAGGTTCAGAGGGTTCAGATTTAACTTTTATATTTTTTAAGGCATCTTCAAAATTATTTTTTATATTAATCGCATTATCATAAGATTTCCCTAAGTAAAAGATTCCAATATTTTCAAGAATTACGATTTTTGGTTTTTGTTTATATTTCTTAATATAATCTTTGAACTTTTTAATTGTATAAGAAATTATTTTTTCTCCGAGTTGTTCCTTATTGAGTAAATTTTGATTTTTTACTCCTTTCAAATAAAGGGGTAAGATCTCTTCTGAGAGATTGCGGTTCCCAGAATCAATAGCAAAATCCACTTTCTTTGAATCACCTTCAAATATACTAATATTACCCTTTTCACCATCAAAGGTTAGCCCGCGTAAAAGTGGGGCAATTGTTTCTATATAGATATTTTTCATCTTTCTCCTCCGAGAAATAATATTAAAAAATTATTTAAAAGTTTATTTTTTGGTAAACAAGTTCAGGATGTCGACTATCTATTCTCCTACCAATTTCGCTATATGTTACAATCCGCTCTTTAAGCGATTTGTCTTTTAACGGATTTCTATTATTAAACAAAGCGTATTTTTCATCATAATTCGCCAGTTTTTCGTGGGCGATAAGAGCCCAGGTTGCTTCAATTAGATGAGCAAACTCTGGTCTTAGAATTATAGGGTAATTAAAATATTGTCGTGGGCTGTTTATATCCACACCGCTTATTTCCATAAACTCATATTTTCTGCAGAGTCTTTGCAAACGTAAAAGCTGGTTAATAGTATTACGTGGTGGCATATAAGTAATTGCCTTGAAACCTATTTTCTTTAATTCAGGAATCAGTTCCTCTAAAAAATCATCCTCAAACTTTTCAGCCCTCTTGTCGCCTGTGGGTGAATCAGTAACATCTCCTAAATAAGCATAAGCAGGGATAGCATTTATAGAATTACTGAACTTTACAGCCTCATATACAGATATGCACTCCTCATAATCAGGTTGAATAAAAATTTTATCTAAAAAGGAGCTTTTTAATATTCCTAAAAGGTCATATAAATAAAATTGATTATTTTCATCTAAGAGAAATTTTTTAATCTTTTCGGAAATCACTATATTAAGATTATCTTTTAAAAATGAAATAAGTTTTTCTCCTCTCCCCGTTTTCTGAATAATTTTTTTAGCAAAGGCATAAAGAATATGACGCTCGGTAATGCTCCCGCCTTCCTGTGCCTGGGAAATATTGTAAACCTCTTTATTAAAATCAATCTCTTTCATTCCGTAACTTTTAATTAAATTATTTAGTTTAGCCAGTATTTTTTTATTTCTTTTATTCCGAGCTATCTGCATTGGATTTAAAAATTTCTTAGTTTCTGGTAACTTTGATTCAGGAATACCATGAATAGCAATATAACCTATATTTTTAGAATCCGGATTATTCAGTTTTCTTCCTTCAACTATAGTTCCGGAAAAATTTACTCGTAATTCAAATCCTACAGTAGAAGCAATACCAATTATCTTACAAGCCTCTATCAGTTCCTTACAACCGGAAACAGAATCATGATCCATAATCCCCACAGCCTGAAGACCAGCCTTCCAGACTAAATAAGCAGCCATTGATGGTGAATAAGGACTAAAAGAATAGATAGTATGCACATGATTGTTCACTTCTTCTGTTTTTTTGAAATGTTCCTCTCCCATTTCTATTAATTTATAGATTTTCTCTAATCCAAAAAGTCTGGACCTTTTATTACTGCTACTTAGTTTCTGAATAATTTTATCCTTCATTTTTTTATCTCGAATTGATTTTAAACTTCAATAACAATCTTATACCCCAAATTTATTTCTCCTTATCTGCTCAGTTGTAGACTGATTAGTTGTAACCTGATGCCCGTCTAAAGGATAAAGACGTTCGTGAATTGCATCGATAATCCACTCTTTTTGCGGGAAGAAAACAGATTCCATCTCTGCCGCTGGAGTAATCCAGTTATGGGAGCCCACCACTACCGCAGGGCCATCAAGATAGTCAAATACAAATTGGGTAATATTGGAAGCAACGGTATGGAGAAAAGAAGCACGTTCACAGGCATCGGATACAAGTATTAATTTTCCCGTCTTCTTTATAGATTTAATAATCGAATCATAGTTTAGAGGATTAATAAATCTCAAGTCGATTACTTCTGCTGAAACTTTATATTTCTTTTCAAGTTCTTCTGCAGCCTCCATTCCCTTATAAAGAGCTGCACCCACAGTAAGAATAGTAATATCTTTTCCTTCTTTCCTAATTATTGGTTCACCTTCCGGTACTTCGTAATAATCTTCGGGAACTCCTGTGGAAATAAATAATTCTCCTATATCATAAAGTCTTTGGCTTTCAAAAAATACTACCGGGTCTGTACCGTGTAAGGCGAGATTTAGCATTCCTTTGGCATCATAGGGGGTGGCTGGAAACATTACTTTAAGACCCGGGATATGAGCAAGCAGGCTAGTCCAGTCTTGAGAATGCTGGGCCCCATATTTATTTCCCACTGAAACGCGAATGGTAAGGGGCATAGTAAGAAGACCTGCTGACATTGACTGCCATTTGGAGACTTGATTGAAAAGTTCATCCCCTGCCCGTCCGATAAAATCACTATACATAAGCTCCACCACCACCCGTCCACCACACAAAGCATATCCTGCACCTGATCCCACAATGGCTCCTTCAGAAATAGGTGTATTAAATAATCGATGATAGGGAAGAGCCTCGGTTAAGCCTCGATATACGGCAAAGGCCCCACCCCAATCGCGATTTTCTTCCCCATAAGCCACCATAGTCGGATCTTCATAAAAACGATAGAGCATGGCCTCAAAGAGGGCATCACGATAGGTAAAGACTTTTACTTTGGGGTGAGCTTTACCATTTTTATCTAAGGCAAAACGGTATTTATGAGTAAGTGATTTAACCCGAGGGTTGTTTTCTTTAGGAATAAAGACTTCCGGTGTTCGTTGTTCCATTCTATCTTTATACTGGTGGGAAAACATTACTGATTCAATAAAATCAGCTTTAACCCTGGGCGATATTTCAAGAGACGCTGCTAACCTCAGGGCTTTAGTAATTTTTAAAATCACTTCCTGTTTTAAGATGTCCACTTTATCAGAGGTTACAATTCTGTTTTTCTTAAGGTAATCCTCATATCCTCTAATACAGTCGGTCTCTTGCCAGGCAGCAATTTCTTCTTTTGTTCTATAGGAGGAAGCATCTGATGGTGAATGACCTGAAATTCTATAAGTTATAGTATCCAGAAGAACAGGGCCATTTCCTTTGAGAAGAATTTTTTTCTTTCTTTCAATAGCATCAGCTACTGCCAAAGGATTATAACCGTCAACCCGTTCAGCATGCAAGTTTTCAGGGTTTACCCCAGCTCCTACTCGGGCAAGAATTTTATAACCCATAGTTTCACCCGAGGTTTGACCCCCCATCCCATAGAAATTATTAAAGAAATTAAATAAAATAGGAGGAGCACCTCCGATATCTTTATCCCAAAGAGTGCGGTATTGATCCATTGCGGCTAACATCATTGCTTCCCAGACAGGACCACAGCCCATAGAACCATCACCGATATTACAGATTACCATACCGGGTTTTCGATTAATCCTTTTAAAAAGGGCAGCACCTACAGAAATATCTGCTGCCCCTCCTACAATAGCATTATTGGGCATACTGCCAAAGGGAGCAAAAAAAACATGCATCGAACCACCCAAACCCTTATTAAAACCGTTAGCTCGTCCGAATATCTCTGACAGAACTCCGTATAGCACAAAATCTTGAGCAAGTGATTTAATACTACCTTTATGTTCCTTTTCCACTACTTTCAAGCAGGCTCCATCCATATAAGATTTCATTATCTTCAGAAGTTCATTCTCCTCTAATTCATCTATGGCGGAAAAACACTTGGCTAAAACTTCTCCGTGACTGCGATGAGAACCGAAAATAAAATCTTCAATAGTTAAAGGTATACATTGACCTACGGCAGCTGCCTCCTGGCCAATAGAAAGATGAGCAGGTCCTTTATGATCGTATTCGATACCCTCATAAGATCCTTGGGTTTTTATGGAATTAAGCATGGATTCAAATTCTCGAATTATAAGCATATCATAGTAAATCTTAAGGAGTTTTTCTTCTCCTAACTTCTTTATCTCTTTTTTTATATCAGGTTTGTACTGATTTATAGGAATGTCACTTATTTTTAAGATCTGCGATTTTCTAACTTCTTTAGGGTCAATAAAAATAGATTTAGGCACAATTTTCTCCTTTCTATAAAAATTATCTTGCTATTTTCTAATAATGATCAAATCACATATCTTTCTCTATTATGGTAATTTTACGTGTTTCAAATCAAAATTAGCTATTAGCTTACAAAGTTCTTGAAGGAACCTGGCTGCCGGAGCACCGTCTACCGCTCGATGATCAAAGGTAAGCGATAAACCTATGTGAGGAATAAATTGTATTTTATCTTCTTTCATAACTGGTTTAAGAGAAATACTACATACACCAAGAATTGCCACCTGAGGAATATTTAAGATAGGCGTAAAACTTTCAATCCCCATTATGCCAAGATTGGTTATCGTAAAAGTCCCTCCGTTCAGTTCATCCGGTAAGATAGTTTCTTCTTGACAGGCAGTACTTAATCGTCTTGCTTCTTTAGAAATTTCCTCCAATGATAAGAGGTGAGCATTATGGATTATCGGCACCATAAGTCCTCGCGGTGAGTCTACAGCAAATCCCAGATGTACATGTTCAAATTCCAGTATCTTATCTTTAAGGAAATGAGCATTCATATTTTTAAATTTGGGAAGAATATTAGCAACTATATAAAGTAGAAAATCATTAATATTAATTTTGCTTAATTCTTTCATTTGGGGACTGGATTTTAGCGATTTCCGACAGGCCAATAAATTAGAAGCATCAACAGAAGTATTTAAAGTAAGTTGAGCTGTACTTTGTAGAGATGTAAGCATTCGTTCAGATATAATCTTCCGCACCCCTTCTAATGGAATCTCCTTTACCGGTCCAAAAATATTTTTACTAACCGTACTTGGAATAAGTGGTTCACCTTCAGATAATACTTTTTCTACATCTTTTTTAATAATCCTTCCCCCCGGACCTGAACCGATAAGTTTGAAAAAATCAATTCCTTTTTTTTCTGCAAAGCGTCGTGCAACCGGAGAAATAGGTATTAAGCCGGCTCCAAAAGAAGGTCTTGTTTTTTTAGGGGATTCATCCGGAGTTATGGCTTTCTGGCTTTCTACATATTTTTCCTTGGAAACAGATACAGTTTTTTTGGGAATGAGATGGTCAATTTTTTCTCCCGGCTGTCCGATTATAGCAATAGTATTAAGAACTGGAACATCGTCACCTTCTTTATAAAAGATTTTTAGTATTGTTCCTGCTTCCGGAGCTTCCACTTCAAAGACTGCCTTATCAGTTTCCACTTCACATATAGGTTCTTCAGCTTTTATCTTATCTCCCTCTTTTTTATTCCATTTAATAATAAGACAGGATTCAACAGATTGTCCTTGTTTGGGCATAAGTACTGATATAGCCATTTTAACCCTCCTTAGTGCACTTTACCATTCTTCTAAATAATATATAAATAAAATAATAATCTGGTATTTTTAAAATAAATGTTTAATATTTAACTAATTTTATCTTCATTCTTCAGGTAAATATTTTTTAATATCAAAAGATTTTCTGATTACCTTTCTACCCTCAACAATTGATTTAATTCGCCCCATAGATTTTGCCTGAATCATTAGATTCCCAATGGCAGCTGCTTCAACCGGTCCTGCATATACTGGCAGACCAGTAGCATTGGCAACAAGCTGGCAAAGAAGAGCATTTCGAGACCCTCCTCCTATAATATATATTTCGTTAATGGTCCTATTTGTAATTTCTTCTATCATCTTAATAGTCTTTGTATATTTATCTGCCAAGCTCTCGATAACTCCTCTTACAATTTCTGCAGGTGTTTCAGGAACTTTTTGCCCTGTTTCCTGGCAATAAGCTTTTATTCTATCTGGCATATTGTCATCAATTAAACCGGGCTTTAAGAATTTTGAATCATCAGGGTCAATTCTAAAATCTGCAGGACCATATTTTAAAGCTATTTCAGTCAGTTCATCATAAGAATATGACTTTACCTTCTCATCCCAGAATTTTTTACACTCCTGAATAATCCAGAATCCAGTAACATTCTTTAAAAATCTGAAACCACCATCAGCAGAACCTTCATTGGTAAAATTAAATTCAAAACTTTTTTCATTAATAATTGGTTCAGGAGTTTCTATCCCCAATAAAGACCAGGTACCTGAACTGATATAGGCATAATTAATATTATCTTCGACTGGGACAGCTGCAACCGCAGAACCAGTATCATGGCAGGCAGGAGCAACAACTTCCACTTCTAAATCCGCACCAATCTCTCGGGCAATGGTGGGTAAAAGTCTCCCGATTTTTATTCCGGGCATAATTATTTCTCCAAATATCTCCCTTTTAAATCCAAGTTTATTCAGTATCTTTGTTGACCAGTCCTTTTCCATAGGATTATAGAGCTGAGTAGTGGTAGCGATTGAATATTCATTTTTTATAATTCCAGTTAACCAGTAATTTAAAAGATCGGGAATGGTCAGGAAATATTTTGTATTTTTAAAGATTTGAGGTTTTTTCTTTGCAAATGAATATAGCTGATAGATAGTATTAAGCTGCATAAATTGGATGCCGGTCTCGGTAAATATTTCCTTTTTGGGTATTATCTTAAAAACTTCCTCCATTATATTATCTGTTCTCTTGTCTCGATAGTGGTAAGGACTTCCCAGAAGATCACCATCATCATCCAAAAGAACATAATCAACTCCCCAGGTATCTATGCCAATACTCACTATCTGATTGGGATATTTTTTAAAAGCTTTCTTCAAACCTTTCTTTATCTCATTGAATATTCCCAGAATATCCCAAAAAATACTATCTTTAACCCTTACTAAATTATTGGGGAAACGATATATTATCTCCATCTTTGGTACATCACCAACAATCACTCTCCCGGTTTCTGCACCAATATCAATAGCTATGAATTTTTGCATCACACTACTCCTTCTATCTCTGTTCTTCAAATAGACTTTGTCTGTATTTTTCATCTGTTCTTTCAGCTATATAGTTTACTATATCTTCAGAAAAAGTATTTATCCCTCCTGCAAGTAATGCTCCAAAACGAATTTCCGCTGCCTTATCTGCCATTAAAGTAATATTCTCTACTTCAGTTGGGGTAGAACCTAAAGCAACAAACCCATGATTCTGGATATAAATAGATTTAGGTTTCTCTCCGTATTTATCTAAAAATATTTCAATTTCTTTTTTTGCTCTTTGAGCAAGTTTAACTCCGGGATCTGTATAAGGAATAAAGACCGATTCTTTCCCTAATAAAACAATTTCATCAGGATAAATTCTCCCTTTTAGATTCTCCGGGAAACTCTTTGAACAGGTCAATCTGTTTACTGCTGTGGGATGAGTATGGCCAACAAAATTTACTCCCTCCAGATTAAGACAAATAGCATGTAATAAGGTTTCCACAGAGGGAGTAGCTTGATGTTTTTTATCCACCTTAGCTTTTTCAAAGATGCAATTAATTTCTTCAGCACTAGGAGCCTCCATATTTATAAGCTGCATAATCGGCTCAAAATAAACCTGAACAAAATCATTATCGGTTACAGTTGCAAGCTGGGTTCCACTTGCTTTTATATAAAAACTACCAGCAATATCCTTTACCTCAACTTTAGCCGAAGTATTACCTTCTCCAATAATTGCAAGATGATGGTCTATTCTTCCTAAATTATTAGAAAGCTTTATTAGTTTACGCAAAGTCTCAACTTTAATATTCTGCCATTTCTTCATTTTTCATTCCCCTCTTATAGTTATTAACTTCTTCCGCTGTTTACCTCTTATATTATTATAAAAAACTCTTCTCTCGTAAAATATTTTCTAAAAACATTACATCCTTTGTATTATCTATTGTCACTTTTTTAATAAACGAGATCGTTTTGATTATTCTTTCTTCGTATATTTATTTGATAAGAGCATCTTTAATCCATATGAAAAACCTCTTCCATAGAAGTGGTAACCGGGGAATTATCTGGATTAGTTTCCATAATATCTTTCATATAATTCCACCATTTTTTCATTATCTCTTTTGAAGGAAGTTCTTCAACTGTATTATTATCTTTTAATCTTTGCACCGCAAAGAGAGTAAGTGTTTCTTTATCAAGAAATATGGAATAATCATAAATTCCCGCTCTGGATAATTTTTCTTTAAGTTCAGGCCAGATTTCATCATGTCTTTTTTTATATTCTTCTTCATATCCCACTTTTAATTTCATTTTAAATGCTGCTCTTTTCATTAACCTACTCCTAAAACTATTTGTTAACATTACCAAAACTATTTTTAGGCTTCAACCTTTTAAGTAATTCAGGAAGCATAATTGCTAAAATTAATAATAATCCTATAGTAATATTCATAACTTTACCGGGAACATTAATTAAACCCATTCCGAATTTAAGAAAACCAATTATAAAAATGGAAATAATTACGCCAAAAATATTCCCTTTACCCCCTGTAATGGCTACACCACCCAGCACAACTGTAGTTATAATTTCAAGCTCCCATCCATATGCAATATTCGGACGGGTACTTCCAATCCGCGAAGTAAGCAAGATTGAAGCCAATCCTGAACAAAGACCGGTAGCTGTAAAAATAATAAGACGTATTCTGTTTACAGGTATCCCTGAAAAACGAGCAGCAGTAGAATTATTTCCAATTGCAAATACTTTCCGTCCCATAGTAGTTTTATGCAAAATTATGCCAAAAATTATAGCAAGTATGAAAAAAAGGACCAATTCAAAAGGAATCATAGTATTCCCAATGTATTCCTGTCCAAAAAAAGCAAAAGAGGTTGGGTACTTGGTAAATGCCTTATCTCCAAGAATTACATAAGCTATCCCTCTAAACAAAGACATACTTCCCAGAGTAACAGCAATTGCGGGAATTCCAAATTTTGTTATAATGAAACCATTTAAAAAACCTGCCGCTGAACCTGAAAAAAGTCCTATTACAACCAACCCAAAAGTATTAACTCCGGCTTGAGAGGCCATACCCATAAAAACCGAAGATAAAGCTATAATAGAGGCAACAGAAATGTCAATATCACCACATATGATCACAAATATCATGGGAAGAGCGATTATGGCTTTTTCTATAAAATTAAAAGTTGTGTTCATAAGGTTGGTATAATCTAAAAAATAAGGAGATAAATTAGAATTTATTATTATAACCATAATAAAAATAAAAAGGAGAATGATTTCCCACTGCCACATAATATTTAACAAGGAAACTTTTCTAATTTTTTTAATATCAAGAACATCATTTTTTTTATTCATTAAAACTTCTCTTTCTTAGCATCAGCTGCTGATTACGTTTATCCATAACAGTATTTATTATAATTGCAAAAATTATAATGAAGCCCTGAATCGCCATCTGCCAAAAGGGCGAAACATTAATCATAGTAAGAGCATTATAAACAATTCCCATGAAAAAGGCTCCCAGTACAACTCCGATAATCGTCCCGGAGCCACCCATAATACTTACTCCTCCAATTACACAGGCCGCAATAGTCTGAAGTTCGAATCCGATCGCAGTTTCACTCTGTGCAGCGGCATAACGGGCAACCCAGAGAAATCCTGCAAGACCAGTAATTCCTCCACATAAGGTAAAAACAAGATAATTAATCTTCTTAAGGTTAATGCCCACATATTGGGAAGCTATCTTGTTGCCGCCTACCCCGTAAATTTCTCTTCCAGTCCTGGTTAAATTCAAAAAAATTAAAAATAATATCACTATTATTATCGATATATATATAAGACTGGATATACCTAAAAAACTTCTTCTGGGAAACACCCGAAAAGCCTCGGTCATCTCATGAGCGCTAACCCAGGTTCCTCCACAAAGTACAAATACCAAGCCTCTATATATACTCATAGTTCCAAGAGTAGTTATGATAGGTGGAATTTTAGCCTGGGAAACCAACAAACCATTTATCGAACCAAGCAGGAGTCCAATGGCTATTGAAATTAAAATAATCATAAAGATAGGAATTCCAGGGTGATATTGATTTAAAAGTGCCACACTCATGCCGCTTAAAGCGAGACTGGAACCGACAGATAAATCTATACCCCCCGTAACAATAATCATAAGTTGCCCAATGGCAACCATTGACAGAATAGCAGTATCATCTAAAATATCAACAAAGTTATTAATGTATAAAAAGCTGGGGGTTCTCAAACTAACCCCAAATATTATAAATAAAATAAAAATAAAAAGATTAAATTCTCTTTTCCTAAATAAATCTCTCATTCTAAAATTTCCTCACTTTGGAATACTGCCAATTGCAGCTCTAATTATCTTTTTAGAATTTGCTTCTTCGCGAGTAAATTTAGCAGTTATAACCCCCTCATGCATTACTATAATATTATTAGACATACCGAGAATCTCAGGAAGTTCAGAAGAAATAAGGATTATTGCTATGCCTTTTTTTGCGAGTTCAGAAATAAAATTATGTACAGTAGCTTTGGTTGCTACATCAATTCCTTTGGTTGGTTCATCCATAAGTAATATTCGTGGTTTGGTGGCAATCCATTTAGCTAAAACTACCTTCTGTTGATTTCCTCCAGACAGATCTTCTACCAACTGTTCCCAACCTGAAGCTTTTATTTCTATATTTTTTCCATATTCATCAGTAATTTCAAATTCTCTATTACGATCCAAGAAGATATGTCTGCTTGTTCTATCTATTATTGGTAGGGTAATATTCTCCCTAATATTCATAGCTAAAATAGCACCTTGTATCTGTCGGTCTTCGGGGAGATAAGCAAGACCATGATTCATTGCATTAGAAGGATTGCTAATACTAATTTTTTCACCATTTATAAAAACTTCACCTGAGGTCTTCGTATTAATTCCAAAAATTGTCTGCATTACTTCTGATCTCCCCGCTCCCACTAATCCAAAAAATCCCAGTATCTCCCCTTTGTGCAAGTCAAAAGATATGTTTTTAAATACGCCTATCTTGGTAAGATTTTTAACCTTTAAGATAATATCACCTTGCTCTGCCTCTAATTTTGGATACATTTGTTCAAGACTGCGTCCAATCACCATTTGCACAATTTTATCTACGGTAATATCGGCAATCGTCCCCTCTCCGATATATTTCCCATCTCTTAGTACGGTAAAATAATCCGCAATTTCAAAGACCTCTTCAAATTTATGAGAAATAAAGATGATGGCTTTTCCTTCTGATTTCAATTTTCTAATAATTTTATATAAATACTCAACTTCTTTAAGGGTAAGGGCAGAGGTTGGTTCATCCATAATTACTACTTTTGCATCCAGCGAGAGGGCTTTTGCAACCTCTACCATATGCCTTTGAGCTACACTTAAATTTCTTACTTTGGTATCAGGGCCAATATCCAATTCAAGCTTATCAAGAAGTGACTGGGTTTTATCCTTCATTTCTCTCCATGAAAGCAGACCATTGGATTTATTTCTAATATGATGACCCATGAAGATATTTTCCATAACGGAGAGATCGGGGAACATTGTAGCTTCCTGGTGTATTGCGGATATTCCAGCTTTTTGTGAGACTTGGGGAGATGGAAATTGAACAGGTTTATCATTAAGAATAATATTACCGGCGGTAGGTTGATATACGCCGGTTAAAATCTTTACCAGAGTAGATTTCCCAGCCCCATTTTCACCTATAAGAGCGTGTACTTCACCAGTTCTTATTTTAAAATCTACTCCATCAAGTGCTTTAACGCCATAAAAATATTTTTTAATCCCCTTCATTTCAATAATGCAATTATTCATTAAACTAAAATTCCTCTTTTATTTTGAGGTATTTATAAGTAAAGCGGGATATGATTAACCCCGCTTTACCAAACAGATTTTTTTAATTCAAATAGTAAACCACTAGTAAATCTCAGCAAATTTATCTATGTTATCTTTTTCAAATATATATGGCTCGCCCATTACTGCTTCGTTACCTGAACCTATTTTAATTTCTCCCATTCTACCGACTTTCATTACTTCTCCCTCTTTGCCCTGAAATTCACCCTTAAACAATTTATAGGCAATATAAGTTGATGAATATCCTAAATCAATGGGGTTCCAAAGAGACATTTGTCGGCAAGTACCATTTTTGATATATTGCTTCATTTCAGATGGCAAGCCAAGACCGGTGAGTTCAATCTTTCCTGATTTTCCAGCATCTTCTAATGCCTTCCCAGTTGCCGCGATACCAACAGTTGTGGGTGAAATAATCCCTCTTAAATCAGGATGAGATTTAAATAGCCCCATTGCTTCCCGGTAACTCTTGTCGGAAAGGTCATCGCCATATACCACTGCAACCAAACTCATATCTTTGTAAGCAGGTTCTTTCAGTTCCTCTTTCATCCATTCAATCCAGGTGTTTTGGTTGGTAGCCTGAGAAGAAGCACTTAAAATAGCAACTTCACCCTTATGATCAATTAGATTAGCTACCATTTTTACCTGACTTCTGCCAATAAACTCACTACTGGAAGGAGCTAAGTGAAGTATTCGTCCTTCTGGTGCAATCCCTGAGTCAAAGGAAATTACTGTAATCCCGCTGTCCATTGCTCTTTTACAAATAGGAACCAGAGCATCTACATCATTTGCGGAAATGACAATTGCATCTACTTTTTGAGCAATAAGCGAGTCAATAATTTCTATCTGACCTTCGGCAGTTGGTGTGGTGGGTCCTTGATAAATAAGTTCAATACCACCAAGTTCTTCAGCTGCTTCTAAACCTCCATCTCTACAAGCTTCGAAAAAGGCATTCCCCAAGTTTTTAACTAACATAGCAATTCGTACATTTTCTTGCGCTCCCGCAAAAGAAACCACAGATGAGATAAAAATTGCGATTAAAACTATCGTCAGTATAAATTTTTGCTTTTTCATTTTATTTACCTCCTTTTTTATATAAAATGAAAACTACTTGATAATATCTTATCTATTTTTTATCTTTTTGTCAAGATATATTATCAAGATACATTCATATATTGACTTTATTTTCATCATATAATATAATATTAATCAACTAAAATCGATACAATACTATAAATATAATTTATCAATACTTATAAAATAGGTGGAAATAGTATATGAGCAAAGCAGAACGACTTGAAAAAATGTTAGATTTAATCCAAAATAGTAATTTTATCTCTCCGATAGAACTTGCTGAAAAAATGAATGTTTCCCTGGTTACCATCAGGAGGGATCTTAAAAAATTAGCAGACCAAAGATCTATAATAAAAGAGTATAACACCATTAAAATAGCCAGGGATTACGATAAAAGATTTCATGAAAGACTTAACACTAATCTCGAACAAAAAAGAATTATAGCAGAATTAGCCAAAAGATTTGTGCAATCAGGAGATACGATTTTTTTAGATACCAGCACAACTTGCTACGAATTTGCTCGTACATTGGCCCTCTCCTCACATAATCTGCACATTATAACTAATAATATATATATGGCAGTTGAGTTAATGAGTATTTATAAAATAGATTTGGTTCTTGTTGGAGGCAACATAAGACACGGCTACTTCTCAACGATTGGTCCACTCGCAGAAAAAATGTTATCAAATATAAAAGTTACTAAATTCTTCTTCTCCTGCACGATGTTAGATACAAGAGGTATCTATGAATCTAATGTCCTGGAAGGAAATATCAAGGTAAAGATGTTCGAAAATTCCAGGCTTCATTATCTTATGGTAGATTCCAGTAAATTTGATAAGGCGTCTATCTTTCGGACAACTGGTATCGAAAACGTAGATGCGATAATAACAGATAAACCATTACCAAATGAATATCTCGATATATTGAAAGATAAAAACGTTGAAATTGTTACCCCGATTTAAAATAGCTTTCCTCCTATTTCCTCCCATACAATGGTCCAAAATTAGTACAAGCTCTAAAGTCTGCTCCTTCTAAATCAGAAGTGCTAAAAAAAGCCCAGGCTTTCGGTCTGAATATCTTCTATTCTGCGACATTATGAATGGCTACCGGTATCCTGAGTATTGAGGCAAAGATCGGCATATTAAATTATAAAAATCATTAAAATAATCTAAAAAATTAGATATTTTTTACTACTGACAAAATTACCTTATAAAGATTTAGATCCTGGGATTAAAAATAAAATATATAATAAAAATAATAATAGAAATAACAGTATATGAAGTTAGTGAATTATTTACATATAATCTCTCCTTTTTACTATGTTGTGGTATATAAATCGGTATAATAAATGGGGGAGGTAAAATAAAAAGTGTAAAAAGAGCTACTTTAAACACCTCACCTAACCCTAGCACTTTATCTATAAATATCCCTCCTAAAAATGCCATCGGTATTAATACAACCAACCTTGCAGTTAACAGAACCAGGAGATCTTTTAAAAAACCTTTTTGAAAATGTATCCTGTAACCTACTACGAGTAATATTAAAGGTATAGTAAGTTGTCCTAAAAGTTTAATTGTGCTTATTACCGCTTCCGTAATAGTAAAATCATATAAGAATTTCTCTAATTCTGTTAGATTAAAAAATATTCCAAGAAATATGGCTATAATAACAGGAGATTTCAAAAAATTTCTGATTAATTGCTTGATATTCTGCATTCCATTTCTTTTTGATAGAAGCAAGGACACAAAAATAAACCAGATAAAACACTCATGTCCTAAATCTATAATAGCCAGATAACCTATCTTTTCTAAGCCGTATGCACTGCCAAAAAGACCTACCCCTAACATTCCATATTCAAATCCAGCAACAAGAAACGGAAAATACTCATGCTCAATACGAAAACGTTCTTTTATAAATCTTCCATACCAGATCATAAATAGACAAAAGAGAAACACTAAAGCAAATATCGCAGTATATGAAAACTTTATTTCTATGCTGAGAAAGGAAATAAATAACAGACAAGGCAAGGTAACACTTACAACAAGTTTTTTACCCTCTTCTATGGTCTTCTCTGAAAGAAAATTTTTAGCTCTCAGTAAATGGCCTAAAAATAATATTAGAAGTATAGGAATAATCTGGCGGAAAATTTGTAAAATGCTACTCACGATGACTTCCTCTTCTCTTGGTATTGATAATTGAATTAAGACTCTTTAATATGTCAACTTAGTATCTCTTTTAATATGATTGCCACATCTATATTCTTACGATTAAGATAAATTGAAAATTACTTTTGAAGTCTATTTAATCACTCCCTTTTTTAAAATTATATTGGCGTATAAAGCTTGCTCACTACTAGCTATTATGCAATATGAATGCGAAGCCCGGTTATAAAATTTAAATCTTTCCAGTTTCTCTATGGAATATTTTTCCTTAGATTTTTGCATGATCTCTTCATATTTTCGCCATATGGGAGGATTTTCCCCTTTATCGGGTTCCATAAAAACTACATTATTATCAACATAAGTGTCTAAAGGGAAAAATTTAAGAATAGAAGTTAGTAATTCGGGAATTCCGTGGCCATCGGCACGAATTACTGGTGGACCGGCCGAAGCAGAAGGATAATTTCCATCAGCCAGAACTATTTCATCACCATGGCCCATTTCCATGAGCATTTTCATTAGCTCTGGGGAAATAATGGGAGGAATATTTTTTAACATAATTCTTTTTCCTTTTCTATTTTCTAAAATAATAAACAAGAATAATTATAATTAGCCAAATTTAAATAAATATTTATATTAGATAATTAAATATAAATTCTTGATACTTATTTCTAAAAGTAGAAAATTATTACTTCTTCTTTTATCTATAACTGTTTTTCATTTTTATGCCAAATTTTTTCTTCTAAGTAACTGTAACCATTTTACGTAATTGCAAATTCTCCAAATCATCAATGCTTGTTTCCTCTTTTTTTACATCAGCTACTTTTTCTCCCCGAGATAGAACCACGAATCTATCGGCTACTGAATAGACATGATGAAGATTGTGGGTAACAAATATACTAGCTATTTTCTCTTCTTTCAGTCTGGTTATAAAGCTTAATACTTTATTAACTCCACTGACAGCTAAGGCAGTAGTCGGTTCATCTAAAATGACTAACTTGGCTTGAAAATACATTGCTCTGGATATTGCCACTC
>Ga0315533_1001289_pt1 | contig 19516 bp, 16 predicted proteins | sample SalMarSW160130MG_FD_203081 | JGI IMG/M metagenome (GOLD analysis project Ga0315533, IMG submission 203081) | Salt marsh sediment microbial communities from the Plum Island Ecosystem LTER, Massachusetts, United States - Salt Marsh Sediment SW1601-30 ... | reverse complement strand
TGCGCTGAGATAAACGGCTGCAGATGCACAGGTGAAAAGTAATTGCCGACCTGGACACCCTGCTCTTTCATCTCTTCCAGAATCCTGTTGCGCTGTTCTAAAGTGAACCCATTTGTCAGGCGGACAACAAAGACGAACCAGCTTATCTCGCAATCAGCGGGCTCGGAAGGCACTATCAACCGCTCGTCCGCCGCCAGCATTTCCTGATACCATTTTGCAACCTGCCGGCGTTTGGCCTTGATTTCATCTATTCTCGAAAGCTGCACAATCCCAATCGCACAATTGATGTCGCTTAGCCGGAAGTTATAGCCCAGCCGTTCGTGGTTTAGCCAGCCGCCACCTTTGCTTCTGCCTTGATTGCGAAGTGATACGCACACATCCGCCAAATCGTCATCGTCGGTCAGAATCACCCCGCCCTCGCCCGTAGTTATCTGCTTATTGGGATAAAAAGCGAAAGCGCTCATCGTGCCGAATGTCCCAACTTTTTTCCCATTCAACGCAGAACCCAGTGCCTCACAGCCGTCCTCAATCACCGCCAGGTTGTGTTTCCGGGCAATTTCGCAGACCTTATCGATGCCAGCAGGATTGCCAAAAAGCTCTACCGGCAGAATGGCCTTTGCTTTGCTGGTTATCTCTGACTCGATTTTCGCAGCGTCGATGTTTAAGGTTACAGGGTCAACATCGACAAAGACCGGCTTGGCGCCGGCCATCATAATAGTCGTTGCCGAGGAAATGAAGGTAAAAGGCGTGGTAATGACCTCATCGCCGGGTCCAATCCCTAACGCCGGCATACACAAAAACAGGCCGCTGGTGCCGCTGTTGACGGCCACAGCCCGTTTTCTGCCGATATACCCGGCAAAGGCATCCTCAAACTCTGCCAGCTTGGGACCCAGCGAAAGGTCAGGGCTGCGAAGCACCGCACAAACCGCCTCGATTTCCTTTTCGGTGATATCCGGCCGAGATAGATTTATCAACATAGGAAAAACCCTTCCTTAAAACGAATAATTATTACTGTAAACCTGACCACATATCTGCGGTTCTGCCTAACAACCCAATATTAACCCCTTCCAACAGATAAATCAAAGGCATTTTTCTGACCTTTGCAGATTGAATATGTCCGGTTTTTAATTTTATTTTCTTCTGAAAAACCACAAGCACTTATGGGACGTAGTATCTTATAGGCAGCGGTTTATTCGGCTGCAAACCGTAAATTTACAATTTACGTCTTAAACGGCCTCGCTTTAAGGCCGAATAAGGGTATATAACATAGTGCGAATACACAGTAATGGGAATCAAAAAATGGCAAAAGGTAAAAACGTATTAACGACAGGCGACGTGGCCAGGATTTGCAACGTTGCTCCCCGAACAGTCTCCAAGTGGTTTGACAACGGCCAGCTGAAGGGCTACCGCATACCCGGCAGCAAGGACCGGCGAATACCTGTCAACGAGCTGATCCGTTTTATGAAAGCACACAATATGCCCGCAGCAGCACTGCCGGTCGGCAAAATCAGGGTCCTTATAGCAGACAGCAACACCGATACAACCTCAGCTTTGGCCGATGCCCTGCGAACCAAAGCAGATTACGAAGTGCAAACCGTCCACAGTGATTTCCAGACCGGCTTAACCGCACAGAAATTTGCCCCACACGTACTGCTGATAAGTCTTCTGGCCGAAGGCATAAACGCAGCAAACATATGCAAAGCCATCCGCTCCAATGAGGATTTGCAGACCATCAAAATCATAGCGCTTGCGAACCGGCTAAGTGACTCTGAGTCCGCCGCTTTACTGCAGAAGGGCTTTGACGGCTACATATCCGACCCCGCCGACGTCACTGAAATTATCAAAAAGATTGAAGAAACAACTGCGATTATCTATTAGCAGCCGCCGGTTTATCTTCAGCCACTAATAAAAAACCGGTCCCACAGACCGGTCTTTTCTGTGTAACAGTTACTCTTATCCGCAGTCATTAGAATTTTACCGTTCAATACAGCTATTCCTGATGCTTGACAGCAATAATTTTGAGTCTAAAATCACGGTCTATGGCTAATTCGGCGCCACAGAAGAAGAAAAGGAAAAGACATAATCCCTTTACGGATTGGTTCTGGTATGTTGCGCTGCGGATTCTTGTGATTTTCCTTTACCTTTTTGACGTCGAGACCAATCTAAAGACCGCTTGTTTTCTTGGCCGACTGCTGTGGAAACATTATCACCGGGGCCGAAAGCGGGCGCTGAATAATCTTCGCGCAAGCTTCCCGGAAAAAAGCGAACAATGGTTATGGCACACCGGACGACGAAGTTTCGAGCATATCGCAATGCTGGCAATTGACATATTGTTCACGCCGCGATTGGTGAAAAAGCACAACTGGCGGGACTATTCGCAGTTTAAAACCGCCGAAAAGGCCAAGTGGCTGATGAAAGAAGGCAACGGTATGATTATGGTCGCGGCCCACTACGGCAACTTTGAGATTATGGGCTATATGCTGGGGCTGTTCGGTTTTAATGTTTATAGTATTGCCCGGCCGTTGGACAACAAGTTTATTAATAGCTACCTGTATGAGGTCCGCCGGCAAGTCGGCCAGAAAATAATCGATAAAAAAGGCGCAGCCGAGCTTATGGAGGATATCGCCTCAAGAGGTGCGACACTCTGCTTTATCGCCGACCAGGATGCCGGCAGAAAAGGGATATTCGTTGACTTCTTCGGCCGTAAGGCCAGCACCTACAAAAGCATAGCCCTACTTGCTATCACCAATAATGTACCGATAGGCGTAGCTTATAGCAGAAGGATTGATAACCGTTTTTACTTTGAAATTGGGATTAATCGAATTATCTTCCCCGAAGAGTGGGCCGAAAGAGACGACGCCCTTGAGTGGGTTACCGCAGAATATACCAGGGCAATAGAGCAATTCGTACGGGAAGAACCGAGCCAGTACTGGTGGCTACACCGCAGATGGAAACATCGGCCAAAAAAAGAGATACAAACAGCCAAGGGGTAATTTAACCGGAAAATCCCGGTCTTGTGAAACCATCCTGCGAGTTGGGCTTACTTTTCTTCTTTCTTAAACTGCTCAAGCGATTGCGGCTCGGCCACCTTGCGGTAGCCAAGTGCCTTTATCACCTCAAGAACCTCGGTCCAGGTTGGAAATGGTCTTGCATTTTTTCTTTTATACTCGTCAATAGCCATAACAAATTCAAACTGTTCGTCCGACATATCGCCTTCTTCGGCGGATTTTCGCTCATCGCTTCTGCGTCTGCCCGGGCCTCGCCGGCGGTCCAGTCCTAAACGCCTGTCAACAACATCCCGCCTGCGGTCTTCACCCGACCGACGCTCTATGAAATGCTGATTGTCCATTTGTACCTCGTATCCGATATCCACATCACACACAATAAATCTGGTGGCGGTTAAAGCTCGTCCTCGAAGAGGTCACTGTCAAAGTCCTCGTCTTCTTCTTCCAGCGCAAAATCGTAAAAATCATCATAGGCATCCTGCGACTCGATTATTACGTGTGCCTCATCGAGAAAATCCTCAGGGACCATTACAGCAATGCCTTTACCGCCGCCTTGGGCGGATTGGTCCTCTTGTTTGATGATGACGGGTATATCGTTGTTCTTCAGCAGCGTTTCATAGTCCCTGGCCAGTTCGGCATCTTCGGTGAATGCAACGGCGACAAGCTCTTGCAGCCTGGCCTGTGATTTTTGAGTTTTTTTGCGATGTTTCGCCATTCTATCTCTCCGCTACAAGCCGGATTCCCAAGTGTATTTTATTGCGTTTTGAGTCTCGCTTAACCTGACTTACTATCGGCTCTGAAAGGCCGTTTATTCAGATATTTTCGTCAAAATAAGCCGTTTGAATTATTAAATTATTAAAAATTACCCGCCCCGCAATTGTGAAAATTTGACATTTGTGCACATTTTTTTGTTGCAAATCCTTGCAGCTGTATGTAATAACAAGGCCTGAATGTTGTTCTTTTGCGGGAAAGCCCCAAATATAAGGGCGTTCAGGCAGGGAGTTTTATTTGTGGTTCTTCACAAATGGGGTCCCGAGGCCGACAAAACACAAAAGCAGTTTCCCGATAGTACGCCGGCTTCAAGGATATGATGCCGGACTATTAAAACTTAACTTTTTTAATATGGAGGATTTTTGTCAATGGCAAAGAAAAAAGAATCTCTGATTGTAGCCAGCAAAGTTAAGGCCTATATCAAGAGCAAGAAGATGATGACCTCATCTGAGTTGCTCGGAGCACTCAACGATGCTGTCTATCGTATGCTTGACGGTGCTGCTGCCCGAACCAAGGCCAACCGCCGCAGTACAGTCAAGGCACAGGACCTGTAGAGAAAACTGCTGTTTTGTAAAAGCAGCCCATTCTGCGAAAAAACCGCAAAATGGGCACTCAACAGCTAACATCTTTTGAACAGGTATCTTACGTCTGCGATAACGCTGCTAAAGTGAGCCGTTCCGCGGTGGAAAAGCGGAACGGCTTTTCTTAATTGGCTATCTCCAGCTTTGTTAACTACCTTGCATTGCAGCTATTACTCGTTTTTAGTTATCAGTCCTTGACTGTACATTTAAAAACATTCAATCAAAAAACGCACGGCTAACCACAAGCCGTCGAATACACAACCTACGGAGTTTCTTAGCCCTTACAGACCGGTAAAATCCGCTTTACCAGTATCAAAATTCCTATTTTTGGGAAATTTGTTGAACTTATTGTCCCAAAAAGCCCGATTTATATAGCAAGGACTAAAGCAAAGGCGGTATTTTTCTATCAGCTAACGGTTAAGAATACATAATTTCCTGCCGATGAAGCAACAGCCGCCAGATTGCAAATCGGCTATCCGGCATGCAAAGATAAAAGGCCACTTGTGGTGAGAGGATTTTAGAAAATGTTAATCGTAACTTCCTATCTAACAGGTAGTTACTTAAATAGTTTGGTGAAAGTAGCATGAGAGTCTTGATGTTGGGCTGGGAGTTTCCTCCGTTTATCAGTGGCGGACTTGGTACGGCCTGCTACGGGCTTACCAAAGCAATGGACCAGCTCGGCATAAAAGTAACCTTTGTGCTGCCCAAAATGGTTGATAACCAATATTCCACCCATGTAAAGCTGATAAGCCCCGACAGCCATATGTGGTCGGCTTTCAGATTCGACAAGCTGAAAAATGTGGCATTCCGCACAATCAGCTCACCGTTACAGCCGTATTCAACACCCAGCGCCTACCAGAGACGAATCGAGGAGACCTTAAGCCAAAAACACGGCGGCAGCATCAGCTCAGCCGGTCAATTCGGAACAGACTACAGCGGCGATATGTACGCCGAGGTTCACCGTTATGCTGCGGTTGCTGCTGAATTAGCCAAGAATGAGCAGTTTGACATCGTTCACGCCCACGACTGGATGACCTACCCTGCCGGTATTGTGGTCTCGGCAACGAGCGGAAAACCGCTGATTGTGCACGTGCACTCGACCGAATTCGACCGCAGCGGCGAAAACGTCAACCAGATGATTTACGACATCGAGCGAAAGGGAATGCACGCAGCACATAAGGTAATCGCTGTCAGCCACTTTACCCGCAACATCATAATCGGCCGATACGGTATCAGCGGTCAAAAGGTCGAAGTAGTCCACAACGGCGTAGAGCACAACGGAAACGGCAACTGGTCTTTAGCTGAAAGTGGCATCGGCAAAAACGAAAAAATCGTCCTGTTTTTGGGCAGAATTACAATGCAAAAAGGCCCCGAATACTTCCTGCAGGCAGCCAAAAAGGTCCTCGAAGTGATGGACAACGTCAAGTTCGTTATGGCCGGCTCCGGCGACTTAATGCACCGCGCCGTCGAAATGGCAGCGGAGCTGGGCATCGGTCACAAAGTGCTCTTCACCGGCTTCCTGCAAGGCGAGGCCGTCCAGAAAATATACAAAATGGCCGACCTTTTCGTGATGCCTTCCGTCTCCGAGCCATTCGGCATAGTACCTCTCGAAGCGCTGGAAAACGATGTGCCTGTCATAATAAGCAAACAAAGCGGCGTGTCAGAAGTCCTGATGCACGCCCTTAAAGTTGACTTCTGGGACGTCAATGAGATTGCCAATAAAGTTATAGCGATACTAAAATACCCCCCGCTGCAAGAAACATTAGCGAACTACGGTAATTTTGAGGTAAGGAGACTTCGCTGGAAAGATAGCGCCACAAAGTGTTTGAGAATTTACGAGGAAACACTGGTCGCTGTCTGAAAAATGTGAATCGTGATTGGTGAAGCGTGAATCGAGACACGAACCACGAGACACGAACCACGAGACACGAACCACGAGACACGAAATATGGCTTCGGTATGCTTCTACTTTCAAGTACATCAGCCCCTGCGATTGAGGCACTATACGGTATTTGACAAGAACGACCAATATTTCGACGATTATAAAAATGCCTCTATCTGCAGAAAGGTGGCGAACAAATGCTACCTTCCCACCAACCGGCTGCTTCTGGACATAATAAAAAGGTATAAAGGTGAATTTAAGATAGCATACAGTATAACCGGCGTATTACTGGAGCAGCTCCAGAAATACTCACCAGAGGTTATGAGCACCTTTGATGCTCTGGCGGAAACCGGCTGTGTGGAGTTCCTGGCCGAGACGTATTATCATAGCTTGAGCTTTTTATACTCACGGGATGAATTCATAGAGCAGGTGAACAAGCACCTCGAAACCATCGAACATATCTTCGGTCAAAAACCCCGAGTGTTTAGAAATACGGAGCTGATATACAATAACGATTTAGCTTCACTTGTCGAATCAATGGACAAATTCGATGCGATAATAACCGAGGGTGCAGACCACATATTAGGTTTTAGAAGCCCCAATTTCATTTATCAGCCCAAGGACTGCAGCAAGCTAAAGCTTCTGCTTAAAAACTATTCCCTCAGCGACGATATCGCCTTTAGGTTCTCCAACCGCAGTTGGTCACAGTGGCCTTTGACGGCAGAGAAATTCGCCGGATGGATAAGCAATGTCAATGGAAACGGCAACGTGGTCAACCTGTTTATGGATTACGAGACATTCGGCGAACACCAATGGAAGGATACGGGCATATTTGACTTTATGCGGCACCTGCCGGAACAGATTCTAAACCATCCTGACAATAACTTCAAAACCCCAAGTGAGATAGTTCAGCTTTACCAGCCCGTGGACACGATTGATGTGCCCCATCTCATAAGCTGGGCAGATACCGAAAGGGACCTGTCGGCCTGGCTGGGAAACGCAATGCAGTCCAACGCAATTCACGAGCTTTATCGGCTTGAAAAGAAAATCAAGAAAACCGGCGACAAAAAAATCATCGCCGACTGGCGAAAACTGCAGACATCAGACCATTTTTATTATATGTGCACGAAATACTTTGCCGACGGCGACGTGCATAAGTACTTTAACCCGTATGACTCGCCTTACGACTCTTACATTAACTTTATGAACGTGCTGGACAATCTTAACAACCGTTGTTCCAGGCAGATAATCGGGGGGACGGCTTACAGTCCGTCGCAAAATAAAAACCCGCCCCATTTACAAACGGTAAATTAACTGTCTGACTTGAATCTTACCGTAACAGCGCCTTTTGGAGTAGAGTTGTGTTAACATTGCAAAAAACCGGCGGTGTCGAAATCACCTCCGTATCGACAGCCGAAAAAAACATTGAGGATTTACTAACCAAGGAATGGCTGCTGACCAACAGCCGCGGTGGCTACGCATCATCAACCATCGTCGGTTGCAACACCAGAAGATACCACGGCCTGCTCATCGGCTCACTTAACCCGCCCGTTAACAGGATAATGGCGCTGGCAAACTGCCTCGAGATGATTGTAATTAACGGCAACGTAATCAATCTTTCGACCTTTGAATTCAACGATAAATTCGCACCGCAAGGCCACACGTATCTTCTGCGATTTCGCCACGACATCGGGGTGCATTTTGATTACCAGCTTTCACAACTGAACCTGACCAAATCCGTTTATCTTGCCCGAGACACGGATACGGTCGGGCTGGTGTACGATTTTACCGCTGTGCAGAGAAAAGTAGAATTCGTTCTTCGCCCCTTTATAGCTCTGCGGGATTTCCACGCACTGCAAAAATCTTACGCCCCGTTATGCTATGAGAGATTTGAGAACACGCTGGCAGTTCACTATGATACACAGGGCGGCTCACCTCTAACGACAAGTTACCAAACCCCATCCTCGGACAGATGCGAACTGCTCATTAGATCTGACTCTGCAAACTTTGAAAAGGACGAGCAGTGGTGGTTCAATTTCGTATATCGCAACGACAGAGAAAGAGGTCAGGATTTTACCGAGGATTTATGGACGCCCGGCTTTTTCAAATGCAAAATAGAAAAGCCCACCAAAATCATCTTCTGGGCAAGTCTTCGCAATCACCGCCGGCAAAATCAGCAGCCGGATAACATTAAAAAACTCTGCAAAAATTTGCAAAGGCATCAAAATACCGTAATCACCGCCGCTAAGACCAAAGATAGGAAACTTACAACCCTTTGCCTGGCCGCCGACCGGTTCATAAGCAAACGGCGAGTAAATCAACACTACAGAACCACCATTTTAGCCGGCTTTCCCTGGTTTGCAGACTGGGGCAGAGACGCCTTTGTCGCCCTGCCGGGACTGCTGCTGTCGACCGGCAGATTCGAGCAGGCAAAATCAGTCCTGACCACCTGGGCACAGGCAGCCGACAACGGTATGATTCCAAATCGCTTTGACGACCGCAGCGATACCGCCTACTTCAACAGTATAGACGCATCCCTGTGGTTTATCAATGCGGCCTTTGAATACTTAAATGCCACCGATGACTTAGAAACCTTCACACAAGAGCTTCTACCCACCATTCACCAGATAATAGATTCCTATTACAACGGCACGCGATTTGACACCCGTGCCGATACCGACGGGCTTATAACCTCCGGCAGCGAGGACACCCAGCTAACCTGGATGGACGCAAAATACGAAGGCGTCGCCTTCACACCCAGATATGGAAAGGCAGTGGAGATTAACGCCCTGTGGTATAACAGTTTTTGCCGGCTGGCTGAATTCTACGCCGACAGAGATAAAAAGGCCGAAAGGCACTTCAAATCCATAGCAGCCAAAGTCAAGAAAAGCTTCTGCGAACTATTCTGGAACGAAACAACCGGCTACCTGAACGACTGCATTTTGCCTGACGGCTCTGTCGACTCGACGCTCCGGCCGAACCAGATATTCGCCGTTTCACTGCCCTTTTCACCACTGCCGCCAAAGCTCGCAAAGCACGTGGTGGACACAGTGCAAAAAGAGCTGCTCACACCTTACGGCCTGCGAACATTAAACACTCAATCCAGCCATTATAAAGGCAGATACACAGGCCCCCAGCAGCAGCGAGACCAGGCCTACCACCAGGGCACAGTCTGGCCGTATCTGATTGGGCCGTTCGTAGAGGCATATCTGAAGGTCAACAACTTCAGCCCAGAAAGCAAAGACGAAGCGGCTGATTTCATTGAGCCGCTGATGCAACACTTAACCGAGGACGGCTGCCTCGAACAATTAGCCGAAATATTCGACGGCGACCCCCCACATCAGCCAAGGGGCTGTATCGCACAGGCCTGGAGCGTCGCCGAACTCATCAGGGCATACCGGCTCATAAACTCATAACGCATCGTGCGCCCCTTTCGAAAACCACGCCAATCCACACCCGTTTTTTGTCCTTTCCGAGATTAGATGAAATATGGTATAATTGCGCAACATACGCAGAGAAACGAAATAATTTGGGAGGCCGCAATTATGAAAAACACAATCCTCACAAGTACGGGAACACTCATAGTAGTTTTCGCCTTGGGCCACTTATCTTCAAACCTGTACGCACAAGTAAATCGAGAACAAAGCCCTGCCGAAACAGAGCAAGCAGCTACCGAAACCCCTCGAGAAACCAACCAGTCAAGACCAAGAGCGAGCTTTGTTAAAATGGCAGACTTCTATCTAAGAGACGGCCAGCTCGTATTCGGAGAGCTGCTCTCGGAGGACAAGAATAAAATCACCGTCAAACAGTTGGACGAAAGCAGGATTATCGTATCCACCTACAGTAAGAGAGAGATTGATACCAGGTCGCTGCACATCAAAAATACACCCGAGTTCAAGTACTACATAGAGCTGGCCGAATACTTCGCCGGCAGAACCTGGGACTTCAGGGACGACCCCGACGATTTTATACAGGCGATTCGCTGCTACGAGAAGGCCAAACAATCAATCACAGACACTCAAAGACAAGAGAACGAAACCGAGCAAATAGACAAAAGAATAGAACAACTGCAGTCAGACAGAGAAATCTGGATAAGAGAGGTGCAATCGCGGGCACAGCTAAGGAAACTGGAGTTTGAAGCGGAGACCGAAAAAAGAATCAAAGAGCTCGAAGACAATATCAGTGAAACCAGCCGGCAGCTCAACGAAAGTGTCGCAGATATGAAGGAAAACTATCAGAAACTTGAAACAGGTATCTCCCAGCTAAACAATGAGCTGTCCCGCCAGAACGAGCAGATTAGGGCCAACAGAAGACTGATTGACCGCATCTATTATCGTAACCAACGGCACTGGCCACAGTTCTATTATTATCCATACAGAAGGCAGGGCGAGCCCCCTGAGAAGGATTAGCCCGGCGGCAAACAACCAAAAAAGATAATCAGTTCCGGCGGGACATCGAGTCATTAAAGCGGCATCAACCCTCGATTGCCTTTTTGACCTCTTTTAAGAATGTCGAAACTTCGGTGAGCATTTTCTCTTTGTTCGCCAGATTTTCCTCAATCAGCCCCACTATCTTTGAGCCGATTATCACGCCGTCGGCTCCCGCCCGAGCGATTGTTGCCGCATGGGCGGGCTTGCTGATTCCAAAACCTACGCAAACCGGCACACTGGTTAGCTTTTTCAATCCGCCGACCAGCCCCTCGACCAGGCCGGAAAGCTCCTCTCTGCTTCCCGTAACGCCTAACAGCGAGACAGTATAAATAAAGCCGGTCGTCTTGGAGGCAATAACCCTCATTCTCTCGGTGTCGGTATTTGGCGTAATCATAAAAACAGTGTCAAGGCCTGCCTGCATAGCGGGCGCTATAATCTCATCCGCATCGTCAATACTCAAATCGGCAATCAAAACGCTGTTGACGCCGGCATGGTGAAAATCATCGAAAAATTTCTGCACCCCATACTGATAAACCAGATTGTAATACATCAGCAGTCCAATCGGGATATCCTTATAATCCTTTACCTTTCGGATAAACTCCAGCCCTTTCGCCACATTCATCCCACCCTTAAAGGCACGAATGTCGGCCTTCTGGATTGTCGGCCCGTCCGCTATCGGGTCGGAGAACGGGATACCTAATTCCAAAATATCTGCCCCTGCATCGGTAGCCGCCTTTACAATCGCAACGCTCGTATCGAAATCCGGGTCGCCGATGACGAAAAACGGTATCAACGCCGCCCTGTCTAACTCCGAAAAAACCTGCTTATACGTCCTCATCAATCACTCCCTACTGCAAAGGTCGATATTTTTCTACAATTGAGACATCCTTATCACCCCGACCGGAAAGATTCACTACCGCAACTGTATCCGCGTCAAACTTTCCTTTTTGAGCCATCAGGTACGCCAGGGCGTGAGCACTCTCCAACGCCGGCATTATCCCCTCGCTTTTGCTTAGCAGCTCAAAGGCATCAAGCACCTCTTTATCCTCCGCTGCGACGTATTCGGCCCTGCCGGTGTCCTTCAATAAGCAATGTTCCGGCCCGACTGCAGGGTAATCTAATCCGGCGCTGACCGACTCGGTCTCATAAACCTGTCCTTCATCATCCTGCAGCAGATAGGATTTAGCACCGTGCAGGATACCTACCCGCCCTGCCACAAGTGTTGCGGCGTGTTTGCCGCCCGCCAGACTCCTGCCGCCAGCTTCGACACCGATTAGCTTCACTTCTTTATCGTCCAGAAAGGCTGAAAAGATACCGATTGCATTACTGCCGCCGCCGACACAGGCGACAATCATATCCGGCAGCTTGCCGATTTGTTCGAAACACTGCTGCCTCGTTTCTTTGCCGATGCACTTCTGAAAGTGTTTTACCACCGTAGGATACGGATGCGGCCCGCAGGTAGAGCCGAAAAGATAAAACGTATCGGTAACGTGGGCCGTCCAGTAGCGAAGGGCCTCGTTGATAGCGTCTTTGAGCGTCCCAGTCCCACCTTCAATCGGAACAACCTCCGCTCCGCACAGTTTCATCTTGTGAACGTTGACGCTCTGCCGCTCGATGTCGGTTACGCCCATAAAGACTTTCGTCTCCATTCCAAACAGTGCCCCAATCATTGCCGTAGCCAGACCGTGCTGGCCCGCGCCGGTCTCGGCGATGAGTTTGGTCTTACCCATATATTTGGCCAGAAGGCCCTGCCCGAGCGTATTATTGACCTTGTGTGCCCCGCCGTGCAGCAGGTCCTCGCGTTTTAGATACACCTTAAAGCCGACGTAATCGCTAAATCTGCTCGCATAATAGAGCGGCGTAGGCCTGCCGCCATAATCCCTCGAAAGCTGCGCCAGCTCAGCCACAAACCGCTTATCCTCGTAAAAGCGATAAAACGCCTCTTCCAGCCCCTCCAGCACCGGTATCAAGACCTCCGGCACATAAAACCCGCCATAATCTCCGAATCTGCCCTTATACTTCATATCTCATACCTCAAGTTACGAGTGACTAAAGTTACAAGTGCCTAAAGTTAAGAAAATTTAGCTCACTTTAGCTCACTTTAGTTCACTTTAGGCACTTCTCATCCTCTCAAGTGTCTTATATTTTCAAATAATTCTTTCATCTTCTTGTGGTCCTTCTTGCCCGGCGACGCCTCAATGCCGCTGCAGACATCAATCCCGTAAACTCCCAACTCAACCGCATCTGCCGCATTATCGGGATTAATCCCCCCTGCCAGAAAAATACGCTTGCCGATATGCCCTATGATATTCCAGTCGAAGGTCAGCCCCGTGCCGCCGTATTTCTCAGGATGGAAGGCATCCAGCAGGACGGTATCCGTAAAGTAATCCTCCGCTTTTTCGATATCTTCCTGACTTTTTACTCGAATTGCCTTCATTGTCCTCACATCAAGAGAAAGAAGCGACTGACAGAACTGCGGACTCTCATCGCCGTGCAGTTGCACCCAGTCTAAATGACACCGGCTGATTGTTTCACGAATCTGTTCGAACGAGGCGTTCACAAACACGCCGGCAATATCTATAAAACCAGGCAACCTGTTTATTATTTCCATCGCCTTTTCCGGCGGCACATACCGGGGACTTTTCGGATAAAAATTAAACCCTAACAAATCTGCACCCATATCCATCGCCGCCGCGGCGTCCTCATAATTGGTAAGACCGCAAATTTTAACCTTCACTATCAACATAAACCGTCGCTCGTGCCCCGTGAACCGTTTTTTGTTTATACTTTATTCGAAACCTCGATTAACTTTTCCAAGCAAGTCAATGCCGCACCATCGCTGACTGAGGCATTCGCCAGCTCAATTGCCGATTTGAAATCTTCTGCCAAGCCGCTGACAATTATCGCAGCAGCGGCGTTTAGAATAACAATATCTTTGCGAGGCCCATGCTCCCTGCCGCTAAGTATGTCACGCAAGACCTTCGCACTTGCTTTAGCATCTGTTACCTTCAATTCCTCTATATCAGCCAACCTGATGCCAAAATTCTCGGGATTCAGCTCCTTAAAGGTGATTCGACCTTCTTTTAATTCTGCTATTTTGGTAATCCCGGCTGTGCTTATCTCATCCAAACCGTCACTGTGAACCACCATTGCATACCTTGTCCCCAGCAGCTTAAGCGCCTCTGCAACGCTCTGCATCAGACCTTCATCGCCGACACCGAGCAGTTGAGCCGATACGTTGGCCGGGTTGGCTAAAGGCCCGAGAACATTGAAAACCGTCCTGAAGCCAAGCTGCTTTCGTATCGGCTGAACGTATTTCATCGCCGGATGAAAGCGAGGTGCAAACATAAAGCCGATATGCGCCTGTTTTATGCACTCTGCGACGGTCTCGGCGCCGGCATCTATCTTAACCCCTAACTGCTCAAGCACGTCCGCCGAGCCGCAGCCGCTGGTTATCCCGCGATTGCCGTGCTTGGCGATATAGACACCTGCGCCTGCCGCCACTATAGCAGCAGCAGTCGAGATGTTAGAGGTCTTAAATCTCCCTCCGCCCGTGCCGCAGGTATCAATCAGGTTATCAACGTCAACCTTGACACGGACGGCATGACTTCGCAGCGATTTGGCAAGTCCCGCCAGTTCCGCCGCCGTTGCCCCTTTTATACGCATCGCAGTAAGAAACGCAGCAATCTGCGGCTCGCTTACCCCGCCTTCAAAAATAATATCTAAAAGCCCAGTCGCCTGCTCAAAAGGCAAATCTTTACCGTCTAATAACAAATTAATATATTCAGTTATCACCGCTATCTTTAGCCCTTCTTCATGTCATTCCTGCGGAAGCAGGAATCCAGTTTCTCTTTTTCACTTTTCAATTCCTCTGCGACCTCTGCGCTCTCCGCGGTTCATCCTATTTTCATTCTTCGCCGCTGCTATCGAAAGGATATTTTCGATTATTTTACCGCCTGCCGGCGTCAAGATGCTTTCCGGATGGAACTGCACACCGAATATCGGAAGCTCCTTGTGCTGAATACCCATATTGATACCTTCGAACTCAGCGGTCTGCTCTAAGCAATCCGGCAGCTTTGCGGTACAGAGACTGTGATACCGCCCTGCCTGCAGTGGATTTTCCACGCCGGCAAATATGCCCTTCTGGTTGTGTGTTACCCTCGAGGGCTTGCCGTGCATCGGTACCGGCGAATGGCCAATTTCGCCGCCGAAGTGCTGCACAATCACCTGATGGCCGAGACACACCCCGAATATGGGCAGCTTGTCCTTGAAGTAACCCACCGCCGCCAATGATACGCCCGCCGTGTCCGGCGTACCCGGGCCGGGCGAAATCACAAGTAAATCCGGGGCAAACTCATCGGCTAATGCTCGGAGCTCCTCAAGCTCGGTGTCGGCACGATAGACCCTGGCCGTACAATTACGCTTGCAAAAATCATCGACAAGATTGTACGTGAAAGAATCGAAATTATCGATGAACAAAACTTTTCTGCCTGTAGTTTTCATAGGACTTTGTCCTTATTATTCGCCACGAATCGCACGCAAACACGACATCGCCTTGTGCTCGGTCTCCTCGAACTCGGTCTTCGGGACACTGTCGTGCACGATGCCCGCACCAACCCGAATATAGGCGGTATGATTCTTGACCTGCAGCGACCTTATTGTTATGCAGCTGTCGAACTGGCCGTCCACCGTCAGATAGCAAACCGCCCCGCCGTAGTAGCCGCGCTTGGTCTTCTCAAGCCGGCGAATTATCTTCATCGCCTCAATCTTCGGAGCGCCCGTAAGCGTGCCCATATTCATCGTGGCAAGATAGGCGTTCAAGGCATCAAGACCATCAGCAAGTGTGCCTTTAACGTTACTTACCAGATGCTGCACCGAGGCGTACTTCTCGACCGTCAGCAGCTCGGTAACGATTCTGCTGCCCGGCCGGGCCACACGTGCAATATCGTTTCTGGCCAAATCGACCAACATTATATGCTCGGCCAATTCCTTATGGTCGAGCTTCAATTCCGCCTCATACCTAAAATCAGTGTCGGCATCGATAGTATCTCCGACCCTGCCCCTGGGCTTTGTGCCGGCTATAGGCCGAATCTCCACATTACGCGGCTCTGTCCCGCTGACACGCAGGTTCAATTCCGGACTGGAGCCAAGCAGTATCGTATTGGGGGTATTTAGATAAAACATATACGGCGAAGGATTTAATTTCCTCAGCCGTTTGTAAATATCTAACGGCTCATCCGGACAGGGCTCAATCCTGGTCCTGCTCAAGACCACCTGAAAAATATCGCCGTCAATAATGTGCCGCTTGGCGGTCTTGACCATCTCCTCGTACTCCGGCTGACTTGTATCAGCCGACGACTCTGCAAGCGGGCCGGCATACTCCCGCACCTTCGGCACATCAAGTTGTGCAATGCTGGAATAGTAATCAAGGCACTGCTGTGCCTCGGCGATTATCTGCTCACGGTCGCCGTCGGTTATCACGCAATTGACAATCACGAAACCTTCCCCTGCCTTGTGGTCACATAGAAATATATTGTCGGCAAAGTAAAGCTCATAATCGGGATTGCCCAGCAGGTCGTCTTCATTGGGCGGAAGTTCCTCAAACTGGTCTATGAAATCGTAGCTTATAGCCCCGAGCAGTCCGCAGTTTACGCGAAACGGCTTGCTGGCTAACCGAAACGCAAACGCCACCGCCCGCAGCACATCCATCTGATTTACGCTCGTCAGCCGGCTCCGCTCATCAACTATTTCTTTAGTTTGTTTAATCCTGCCGGTAATTTGCTCGTCGCCGAATTTGACCGATTCGCAGAAAGCGAACCTGTCCTTATCGGCTGATAGATATTTCAGCATTCGGCTGCCGGTATCGCTCAGGGCCTTTATGGTAAACTCGGCACCGGTGCCGGTAAGATATAGCGCCGGCCTTGCTGTACCGAAACTGAGTGCATTTTCCGCTAAATAGTCGCTCGCCTCGAGCAAGCAGCAATTCTTTGCCCGGCCGTAGTCGCTGAGCCGCGCAAAGAAATCCACCGGCTCAGCTATGTCAATCTCTTTGACAATCGGCACAATCTCGCCGGGCGAGGCATCAAGTATTATCTCTCGATAATCTTCCATTTCTCACATCACGTAACACTATGTTGAAAACTCGCAACGACCGTCATTCCTTCGCTTCGCTCCGCCATTAGGTGCTCTGCGGAAAGGACAGGTCTGAACACGGCAACAGCAAAGTGAAGAATCTCCTTACCGCTCGAAAACGGTGAGATTTTTCGCCCATTTTCGGCGGACTCAGAATGACACCGAAGCTTCTCAATGGCGCAATTTCGTAGCTGTTTTTTGCATTTTTTCACAATTATTCCTCACTTTTTTCTTTTTTTTTTGCAATTTCTCTTCGCTTTTTTACATCTTTTCGCAATTTTTCTCCACTTTTCTACCTTTCTTAAGCAGCTTTTACCCCAAAATCACCCAAAATACAATAAAAAACGCAGCTTGCTATCCGACAGGCTGCGTTTTTTCACAAATACAATAATTTCTTAACAGCAAATTACCGCTCACCTGCCGGACTTATCCTGCAGGCCACCACCACTCAATGGTATTTTTACGGTTAATTTGCCTCATAATACTGACATTAAACCAATTCCATTCAACTTTGTCAAGCAGAAATGAGGTACTACACCTCTCGCTATTAAGCCGGCTTACGTGCCATAATGCATTTTTCTGATTTTAAAGAGATTGGCTTGAAACAGCAGGGAAAAACAGTAAAAAAGTAATCAAGCAGTGGCGAAATTTAAGCTCCCTGCTTAATCAAAGAATAACGCTTATATTCAATAACACTGAATTTACCGGCAACTGCACCGGTATAGACCCTGAAAGGGGCTTAATCCTGCAATTAGACACCGGCGGGGTAAGAATGTTCGACGCCGCTCACACAACAATCGCAAAATAAAAACATATCTATGTGTCAATGACTTACCCATTCCGCGAACAACGAAAGCTCTTGCGGAGTATAACCATTCTTGTCCTTAGCGTTTATATCAGCACCCTTGTTAATCAACAACTGTTCTATACTCTGGTGACCAAACACACTTGCATAGTGCAGCGGCGTCTGTTCAGATCGATTTGCGGCATCAACAGCGGCGCCACTACCCAGAAACAACTTCACAATTTCAGCATGTCCCCACTGTGCTGCCGAATGAAGTGGTGTATCGCCTACCACAAAAACCACCCGTATCAATCCCATTATCTGAAGTCTTGGATTTCGCTGTTGCTTTGCCCTAGCCCGACGGTACCTCAACAGCTCAGAAATCGTATCAAAATCATCCGGCGGAATCGCGTCAATGTTACTTCTCGCTTCGGATGCCTTGGTGTTAACATTCGCCCCCGCTTGCAGCAAGAGTTGTACTATATCGTTATGCCCTTTTGCCGCTGCCCAATGTAGCGCACTTTCGCCACTTTTTCCTTGTTTGTTAACATCAACTCCGCTTTCTAACAACATCCTCACAACCGCCCTATTACCTAAAGCCGCCGCCAAATGCAAACTCGGCAGGCCGAACCTGCTCGTCCCATTTGGGTCTGCACCATGCGCCAAAAGGAGTTCGGCTATCTCGGTCTCACCGGCCCGGACTGCTGTGCCCAACACCGACTCCCGCAAACCGCTGTCTACAGCATTGGCCAGTGACGGATTACCCCGGAGCAGCTCCTCTACCTTCTGCAGGTCTCCGAGCCAGGCCGCATCGCTGATTGCGTACTCTGCTCCTCGCGAGACAAGAAGGCGGGCCGTTGCTTTCATTGCTTTTTCATCAACGGTTCTATCCACTGCTTGTACCGCCCAGTTCAGCGCTGTCAATCCCCGGTCATCTCGGGCTTTTATATCTGCTCCGCTTGCCAAAAGAAGCTCAGCCACCTTCCGCCTGCCGCGCTTTGCAGCCCAATGAAGCGGAGTTTGGCCATACTTGCTCTTTGCATCCACTTTGGCCCCATGTTTTATAAGCACCTTTGCCGCCTCTGTGGCTCCGTCTTTTGCGATGAAATGCAAAGGCGTAATATCCAGCTTGTCCTGCCAGTTAACGTCGGCGCCATTGGCAATTAATGCCTCGGCAACATCGCCATTTGATGCATAACATAAAGGCGACCGCTGCAACTTGTGTTGTTCACCATTTATATCACCACCATAAGATACAAGAGGCGCCACCACATTTGCGTGTCCTCCCCTAGCTGCTACCTCAAGCGCGGACACACCATGTTCGTCTCGCACGTTGGCTTCGGCGCCTTTGGAAAGTAACAGTTCGACAAGATCGCTATGCCCATACATTACAGCAAGGTGCAGGGCAGGTATACGTATGCCCTTGCCCCTGGTATTAACCGCAGACACAAGATTCGGGTCATTTGTTAAGAACTGCTGAACAGCTTTGAGGTCGCCGGCGATTATAGCGTCGAAATATGTATTTTGTATTTCGACCTCAGTAGCACCCCTGGCTTGGCTATAAAACAGCAACCCCAAACTTAAGACCAAGACTGAAGATAGCATTATCTTGCGTTTACTCATTATCTTATCCTCTCTGTCAAATCCGCCTTTATTAGTTTATTATAGCACCTTATTCGTCCGAAGGCCCGCAAAATCTGATTTAATGATATGTTTTGCGCCCAACCCATTCGATTCTGCGAAAAAAACCAAACCTCAGGCTCCATCCTCGACTTTATCTGCCAGCCATATTTTGCTATGCCTTTGGCGTGACCCCCGAAAACTGTACCATTGTCAATTAGAGAGTATCCGATAAAATCATTCGGTTTTTTAATGAAAGGATACTCTTATGAAACGTAAATTTCACAAGCCGGAACAAATTGTTAAAAAGT
>Ga0315533_1001288_pt1 | contig 19522 bp, 19 predicted proteins | sample SalMarSW160130MG_FD_203081 | JGI IMG/M metagenome (GOLD analysis project Ga0315533, IMG submission 203081) | Salt marsh sediment microbial communities from the Plum Island Ecosystem LTER, Massachusetts, United States - Salt Marsh Sediment SW1601-30 ... | reverse complement strand
TCAGGAGATTTTGAAAAAAGGTTTTTCTCTAAAGAGCATTATCGTTAAAAATTTTGAAGAAACCTCTGGCAAGCGAAACCAAAAAGAATTGTGGAGATATCGTGCGCTTGTTGGCGGATTTTACATCTTCAAGCACGAGTATATCTTCTTGTTCAAAAAGAAATGAGGCGTTTAATGGGGATGTTAAGCAATACCGAGGTCTTGCGTTTGAAATTATCGACAATACCAGCCCCTTTATTAAGAGATTTTGCCCAATCAAATAGCATTGAGGGCCGGAGAGCTATCGAGCTTGTTAAAAACTTGATTTCCTCAAATATTGATCCAAAACAAGTTGATACGTTTATTAAGGAGGAATATTCGAAAAAAGCAAAGGCCCGGCAGGCAAAGACCTCTGATGATGATTTGTTGAAGGAATTGCACAAAGTTAAGACATTCCAATGGGGAGTAGTGCAAGGCCAACTTGATAGTAAAATTCAGGTGCAGTATGTCAGGAAGTATCATCGCTATGAAAATCTCCTCACACATGTAGAAAATGAATTGTATGGTTCTGTTAAAGATTATGTTATATGTACTTGGTACAACCATTGGACGACAGTTATTATGGAGGATTTGATAAGCTCACACCCTAAAATCATACCTACGTTAAAGAATATTAAAGGCGTTGATTTATTTTTTGATGGACAGCCTTTTGATTTGAAGACAACTTATATGCCTGCTGGATACCCCAACCCAGCGAATGCCATATCCGATCCGAAGGAATTGGCGGTTTGGCTTTATGAGAACCAAGGTGCTCAAAGATTCGGAGCAGACAATAGGTTATTTGTTATCGTACACGATAAACAAAAACCCGAGGGTAGCTGGAAAATCAAAAGGGATATAAATTTCATAAAGCAAAATATAGGTAGATTTTTCGAACAAGAAACTATTTCTGAAGAAGACGAAATCGTTTTCAACTTTCAACGGACATCATATACAGCCATTACGAAAATCTTGTTTATAGTTAAATGATGTGGCAAAAATAGTGGACGTTGGGGCTGTTGAAAAAGGTTGATTGAGTCTGCAAAAATAGGTGGGTGGCCCTATTATTGGGGCTGCGGGCGCTCACGCCTCATCAATGGCGAACCGCCAGCTTCAGCCGATAGTTAGACAGCGTTCACCTGTTATGTACGATTGCCATACAAAAAAATTGTCCCCAAATATCAATTAAGTATATTCCCGACATTTTGTCTTCGTCGGATAGAGCACGAAGTACGGCCAAACCTGGAGGACGTTCGAAAACCTCCCATGGTCCAGAATAAACATTTTCGAGAACATAACGCAGAGCGTCGGAATTGTAAGCATAAAAATCTATATGATACGGACTCTCTATATATTTGTTGTTTCCAATGAACATAATCCCACGAACAATTTTCTCTGTTAATTTTTTCATTTTGTCTTCTTAAATTAGCGTCTTTGTCATTTTTACCGTAGTCTGATCGCAGGGCACGAACGGCCTTAAACGCAATCCCCGCACCCCTATGGTTTTTTGGATCGATACAAAGTCCCAGTTTTATTAATAGATCTTCTTCAATTCTCCCATAATCTTTATTGCAAGGCAGGCACGCAGGTATTTTCCATTTCTCTAGGTCTTCCGGTGTCGTGTCCGGATACCAACTTTCTGGAAAAACATGGTCCCAAGTTAACTCGTCGTGAAATTGGAGGCAATGCACGCAACGTCCAGGATCAGGTTTTTTTGCCATATCACCTACGCCTGTCTAATAATGCTTATACAGTCTGTATAAAACGGGAAAGACAGACTGTCTTTTTCTGTATAAGAAGTTCCCGTTTCTTCTTCAATTCCCGTCCAATTTATCCTATGATCAACAAAGCCAAGTAGGGAATAAGATTGAACACAAAGACCAATACCTTGTATAGTCCGAGGAACGAGTATATGGCCACGTTGAAGGTTTCTCGGGAAATGGAGAACCATTTGCTGTGTATTCGGTAAACCCAGTCTCCGGCACAGAGACAGATTAGCGACGAGAGAAGCAGTAATGCAAAGTTTAGAATCGTACACCACATAAAAAATACTGTTAGAGTCTGAATATCCATGATATTTCTCCTTTATCTTTCTGCATCCAAGAATAATTATACAGTCTGTATAAAACGGGAAACATATCGTATCTCGTATCTCGTATCTCGTATCTCGTGAATCGTATCTCGTGTATGGATTCCGCTCCCAGGTGCGTCACACCTTTAGCGACAGAAAATAACACAAAAGGAGTGAAAAGGCAAAGAGAAAAAACGTGGAAGAAAATCCCCCCACCGCAGGGGTGGGTAAAACCACAAAAAATCCCCCCAGCACAGGACTGGGGGCTATATAAAACGGCGGGAAGTCCGCCCACGACCGGGCAATTATTTATTCTTCTTTTCCTTTTTCAATTTTCGTTTTTCCTTCGGATTAAGGATGGCCTTTTTCTGTTGTTCTCTTTTGCCTTTATCTTTTTTTCCTTTATCGCCCATATCTGTTTCTCCTTACTTGAAAATGAATTGTATCTCAAATATCGTATCTCGCATCTCGTGAAGCGTATCTTGTGTATCGATTCCACTCGCAGATGCATCACGCATTTAGGCACAGAAAAGAACATAATAGGAGGGAAAAGGCAAGGGAAAAAGACAGCGTACAGCGGGTAGCGTTCAGAGGTTGTATTCTTTGATTTTGCGATAGAGAGTTCTTTCGCCGATGCCGAGGATTTTGGCGGCCTTTTCTCGGTTGTTGTCCGTTTTGGCCAATGTCTCTATGATGGCCTGCTTTTCCAGCTCACCCAGTGAGACGGCCCCCAGGCCCTCGGCCGGGCTGCCAGCGGGTAACTGCCGCCTCTGTGCTATATCAGGCGGGATGTCGGCGACGTCGAGCATATCGGACTCGCACATTACAACCATCGTCCTGATACAGTTTCTAAGCTGGCGAATGTTGCCGGGCCAATCGAAACTTGTAAGAATATTCATAGCTGCATCCGTTATACCGCTAACCGACGAGCCGGTCTCCACAACGGCCTCTTCGAGGAAATATTCTGTCAATAGCGGTATATCTTCGGCCCTGTCACGCAGGGCCGGGACCACAACGTTCACACCCTTGATTCTAAAGTACAAATCCTGCCTGAATTTGTTCTGGCCTACAAGCTCCGTCAAATCATGGTTCGTTGCGCTAATGATACGGACATCCACAACCGTCGCTTTATGGGAGCCCACCGGTATAACAACGCCGTCTTCGATAACGCGCAGCAGTTTCGCCTGCATATTCAACGGCATATCACCGATTTCATCGAGGAACAGCGTTCCTTTATCGGCGATCTCAAAAAGTCCCTTCCTGTCGGTCGCTGCGCCGGTAAACGCACCTTTGACGTGGCCAAACAGCTCGCTCTCTAACAAGGTTTCGGTCAGCCCGGCGCAGTTTACCGGCCTGAACGGTTTGTCCCAGCGAGGTGAATTATTGTGAATCGCCCTTGCCAGCAGCTCCTTGCCTGTTCCCGATTTACCTTCGAGCAGGACGGATATATTGGCCCCCGCCACCCTTCGGAGCACCTCGAATATCCCCTCCATTGCGACATTTTTGCCTCGCACCCCTTCAAATTCAAACTCGCTTTTGGCCGTTTTGCCGCCCTTTGCTACACGCTGAATCGCCCTTGTAACCTTTCGGCCGGCCTGGGCCACAACTATTCGAAGCTGGTCAATGTCAATCGGCTTGACAAGATAATCATACGCACCCCGCCTGATGGCCTCCTTGCAGGTATCAATGGTCGCATAGGCGGTTATTAAAATAACCTCCGTATGGCCGTCGGCCTTTTTGGCCTCCTGGAGTATGGCCAAGCCGTCAATATCACCGCCTAACTTCAAATCGGTAACAACAACATCAACCTGTTGATTGCGTATAATCTCCAGGGCGTCTTTGCCGTTGTAAACGGCGATTGCCTTTGCGCAAAATTTCTCAAGCGATTCAGCAATCCCGTCCGCATGGTCACGCTCGTCATCAACAACCAGAACTATCGTTTCTTCCTTACCCATCAAATCGACACCTGTTCATCACTTTCGGTAACAAGCAGGGGTAATCTTATGACAAACGATGTCCCTTTCCCCTGCTCACTGGTAACACTCATCGTGCCGTTATGCGCATCGATTATCTTTTTCACTGTCGGCAGACCCAGCCCCGTTCCCTGCGGCCGAGACGAATAATAAGCATTAAAAATTTTGGGCAATTCGTCAGGGCCGATACCACTGCCGGTATCACTTATCTCAATAACCGCATCTTTTTCCCGCCTGTTTGTTCTTACTATCAGCTCTCCGCCGTCACGCATAGCATACTGGGCGTTGATAAACAGATTTAATACCGCCTGTTTTAGCATATCCGCATCAACTTTGCAAACAAGCGGCTTATCGTATAATCCCTGCCGGATAGTTATCGAGTGGCTACGGGCCTGCGGCGAATAAAAATCGACCATATCACTGATAAGCGAGTTCACATCAACGCCTGCCAACTGTAACTGTCCCCTCTCCACATAGCGCAGAAAACCGTCGAGTATCTGCTCGAGCCGGTCAGCTTCTTTTTGAACCACAGCTATCTTCCTAAGCGCCCTTGTGAATCTTTGACTGCCGCCGCCGGATTCGGCAAAATTCGAATCCTCCAGCTCCTCGGCCGCCAGTTTCAGATTAATCTTGATGGTGGAAAGCGGATTTTTAATCTCGTGGGCAAGCTCACCGGTCAACTTACCCAACTCTTCAAGCTCCTTGAGATGCCCTTTTTTAGTGCCCCGAATTTCAGAGCCCCTCCTGCGCAAAAGCAATACGACAACCGGCACCGCGACCAGTACAGCAACAACAAAGCCAGCTAAAAACTGCTGCACTTATTCACCCCCCGTGTATCCATCGTGCATATTGAACCCCCGCACACTGGAATATGCAATACGCAATATGATTGTTCCTACTTTTCCCTGACCGGCTGCCGTTGGTTTTTGTCGTCAAGCTCGGCAAGAGCAGCCTTGCGAGAAAGCTTTAATCTGCCTTGTTCATCAATCAACAGCAATTTCACCGGTATCAAATCGCCTACTTTACAAACCTCTTCAACGTTCTTCACAAAGCCATTGCTCAATTCACTAATATGACACAGCCCTTCGACGCCCGGCGTTATCTCAACAAACACCCCAAAGTCTTTCACGGTCACCACCCTTGCCTGGTCGTATATCCTTCCTACCTGCGGCGGCTGTGTCATCGACTCGATAATCTCTTTTGCCTTCAGGTGGCCGTCTCCGCCGAAACAGCTTATGTAAATGGTTCCGTCTTCTTCAATCTCAATTTTTGTATCGGTCTGTTCCTGAATGCTCTTAATCATCTTGCCGCCCGGCCCGATTATTTTGCCAATCAGCTCAGGGTCAATCTCAATACTTATCAGCTTCGGCGCATAAACACTTAATTGCGGCCTGGGCTCGCTGATGACTTTGGACATAGCATCTAAAATCTGCAGGCGAACCTCTTTTGCACGCTGCAGCGCCTCGACCATAACGCTATGGGCCAGTCCCTCGGTTTTTATATCGAGCTGTATCGCCGTGATACCGTCAGCCGTCCCTGCAACCTTGAAATCCATCTCGCCGAAATGGTCCTCCTCACCGATAATATCAGTCAGCAGCTCATATCGGCCGTCACCGTCACTAACCATACCGATTGATATGCCTGCAACGGGCTTACTGATTGGGACCCCGGCGTCCATCAAGGCCAAACTGCCGCCGCAAACCGAGGCCATCGAGCTGGAGCCGTTCGACTCGGTGATGTCCGATATCACCCTGACGGTGTATGCGAATTCATCCTCCGGCGGCCTTACCGGCCCTAACGCCCGTTCCGCAAGGGTGCCGTGTCCAATCTCCCTTCGGCCGGGGCCGCGAATCGGACGTATCTCACCGACAGAAAACGGCGGAAAGTTGTAATGGAACGTAAAATTCTGATGGTACTCTTCCAGTAAACCATCTATAATCTGCGCATCTCTGATAGTACCAAGAGTCACGCTCACCAGCGATTGTGTCTCGCCGCGAGTGAACAACGCTGAGCCGTGTGTCCGGGGTAAAACACCCACCTCGCACTCAATCTGGCGAAGGTCATTATAACCCCTGCCATCAGCCCGCTTACCGTCCAACAACATCTTTTTAACAACCTGCCCCTCTACCCTGCCCAAGATGCGTTTGACCATTACCGGGTCAAACTTCGGCCCGGCCCCATCACCTTCAACAGCACAGTATTCGGCCTTAACCTGCTCAAATAACTCTTCTATAGCACGATTGCGCTGTTGCTTGACCGGTATCTGCTTGAATTCGTATAGCTTATCCGCTATTTGCGAACTTATTCGTGAATAGAGCTGCTCATCATTCTCTACAAGGGGAATTTCCTTTTCAACGCCGGTGCTTTCGCGCAGCTCTTCAATCATTTCACAAACCTGCATGACCGTTTTTTGTGCTGTTGCAACGGCATCGGCAATAACCTCTTCCGACAACTCCTTTGCACCAACCTCAATTATATTTAACGCCTCTTTCCGGCCGCCAAGAAGCAGGTTCAGGTCGCCGGTCTCCAACTGTTTATGTGTGGGATTGACCACAAATTCCCCGTTTACTCTGCCCAATCTGCAGGTCCCGATAGGTCCCAGGAACGGAATCCTGCTTATGGTCAGCGCCGCACTGGCACCTATCACCGCCAAAAGGTCCGGGTCATTCTCACCGTCAAAACTCAGGACATTGGCCATAATCTGCACTTCCTGCAGATAGCCCTCTGGGAATAACGGCCTAATCGGTCTGTCTATTAACCTTGCCGTCAGAATCTCTTTGGTGCTCGGCCTTCCCTCCCGCTTGATGAATCCACCCGGGAACTTACCTGCCGCACTGTGCTTCTCACGATAGTCAACGCTCAGCGGGAAAAAATCAATATCCTCAAACCTTGGCGGTGCCGTTACCGCCGCAACGAGAACGATGGTTTCACCATATTGAACCACGACCGCCCCGTCCGCCTGTTTAGCGACCTTGCCGGTTTCGATGGATAAGTTTCTGCCCCCGATTTGCCTTTCTACTCGATGCACACTCACCCCGTTAGAAATTTTTCTTTTTTCTATCATATTATTACACCGTTAGAGATTTCCACTTTCTGTATCATATTATTACCCCATTTTATTACCCCATTATAAAATTTCTAACGGGGTCCAACATATATTTTCCTCTACGAATAAACGCCTCTATGAATAGGCACTTCTGTCCGCCAGCCATCCGCCGTCAGGCGGATTCCGCAATTTTGCATTTTGCACTTTGATTTTTGCATTTTCAAACTGGCCATCGGTCAGTTTGAGTTAGTTACTTTCTCAAACCCAGCCGGGATATGATTTCCTGATAACGCTTGATATCCTTCTTGCTTACATACTTCAGCAGCGCCGACCTGTTCCCGACCATTTTCAACAAGCCACGCCTGGACGCATGGTCTTTGCGATGGGTCTTGAGATGGCCGGTAAGGTCGTTAATCTTTTTCGTCAGCAGCGCAATCTGCACCTCGGGCGAGCCGGTATCTCCCTTATGCACCTCAAAATCGTCAATAATCTCCTTTTTTCCCTGCTTCGTCAGCATATTCGGACAAAACCTTTCCTGAATAATACATCCCGTATTTCACATCCACCTTAGCCATCAGTGGTTAGCCATTACTCATTTTCGCATATTTGAGTCAAAAATGCAAACCGTACAGCGTAATCAGTTATTATTATATTTGCAAGTCTTTTCTACGGCAAGAAATGATTAAAATGGAAAATGACCAACTTCTACCGACAAAAGATTAACCCGCATCCTATTCAACCCTGATTTCCCAGATGAAGTCGCGCAAAAGAAATAAAATTTGTTAGAATAGAGCTTATAGTAGGCTTTAGCTATGACAAAGTAAGTGTGATATGCCATATATGAAGTTTAATCTATCGTAGTTCAAGCGTTATCCGTAATAAATAAGGCTTGATATGTCGCAGATGAAGGGTGATTTGCCACAGATGAAGCGTGAGCTGCCATAAATGAAGCGTGAGTTGCAGCATATTAAGCGTGATATGTCGCAAATGAAGCTTTACCTGTCGCAAAGTAAATTAGCAAAAGTCTCATAACGATTGAAGAAAACGATATAAGTTCTTTATTTCAGGGATGTTAAGTAAAATAGCCGCAATTAGTTGAACAGGCGAAGGGAAAAGAACTTGAATACTACATCATCATCGCCGTAAATAAGGCAGGCGAAAGCGAACCCTCAAATACCAAAATGGTCGAGCGTTGGCCGAGGTTATCAGTTGAATTACGGCAGGCAATTGTTAAAATGGTGCGGTGATATTTGAATAAGGAGCAAAACGTTATGCCGAAACTTTTCCTCGACTTTCTCAGGTGGGCTTGGATTTTGGGTGCAACTGGTGCAACTGTTAAATGGCTGTGGGGTGTTCATTGGGCTCTTGGATTATTTTTGGCTCTCCCTGCATTTGTAATTTTGATGAATATAATTGGGTTTTTGACCCTACCTCTTTACTTTTATACCCCAGAAGCTCAGCTTGCTCGCAAAACTTTAAAAGATTTTGATGAAATAGGTTCTGAACCGCCTCGGAAGCAAGATGCCCATTGAATAAAATCGTTAAAATGGTGCGGTGAAAACTTTTCTGAAAAGGGGATAAGAATATGTTGGTGGAGTTCAAAAAGAAAACCAATATTGGAATAGGGCTTGCGATTGTTGCATTCTTTACGGCGATTCTAATAAATTCTTTGTCTGAATCTCAAATTGTGACTACTATTGCCTTTCTGGTGGGGTCGATAACGATGCCCCTATGGATTTTTGGGGTTTGGTGCTATGCCAAAGGCAAGGGATACCACGGAGCGTGGGGATTGCTTGGAATTTTCACCTTAATTGGTCTAATCATCCTCGCTTGTTTTCCCGACAGGCACAAATCCTTAGCGAGAGACGAGCAAAAAAAATAAGTAAATAGGCAATTGTTAAAATGGTGAAGTGAGATTTACACTAATCTTATTATTGGACAAGGAAAAAAGTTATGCGAAAATTGTCTTATAAGTTATCTGTGTGGTTGACTCTATTTGCTTTTATGCCACTATTAGCTTATGTGTTCGTTCGCATTCAAACACCCGAAATGCTTCACTCCGCAGACATTGCAAAAAGAGTTTCGGCAGGAATTGTTTTTTCAATAATAATATGGTTCATTTACGGTATCACTTGTCTATTTACACCACGAAAAAAATAAGTAATCGGCAATTCGAGAAAGATTATGGAATATAGAGGCTTGGTGCAGCGAATATGAATGTTTTATATAAATACTGCGATCAGTTGGGCGTCGTAAAAATCCTGGGTTCGTTAGAATTAAAACTGCCGTATATTGCACAAGTCAACGACCCGTTTGAATGTTTGCCATATATATATTGTCCAGATGACAAAGCTGCAATAGAAGCGCTATATTTAGCCGCATTGAAATGTAGAAATATGCTCCCATCTACCGACTATAAACAAAAACTTGAAAACGGTGAAATTCATAAAATACTGAAAGATGATATGCGGGAGAAGATTAGGGAAGAGAACCGACGAAATTGTTTGTTATCTGTTTCAGAAACTGCAAAAGAACCTGTGATGTGGGCTCATTATGCCGAGACACACAAAGGGACAGTAATCGGGATTGATTTTGATAAGTTGTTTAAGATGCATCGCGTTAATTATTCTGAAGATAGACCCAAAATGAATATTTTGCACGAGTTTACGCTCGAAAACTCCCTGAAAATAGCATCGACCAAATTGTTCGCTTGGAGTTATGAAAAAGAATTTCGTACGGTGTTTGATGATGCCTCCTTAATGGATTGGGCGCAACAGGGTTTAACGTGCCTTAGAGACTTCAATGGCAAGAAAACCTGGTTTTTACGGCTAAATCCGGAATCGATAAGAGAAGTTGTTTTTGGTTTGTACACGGAGGAGAGTTTAAAGTCGGCTATCAGGAAGTTGATTGAGCGACCGGAATTACAGCACGTAAAATTACATCAAGCTGAAGAATCAGAAACTTATATCCTCAATTTGAAGGAATGTAATTGAACAGATTTTTCAGCCCAAAAACGGCGTTTTTAAGTGTAAATGCGGCTTTTAGCCACTTTACATCGTGGCGTTGTGAGTTTACAATATGGCTTTGTAAGGTTGCATCATGCCATTGCAGGCTTACATTGTGATATTGCAACCTTACATTGAGGCATTGTAACGTTACATCGTGGCATTGTAAGTTTACTCCGTGGCTTGGGGAGGTTGCATTGAGCCGTTGTAGATGGGTGAAAAACGAATTTTCCCCGTTGAATCGGTTCGGATTTTCTCCAGCCCGTTAGAAATCCCCGCCCGGTTAGAAGTCTGCAAGACTTTACTTCTAACGGGGCCCGCCGAGCACAAGGCAGACACCTCTGGCCCCGTTAGAAGTCCGTGTCGAAGGGCTGCCGAGGCCCCAGGGAAACTTACTTCTAACGGGGCTGGCGTCCCATTTCTAACGGGCTCCAGAATTTCTCAAGCTCAGAATGAGCGCAGATCCCGCACCAATTTTGTATTTTAAATTTGGTGCGTGGACAATCTAATGGAATGAAGAAAAGCCGGTTAGTGAGCGATTACACTGGATATCCTGAACACCGGCAACAGCAGCGCTATTGCTATAGTTCCGATAATAGCGCCAAGAATCGTTATCATTAACGGCTCTATAAGGGCCATAACGCTTTTAATCGAGGCCTCGAGTTTTTTCTCGTAGAAAGCCGATATCTTGTCACTGACCTCTCCGAGCTTGCCGCTTTTTTCCCCCGAGCGAAGCATCTGGACGACTCCTGGCGCAATCAATTTATTTCCTATGCGCTGTCCGCTATCGGCTATTTCTATTGATTCCGACAGCTGATAGCCGTCACGAATCTTTTCGTCGGTGCCGGCCCAGAGCCGCTGGAAGTAGTAATTCTCACATGAGCTCTGTATCACCGCTATCGTATCCAGCAAGCTCACACCGGTACCAACCATCGTTGACATAATACGCATACTCCGGGTTACTATCGCATCGATAAACATTGTGCTTAATACAGGTGTGCGGATTTTTACAAGATCTATCACTCGCCTGCCGGCCAACGTCCCTGCCCAGTAATATAATCCTACCGACGCCGGAATCAGAACCGTCAAAACAGCCGTCATCACACGCAAATCACCCAATATCTGCGAAAGGCCGACCAACACTCGGGTGATTCCCGGCAGCGCAGCGCCTCTCGCTTCATAAATCTTCATAAACCTCGGCAAAACAAACAGCATCAGCGTCCCCGTCGCCGCCACAGCCATCACCGCCATTATAATCGGATACGTAAGCGCACCTTTGATGCGCCTGCGAGTTTCGAATTCAAATTCCAGATAGCCGCTGAGTACCCTGAGCATCTGCGGCATCCTGCCGGACGCCTCCGAGGCCTTTACCATACTGACAAACATCGAGTTGAACACCTTCGGGTAATTAGTCAGCGCATTTGAAAAATTTTCACCGCCCTTGACCGCCTCAGAGACCTCTGAAATTATACCCGACAGAACCGAACTGTCCTGCCCGGACTGCTCAGCAATAGCGTCAAGGGCATCGCTAAGCACCACCCCACTGTCAAGCATAACCGAAAGCTGGGTCGTGAACAGTATCAGCTTCGCCTGCTTTACTTTCGAGCTGCGAAGCCGGCTGGTCGGCCCGACAGTCAAACGGCTGGATGATTGAATGGGCTGTCTTACCACTTCATCGCCCGACCGCCTGATTGTCTTACCAGGGCTTTCTGCTGTTTTCGCTGTCAATGGACTCATCTATCGGCTTTCCAACTTTTACTATCCGCTATTAGTTTACCCCGCACCGCGATGCGGGGCTACACGCTATCTATTGGGCCGTTCTCAATACCTCTTCAAGCGAGACAATTCCCGCCTTTACCTTCTCAATCCCATCGGCCTGCAAAGGAACCATCCCGCTTTGAAGCGCCATATCTTTCAATTTCTTCAAGCTGGCATGCTCACTAATCATCTCCATAATCTCTTCATTCGGCACAAACAATTCGTGAATGGCGATTCGACCGGCATAACCGGTATTCCGGCACTTCTTACAGCCCACACCACGGTAGAATTTCTCAACATCACCGTTCAACTTTTCAACCATCTTTCTCATACTCTTTGACGGCTCGTATTCTGTCTTACAGTTCGGACATATCTTCCGCACTAACCGCTGCGCCAGCACCCCAATCAAAGATGCGCTGACAAGGTAAGGAGCAACACCGAGGTCCAGCAAACGTGTTACCGCCCCGGGCGCATCATTAGTATGCAAGGTTGAAAGAACCAGATGGCCTGTCAGGGCCGCCTGAACCGCTATATTGGCCGTGTCATTATCACGAATCTCGCCGACCATTATTATATCGGGGTCCTGCCTTAACAAACTCCGCAGCGCCGTCGAAAACTTAAATCCTGCGCTTTCATTTACCTGAAACTGATTTATACCCGCCATATTGCACTCCACAGGGTCCTCCACCGTGCAGATGTTAACCTCCTCGCTGTTCAATTCGGAAAGCGCAGCGTAAAGCGTGGTATTTTTCCCCGAGCCGGTCGGCCCTGTTACCAAAACTATACCATTCGGGGAATGTGTTATCTTCCTGAACAGTTGCAGATTTTCATAGGCAAACCCGAGCGACTCAAGATTAAAAAGGACCTTCTGCGGGTCTATAATTCTGATAACCACCTTTTCGCCGAAGTTGCCGGGCATAATCGACACTCGTAAATCTATGGGTCTTCCCTCCATCATAACGTGAATACCGCCGTCCTGCGGCAGACGACGCTGCGCAATGTCAAGCTCAGCCATAATCTTGATACGCGAAACAACCGCAGAATGCATCTGATGAGGCGGCCGCATCTTTTCATACAACCTGCCATCGACTCTGTATCGAACCCTCAGCTTCTTATCACCCGATTCTATATGAATATCGCTGGCATTTTCCCGAACGGCGTTATAAAGCAGATAATTGACCAGCTTTACAACCGGTGATTGACCGGCTATCTCTTCAAGATTACTTATATCCTGCGGGATATTTTCTATCAGCGTAAAGTCGTCCAGCCCATCCTCGTCGATAATATCATCAATGACAAAGACGTTGGCAGCCGGCAAATACGTCTGAAGTGTTGCCTTGATATCCTTGGTCGTCGCACAGACAACCTGAACCTTACAGCCGCTTACACGCTCTATTTCATCTATCAAAAACACATTTGTCGGCTCGCTCACCGCCACCGTAAGCACATCGTAAACCTTGAACAAAGGCAGAACGGTATGCTCTTCCAAAAATTCTCTCGGTAAAACCTCCAACACCTTTGCATCACATATCTTCGGGGCGACCTGCGCATAAGGCACACCGTACGCCTCAGCCAGCGCCGCAGCTATCTGATTTTCCGTACAATAGCCCATCTCCACAAGAAGCTCGCCAAGCAGTTTTCGATGGCCTTTGTCCTTCTGCTCGGCCAGGGCCTTTTCAATCTGTTCAGCCGTAACAACCCCTCGTGCCTGCAGCAGCTGACCAAGCTGCATCTTATTTTCCACCTTTATTTTACTCATACTTCCTGTCTGTCCGCCGCTTACTATGGCTTATGCAAAACTCTTTACCGCCTCGGCAAGCTCACCATAGCGGTCAAATTCATTTTCCAGTCGGGTAACTTCCAAAATCTTCTCGCAATTCTCATCGAGCCCGGCCAATCTAAGCTGGCAGTTGTTCTCGTTACAGTAGTCCCGCGCCCACAACAACCGCTCCAATCCTTCACTATCGATAAATCCCACGCCGCTCATATCAAGCACAATGCCGACCTTGCGTGTGGTGATTATCTCGGTGATGGTGTTTTGCAACAGCCCGCCAAAATCACTATCCAGCTCACCCTGCATTTCAACAACCGTAACATCGTTATAATCTTGCGTCTTAACCTTCATCCCGTCACCTTATGACTCGCCCGTCAGCGACGGGCGGGATTCATCTAATTATGCTCCCAACGGCGACAGTGCCGTATTCTCCGGAATCATCGCCCTGGTAAATTCCGTTAAATCCGTCCTGCATAATATCCCAGAGCTGATAAACATCGCTGTCGAGAAATACTCTTGCCACCTTTTCATCGAACTGCGTACCCAGTCCCCTTCTTATCTCTTCCAGCGCCTGTTCTACGGTCAGTGCATCCCTGTAAGTTCGTTTCGATGTCATCGCATCAAAGCTGTCCGCCAGCCCGATAATCCTGCCTATCAGCGGTATCCGCTCACCGGCCAAACCGCTGGGGTATCCTTTGCCGTCGATGCGCTCGTGGTGATACAGTACACCCGGCACAATATCACGCATCTGTTTTATCCCGCTTAAAATGCTTGCTCCTATCGACGGATGCGTTTTTATACAATTGAATTCCTCTACGGTTAATTTGCCCTTCTTGCGCAACACCACCTCGTCCACACCCATCTTCCCTATATCGTGCAGCAAGCCGGCCAAGTAAATCTTATGTATCTGCTCTTCTTTCAACGGCCCTTCCGCAGCAAATCTCTCGGCAACCCAGCGGGAAATAAACGCCACCCTTTCGGAATGACCCCGCGTGTACGGGTCCTTTGCATCGATACTGCTTGTCAGCGCCTTTAACGAACCTATAAATAATTCCTTGAGGTCATTGAACAATCTGCCGTTCTCTATAAACACGGCACAACTGCTGGCCACCGAGTTAAACAATTTCACATCAATACTGTCGAAATCCGGCTTATCTATCCTGTTTATCGCGACCATCAGTCCTATTATGCGATTGCTACTATGCCCATCTCCTGCAAAATGTCTCTCTTCATCCTTGCCGCACAAAGGCACCGCAATAATATTTCTCATGCTGTCCGGCCAATCATATCTGAAGGGTGAATCTACTTCGCTATCCAGCAGCGCCTCTTTGCCGCTGCTTATTTCCTCCGCCAACCGACCTTGCAAAATAGCCGTCGTCCGCTCATTTATATCTATCAACCCCGACCCGGCTGCCAGAACTAAACGCCTTTCGTCGTCTTCCAAGGTCCTTTCCAGCAGCACCGCGATACCTTCGACACTGACAATGTCGGTCAGGTTGTCACAGGCCATCTGAAGAAAGTTGACATCCGGCTCGGTAACCTTCATATTTGCGCTTAGTTTGTGAAGCAGCACCAGTTCTTCATAGACCTGTGCCAGCTCAGTGCCGAGCATCTCAATCTGTCCCTCGGCGCCGCTGACAGCTTGAAAACTCTCCGCTAAAAGCAAAAGCATTTCATTAAAAAACGCATCCTGCATCTCGCAGCTCGCATCTTCTCTTGCGCCCCTATCACCTAAATCAATTAAGCCCACTGCGGCAAACTCGCTGTCTGATTTTAGAACAGCAGCCAAAATCTGATTATTTTCGCCCGGCCGGCAAACGCTGTCCTCCGTTTCAACACCGCCTCGACTGCTGTATTGTTCTAAAGTCGCTCGACCGGCGCTTACCAGTTGCTGACGGTCACTGTCGAATCTGCCAGCCTCATTGAGCAAAACCAGCTCACCATTAACATCCAAAGCCGCAAAATTAACACCGAACTTATTTACCTTGTCACCAAACTTATTCAACTGTCGCAGCTGCGGCCCCGTAAGCCGGCTGCCGGTCTTGCGATGTGATGTATCCAAAGTTTTTCCGGCCGTATCCAACACAGCTTCCTTTCTAACTGACTATTAACAATCGATTCACCTGCCGCCTTTAGCTTTCAGCCGCCTGATACAGAATATCCTCAATACTCCTTAACAGCTCTTTCGGACTGAACGGCTTGCTGAGAAACTCTGATATCTGTAAATCTTCCCTCTGCTTATCCTCGACGGCAAAGCCCCTTGCCGTCAACATAATCACAGGTGTATTCCGTGTCGCTTCGTTCTGCCGAAGTTTCTTTACAAGTTCCAGCCCCGTCATAACCGGCATCTGAAAATCCGTAACGATAATATCCGGCCTCTCGCTGCACGCCAACTCAAAGGCCTCGCCGCCGTCCGACGCCGATATGACCTCGAAACCGTTATTACGAAGCTTTATCGCCACCACATGAATGATATGCACCTCGTCATCCACAACCAGAACCTTCTTACCCGCCATTATTATTCCTCCACAAAATCTCATATCTTATGAAGCACATTCCGCACTCCGCATCACGCTTTCACCGGCTGGCCAACTGCCAGGGGCAGCTCAAAACCAAACGTACTGCCAATCCCGACCTTGCTGGTAACAAACACCCGCCCATCGTGAACCTTCTCGACTATCTGCTTGACAAGGTTAAGCCCCAGCCCCGTCCCCTTTGCACAGCTCTTATTCGCACCAACTCTATAAAACTTATCAAACACATGCTCGATTTCATCATCAGGTACCCCCACCCCCGTATCAGTTATGCTAACTCTCGCCCGCTTTGTGATTTCATCAACTCCGGTCTCAATCTTTATCGAGCCCCCGGGCCGGGTATACTTAACGGCGTTACTTAGCAGATTAACAATAACCTGCGAAATCATATCCTTATCCACATATACCTGGTCGAAAACAATCGGCTTTTGCCCGATAAGCTCGATATTCTTTTCTTTCGCTGCGCTTTTTATCATTTGCAGCTGCTCTTCTATGAGTATTGTTAAGCTGACAGGTCTCTTATCTATCTTTATCAGACCTGACTCTATGCGCGAGATATTCAGTATGTCTTCAATCAGCCGATTCAACCTCTCCGCTTGACTTTGAATCACCGAATAAAACTCTTTTCTTGTCTCCTCGTCATTTGCCTCACCGTCAGCCAGCATCTCCGAATAAGCCGTGATAGAAGCAAGAGGCGTTTTTAACTCGTGGGAGACGTGGCTGACAAAATCATTCTTCATTCGCGATATCTCTTTCTCGCGCGTAACATCGTGCAGCACCGCTACCACGCCGCAAACTTTTTCCTTTCCCTCGTAAACGCACGAAACAATGCAATCGAAGGTCCTTTCTTTAACGTTTGGCGTATCCGCTATTCGCTGTCCGCTATCCGCTATTACTATTTCCCGCCTCGTCGCTCGTACCCTGCTTTGTCTGCTTTGACGCAGAAAATCCACGAATTCATTTTTACCTGCGTCTATTAGCTCACCTATAGGTTTGTGCTGCGAGCTTTTAAAATCAAATCTGAAAAGCCGCCCAGCCGCCTCGTTCGCCATCAGCAACCTGTCAAACTCGTCAATAACAATAACGGCATCGCGGATACTGTATATAATCGCCTCGGCGTTTCTTCTTTGTCGCTGGATTAGTTGAACCTGGACCTGTAAATCCTTGACTTGCTTTTCAAGCTCAGATGTGTAATTGTGATAACCATCAAGGCGATTGCCAATCGCCTCACCGACTTGCTCCATTGCTGTCATTTTGAGCAGGTCGAACAGTCCCTTTTTACCACCAATATCGACCGGTTTTAACTCTTCCTCTGTGTTCTTTGCGGTCAATTCCGGCTGACCGGCTATGGACGCGATTGCCTTAACCAGTTTCAACAAAGCCCGGCCAAGCCAAATCGCGCCCACAGCCCCGACGACGCAGCACACCGATAAAACTAAACTCCAAGCCGCTCCGATGTCACGGTACCACCACGCGGCGAAGCCCGCCAAAAACAAGCTGCCCGCCGCAATACCTGTAACTACAGCCACCATCACATATAAGTTTCTTACCGTTCTCAAACCAGTAACTCCAGACTGCTTGACTATTGACTATTTTCCGTTGACTATTTTTAACGCCTTTTTCAATAATCAATCAGCAACTGCTCACCTACTCCGCCAATTCTCTGCCTCTTCTTGTTCAATGTCCCTTAGTATAATTCTCTCCGTTTTTGCCGCCCTATCAGGGTCTGTCTCGCGGATAATCCTCTCCTTCAGCCGCATCGCCTCCAGATGTGACGGGGAAAGTTCAAGCACCGTTTCCAATTCATCCAGTGCCGCCTCGCTATAACCCTCAACGTAGTATCTCGCAGCTTCTGCATAGCGGTCTTCAGCCAATCTTGTCCTGCTAATCCACTGCAGTTGCTCCTTGGCGCCGAATCTTTTCCGGTTCACATCCTCGGCCCTGGCTTCTCCCCCTGCCTCGTTCGGCTCTTCTATGATGTGAGGAGTAAGCAAAACCATCACCTCTTTACGCACATAATCATCAGAGGTACCTCTAAAAATCGCTCCTATAATAGGCAAATCACCCAGAATAGGAATTTGTGTCTTCCTAGTGTCAACCGTATCCTGAAACAATCCTCCGATAACGATGCTCTGCCCATCCCTGACCATTATGTTGCTCACCAGCTCGGTCGAGGTCTCAGAAACTACTGTACCCGATTTCTCCGAACTGCTCTTGGCGTGAATGTCCATCCGGATGTAGCCGTCGGTGCTGATATACGGTCTGAACGAAAGCTTCGTACCGGTGTCGAGAAAACTGACTTTCTTAGTTGAAGCACCACCCTCTGAAACTGTCTCCTGAGAATAGTAGCCAATCTTATCACCTATATAAACCTGGCCTAACTGCTTATTGACAGCTAAAATCTTCGGATTAGCCAGGACGGTTACATCAGTAACCTGTTCCACCGCCTGGATAAACGTCCCTAAGTCGCCGAGTGAAAGGCCGATGGTCAAACCTCCGGATACCGCCGTCGCTCCTCCCAGTTGGGTACCATTGGACTTGAAGTAATCAGGAGAACCGGAGCTGATGCTGGCTAAGCTGGTTACAGCGGCACCATTTAAACTCTGCCAGTCGATACCGAACTGCGTGCCCTCCGTCAAGGTGGCACTCATAATAGTCGCCTCGACAAGAACCTGCATCGGCCTGACGTCAATATCGGTTATCAGATCTCTGGCCCTTTTAATATTTTCAGCGTAGTCATAGACCACAATGGTATCCCTGAGCGACATAGTGTCGCCGCCGCCGGTACCGGCGCTGATAGACTCGCCGGTGGGCACACCGGTCTCCGCCGCCGTGGTAACCCCGATTATGCCCTTGTCGCTCAGAACCGGCGCAATTAGCTTCCTCGCCTCGGCAGCGCTGATGTAGTACAGCGCGAAGACCGCATGTTTCATCCGGCTTACGTCTCCCTTCGGGAATACCTCAACAAGGTTCTTCTTTTCCTCGTATTCGAACCTTCCGCCTAAGACCGCGCCCATTGCCTCCTCGAACGTCACATCAGTAAGGGTCGTGAACGCCATTACTCCATCAACTTCCAGTGACGGCACGATATTCTTCTGATACTTCGCCGATAAAACCCGAAGCGCATCCCTGACTCTCTCATCCTTATTGAACTTAAATGAGCAAACTGTATCTTCCGCAGAACCACTTCCATCACCGCCGTTTGCTTTGATGTCACCGACAGCAGTTGTCATCATCACAACCAATACTAAGCCCAATACCAGCAGGCCTTTTCTTTTGACACTCGCTCTTTTACTTTTATACATAATTAACCTCCCATTCACCTAAAAAGTCATTTCGCGAT
>Ga0315533_1001287_pt1 | contig 19531 bp, 29 predicted proteins | sample SalMarSW160130MG_FD_203081 | JGI IMG/M metagenome (GOLD analysis project Ga0315533, IMG submission 203081) | Salt marsh sediment microbial communities from the Plum Island Ecosystem LTER, Massachusetts, United States - Salt Marsh Sediment SW1601-30 ... | reverse complement strand
ATCTGGCCCATCGTGGCACTGCTGGCGATCTTTGCCCTGGGCGCGGTAGTGGCCCTGGCGGTGACCGGCCACGCACAGCAGCAGGCGGTGATCCGCACCCAGGCGGCGACCTCGGCGGCAACGTCCATCATTGCCTTCCTGCTGGCCGTCATCCTGGCCCTCGTGCTGGCGGTCACCGGCGCGGTTGTCGGCCGGCAGTGGTGGAAACGCCACCAGAGACGGGAGAGGATGCGGGAGGCGCTGACCCAGGCGCAGGTGTACGCCCTGCTACAGGGTGCGCGGCTGCCCGCCCCTCGGCGGCCCTCGATGCCCGCCCAGGCCGGCGGTAACGTCATCGTGCTGCCGGGGGGAGGCCAACGCCCTCAGCCGACCCTCGATGACTTCCGGGCGATGATAGAGACGATGCAAGAGGAGCGCCCGGATCCGCTGGCCGGCCTTCTCCCGCCCGATGATTGGGAGGTGCTGGGATGACCAGGCGACTTGCAATTGTGGGAGGTGCGGTGATCCTGACGGCGGCGCTGCTGCTGGCCCTGAGCGGCTGCGAGCAATACGCCACTTATACCCCTTCGGCGTGGGACTTGACGCGGCTGGCGACCGAGTACCCGGACGGCCCGGACAAGTTGACCGTCCAGGCCATAGCGGTTGAGCGGTACGCTACCAGTTCCGCTATCGAGGTGGAGGCGGCCCAGGCTGCGGCCAACGCTACGGCGGTGGCGGCTGAACAGTCGGCCAACGCTACGGCGCAGGCGGCGCAAAGTTCGGCGAACGCTACCGCCCAGGTGGGCATTGTCCAGGCTACCCAGCAGGCGGCCCAACAGAAACTAGAGCAACAACGCCAGTGGGCCACCCAACAAGCCGCAAACGCTACACAGTGCGCCCAGGCTACGGCCCAGGCAATGGCAATGGCGGCGACGGCCCAGGCGCTTTCGATTCAGGCGACCGCCGAGCAACGATCTTATGAGGCTACGGCAACCGCCGACGCGCTGAACCGCCAGGCGACGGCTACCGCCGAGGCCCGCAGTCAGGCGGCGACGGCAACGGCGCAGTACAAGGCGGACGTGGCGACGGCGACGCGGCAAGCCTGGGAGGGCAGGACGACGGCGACGGCAGAGAGTCACCAGGCGACGGTGCAGGTGGCCCACGCCACTATGACCCGCCAGGCCGAACAGCGGGAGGCGGTGCTGGGCTACGGGCGCGATTACGGGATACCCGCCGTCCTGCTGATCCTGGGCGCCGGCTTGTTGGCCTTCATCGTGTACGCGGTGCGCCAGCAGGCACGGCGGCCCGTAGTCTACCCGCGCAATGTGTTGGGCGACGCCGAGCCGATGGCGGTGCCGGTGCAAGGCGGCGGCTATACATTCGTAGACCTGGACCGGCAGCCCGGGCCGGCCCTGACGGTGCTACCTACGGGGCAGGTGGCGGCCCCGCTGTTGCGGTCTGCGGGCCAGGAGGAGCGCACGACGGCCCGCGACCAGTTGGTGGACGCGACGAGCCGCCCGAAGTTGGGGGCGGGACACAAAGGCCAGTCCCCGGCGCTGCCCGCCCCTCCACAGGCCCCGGCCCCAGGGCTGCGATCTGTGAGGGTACTGCGGCGGCTGGACCAGGCTGGGAAAGCGGGCTTTCTACCGCCCCCGTTAATTGAGGCGCTGGCGGCGGATTGGGAGGAGGAGCAATGAGCGACGAAGCGATCATCTACTGGCGACAACTGATCGGCACGCTGGGCCAACGCGGGTTGCTGCGGGAGCGCCCCCGGCGGGGCGGCGCGATCCTGCCAGAGGCCGACGTCTTCCTGCTGCCCGACCGGGCGATCTACGTCCTGGATATGCAACGGCTGGCCGGTATCTCCCGTGAGACCTGGCTGGATGACCGGCTGTGGGCGCAGTGGCGGGCGGCCCTCCAGGGGCGGCGGGTATTTGTCTCCGACGGCGGCGGCCTGGCTATCACGGTAGCCCGCCGGCCGGGGACGCGGCGGAAGCGGGTGGAGGCCGTGATCTACCTGACGCATGACCACTTGCCCGCCCCGCCCTACACCATCACCCTGGGTCACACGAAGCGCGGCCCCGTCACCCTCGATCTGGCCGGTGACCATCGAGCGATCCTGATAGGCGGCACGTCTGGCAGTGGCAAGACTAACGCGATGCAGTCCATCATCCTACAGTTGGCGGCAAAGCACACGCCCTCTGAGGTGCAGTTTGCCATCGTGGACACCAAGGAAGTGGACTTCGGCGCGGACTACGAGCGGCTGCCCCATCTGTTTGCCCCTATCGCCCACGACCTGGAGGAGGCGGCGGAACTCATCGAGCGGGTGGAGGCCGAGCGGCTACGCCGTCAAGCGGTGATGGCTGCTGCTGACGTGGCCGACTGGCGGCACTACAACGCCAACCCCATCGAGGGCGAGTCCATCCCCCTGCTGGTGCTGCTGGTAGACGAAGCGGCAGACTTCACCAGGACACCGACCATGACGACGCTGGTAGAGGTGGCCCGCAAGGGCCGGGCCTTCGGCCTGTCCCTGGTGTTGGGCACGCAGAGCCCCAGTAGCAAGGTGATCGACCCTCAGATTCGGGCGAACTTGCCGACTGCCATAGCCTTTCAGACGCGAACCGACGTCGAGTCGCGGGTGATCCTGGGCAAGTCGGGAGCCGAGGCCCTGGACCGCCCCGGCCTGGCCCTGACCTTCATCGGTGGCCGGTGGGAGACGGTACAAACGCTGCGGGTGGACGGGAGCGCGGCGGCTGAGATAGCCGAACAGGTGACCACACCGAAGCGCCCCGCCCTCAATGACCTGGAGACGGCGCTGGTGCAATACGCAATCGAGGAACTGAACGGCGCTTTTATCATCGGGCGGCTGTATGCTCACTTTGCGGGGCAGATAAGCAAGCGGCGGCTGACCACGCTGGCCCAGCAGTGGGAGCGGCGCGGGTGGCTGACCACGCCCGCCCACGCTACCGACCCGCGCAAGGTAACGCCCGAACTGCTGGCGCTTTGTACGCTGCCCCTACCAGGACGACGAGGGGCGGTGATACGGTGACAGGGGTGACAGGCGATGACAGGGACGCCCAGGCGGTGACAGGGCGGTGACAGGGGAGGTGATGCTATTGAGCGGTGACACGGCATAGGCGAGGCGGCCAGGTTTGCGCCTGACCGCCCAGGGCGGTGGCCCGCTGACCACGAGAGTAGGCGGGCCACCAGGAGCATTTTAGCACAGAACACGAAGGAGGCAAAACAAGATGAACGCAGAGGAATTGGTAGAACGCTACGGCGATCAGGCCGGCGCGGTACTGAGCAACGTCGTAGCCGTGGCAGAGAGTTACGCCGGCGCGGCGATGCTGTTAGACTTGGACGACTTGGACGGCGTAGAGAGGGCCGTCCTGAGCGCGGCAGAGCAATACGGCAGTTGCGTCGGCTGCCGCTACAGTCGCGCTTCGCGCAACGCCGAGGAATACGCCCGCAAGCGCGGTGCGTTGCCCGTCACGATGCGCAGCTGCATCCTGGGCCTGCGGCAAGAGGGCTGCTCAGCCTTTGAGCCAATCATACCGGGAAAGTGAGCGATGACAGAGCAAAAGGACGGCGTGCTTTGTCCAGGTTACATTCGACTCGACCGGCCTGGCGATCTGCGCGGGGACGAGTGCGAGTGCGAGAGATGCGATCAGACCTCGACCGCGGTATTTGGCTTGCGGTGATGAGTGACGGCACGCTGTACGGCCCGCTGTGCGAGGTGCGCGCGACGAGCGACTGACCGGCTGGCACGCTGCCCCCCACGTGTGGAGGACGTGGGGGGCAGAAGCGAGGCGGTGATCGGCCGGGAGGGGTACTAAAGGGGTACTAAAGGGGTACTGCTCCAGAGGAAATTTTCGGTGTGGGAGGCATTACGGAGAGTTAAATGCAAGTGAAATGCAAGGTGTTAATTGAAAAAGTTGCACCCGCCGGCCGGAGGAGGTGAGAAGCGATGAGGACAATTCAAGTGACGGACGATCTGGAACTCGAAGTATGGTACCCGGGCGGCAAAGGCGACGTCGGGTTGGTGCTCTTGCGAAGCCGAGACCTGGAGGGCGACCGCGACAACGAGGCCGGCGTAGTGATCCTCTGGCCTGGGGAGATACGTCACCTGATCGAGGCGCTGGCTGAAGCGGCCGGGTTGCTGGCCGAGGGGGCAGCATAATGGCAACAGCCCCGCTCTCGTCGCGGGGGCCAGGTCGGGAGGCCACGAGACGGACGACGCAAGGAGGAACTATGCCAGAGTACACGTTACACATAGATCGGGAGGGAGCCGGCCTGCTGGCGCTCCAGGAGCACGATGCGGAACGCCGGCGAGCGTACTACCTGCTGCGCGGCAACCCCGCCGTGAGAGTAGTCACACGCGGCGGCTTCATCGAGGACTGCGAAGGTCACACGCTTGCGGTGCTGGCCGGACGTGAGGAGTGCTGGGGCCAGTGGCAAAGCAACCGGCACTTGCGCGGGCGGCGGACGTTCGTCGTGACGGTGTTCGGCGACGACGAGCGGGACGTGGCCGGGGTCGAATTGTCGGAGTGGTTGCGGCAGCACTACCTGAGCGAGGGCGGTCTGTTCTACCACGTGGATGGTACGCTGAGAGGCGGGGAACGCTGATCCTCACCGGCGACGGTGGGGGGCAGACGCGATCCGCTGTGTCGAAGACACTGCTCGATAGAGCCGAACGAAAAGCGAACGAAAAGCGAACGAAAAGCGAACGGGTTTTTCGGGTTTTTGAGTACGCGCGTACTCACAGGGGTGTACCAGGCCCGCCCCAGCGGGGCGGCTTGACGGCCCGTGTCCAACTGCGGTACACTGACGAAAAGGCGTATTTCCGTAAGTATTGGAGGGGCTAAAATGAACACAGAACTGGCAATCGTGGCACCCGACGTGCTGACTATGATCGACCTGTCGCCCGACCTGGCCGAGTCAACCAAGGCCAAATACTCGGCGGCCGTCACCCGCTACCTGGAAGCCGGCGGTGACCTGCTCGACGCGGTAACGCTGGCCACTTACGCCGAGACGGTGAGCAACACCGACCGCGCACATCTGAAGGCAGCGGTACGATTGTACACCGACAGGCTGGGCACAGTGATCAAGGCGACGGTGACACCTGAAACCGTGGACGCTGCTCGGGCCAGGCTAATGAAACTGGAAGCCCTCCAGGAGGCCGTCAAGGTCAAGACCCCCCAAGGACAGAAGGCGCATACGTGGCTTTCACAGGCCCAGGTCAAGGCGCTGCTGGCCACCTGCGGGGATGGCATCGTGGGCCAGCGTGACCGTCTGGTGCTGGGGCTGCTGGTGGGGGCCGGCCTACGACGAGAGGAACTGGCGAACCTGCGCTTCGAGGACGTGAAACTGCAACCGGTAGGCGACCGCTTCAGGACCGTGCTCGACGTGGAGGGCAAGGGGGCGAAGGATAGGGTCGTGCCCATCTCCGACCGGCTGGCCAACGCCCTGGACGAATGGGGCAAACGGGTGGGCCACGAGGGCCGCATCGTGCGAAGCCTGGGACGGAGCAGGGAGCCGAAAGGCAGCATATCACCCGTAGCGATCTTCAACGTCGTGCAGAAGCGCGGGGCGATGATCGGCAAGCCCGACCTGGCCCCCCACGATCTGCGGCGCACTTACGCCCAACTGGGCTACGAGGCCGGGGTGCCCATCACGCAGATTAGTATCCTGCTGGGACACGCGAGCGTGGCGACCACGCAACGATATCTCAACCTCGAACTCGACCTGGAGGTTACGGTATCTGACTTCATTCCGTTTTGAGATCCCCGCCCAGGAGGGCGCGGGCCACGACCATACGGAGGTATTCCAGATGCAGGACAAAGACACATTCACGGCTGAGGACTTCAGGCACGCGGTGGCGCTTCAGTATGCGACGCTGAACCTGGGGGAGGTCCCCCAGCAGTTTAAGTTAGGCTGGGTGACCGGGATGCTCTACCTGGCCAGCGCCCTGGGGATTGACTCCGCTACGCTGGATCTGCCGGCACCGGTTGATCTGGGGGCGCGGGCGGGCGAGTAACCTTTTCCGCGAGACACTGTACCTTTAACAGACGCATAGCCCGCCGCCCCGACCGTGCGAACCGGGCGTAGAAGCAAGGATCACTGAGGGGAGAGGCGGGATTTGGCACGGGCGAGGCGGCGTGCTATAATAAGAGTGCCCTGCGACGTAGAACCGTCCAGGGCAACGACCAGGGCGGGCATAACGCCCCAGTGAGGAGAAGTATAGCAAAGCAAGCCCATCCTGGCAAGATCGGGGTGGGCTTTCGTTTTGGCTATGTACACAGACCGGTGAAAGAAAGGAGGTAAAAAATGTGTCACAAGGCTACAGTGGCCGTGCTGCTGGCCCTCCTGGTCACGTTGATCGTGGCCGTTGGCGGCTACGCGGCGTGGCAGGAGGCAAAGACCGGCTATGCCTTCGGCGTCGTGATCGAGCCCAGTGGCGCCGGCACGTTTCGAGTCTTATCTGCCTATTGTGGTGAGGCAATACCCGGCGGTACCAAAGGCTGTGCAATCTGGGTAAGAAATGAAAGCAGCACCGAGATTTTCCTGGATGACTGGTCGGTGTTGTCTGGCCGGCCCGACGTCGCAGTCGTTAAACACACGCTTTACAACAGGTGTGTGGAGTACGATGGGACCGGGTATCTCGATTTCGGCTGGACGCCCACTGCTGACGCGAGCCCGGGGCCGGTGACCTTCACCGTCGTAATCACCGCCTCCGAGGGGTGTCCCTAGTAGCAACGAGCGATCAGCGCCTGGGGCTGGAGCGGGATGAACTGTTGAGGGAACTCACGGGACGCTAAGACGCCCTGCGACGTGGAAGCGTCCAGGGCGATGGCCAGACCGGAAGCGGCGGCCTGGCAAGGATAGGATAGCACAACAGGCCGCCGCCGTCAAGAGGAGGAGGCTTTTGTGATAGAGAAAGAGACCTTCATCCTGGAGGATACGAACCCGTATTGGTTTGCTGTGTGGCTTGAGGGACACACAGGAGAAGTAGTCTTGCGCCGGTTCCCGATGCCCGCACGCGATGGCTATCGCAGTGGTTATTACACCCTGGAGCCGGTGCGCTTTCCTCGACCACTCCCTATCAATGCCTGGTTGGAGATGAGGGGCCTCCACGTCTTCCTGCCCGAGGAAGGCGGAGATGCGGCAGATACTCTCCCAACAGCCTCCTGGCTAATCAGGTTTAGAATGTTGCCGCTTGGCTCTGAGCGATTAGAGGTAACCGTCGAATGTAAAGAACCGGCGGTGACGGACTACTTTCAAGAGTTGGGAAGGGATATAAGACTGCGCTGGCCAAAATCGTGTGTGGCGGTAGAGGCGAGGGGAACCGGAACACGCGTGCTCAACGGGGAAGTTGAGGGAGATATTGTTTCTCAGAAAAAGCCGGCCGCCGGGGAGGGCGCGGGCAATGAGGGCAGAGCCGCTACTCTAGAGATGGTGGTCGAGGCGCGGAAACGTGCATATCCTGTGGATCCATTATCAGTGGCAGAGTCACTGCTATCGGAGGCCCTGCATTGTGTATGGAGGATGAAGACATACAATGATCCGGAATCGGCACAGCAGTTGGACGACATACTTGGGCGGGCTTTGAAGATTCGCTCACAACTGCCAGATGGCCATAGGCTTGAACTCGTGTTGAAGGCATTTCACGACGGCGATGAGAAGGCACAGGTCGAAGTAGTGAGGCTGGCTGACAGGGCGGTGCGAGTCAGTACAGCGGTGGGATGCAAACCTATCCGGGCTGAGGAGGAACAACCGCGCAAGCCAGAGAAGCCGGCCAAGCCTGAGCGTAAAACACAGAGGGGTTGGGATGCGTGGTTTGCGTACTACTACGAGATGAAGAAAACGAAACGCAAGTACACCTTGGAAGATATGGCCGATGACACGGGATACTCTCGCGGCCACATTGCGAATCTAAAAGGGAAGTACGATGCTGAGCACGGCCATACACAGTAAAGGCGGAGAAGTGATATAATCTGACAAAATTCCTGATATTTTCTGACATCACTATCATAGACATACCGTGCACGCGGTGGGATAATGAGGGCGCAACAGCGCCCTCTTTTTGTTGGGCGGGCGCAGGGAGGTGGTAGATGTACCGAACCGATAGGCTCGTAATCCGGCTACACAGGGTGGAACGTACAGCAATCAACAGGCTGGCAGAGGTCGAGCAATTGCCAGCATCAACGTTGGCGCGGCGGATGTTATTGCAGGAGGCCCAACGGCACGGGCTTTTCCCGCCCGCCGACCAAGGCGATGCGCCGGCGCATGCCGGGCAATCTACGGAGGTGTATGATGGCACGAAATGAGACAGAAAAAGCCGCCAGCGGGGAGCTGGCGGCGGGTCGGGCGGCGCCTTTCGGCGCCCAAGTTCAACCCCATTTTACTCCAATCCCCTGGGGGCGTCAAGCCCCCTCGCGGGACATGATCGAGGCGATTCGCGAGGCGGTGGATTTCCCCGCCCTCGTCGAGGAGACGACGGGGCCGCTACCCCGCCGTCCAGGCGGCCGGCCCGTGATGGTGCTGTGCCCGTTCCACGACGACCGGACGGCCAGCCTGGCTATTTACGACGACCACGCGCATTGTTTTGGTTGTGGCTGGCACGGGGATGCCTTCGACTGGCTGCAAAAGCGGGATGGGCTGGACTTCCGGGGCGCGCTCGAAGAACTGGCGCGGCGAGCCGGCATCTCCAAACCCGACTGGAGACCTGAGCAGGAGGAGGCGGCGCAGGAGCGGCGCGAGTACGAGGACGCGCTGGCCCTGGCCGCCCGCCACTTCGCGTCCCACCTCCAGGAGACGCCGGCGGCCCTGGCATACGCTCACGCCCGGGCCTGGCCGGACGCGGTGATCCGCATCGAGGGCCTGGGCCACGCCGATGGCGGGCCTCTCCCAGACTTGGGCAACGCTAGAGCACAGAAGGTCATTGAGGCGCTGAACCGTTGGGCGGGGAAAGTCGGTGGGGCGTTAATCTACGTGCACCGCGAGGGCGGTCGCGTTGTCTATGTGGCGGGGCGGTCAATCGAGGGCAAGGAACATCGCAATCCACCGGCTGACCTGGCCGGCCCAAAGCTGCCCTATTTTAATGCCACCTACTCGACTCGAGCCGAGGAGGTGATCGTCGTCGAAGGCCAGGCGGACGCCGCGACCCTCGGCGGGTGGGGCTTCCCCGCGCTGGCATTAGCCGGATCCGGGCTGACCGGCGACCTGGGCGGCCGTCTCAAGCGACACGTCGAGCATGGGGCAACCCTCTACATCGTCCCGGACGGCGACGGGAGGACCGACGTGGAGGGCCTGGCTGAAGCGGTCGGGCCACTGCTGCGCGTGGTGGCGCTGCCCGACCAGGTGGCCGACGTGAATGCCTGGGCGCAGGGTGGGGCGACTGCCGAGGGCTTCCGGGAGCGGCTGGACGCGGCTCCCTGTTGGCTCGATCTGCAAGTCGAGGGAGCGGCGAGGGCCAAGGGTGCGACGAGGGACCGAGCTATCGAAGCCCTTTTCCCTCTCCTGGCGCAACTGCCACCCATCACACTGGTCCGCTATAAGGGACGAGTGACCAAGGCGCTGGAGGAGGTCGGGGCGCGGGACTTTGATCGCTTCCTGAAAGCAGAGCGAGGGGCCAAGGCCGACGAACACACCCCTGCCGAGGTGCTGGAGGGTCAATATCCGGTCGTTGCCCCGGCACTGGATTTCCTGGATGGGTTGGCCGTCGTGACCGTGCCCCTACTGGCGAAGGTGGACGGCCGGCTGGCTCATTTCCCCTACCTGGTGACCAGCGACCGGCAGATGATCCCCGCCGATGGCGAGCGGATGGTGGACATCGGCGGGCGGACGGTTGTCCTGCGCGATCCACCGACCGCCCTGGGGAATGTGACGCGCTGGGAGTACTCTGACATACAAGCCTACCTGGAAGGGAACACTCCTGATCCGGTCGAGGTTTACCTGGAGACCGAGCGACTGCTGGATGGGTATATAGATTTCCGCGACGAGGGTACATCCGATGTGTTAGCGTTGTGGGCGATGGGCACCTACCTTTACCCGCTATTTGAGGCGTTCCCATACATGGGGCTGATGGGGCCAAAGGGCAGCGGCAAGACGAAAACGTTGAGCATTGTGGCAAAGTTGGCTTTCAACGCCCGTGTATCTAGCAATATGTCGCCTGCCTCGCTTTTTCGAGTCGTGCAGGCAACACGGGGGATGCTGGGCATAGATGAGGCCGAGCGGCTGAGCAACTCGAAGGATCCAGTCGCTGCCGACCTGCGGTTGCTGCTCAACGCCGGCTACAAACGGGGCAGCCCCGCGATCCGCTGCGAGGGGGACGATCACAAGGTCGTCGAGTTTGAGGTCTACGGGCCGAAGATGATCGCCAGCATCCGGGGGTTGGAGGATGTTCTGGAAAGCCGCTGCATTCTGATTAATATGCTGCGTACCGCTGGGCCGAAGGGAAACCTGGTCGTCTCCGAGTACGGCGAAGGCTGGGCCAGGGCGCGGCATGGTCTCTACTGCTTCGCATTGCAACATTTCACCGGCGTGCGCGACTGCTACTTGCGTGGGGCGGGGGCAGAGGGGCTGAACAACCGCCAGGCCGAACTGTGGCGGCCCCTCTTGGCTATCGCGACCTACCTGGACGATTGCGGTGCTGATGGGTTGCTGGCGCCGGTGCAGGAGTATGCCAGGTGCAAGGCGGCCCAAGCGGAGATCGGCAACCTGGACGACTGGCGCACGGCGGTGGTGCTGGCATTGTATAAACTGGCGACCATCGGCAAGACCCACGTGATGCCCAAAGAGGTGAGGGGCGCGATGGCCGACTTTATGGATGTGGATGATCACGCACGGGTCACATCACAATGGGTTGGTTATCGGCTGCGGGAGTTCGGCTTTCAGCGGGAGCGCACTAGCGCGGGCAGCACATATATCATCACTCAGGTGGGCGTGTTGGACATTCTACAGCGGTACGACGTGCAGATACCGGGAGAAAAAATAGGTGGTGGTGAGGAGGATAAGCAAATTGCATTTTGAAAGTGGGGTTACTCTGAAAAGCTGCCATACCTGCAAGAGCTGCAATAAGCTGCAAAGCTGCCACAAAAAGACCGAATTCGTGGCAGGTTTTGCAGGTTATGGCAGGTTTTGCAGCTATGGCAGCTTTTAGAGGTATCCCCCTATTCGATTTGCATTTTGAAGGATAGGCGGTGGCGACGTTGGCAGAATTGAAAGCACAACACCGGCGGGGGACGGGAGACGCTTCCACCCCCGCCCAGGTCCCGACCTGGAAGACGATCACCCTCTCTCTGCCGGGCGACACACCCCTGGGCGTTCCTGATGGCCGCTGGGAGCGGCGGGATGGGCGGATCGTGGCCACCTACAATCGCGCCGAACTGCGAGTCGCTGTGGCTCTGGCGCTGGGGCAGCGGCGGCACGAACTGGTGACCCGCCTGGAGCGGGGCCTGGAGGTACTGGCGGCCGCCACCGGCTGCGACGATGCCGAGGCGGAGCGGCTGCTGGCGCACTGGGATGGCCTCAACACCGAGTACGACCAGGTGGTGGAGGCGATGAGGGCAGTCGGGCTCGATGGAGTGGAGGTGCAGGAGGTGACCAGATGAATGACAGGCAACTTGTTCCCCTCGGGGTGATGACGGCGGACCAGGTACTGGCGCTGCCCGACTTGCCACCGGAGGAGATGCGCGAGGAGGAGTACCGGCGGGGCTACGTAGACGGGTGGGCGGCGGCAACCGAGGAGATGTGGACGCAGATGTTTGGGAAGGGGCTGAGCCGTGCGGAGGCCTACGATGCCTGCTTTGACCACTGGGAGACGGAGTTGTTTGACTGGCGGGAGGATGGGGGGAGTTGTGATCGTGAGGAGGACTGGGGCGAAGAGGGGAGACTGCCCAACGTGGTACGTATGGGCTGACATGCCCGCCGAGCAGGCGGCGATCCGGGCCGGGCTGCTGGAGGAGCGGGCTCCCGATGCGCGCCGGCGGTACATCCTGGCGTGGGGCTTCCCCTCGCGCAGAGCGGCAGAGGAGGCGCTGGAGCGGTTGCGGCCGGCGGTGGCGGCGGCGGTGACAAAGATAGAGGGAGTGCAGGAGGGTGTGGGGGAAGGATTGACGGGTTGAGAGGAGGGTGAAAAGCAAGTGAAATGCAAGGTGGATTTTACACGCTGTTGTCAGGCGCTCAGGAGAGTTTCGGCAGGAGGAGGCTAAAGGATGGCGAAATCGGTATATCACCGCGTTACACACACCGGTCAGGTCGAAAAAAAGGACAGGACTTATCGGCTGGATGCTGAGATTGTGACCCGGCTCGAGGCGACGGCTGAAAGGCTGCGAGTGTGGCCGAGTCAGTTGGTGGTCTTCCTACTGAGACGCGGCCTGGATGCTATAGATAGCGGCGAGTGGGAAGTGCCGACACGCCCTGTGTACTGGCAGATCATCGAGGAGGATGGGGGTGACGACCGACCCTGACCGCCGCCTGTTGGCGGCGCTGCTACTGCGGGCAGCACGGGACGCGGCCGGCGACGATCCCGAGACGGCAGCGGAGGCCCGGCGCTGGCTGGTCCGTGAGGGCGCGGTCTGCGCTGAGTGGCTGGACCTGGACCCGGGCAGGGTGGTAGCCTTCCTGGATGGGTTGGAGCCGCTGGCCTGGGAGCAATTGACGTTGTTCGAGTAGAGACGATGGAGCGATCACCCACGCCACAGATCACCGAGATGGACGGCGACCGCTACGCCAGCCTGGAGATGGCCCAGGTGGTGGCGTTGGGTGACGTGGCCCAGGCCGTGGCCCGCGTGGTGCGCGAGGAGATTGCCAAAGGAAAGTTGACCGTCGCCAACGGACGGGTGATCTTCACCGAGGACTACACAGGTGAATAGGCGCGATTGTCCCCTGCCCGCCGGTGCACTGGTGTGGGGCTACGCGCGTGACAGTGGCGGGGAGACCCAGGAACTATCGGTACAGCAGCAGGAGCGGGCGATTCACGACTACTGCGAGCGTTTCGACCTGGTGTTGGCCCACGTGTTCGAGGACGAAGCGCGGGTAGGCAGTTCGGTAGTTGGTCGTGATGCCTTCGACGATATGCTACACCTGGCCCACCAGGAACCACGCCCCGTGGACGGCATCATCGTCTGGTCACTGAGCCGCTTTGCCCGCAACCTGCTCGACGCGCAGTTTCACAAGGCCGACCTGCGTCGCCGGGGCTACGAATTGGTCAGCCTGAGCGACGATCTACCAGGCGGCGACTACGCCCCCATCATCGAGGCGCTGATTGACTGGAAAAACGAGCGTTTCCTGAAGGACTTGAGTCGCGACGTCAAGCGCGGGTTGCGCAACCTGGCCCGGCAAGGCTACGCCCCTGGCGGCCCTCCACCCGTCGGCTATAAGGCAGAGAAGGCGACTATCGGCCGGCGGCGCGACGGGAGCCCGCACGTGGTCAGCCGCTGGGTGCCCGACCCGGCGAAGGCCGCAGGGGTGCGCAGGGCGTGGCGAATGAGGGCATGCGGCGCGTCCTACAGTGAGATACACGAGGAGACGCACCTGTACCGGTCCAAGAGTTGCTACGCCACGATGTTCAGGAACGAGACTTACCGGGGCGTGCTGAAGTGCGGCGACCTGAAGATCGAGGGGGCAATTGAGGCCCTCGTGGACGACGAGACGTGGGAGACGGTACGGGCGCAGCGGGAAGCCTACACCGCCCGGCTGCGCAACCCCCGCGAGCACCCCCGGCGCAAGACGAGTCCCTACCTGCTCTCCGGCCTGGCAGTCTGCGCCCACTGCGACGCGGCGATGACCGGCGGTACCGACAACGTTAGCCGTGGCTGTCCCTGGCCCTACTACCTCTGCGGCCGGAAGAAGCGCGAGGGTTGGAAGTCTTGCCCTACAGGGCGCGTCAACGGGCGTGTGCTCGACCAGGCCGTGTTGGACGCCGTGATCGAGCGTGTGCTGACGCCCAGGTACGTGCTGGCTTTGGTCGAAGAGGTCAACGCTACCCTGGCCCTCGACAATGCCGACACCGACCGGGAGGTAAGCGGGGTGAAGCAACAGTTGGCCGAGGTCGAGAAGGCGATAGAGAACCTGCTCGACCTGGCCGAGCGGTACGGCGCTGAGGCGGCGGGCGCGCGGCTCCTGGCACGGGAGGCGGAGCGCGAGGAGTTGGTCAAGCGGCTGCGGGGACTGGAGCGCCGGCGTGAACTACGCCAGTTGCAGGTAGACCCCGAAGTAGTCAAGGCTGTGCTATCCGAGATGCGGGGGACGCTGGCCGGCGACGATTTACAAGCCAGGCGTGTATTGCTCAAGCGGTTTGTGGAGCGGGTGGAGGTGAGCAAGGAGAGCGCACGGCTGGTCTACACCTTTCCCATCCCTGATACCGTAGTGAACATTGCAGTTCCTTGGGGCTACAGCGCCGAATACTGCATTGAGATTGATCTTGTATCTGCGGCCGAGGGGGGGAGTAAGACGTAGGCTGATCCCACCAGCCCTACCACCGCCCCACCCCACCGGTGGGGCTTTTCGTTGGTTATGGTAGTTATAGGTTGTTATAGCAGTTATAGGTGTTATGACCATAGGCGGGGAAGTGTAGCATAAGTGCTACACTGCTACACCGCTACACTTGCTACACTTCGCGGTCCGCACTATGGGCCTCTCCCCCTGCAAAACCGGTAAGACCGGTAAGAGTGGTAACAGGGAGAGAGTAGAATCAATACTATCACCCTCTCCCTCTGCAAAACTGGTGCGACTGGTGCAAGTGGTGAGGGCCTATAGCCCCTACCCCCTGCAAAACCGGTCAAAGTGGTCAAAACGGTCAAGGCGGCGAATCGGTTACAGCCATAGGCGGGGATAGAGCTGAACGAAAAGCGAACGAAAAGCGAACGAAAAGCGAACGAAGTTATAGCGATTACAGGTGGTTACAGCAGTTACAGCAGTTACAGCCATAGGCGGGGGCAATGCCTGAGTGGATTACGACCGCAGAGGCGGCAGAGTTGACGGGGTACGATCCCGCCCATATCCGCTGGCTTGTCAGGGAAGGTCACGTTAAGGGGAAGAAATTTGGGCGAGACTGGATGGTTGATCATGCAGACCTGTTGACGTATAAGCGACAGATGGATAGTTTAGGAACGGCAAAGCACAACCCTTGGAAAACGGGGGCACGGCAGAGAGCCGATAATTAGCCGAAAATTTTTAAGGTTCGGGGGCTTGACAAGCCCTCTTTTTTCTGCTATACTATCTCTGCAAGCGGGGAAACCCCCCCGCTTCTCTTTAACAAGAAGTTTCCCTTCTGGAGGAGAAACTTACACAATAAATCGCCCCCCGGCGGTGTTCACACACCAACCGGAGGGCTGACCCCCAACGCCGGCATGACGGCGCGGGAGGCTACCTCAGAGTATAACAGAGAAGCCCCCGCCAGGCAAGACCGGCGGGGGCTTTCGGTTTGTACGCGGAGGTGGCAATGGCAAAGAGCAAGGGAGCATACAGGCGGTATCTGCGAAAGCGGCGGCGCGACGAGCGGCTGGCGGCCAGCAGGGAAGCGGAGGTGCTGGCGGCGAGGTTGCAGGCTCACCTGAGTCCCGAACAGTGGGCGATGGTCGAGGCCACCTGGGAGACCCGCCCCGATCTGTATCTGCCTGACCAGCGGCGGGACTTCCTGATCGGCGAGGCGTCCAGGTTGGGGATGCTCGACCTGGTGCCCCTGCCGGTGTTCGGAGGGTGAGGAGAGGAGGTGTAGCGATGGACAAGTACGGGATGATGGTGGAGTGGGTTGAAAGCACAACTGACGCGATCAATGCACTCTCAGAATGGAAAGACCAGTTGACCGTCTGGTGGCAACACGGCGGCGAACTGCAACCCGGTGACTTCGACGCGGCCCTTCGTCGGCTGTGCGATGCGATGGGCGACGGATGGGCAGACGGCAACCCCGCTGGTGGTGGTCTGGACGCGCTGGCGGCGGCGGTACAGGGTGAGGAACGCGCGGAGCAGCCGGCTACCGCATTAGAAGCGATCTTTGGCAAGGAGGTATGACGATGGCTTTCAAGAAGATGACCAGGGCGAAGTACCCGCCCCGGCTGTGGGCGATGGTGGGGTATCCGGGCTCGGGAAAGTCAACGTTTGCCACGCAGATGAGCGGCCCGCTGCTGGTGGTGGATGCTGATCACCGCTTCAGGGAGGTGCTCGACCTGGCCGGTGAGCGGGAGATGTACGAACTGAGCGACGTGGCCACCGACAACACCGATCCCGACCGGGTGGCGGCGATCCTGGCCGGGAATATGCCAGATAGCGATGTGGCCACCATCGTGGTGGACAGCCTGACGGCGATCATCACCCCGCTGGTGGTCCAGGCGATGGTGGACAAGGATGCCGGCCGGGAGAAGAACCTGGCGGCGGCTTTCCGCACGAAGGCGCTGGCGATGCGGCAGTTGCAGGATGCGGTGACCAGGTGGGCGACCGACGTGCTGTGGATTTACCACCTGATGGACGCCCGCGACGCCAGGGGCAAGGCCCTGACCCGGGCCACTGTGAGCCAGACGGAACTTGCCCGGCTGACCCGCTCGATCAATATGCAGTTGGAGATCGTCCAGGACGGCGAGCAGCGGGGTATCAAGGTGGTGTGGGCCCGGCGCGGGCGGTCGGGGATGACGCTGTGGGACGACACCGGCTGCTGGCGGGGGATGCCGGAGAAGATCGAGGAGGCAGTCTACAGCGGCTTGAGCGAGGCAGACCAGGAGGGGATCGAGAACGGGATCCCCGAGGTCTTTCCCAACGCGGAGACGGCTATCGCCTGGGGCTACGAGCGGGGCGCTTTCAAGGCACTGCAACACGCCCGCAACGCCTACGAGAAACTGAAGCGGGAGACGCAACCTGGGACGGCCCAGGAGATGGCGCGCCTGTGGGTGGCGGACGTTCAGGCCCGGTTGATGGCCGGCAACGGGAACAGTAACGACGCCGGCAACGGGGGCGGGCGGTGAGGAGGGAGTAGGTGTTGGCGGGGCGAGGGTTGCCCCTTCGACTTCGTTCAGGGCCAGGCTGGCGCAATTCCTGCCCCACCTGCTGACGCAAGAGGTTTATCGAGCACGAAAGGAGTGAGCGATGTCCAAGCATAAGAGAAAGATAATTCTGGCCCTGTGGCCTATCATCCTGGTGCCTGTGGCGCTGCTGGTCGCGCGCCTGGCACAGGTACAGGTATGATCGCGGGAGGCGAGACGATGACCGAACCGATTGCAGAGGGATGGATCACGACCGACAAAGCGCAGGCCCTCACCGGCTACGCCTGCGCCTATATGCGTTGGCTGGCGAATCACGGGAAGGTGGAGGCCCGCAAGGTGGGCCGCGACTGGCTGATCCAGCAGGAGAGCCTGCTGGCGTACAAAGCCCGTATGGATGCCCTGGGTGTACAGAAGCATAACCCCTGGCGGGAGGACCTGGGCGAGGGGCGGGGGCGAAGGAAGGGCGGCGATGAGTGACAATGGCAACGGCCGGCTGCTGCGTGGCAAGTGGCAAGGTTACACGTTGACCGGCGACCTGGACCGGGTGCGGGCGCTATTTGAGCGCAAGTACGGCTACGCTCCGGCCGAGGTGGTACGGGCTGGCTGCATCCTGCTGGCCGGCCCGCTGAACGGCCACGGAGGGGCCGGTGCATTCGCGGCCCCTCCGGCGGCCCACGGCGCGGCAGGAGCCGCACGACAACTGGCGCTATCATTCGAGGAGGCGACGCGGTGATCATTGGCTTCTGCAACGAGAAGGGCGGAGTCGGCAAGACAACCCTGGCGATCCACACGGCGACCTGGCTGGCCCGCCGAGGGCATCGTGTCGTATTGATGGACCTGGACACCCAGGGCGGGGTGAGCCATTTCCTGGGAATCGAGCCCGCCGACGACGTGGCCGAACTGCTACGGGCGGTGCTATTCCTGCGAGCCGACCGGCGACCGCCCATCACGTCCTACCTGTTCCCCTGCCCGGCCTATTCCAACCTGGCGCTGTTGCGCGGCTACAACGTGACCGGCGAGGTGGAGGCCGACCTGTGGCAACCTGGACGCCCCCGCCCCGGTGCGGTGCTGGCCGAGGCGCTAGGTCCTCTCACCGGCAAGGGAGTGACCGTCATCGTGGATACCGGCCCTTACGCCGGCAAACTCCAGGAGGCGGTACTGGAGGCGGCAGACCACGTGTTTGTACCGGGCATACCGGAAGGCGCGACCGAGGCCGGGATAGTCAAGATAGGACAACACTTGCACGGCCTGGGCCGGACCATCACGGGGCTGATCCCTACGCGGGTAGTGGTCACGAGCCAAAAGCACAAGCGGACGATCCAGGACTGGAAACGGGCCAACGGCCTGGGACTGTTGGTGTACTACGATCCTCCGCGTGGCCTCGTCGGGCTGCCCCAACGTGTGGTGTGGGCGCAATTGTACCGGACGGCCCGCCCGATCTGGGACGTGACGCCGGAGGCAGTGCAGGCCACCAGAGAGAGCCTGAACACTTCCAGGCGGGAGATGCAGGCAATCCTGGAGCGGTTGGTGGCTGACGTGAGACTGAGGAGGCCCAATGGTTGAGGACGGTGACCGGCAACTGAGCAAGGAATGGCGAGCCCTGCAAGAGGCCGGTGAAGTGCCGGAAGTGGGCAAGGGGGAGACGGCAGAGCGGGCGAAGCGGGACGAGGCACGCAAGCGCAAGCGCATGCCCTCCGAGGCCGGCAGGCAGAAGATTGCCCCTACCCTGTCCCCCAAACTCATTCGACGGCTGCGGGCGATCTGCAAGGCTCAGGGTCACATCGGCAAGGACGGCGAGGGCATCATTGCTTCCTCCGTCATCGAGGACCTGTTGGCGGCTGCTGTGGAAGCATACGAGCGCGGCGAGTTTGACCTGGTGGAGGAAGTGGTTGAGGTGCAGCAACGATTAAGGCGAAAAGCCCGGTGAAAGCAGGCGGATCAGGTTGGTGCGCCACAGTAGTAGTACCAGGGTGGTGGCGCACCAGTACCAGGGTAGTAGCGCACTGGTGGCGCACCTGGTAGCGCACCTGGTAGCGGAGGGCGCACTGAGAGGCCCGCTAAGGTTTTGGAGGTATCTCAGGACGTAGCAAGGAATCTGGCCCTTAGCGGCCAACAAGAGAGCGAGCGCCCAGGGCGGGGGCAGGAAGGCCGGGCCGCCCTGGGCGCGGCGGGGACGGGTGGGAGGTGCTCACCTTCCCCCGCCCCCAGGCTGAGTATAGCACAATTTGGGAGGTGCTCAAATGCTCAAAGTTTATCACCTTCGACACCTTAACGACGACCCGCCTGCCTGGGCCATCGTGGTAGCCCACAATTCTACCGAGGCCCGTCGCCTGGCGGGCTGGCGGCGGTCGGAGACCGAGACCAGGTGCATCAGCGAGTACACCGGCGCACGCCAGGATGCGTGGGTGATGGCACAGCGCAGGGAGGGGGTGGCGGAATGAAACGACTTATCTGGCCCATCGTGGCACTGCTGGCGATCTTTGCCCTGGGCGCGGTAGTGGCCCTGGCGGTGACCGGCCACGCACAGCAGCAGGCGGTGATCCGCACCCAGGCGGCGACCTCGGCGGCAACGTCCA
>Ga0315533_1001286_pt1 | contig 19536 bp, 17 predicted proteins | sample SalMarSW160130MG_FD_203081 | JGI IMG/M metagenome (GOLD analysis project Ga0315533, IMG submission 203081) | Salt marsh sediment microbial communities from the Plum Island Ecosystem LTER, Massachusetts, United States - Salt Marsh Sediment SW1601-30 ... | reverse complement strand
TTTTGAAACCAGCTATCAAAAAGACGTTTGTCCAAAGAGTCCGCAGATTCAAAATTGCGAGGTTGATATGAGCTGTTGCCAATCTGTGCAAAAATTTGCTCTTGAAATCCATTTTGAGAAATCATTTGATCAACGGACTTAACCAAGCGGTCAAACGGAAATTGTGTGCCAACTGTTAAGAAAATCATATCACCGCGCCTACGTATTCAACATTACTATATTGTTCGGCGAGTTCGGGCCACTGTACAAGGAATAAATCAGCTATGTGCCGAACCATTCTGCCTGATAGTGATATCCGCTCCACATTAGTAATACTGTCAATCCAAATTACTTTTGCACCTATGATTTTACCTAAAAAACATATCATACAACCCGCTGCTGCGCCGGTGCTTATCACAACATCAGGTTTCTCTGTGACGATGACCTTAGCAGACTTTAGCAACACTGCCATAAGCATCAGTGGATGCTGCCGATTACATTCCCCGACAACATACACATTGCCGTATTTTTGAAGCTTTTCCTGGACAACGCCTGCTGTCGTAACGCAAAAAGTATCGTAATACTGCCAACTTTCTGACAACTTCACCAATTGGCCTATATGCCCTCCCGCTGATGCAACAAGACAGATTCGTAACTTGCCTTTATGTTTGACCATCAACTCCGATCCGTATAAATTGTACTACTCACTAATGTGTGAAATAATAGGTCTGATTTTACCCATGGGTGTTCTTCTGACCCTCTTAACCTGTTTAAAATCGAATTTCAAGTCTCCGGGGAAACACCTTGAGGCACTGTCTTTCATATTCGCAAGATCATCCTTGGAGAACTTGGCACCAGGGACATATTCTATAGTGACATGATCTAGTGCGTCCTGTACGAATTGCGTTTCAATTACGTTGTTCGCTCCGCTTATGACGTATAATAGCTGTTGGACCGCTGTTACGCCCAGATGTATCCCTGACGGGGTTCGTATTACATCCCCTTCCTTTCCAATTATGGACTTAACTATCGCAAACTCTCTGCCGCACGGGCAATAGTCATCCCCTTTGGCAACAACGTCACCCATTTCATATCTAATCAGCGGCATCGCTTTATTCCAGAATCCGGTTGAAACAATCTTGTAATAACCTTTTTCGTATCCGTCCATTGGGATCAGTTCGGTAAAGCCGTATTCAGGTATTATGTGATAGCTTTCTCGCTCACATTTATGTATGGCGACAACTCTTTCGCCGCTGCCGTAAAAATCGTAGACTTTACAGCCGAACGCCTCAGTAATGGTATTTCGCATCGGCTCAGTCATTGCTTCCCACGTGCTCATTACCACCCGCAGATCAAGTGTGAAACCCGACTCTATACAGGTTTTGGCTATCAGATACACTGCGGATGGATAACCCACCACAACTTTAATCCCGTAGTCTTTTATAAGCTTAGCATAATCAATGGCCGTATCAGCAGAACAATGGTAAGCCGAAAGGGTTAATTCTTTCATTATCGGGTCGTAGTCGTACAGACGAGCACTTTTCTTATCCGGTGGTGCAACTACTCTTTGAAAGATATAAGCACACTTTTCTCTGAAACCAATTCCTGCCCAGTCCCACTGCCGGCGAACAAACGCATGCTCGCTTCCTAACGAGAAGATGTTTCTGTATATAACCAAGGGGGTCCCGGTGCTACCTCCTGTTCGGGCCTTGTGCAAAGCCCACTTCGGATATCTTGTTGAGACGATTGAATCACCTGCCTCCAGAACATCTCTTTTATTAATTATGGGAAATTGCTTGATATCCTCCAGAGTCCTTATGCCCTCGGCGCTTATCCCGCGTTCATTCATCATACGTCTGTAGAACGGCACCGAATTGTAACAGTGGCGAACGAGGCTTCTAAACAGCTTCAACTGGATTTCCTGCAATTGCTGACAGCTCAGCCATTGTGTTTTTTTAAGCCATCTTCTACGTATCCAGAACGGTCCCGCATATCTTTTAACCAGCAGATGTGCCGCACCGGACATTATTGCTTTAATACTCATACGACCTCTCTAACATAATCTTTTCTTTTCATTCACGGTCTAACACTAAATAATTTTTGAAGCACCAATTCCGCTTTGCTGTCCCACGAGGCCTGAGCCACTTTTTGTCTTCTTTTTGCGACAAGTTCAGGGCTGTTCTCCGAATGAGCCTTTTTAATACAATCGGCAAACACTTTTGGGGTCCCAGCCTCATATACCACGTCCTGATACTCCTGCAATTCCGTGAAGGGGGTACTAACTATGGGCTTTCCAAGTGCCAGATATTCCTTGAGCTTTATTGGATTACATGCTTCAATCCAGCGGTTCTGTAGCCAGGGCATAATCGCCACATCGAAACATTTGCCATAGTGAGGTATCTGCTCATAGGATTTTTGCCCGAGCATCCAAACATTGTTTCTTAGCATCAGTTCCGAACAGTCAGCCGATGCTTTTCCAACAAACACAAAGGACATCTGTGGCAGCATATCTATCACATTCTTGATGAAATCAACATCGAATATATGATCGTGAATTCCACCAAAGAAACCGATTATCGGCCTCCTTACGTCTGCTATATCCGTAGGAATCTCGTGCTTATGCTCTGCGCCGGAAAACATATCAAAATCCACACCGTGGTCGAGGTAAATCGCATTTTTGCACTCTTGACGTTCTTGTTCGTATAGGATTTTGTTTACAAACACTGTCAGGTCGGCATTAGCTTTTAACTTCTGGTCGTATTGCCTGATTATTCCAACATCTACGTCAGGATATTCTTCAAAACGGTCGGTCCTTTGATAAACCAGCTTTGTATGTTTCATATTTACCGCAACATTACATGCTGCGGGACACGCCACCCAGACTATAGGATTTTCGATTGCAAGTCTACGGCTCACAAACCATATCTGAAACTGCAAGAGAATCTTATTCAAAGGCCTAGCCCATTCAATATGATGCACCGGCAGTGACAATGGGCTGTAAACCCAGAACCCGGCGTCACTTTTTCGAAGCCCTCGGAAAATACTCCTGGCCTTGCGAATTAGCTTATGGGTAAAACTCTTGCCCCCTGCGGTATTTCTTTTTAAGCTGGGCTTTTGCATCACAATCGAATTAACATAGAGGACCGTACCCCACTTGGCAAACCTACGCATTAACTGCATATCTACATGCCCACGGTTATGGTACCACCAGTCTTCGCCACCAAAACAAACTGTGTCCATTTTCCTACGGATATTTAATACCAGGTTTCAGGAATAAAAATGGCCCGATTGAACGCTACTTCAGAAATCTTGCTTTATCGCATCCTTATTCATTAATAACTCTTTCCAATCCCACAAGCAATTAAATCCTCCGATAAGGTAAGTGCCGGCCTTCTCGATAGATAATGATCTTTCTTTTCTTCTAAGAACGGCATGTATAATCCAATAAGGGACCCTTAAAAAGAAAAAGAGAGCTGTCAAAACACAACCTAAAACAAACTCGAATTTACTCCTATGGATTCTCATAAAAATCAATTTGCTTCCATATAGCTGGAGATTAAATTCTCTTTTTCTCTGGCTGGTGGTTTGGCCGCCATAGTGAATTATCCGGGGCTCCGGCGTAAACATGATTTTCCACCCATATTTCGAAAATCGATAACACCAGTCAGGATCATCACCATAGACAAAATAGCGTTCGTCCATAAGACCTACCTGATCTATGGCCTCTTTCCGTACCAAGGAAAAACACCCACATACCGTTTCAACTTCCCGAACGCTGTCAAAATCCCACCAGGTCATCCTCTCCCGTCCGAAGTACTTACTTCGCGGAAAGATTTTGTAAAGATATGTCGCAGCCAAGAACATATTCAGAATAGATGGGTACATAAAACAGGTTCTTTGTAAAGTCCTATCAGGGTTCAGCACTTTACAGCCAACCACTGCTGCTTCCGGGTTCGCATCGGCAAATCTAACCGTTCTTGCTATTGCATTGTCTAAAACGACTGTATCTGAGTTGAGAAGTAGAACATACCTTCCTTGAGCTATTTCAATCCCTTGGTTATTAGCCTTTATGAATCCTTCGTTCTCCGTATTTTTTATCACCCTGACTTCAGGAAACTCCTTTGTTACCATTTCAACGCTTCCATCTTTTGAGCCATTGTCAACGTATATTACTTCAAACTTGATGCCTTTGGTCTGGTCATATACTGATTTAAAGCAATCGTACAACAACTGGCGAACGTTCCAGGCAACGATAATTATTGATACATCCACTATATTCCGACCTCGCTGCTAATTTACGTTTTGCTATTCTCGAATAAACTCCACCGGCCTATCGGAAGATGCCGAGCTTTTGAAAGACCACTGAACACTCATTGCCCGTTTAGCTTTTTGAAAACTTTAATGTTATAGAATTGGTCATCGTTGTAATTTTTGAAGCGACCCTTGTTCTCGTACAGATCTTCTATGATGTTCTCTATCGTATGTTGCGGCTGATAGCCCAAGTACGTTCTCGCTTTATCAATTGTGACCTTGTAGTTTCGGAAATCTTCGATGTTCTTGAGGACTATGTCCACCTTTCCCCCAACCAGCTTTTCTATTTCGTACTTTACCATGTCACCAACCTGGCCGACCGTGTAGTTGCCGGACGCGACATTATAGACACCGCTCAAGGAATAGTCTGCCTGAATAGCCCGCAGGTACGCCGTAGCAGCGTCTCTAATGTCCAGAATGGGCCGCCAAATAGAGGGATTGTTTACAGTAATTTGTTTCTCACTCATTGCGAATTTAAACATGGTATTAACAATCAGATCCAATCTCATTCGAGGGCTGAATCCAGATACAGTACCCTGCCTTAATGCTATAACCGAGAAATTTTCATCCTGAAGCTGGAGCACTCCTCTCTCGCCCTGCAACTTGGACACGCCATACGGGTACCCGCATGTTACCGGGCTGTCTTCATCGTACAGCTCATTGACGGTGTATCCGTAAACCGAACACGATGAAGCATAAATGAAACGCTTCACGCCGGCCTTTTTCGCAACAAACGCCACATACGAAGGTAAAGCCCCATTAAAAATGAAATTCATAGATGGGTCAAACTCCGCCATCGGGTCATTTGAAAGGCCGGCCAAGAAGATGATTTGGTCATATTGTTCCAAATCCTCTTCTTTGCATTCAAAGAGATCTTTTTGAGCAACTTTCACACTACTGGGCAGGTGGTTGCCAAACCACATCAAGTCAATGACTTCAACCTCATAACCGCGTTCAATCAGCACAGGAATAAGATAAGAACCTATGTATCCTGCTCCGCCTGCAACCAGAATTCTCATTTCTTGAGACCCTTTATTTAGTTTGTGATTTGATTAACCCGTTGTATTTATAACAATTAAGCGAGGTGTCGACGGGAACATTGAAAGAAACATCGTTTACAGACAATTTTCTTATCTTTCGTACCGGATTCAGATTCCTTGCATACTCGAATACGGTTTTTCTTTTCCCTCCAACATGTATAACACCTGCGATGTTTTTATCGATGAGTCTGCTGATCTTCTTTGCAATGATTGACACGCTTTCCCTGCTTGTCCACTGGTCAACAAAAGCCTTCTCATAGGGAAAGACATTTGGACCGAACGTAGTCCTCACAATAAGTGCTTTATCATAAAGCATTGCAGCGCATTCTCCACCCAGCTTTGACCAGGCATATTTATTGACAGGATAAACGGAATCAGTCTCCTTATAATTGCCGTTATCGCCTTTGAACACGTAATCCGTAGAGATGTAAATTAACCTAAGATCAAATTCTATACACAGTTTTACAACATTCGCAGTCCCAAGAATGTTGACCTCAAGCGCCTTCAATGGATCCTTATCAATTAAAGGCGGTGAGGTGAAAGCTGCAGCATGAATAATCAAGTTGCAACTGATTCTGGTTGCATAGTTCTTCATTTGCTTATAGTTGGTAACGTTAAAATCCTTTGATGAAGGATAATCTATGTCTGGCCTGATTTTCTTGAACTCTGAGCCCAGAAGCCCGCTGCCACCTGTAAAAATAATTTTTGTGTTGGTCATACGAAAGTCCTTATTTACAGCTTTCCATAAATAAAATTGTCGGACCGTTTGTCATTTTGCCATCTGTCGAGACTGAAACCATCTTTGTCCTTGTCAGTGATAAGATTGGTTGAAGGTGCAATATCAGCAAATTCTTTTTTCAATCCCTGATCACACAGTGACCAGTCGATATCTTCAGCAAGAGGAGAGATACCTGCCTCACAGCCTGAGCTGTACTCACCAGAGCAAAAATATTCGATCATAGTATCTTTTGTAAAAAAGTTACCGTGGGCAAAGCCGGGAGGGACCCAAATCCACTCGTGATAATCAGCTTTGTGATTAGCAGGCATATTGTAAAGGATAATTTTGCCGAATGTTGGTGAGCCTTTTCTAATGTCAAGAATCATATCAACCATGCGACCACTGAGTGTGCGTACTAATTTACCCATATATGGGTTCCACTGAAAATGCAGTCCGCGCACCGTTCCCTTTTGGGAGTAACTTTCGTTGCATTGCACGAATTCTACGTCCTTCAAAAAAGTCATTCCCGGGTGTGTTCTGAAGTCACTTTTGCGATAATGTTCGGTAAAATAACCTCTGTGATCGCAGAAGCGGGAGAATCTAACCACCTTTACGACTTCGATTTGCAACGTACGTACTCCCAGTATTTTCATATCTTAACTACCTAAAGCTTGCCGAAATAATCTAAGTTTATTGTCGAGTCTCTTTTGAAAAGGAAACTATTGTTCAGTTTATACAAAACTCGGACTTTTCACCAAAAGTTACCATCTCGAAAATGCCGCACCCTTTACGCAAAATCCCAAGTCCTTCAGTGGTTGCTACTCTTCTCCAAATGCAATTGTGTGCCAATCTTTGCTGTCTGAATTTATGTCAAACTTGATAGCAAACCCCAAGCCCGAACCTTCACCTATGCCAAGTGGCAGTCCGGTTCCAGCGCCCACAAATCCAGGTGGCTCACACTTAAGGTGCTCTTGCCACCACTTCCTGTCAAAAAAGACCGCCGTATAGGCGAGGTCCTGCGCCTCGTGCGAAAAAAGGCAAGCTCCATTCACAAGCCTCGGCCATAAAGCTATGAGACATTCCTCAAGAGATTTGTGCAGGTCCACATCTACAAAAGCCAGTACGTAGGAACCATCCAATTTGCTCAGAGTATTTTCATAATAACCTTCTACGAACTCACACACATCGATTCTTCCAAATCTACTAATGTGATCCTTGACTTCATCAAGCCCGCCGGCGAAGTCCCCCTTTGTGTAGAACCTCGTTCGCCTCCTGAAGATATTATAGTGGATCTTGTCGTGTTCATCTGGACTTGGTAGTCCTTCAAACGAATCGCAAAGCACGAGCCTTCGGCCTACAATAGCACACACAAGAGAGAGATTTGCAGAACTTCCGCCTCGAAAACAACCACATTCTATAACATCACCTTTTGTGGTCGGGGGGATCTTGAGAATTTCTACCGCAATGCGCAAATGCTCCAGCCAACTCGTCGCCGTAGGCACTTTTCTGTTGTTTTTCCGGAATTTGGCAATAAGCTTTGCTTTAGCGAAGAATGCCAAACCGTAATCACGACCAACGTCTTTCTTAAAGAAATAAGATAGCTTGAGTGGAACTGCTAAAACGCTGGCAATCTTTCTGTATATTGTAAAGAGGATCATACTCTTATCCTTAATACCCCCATTGAACATTCTTCGTTATGGTCATATTTGGTGAACTCAAAGGAAGAGCCAATCATTCGGCAAGCAAAATAAAAGAAAATCACGCAAGCAATGGCCGATAGATCTCAATTCAATTCTTAATGCACCCATAAGAAACGCTCCAGGTCTCTTTCAATCAGCGCCTGAAAGCTCAGAGATGGTGACCACACGCATCCCCGCTCTTCTGGCTGCTAATAACGCCAACCTAACCGAATCAAGGACCATATTATCAACATCATCAGTCGTACGGTCAAAATCATGAGCCAATACAACCGCCCCACCTGTTTTACCAGCTAATAAAGCTGCGCGCTGGCTGTCTCGTTTGCCCGGAGGCCACGTGTCACCGGTAACGAGCGTCCAGTAGAAGACAGGACTTTTACGAATCCATAGATACAACAAACAGAACAGATTGAGCTTTCCGCCCGGAGGCCGAAACGGATATACACGCTGTTTCCTTCCTAAAGCTTTGTCGATAGCTCGCCAACCTCGTTTAATATCAGAGATAGCGCGAAACGGCGAGCTCTTCCAGTAATCGATGTGTTCGTAGCCATGTGAGCATATCTCGTGACCATGTTCTTCGATCTGTTTAACTATCGACTCGCGACCAACGATATTTCTACCGAGCAGGAAAAACGTGGCTTTGGTATTATGATCTGCCAGAATATCCAAAATAGCAGGCGTCAACCTGTTGCCTGGTCCATCGTCAAAAGTCAGGACGACAGCCTTGGCCTTAACAGCCTTGTGTTTGAGCAGCAGTCGCAAACACCTACCGTGAACCCACGGCACTCCAATGTAAAGAAAAACCGCTACGCAAATAATTGAAATTAATAAAGTTATGATTTGTTTGCTCCAGCCTAACGCTTACTATCCTTTTGCAACAAATTTCGCCAGCGTCGCTTTACCCAGCCAACCAAGCCTGTCTTGTTCAAAATATACTCCAAACTCGCGTTCAGTCCCATCGTGGATGTTCGCAACATATTGACAAATATTGGATACGGCCTCGCCGCAAAAATGTAAACAGAGGCTTCCTGCCATTGCTTATCACCATAACTGCGTTTGTAGTCCGCATCGCCAAAGCCAAAGTCATAATACTCTACAGCCGAATCTTTACAGAGGTCCTCAATTACATTCATGAACAATACTGTGCCGACACGCCACTTAGACCACTTCGGATCAAATCCGATTCCGTCGGCGAAATAAGTTCGACCGTGATGCAATGCAAACCGGTAAGCACTGGGTTCGTCATCAATATAGAGTATATGTGCGCGAAGCCAGCCGAGTTTGGCCGCTACTGACAAGAGTGTTCGTGTCCGAAAATCATCAACAAATCCGCATCCCATCGCATTTTGATACGTCTTGGCGGAAATCTGAGATGCAGCTTTTATGGCTTCATCCAATTCGTCTTCTTTGCTATAGGTGATCATCTTAACTTGACCCGGATATGCCCTCTCAAGCTTTCTAACGTATTGTCTAAGGTGTTTTCTGTGCTTTGACGAACGCGCTTGATAGAAGCAGTCAGGATTTTCAGGTACTGACATCGACCAATGATTTTCGAGTTTTGGAAAATAACCACAGCTCAGAACACCCGGTGTCTTTCTGGAGAGCCGATAAATATCGGAATCTGTTCTTAAGTGATTAAAGTAAACCATGTCAGCTTCGCGCCGGCTCAATGCCTTCATTAGCTCCCCAATCAGCAAAGAATAAAGCTTCCCGTCTGGCTGGCCAAGAACGCCTCCGTACACGACTATTAAGCATCTTAACTTTGGACTCAGAACAGTCTTGTAACCTAATTTCAGATTCAACTGGTGCTCTTTGATTCGCCCGATCATCATTGCTGCCGGTCGCCCATTTTGTTCGAGAAACATGACATATGGTTTTACATCATCGCCGCTTGCTTTGAGCACAGAAAGGTATCTGTTAATATCAGCATTAATCACTAGATAAGGTTCTTTTGCCTGCATCTTTTCCCAGATAGGACGTATCGCCTCAATCTCGTCCAGACTTCTTGCTATGACTACTTCCAATCCTTCAGAGAAATATTTCTTATCACTGATTTTCATGCTGATTTTCGTATAGTTTTTGAATTGTTCACAATCCAATAGCAATTTCACTGTCACGGACTGAGACATCTCTATGCTTTATTTATTTGGACTACAAAAAAGTACAGTTCTCTGCACATCCACCTGGCCTGAGCATAAGTTGGGTAAGGAGCCAACCATGCCAAGAATGCAGTAGAATATGGTTTGTGTCTGCCCAAAAAAACTAGAACTCATAAACGCAACTATCACAGCGGCAAGTGTAGCACCCAGGGCCCAGCACCAGGATTTTAGCACAGGCTCATGTGATAGGTTGTGCAATCGAACTAACATTCGTATAGCACTGGCGAAGATGGCGCAAAGACCAATAACTCCAAGTATGCCGTAATTAACAGCAGCCAAAACAAACTCATTTGTAATATCTGTAAACCTCGACCCCCAGCCAGGATTCTGGCCACGATACCCAACCAGCCACCATTTACCAATATCCTCTATCGCAAGGTCAATAATCTTGGCACGATGCCAGCCAGCACCCCCAAGTGGATTGGCGTAAGATACAATAACATGATAGAAAGGTCTGTTGCTGGCAATTTCGACGAATATACAGGAAACTGCTAATAGTATTAGCAGTGGCTTAACCCAATGTTTGCGTCTTTCCAGTGCCAGCAAGAAAATAATCACTATAAGCGTATTCCAGGGACCGCCGGACATGCTGCTCACTGCGCCTATGATTGCTATGGCGGATAATATATAAGCCAAAATCCGCCAATAATCGCGCTCATGTCGCAGAGACCAAAGACACGGCAGAAGCATCGCAAACGCTGTACCAAACATTATTGCATGTCCAAAAGGGCCCTCTGCCCTTTCAAAGCCGAAACGGGCCTCCTTTATGGTCGTTTCCGTTCGCCAGGGGCAATATTGTCGTAATTGCGCGTATGGCCGCCAGTCAGCGGCAGATTCCAATACACTCAGGATTGCTAAAGGAACCAATATAACAGCCACACATTTCACCACACTAATCAGTGCAGCTCGGTCGGTTATGCAAAGACGTGCGGCTAAATAAGCAAAAAAGGTGTCCATCAAAAACCCTGCTCGGTTTTCCAGAGCTTCGAAGGGTGGACGGTTAATACACATAATTACAATAGTAATGCCCATGAAAAATGCTACCCACCAATCCAACCGGCACCACTTGAATCTACTCCGCAAGTTCTTATTGGCTAAGAACCTGGCTAATAATACGGCTATTACAATCCGACTGGCCGATATATCAATTGTACCGAGGCTAACAACAAGATAGGTCGGATAGAAAAGAAGGACCGCTATATAAACAGCAAATGCCCGGGTCGGCCGTAAGAATAGCACCAGCAGCGAAGCTATCCCTGCAATACCCAAAGTCACGTTATCCATTGTTTGCGCCTGACTTTCTTGGTCCCTCAAAACCTTTTTCCACTTCATTGATGCAATTAGATGTACGTCCATCATCCGGAAGAAATCGCCACAATCGTCGTGTAATAATACGGCGAAAAGTACCAAGAACCGAACTCATTTTTTTTATTGCAGGTAGTCTAACCCAGTTTCTAAATAGAGCAAAACCCCTATAATTAGGAACAGGTACTCGCAATATTCGCATAGCCAGCAATCGACCGAATAGGTTTTGTCTCTTGTTAAGCAGTGCCTTTTGTGAAGCCGCCAGCACCTCCGGCTGGATCCTTTCCAGCTCAATATATCCGGCTTCCATTGCCCGGCGCAGAATTCTGTGCCCACGCTCTGTCCTAACTAACACCAGCGACCGCCCCGGCTCATCAAGCCCAACCTCTCGATACCATGGGTCTCCGCAGGAAATATCTGCGAACTCGCCCGTTGAATCAGGGCATAGCCGGCACCTGAACTGAGCATAATTGCTCAGAATATTGTCCCAAGACTGCTGATAAGTCATTTGGCGTATCCGGCCTTTACCTCCCTTAATCTTCACCACGGTCTCACCGGGCCAGCCGCAACCACGGTATCTGAGTTCACCAACTTCTTCGGGCTTAACACCAAGTGATTCAAGAACTTTGTACGTACCTGCTGTACTCGGCGTCCCGGCGCAAAAAATGCTAATTGCTAAACCGACATTCTTATTAAGCGTCGGATTAACTGTCTGTGATTTGCGCAGTGCTGCAACATCGCAGGGCTTACCGATAAAAACACAGTTAGATTCAGCCTGCTCAATCCACTCAAATTTTTCGCAGGGCGCAGCCGGCGCATATCGCGAACCGGTACATGCCAGAAGTTCTTCTCGACTCTTGCTAAAGACAGGAACATTCTGCAAAGGAGCTTCCGCTTTGGCGCCTATATGCAGCACGCCGGCAAAGTTTTCTCTTTCTATGCAAAATAACGCCAGTGCCGTAGCTGCTCCACCGGAAGAAGCCTCAAAGCGAATGTCGGCATCAGTCGCATATCCCTCCCAAATCTCCAGGACCGGCCCCCAGGCCTGACGCATCTCAGGTATTGTTTGGCTATTGAAAGATTGATGTGAAAGTCCGATTCCGGGGCAAACCTTAACGCACTCACCACACTTCTGGCATTTTGCCAAATTGACTTCTGGCCGCAAGCCTTGGTCTGCTACGTCAGTTAGCCGGATGTTCCTCTCCGGGCAAGCCGCAACGCACGCCCCACAGCCCATGCAGAGGCGCCACCGCGCAACATCAACCACATTACTAATCCTTCTGTTCCCCATTGTCAACTGTCTAAAGAGCATCCTGAAGGATGCTGAGTACTTCTCCTTGCACTTCCGTCACCCTTACACTTAATTCTTCAGCAATTTCGCAGCCGTTGATAAATGTCTCTTCCACACGTGACAAAACATCAGGTTCTGTTGCTGTTCTAAGGTCTATGGCCAAATTGCCTATCCCGACTGAATCAAACACGCCATAAAACTTTTTGCTATAAGCTAAACCCACCGCAGGGATATTCTGCGACAAAGCTGCTATACAAGAATGCATTCTTGAACCGATAAAGAAATCACACAAGCCTATTACGTACTTTATTTCACCCTGGTCGTACTCGCCTTTCACCAGGAATATTCTGCTGGAGTATGTTTGCCTCAACTGCTCATAAATCTTCAGGCACGCATCAGAATCACTTTCCACTTCATAACCTGACGGCGGGAATACGTGGGGAATTAGTAAAACAACTACTTCCTCCTCTTTTAGGAGCATCTTGATAATCTCACAAATTAGTTCTCGGTAGTCGGTTTTCAGACCAAACATATTATTTCGACTGTAGCCCCCGTTGAACAAAAGCCCGCTGACATTCAGGCCGACCACTGTCGAGTTCTGCGCTCGTATTTTTGCCGACGGTTCGATGTCAAGATGCTCGGGTTTGCGAGAGTCCAAAACAAAGCCGACATCGGGGGCAAATCTGACTTTCCCGTTCTCTGTATTATTGAGCAGCTTGTTCACTTCTTCTACGCCCGCCCTGTCTCTTGAATAAATCGTTCTGGCACGCCTTAAGATGTATCTGGCCATGGCCCTGCTCAAGCGTCGCTTGAACGGCCCGTAAGTCTGAGGCAGCATCACCAGTTCTTTGTTGAAAAGCATGACAAGCCATTTACGTAAAAAACCCAACATAAACCTGCGCATACCATAGATATCACTGAAACTATCACCGCCGGTGATATCAGCGACCAAATCCATTTGAGTTATGCAGTTCAGGCTCGCGTTTCGCCGTGCCCAAAATCGCTTGAATTTCTCCCAGCGAAACACCTTAAATAGCAACGCATACAAACAAAGTACGAGAAAATGGTTGCCACGAAACACATTCATACAAAAACGAATAGGCAATTCTCTTATACATAGATCCTTATCACCTATTTTTACTCGATGTTCACCTGGATTGCGTCCGCTGCCAAGCAATATCACTTCCGCATCAGGCCAGCGGTTTAGGATGACTTTTATACTGGCTTCGGCAAGCGCAGCCACTCCCATATTACCGGTGCCAAAGGATGCACCAAGCAGGCCGATTTTCTTCTTTTTCTTTATTGGGCTGTCTTTTTCAGACACTTCTAACCTCCGCTGAAGATAAATAATCGAGTTTATCCCCAGATACTTTTTTTATTGCATAAGGCTTGTGGTAATTCAAAGTAAATACGCCTCCTATAAATGCAGCAGCGAGAGCTAAAGCCCCGCCAGTCAAAACCCATACGGGTGAGCGTACTCCGAACAACCGCATCAGACCCACAGTCGCTATGACCAGCAACGCCAGCAGCAACCCGGGGACATAGCAGCGAATGTAACTGCTGAACTTGAGCTCGGTCACTCTTCGTGCTCGCAAGGCCTGGAAGCATAGCGCTATAAGATTACCAAGTAATACGACCACCGCAGCACCAGATAAGCCGAAAAACAGTACTCCTGGATACATCAGTGCCAAGACTATGGCTGCACGCACTGCAGAGCAGGCTCGTTGTATGTGAGGTTTTCCAATTGCCAAAAATACTGTTCCCAGAATATGACTTTGCACCCGAATCAGAACATGGCAAGAAAGCAGAGCAAAAGGTATCGCTGCAGCCGAATAAGCTGACCCGTACACGACCGATAAAACTTGGCTTGCGCAAACACATAGAAAAGCAATTGATGGAATGCATAACAGCGATATGTTTCTAGTAATTTCCCGCACGCCTTTGTTAAGTTTTTGCTTATCATCTTGTTTTTCCACAAAGGCCGGAAGCAAAAATCCCCCTATAACCTTTTGGAATAGTCCTATGGGAAGCTGCATGAAAGCGAGAATCAGATAATACGTACCGAGTTCGGCTTTTGTTACCATCTTCCCTAAAACCAGAATATCTGTTTGAAATGCAATACAGGTAAGAAACGGCAGACCAATCACGCCACGCGCAAAAATCAGAAGACTCTTCAATTTCTCTCGGTCTATCTTCGGGCTTGGGCGAAAGGGACACAGAATGTAGGAAAGCAGCATGCGCAGCGCTGGTTCGGCTGTGAATCCAATAACCAGGGCTGATACGTTTCGCAAAATAAATGCGAGAATAACAGTAATGACTATACTTAGAAAAGAACCGCCCTGAATTATTAAAGAAGCCCTGCCGAACCGAAAGTTCTTTTCCAGCGCATGCACTCGCGGGCTCAGTAAACCGTTAAAAACTATAGCGAGAAACGAAAATCGCAACCAGCCTAAAAGTTCAGGAGTCTTGTAGAAATTGCAAATCCAGGGAGCACACGCGTAGGCTATAACAAAGAGACTTAGTGTCCTCAAAACTTGAAACCACCATGCAACATTCAGATATGCAGGTTCCCCGCCTTGCTTATTTTGAATAATCGCGGGTTTGACCCCTGCCTCCGTGAGGGCTTGAAGCATTTGGTACGATACGAAAATTATAGCCATAAGGCCAAAATCTTCCTTGGCCAGGAGCCTGGCCAGGACCATATTACGAACAAACCGCATCCCTCTTTCAAAGAACGTAGCCAATGAGAGAATTGCTCCGCTACGGGTGCACTTCGTTCTGAGATTGTCTCCGGACACTGACCCACCTACAAGACAAATCGCCCTATTTAGTAATACAGAAAAAGATGCCAATTAGGTTAACTCCGAATAAAAGAAGATTTGAGATATGTCATAGCATGACCTACTTATGTGCCACAACCGACAGGACTGTGAGACAATACGAGACATAAGGCAAAGATTACAACTGATATCGACGAAAGCTGGGCCCGCACCCTTTTTAGTTTTCGTTTGAACCCGCGATATGTTTCAAGCAACCATTTTTGTTTTGCCAACCACCAAATAAGACCGTAGCAAAAGACTATCAAATGCCCCCTTAATCCTCGTCCCACAACGGCACGATTAACATCGTCCCTGTCCGTAGCCCAAAAGCGTTTGTATTCGCCATCACCATGACCGAAGTCAAATTTGAACACACCATTCTCGCACGCGTCGCGGATAGTCCACTTTGTCAAGACTTTGCCAACAGACAACGAAGCATACTGTAATTTGAAGGCTATCCACTTGAAATCCAGTCTATTGTGAGTCAATAAGGCGTACACAAAAGCTGCATCGTCACCATCGATTGTCAACAGCAACACGCAGCCAATCTCTGCTTTAGCCATCTCCAACATGAGTTTTTGATAGAACGATTGTCCCAAAACGGCCCTGCCACGTCGTTTCATCCAGCTTTCTTCTTGGATATTAGCTATGCGAGCAGTAACCTCGGGTGTAATGTCTTTTCCCACGTATCGCTCAAGAATAACGTTTCCAGTTTTTAATAATTGCTTTTCTTCGTAACGAAGTTTTTTCTGTCGTTTAGAGGATTTTGTATTTTTGAGGTATTCATCGTAAGAACACCCAAGGCGAATCCAGTGACAAACACGTCGATGTGCCATTTTGCACCAGAAGCCAAGGTTGCCCATTTCCTGGAATAACTCGTTCGTTGCACTATCAGCTGATGATAGGTCGTTGATACGTAGCACATCAAATAGGCATTGGCAATAAAGGAACCTGGCGACACATTTAGCGGCGGATGGAAAGTTGGGATCTCGTAGCAAACCCAAATAAGCGGGCTGCCCAGTGCCGATTAGCTCTGCCATTTGCACGCTAAGAAAGCTACGGCTCGCGAGGGGAAATAGGGCTACAAGTTTCTCCTCACACCACACAGTGATTACTGACGGTTTTCCGCGCAACTGCCCAGTGGCGATGAACGTATTCACCCAGGCCTTGGAAAGGCCTGGGGAACAGTCTGCCGCGCGGCTGAATAAATCGTCCCAGTCCTTCCCAATTGTTGAAATGGCCTCTTTTCCATTTAATATTTCAGTTCGCAAGAGGGGACTATGTTGGCCGTTTGTGGTTTCCATTATACCGCCGAAGTGATTAGTCGCTTGGACTAAGTTCCTTAGCTATACTTTAAACAACCATGTGCCACGGATTCAGAGATTCTATCGATATCGCCAAAACACAAATTCGTATGCAAAGGTAGATTTAGAACCTCGGAAGCAGTTCTATTCGCGTGTGGGAATTCAAGTTTGGATAAGCTCTTTGGAAAATCAAACAGTGTCGATACTTCAATGTCTGCCTTTAATAAATAATTGACCAGCAGAGACCGCACAGCAGGCTTCACCCTCACAGTATAGTGACTTAGTGTATAAAACGATGTCTCTGGACACACAAGACCGTCTGTTCCGCGCAGGTTACGCTCGTAGCGCTCTGCTAATAACTTTCTACGCTCTATGTATCGCTCAGCCTGTTCCAAGTTGTAAAGCATCAAGTTTCGATCCACATATGTAGTTGGCAAAAACCATTCTTTCGAAGGAGGCTTTTCCCAGTTCAAATGCAAGGAAGAAGCAGTCGGATGAGGATGAATACGCTCTTTTATAACCCGTTGGACGTCCTTTATTTTCCTCAAGGCCCCATACGCAAACCGTTCATACATCACATTTAGTGCGAGCATTCTCAAGCTGCGTCTGAGCACCAGTGTCATGCCAGGGCGTGAAAGCGATTGGTCACGAATTTGCCTTACGTTACTTGCGAGTTTTGCATCACGTGTAAAGCCCATTCCGCCCCAGCCGGCGTACATACACTTACCGGCACCAAAGCTGATGACCGCAAAGTCGCTGTCTGCCAATCTGACGAAATGTTCTGCGGTGGGCACCGTCATGGCCATGTCCACGATGCGAACTTTTAGAGCAGTTGTTGCCTGCCGCGCAATTTGCGAAAGGTCGTAAGTGTAGCCGTATATCTCAGGAAGTACAATGGCATAGTTACCGACTTGAGCCTGCTTTATCCTGGTATAGTCCATTAAGAAGCTGCTTTCCTGGTTATCGATGAAGTGTATTTGGCCTCCGGAGCGGACGACTGCTTCCCACACTACAAAACATGTGAACGCTGGGGTCAATACTCGTGTCTCGGCTTCGACAGTCGCCTGGAGGGCCCAGCAGATTCCAGCGCGGGCCGAAGGTAATAGCACTGCGTGAGGCATTCCGTAGGCTCGCGCGTAGGCCTCCTCCACGTCTGCCACGGTAGGTCTATTCCAACAGTCAAAAATAGACTTGATAACGCGTCCAACACCAAATGGTGGTCTTCTTCGAGGTATCATCCCGAGGTCTCTCTGAGATATTGCTCACAGACCGTTAAACTGTTCTACAACCGCCCCATTATCTAAAATACCGCTGTGCTGAACTTATTATTGGCCATGCCAGCACGTTGTATTAGAGCGATTCTATCAGAAATTGATTTGCCTATCGTAGCAAACAAAATCAATATGCTTCAGTCATGGACAACTCCGATTTCCGTGGTTCATATCAGGACGCTCAGCTAAGTATCTTGTGGAATTTGTCCACATAGCCCAAAAAAAGTCAGCTAAAGGCGCAGAGAGGGCTCTCTGCGCCTTCGGCCTTCATTGACTTATAAAACTACCATTACCGTATTCGACGGCTCGCTGAATTAGATTTCAGAGGTCAGAAGTTAGATTTCAGAGGTCAGAAGTCAGAAGTTAGATTTCAGAGGTCAGATAGTCAGATTGTCTGATTTCTAAGTTCTGATTGCTGATTTCTAACACTTACGCCGTTATGGTTGCGCTGATAGTTTCGGACCAGGGTCCTTTTTCGCCGTTTGTCTTGACCCATCGCAGCATATAGTGGGCGGTCTTTCCGCCGTCTTTGCCATCGTATACGATAATATACGGACTTGCCGTATCCATCGATAAAAAGCTGAGCTCATCGGCACTGGACGGAGCCGCTTCGCCGACAGCGGCGACCTTTACCCAGACCTCACAGCCCATTATCCCTGCCGGTTTGGCCCGACTTGTCGGGGTCGCCTCATCGGTAAATCGAATCTCATGCCGCAGCCGCTGGCTGGTATCGACCGCTCCAATCGGCCTTGTCGAAATAGCGCCGGCTGCCGTGGTTCGGATGGTATCGGGCACTGTGATTCCAAGCGCCGCCCGCTCGGAGTTATCGACATCGCCTGATGCCTGAAGCTGACGCACCAACTGCCTTATGAGCGATTCGATCTGGTCGCGACTGGCATCTTTGGCCTGCCGGGCAGATTGTGCCGCCTGCTGGGCGGTAAAATTAGCGGACATTTTCGCATCAAAATCCGCCCGCCCAGCCGCTATCGATATCATATCGGGGGGCCCTATACCCAAATCAACGAGATGGGCGCCGGCATAGCTAACAAAGTTTTCCACCCACGCCTGAAATTCAGTATCACTTCGTGGAATGTAATCCGCCATTTTCAAATCCTTTCAAAAAATAGTTTAATATTGATGCTCCGACCATTGCGGAACTCATTTTTATATTTAGCTTACCACGAAAGAAATTAGCTTACCACGAAGGACACGAAGGTCACGAAGTTTTTTAGTTTAGCTACGAAAGAAATTAGCTTACCACGAAGGACACGAAGGTCACGAAGTTTTTTAGTTTAGCTACGAAAGAAATTAGCTTACCACGAAGGACACGAAGGTCACGAAGTTTTTTAGTTTAGCTACGAATAAAATTAGCTCACCACGAAGAACACGAAGTTTTTTATTTTTTACTTTTTTTTCGTGCTCTTCTTAAACTTCGTGGTTAATAATGCTCTTTTCCTGTCCGGTAAGGTTCACCACGAAGGACACGAAACTCACGAAGTTTTTTAGTTTAAACTACTAATTATTTCACCACGAAGGACACGAAGGTCACGAAGTTAAAGACAATTATTACTATATCTTTTCCCAATCCTTAGTGCTCTTCTTAAACTTCGTGGTGAATGACGTTCTTTTTATCTTCGTGGTT
>Ga0315533_1001285_pt1 | contig 19544 bp, 23 predicted proteins | sample SalMarSW160130MG_FD_203081 | JGI IMG/M metagenome (GOLD analysis project Ga0315533, IMG submission 203081) | Salt marsh sediment microbial communities from the Plum Island Ecosystem LTER, Massachusetts, United States - Salt Marsh Sediment SW1601-30 ... | reverse complement strand
ACAATGGGCTTTCTTTTAAAGAAGTAGAAGCTTGCCGACTTTCTCATTATGGTAACTCCTCACGCTAAGTCAGTATCATTACTAACAATACCATGAGTGTCACCCATGTATCTCAGCCTCCGCAGTTTGTCCAGACGTTGCACAGTGGATGTGCATACCAGAAATGATATTTACCGACACTTATGGAAATTCACAAGTCATCCTTCCTGCATTCCTGCTCAGCGTAATTTGTCAACCAGTTCCGCCACCCTTTTCCCCAGCAGCTTACAGGCATTTAACGCCTTGGCATCGGGTGCCGACAGGGACACGGCACCGTAGATGCCATCAGCAGCCGCCAACGAACCGCCAACCACGATCATCTCGTGAGCGAGCATGGCTTGAACCAAAGAGAGCAGCGTAGTCTCACTTCCGCCGCTTGGCCACAGCGAAGAAGTGAAGGCAGCACCTATTTTATTGGACAGCTTCCCCCAAATTCCTATCGATCTGTCTATAAACCTCTTCATCTCATCAGTCATGAGCCCAAAGTAGGTGGGAGAGCCTAAGATTATGCCATCAGCAGCTTCTAGATCACTTAACGTAGCTTTGTCTACTTTCTTCAACTCCACATCGACATTTGTCTCTCGAACACCTTGCTCAACTGCTCTCGCCATCTTCTCTGTGTTGCCAGTTCTTGAATCGTAAACAATCAATACCTTAGCCATAAACCCTCCTGTTGCTAGGAATAGTGTAGTTGCCTGAGCCACAGCCAAAATCTAATACCTTTTGTCCCCTCCCGATATCAATAACTTTCAAAAACTCTTGACTAACCTCTTCTGTCGACTCTTCCCCAGGATTCCTCTTCCAACATTTCCAACAATGCTGGCTTAACCACCGCAGCCCTTGTGAGAGTGACAACAGTTTTGTTTTGAAGGTCTGCCAGCACCCTATCATTGTCACCATTCCCAAAGTATTGGACCATTGTGTAACACTGAGGTAATGGCTTGCGATTGGGCTACTGGATGTTTTCCTCAACTAGTCCAAGAACCTTTGCCAAGCCTTCAGCCAAAGCCTGGCTACTGACTCCACTGCATCATGGAATATTCGGTTGGTCACGTCCTTGAATTCCTCACGCTTCGCAGGGCTTGCAATCAAATCATTCACGTGCCCATAAGGTACATCAATCCATTTTCTGGATAACGCATAGGAAGCTCTCGCAATATGAACCATCTCTTGCCACTCATCGCCCGCAGTCCCGCAGATTCTGGGCGTCAACTTGTATCTGTCATCCGTATCAACCACAATGAGGGAATCCTCAGGTAAAGAGGACACTACTTCATCGATAGATAGCCTCAAATGCTCATGCAGTACCAAGGTTTCTTTTGGCGGGAAATATGACTCCCACAACTCTTCGATGGAAGGATGTAGCTCCCTTGGTAGCCGTCCCATGGTTGACCTGTCGCTTCCGAAGTCCCTGAAGTCGCAGTGTAGAGGCATATGTGCATCTGTTATGTAGTGAGAAAGAACGAAAAACATGAGCGCAATCTGACGAGCAGAGAAGATTGGTGACAAGGAAAGATCTTTGACTTTCTGCTGTATAAGATCTTGCTCAAAGGCTTTGCGCTTCTTCCTTCGAGCATAGAAAATTAAGGGATAGTCGCTCATCTTCAGCATGTCCCCGATTGTTTGGCTGATGGCGATCACCCGATTCGGCAGGTGGCCACCCTCAGTAGGGTGAGACTTGTATGGCCTTTCAAGTACTGCAGAATCCCTCGCATATTCGAGGCAGAGACGTCGGCACCGTAGTTTCCTCCTAAGTTGACGATAAGGGACCTTCATCCAAACTTCCTGTGAGACGTCGGAGCCTAGTCTCTGCGGATCACTGTCCATCTTGAAGATGTGACCGTAGTGCATATCGACAATAAGGGTGTCAGGAAGCCAGGCGCCGTCCCATACATCAGCCACATAGTAAGATAGCAACTCAACCAAGTTTGGTGCCCTATTTGAATCGTTCACTGATTTCAGCGCACGTAGTGCTACCCATGCATGGGCCCGCTGTTTCATAGGTATCTCCTTTCCCTCCCCTGGTGTGACAGCAATCCTAGCTCAGTGTCCCACTGTAGCTGATTTGAAACCCGAATTCAAATGCAGATTAGTGAAATCGCGCTAACAACTACACTTGGTGGCTGGTTTCTCAAGGTTCCTATTCAACTCACTCACAATACTGACAGGCGTCAGCCCGTATACTTGACTTGCTCTCCATATGACGCAGTAGTATAATAAATAGATACCGCACAATAGCCGCAACGGGATGGCAATAGGGTGATGTGAGATGCAGGGGTGTCAGGCTCTAACAGCACGCAAACCAACAGCCCAGAACAGCTTTTGCGCACTTGGTGCTTCGACAGGAGGTGATGCCTACTGAATAGAAAGCGAAACTCATTGAGAGCAGATGAGAGCTTAACAGACTAAGAATTAGGAGGGGACAAAGATGGCTGAAAAACAGGAAGGGCTCAGGGAAGAAATGGAAAGAGAAGCATTGATGGACTATTCCGTTAAGGGAAAGGTCAGTCCTGAGGCGTTAAAGAGGATTTCTCAAGAGGTATCTATTGTCGCGTACGTGGTCCGGGACAGGAGGGTGCTGGGTTCAGCACCAATTGGAGAGGATGGAAGGTTTGAAGTCAACTATAACTATAAGGTTTTCGGCAAGGATAAACAGCCTTATGGCGTGGACCTTATTATAGGGCCAGAGCTTCCAGGGGACCAGATACTGAAAACAGACTTTGAGAGAAAGTTTCTTAGCTCGAAAGGTTTCAAAAGAGCCAGTCCCAAGTGGATGTATGAAATAGCTGAAACCGTAGCACTCTCTGATAAATGGTATGCTGAATTCTACAGAATCGTGCCACTGAGGAAATGCGAGTTTACCTATACAGGTTTTGTCTATACGTGCTCGCCACTCAACATTCCACCGGGGGGCCAGCCAGGCTGCGTTAGTCAAGAGGCTTTATCAAGCGTGGAGACAGAAGCATATGTCCGATTATCGCGGCCGTCGACAAGCAGCATCATCGCAGAAGATATTGAGATCGATTTGACGGGCAGGTTTGAAAAAACCACAACCTGGTACAGTCTTATTTGTCTCTATATAATAGCGCCCGTCAAGGTTGAGGTGTATCAGAAGACAGATGCAGGTGACCATATCCTTTACACCGGCGACCACTATTTCACACACAATGTAGCTGAGGATATCTTCATCGACAGAGACAAGGTGGAGATCATTTCCAGGCCACCAGATCCCACTCCTGGAACGGGAAGGTGTTTTGGTTTTGAAAGGGTAGGCAACATTCCTGTGGAAGCAATCTACAAAGCTGGGGAGGTTACCGGGGAATTCGGGGCAGGAGTTCCGGTTCCAGGTGAATTCGTTGGATATGTGAACTCCCAGGATAAACCGGGTGTAGTCCTCGGTGGTGCCGATCTCAAGATTAAAGACTACGCTTTTGGCGCCGCATTGCACCTTTACGCCAACATCGGAGAGGATTTTGGCACACCATACTCCGGCGGAGTGGATATGAGTGAAGTATCTATCAAGTACTTCCGAATCAAATATTCATATGAGAATCCAGAAACACTCGAAACAATCGCCGATACCTATATCTCGGTACCATTTAACAACACCCGCAAGACTGCCAGTGGCACTACAAGCGAATTTCTGGGAGCATTCAATAACCATCCTGTGACTGGAGTGCCGTTGCCACATCCTACCTATGTCTATCCGAATCCTTACGAAACGGCCGTTGACAAAAACTGGAAGTTCAGAGGATTAATCCTGGTTTTGAATACCTACACACTGCCACGGAAGTATGGCAAATACACATTTACCTTGGAACCACTGGATGTGAATATGAATCCTCCCGTGCCGGCGGTAGTGAACCCCGATGATTGTGTTCTTACACTGCTTATAGACAATGACCACGATGCGCTCACAGGAGAGATAGCGAATATCTTTAGAGATAGCGTCGGTACAACTGTGTGCGGCTTTGTTGACTTGACCGGCACAGGCAGCTGTGTTGCATCGAACCTCAGAGTCGAGTATGCCATTAACGACGGCCATGGGAACCTGCGCAACTTTTCATTGGCAGCCAGGTATGGTAAAGACAAAGCGGTAACCGGCTTCGTTTACCCCGGCAATACCTACTACTCCCGTCCCGGGACGAACCCATATTGGTGTGATGTAGACGAAGAGGCGACCAAGAGCCACGCTTGGCAACAGTGCGCCTATGAGTTCAGGATTGTAGCTTGGAGAAGGGTGACCAACGGATTCTACACTATACCGTGGAAGGAGTTTACCTACCACGTGACCATCATGTCCGATACCTCTTACCTAACCGTATGTTAGCCATCGCTCTACAAGCCAGAGGATAAGAAACGAACATATGCGGACAGAGGCTGAACCAAGAAAAGAGGCACGTCGCATACTGGGGGAGCGGTTCGTCTGTGCCGAACCTGTTAGCCAACCCTTTTCTTGGTGGTTTGAAACACGGTGATGTCACAGAGGTATCAAAAGGGGATTTATTTGTAAGGCCTTGGCCAAATAGATTGAAGGGAGGTGATATCATGACATGGACTAGAAACACCGGTACTGGATACCACCAGCAGGACACAGACTACTATTGCGGGGGCGCTACAGCTCAAATGATTTTGAATTCAATAGGAGCAGGGCTGCTTGGCCAAAACGTTCTGTATAGCTCCAATCACAGTCACAACACACAGGCTGGGTGGTATACCGATCCTGATGGACTTAACTATACGCTCAACCACTACAAGCCACCAGTTTTCAGCAATATCTTCGTCATTTACGCCAAGAACACGGAGCAGGAAGGCTCGCAGAAGATCGTCTACACTCTCTGGAAGTACAATGTGGCCACCGGCACGCTGGTCTATAGCAACTGCCATTGGATAGTTGTGCGCGGGGTCTCCACCGATATTGAGCCTGTTCCGGGCACTACCTACACCATCAACGGCTTCTGGATCAATAACCCGTGGCCTCCAAGTCCGAGCTTCTATAATCCTGCGACTGCCCCTCCCCCTCCCCATACTGCTGCAGACGGATGCGGAACTGGAGGAAATCGGGGTATCGCCAATGAGTACGTGGTCTACAACACAACTTGGAGGGACACATATTTCACCGGCTGCAATTCCTGGCCTGCCGGACGATATGTGAGTGTATGCGATCCGGATGTACCAAAACTGGGGGAATTGACTATGAAGCGTGAGGAATTCTGGGCTAAGGGAGACCGCCTGATAACGAATGACGAGGCGATGAAGTTTGTCTCTAGAGGTATCGATAGGCACGATTTGCTTAAGGACGAACTTTTCGCCAAGGCACTAGAACGTGCACAGCCCGTTGACCCCGTCTTAGTGCAACGCCTGGATCTGCCGGATACATTCTATTACCTGGTACCCATGAAAATGCGCCAGCGTGTCACTGCAATGCTATCCGTTGATGCACTGTACGGCAATTTCCGGGGAGGGCAAGTCTTGGCTGAACCGTCCAGCAGGCCGTTCATCGACCGTGATGAGGTAATCAAGAAGGTGCTGGCCCAACCGATAGACCTGGAGGATAAGCTCGGCAGGTTAATCATACGCGAGGGTGCGCTCTGCTTCTACCCTACCATGGTCTGGAAACCCTGCCTGGAGTCTCGCTCGCCCTACTACCCGTTCTACATGATCACGATTGGGAGCAAAAACATCTACATTGGCTATGACGGCACTATCTACCCTGCACTCCACGACATCAGCCCGGGCGGTTAGATGCGCCAGCTTAGGCAGGCCAATTGCGGCGGGAGGAAGTTCTTCATGTAATATCGTTCTTTCCCCCCTAGCTGGATTGATCGTCTTTCTCTGTGATGAAGGCGACACAAACGGATATCGGCATGCAAGACAGTCACCTGATATTAAGTTGCCGACACAGGGATGTGTAAGATGAAACGTTCAAGCACTATCACCTTATTGGCGCTGGTTACTCTAGCGGTTGTATGTATACTGAGCCCTTGGGCAGGATTCTCCGTCACGCAGGCTCAAGAGGGCTGGTGCTGCCTGAACGGCGAGGTTTCTCACGCCTACTCCCAGGCCCGCTGCGAAGCGCAGGGAGGCACTTTCTTTGACACCGAGGAAGAGGCCAAGGAGCACTGCCAAGCTTATGTGCCTACCCAGGGCTGGTGCTGCCTGAACGGTGAGGTTTTTCCCTCCTCCCAGACCGAATGCGAGGAGATGGGAGGCAGTTTCTTTGACACCCCAGAGGAGGCCAAGAAGCACTGCCAAGCTTATGCGCCTACCCAGGGCTGGTGCTGCCTCAACGGTGAGGTCTTTCCATCCTCCCAGGCCGAATGCGAGGAGATGGGAGGCAGTCTTTTTGCCACCCCAGAAGAGGCCGAGGAGCGCTGCCAAGCTTATGTGCCTCCCCAGGGCTGGTGCTGCCTCAAGGGCAGAGTCTTCTCTTCCTCCCAGGCCGAATGCGAAGAGATGGGAGGCAGCTTCTTTGCTACCCCAGAGGAGGCCGAGAAGCACTGCCAAACTTATGCGCCTCCCCAAGACCAGTGGTGGTTGCCACCAGTGATTGTGACCATAGCTATCGTGGTCACTGTCACCCTCGTCTTCCGTCATACCATTAAGATGCGTCGGCGCAAGCAGTGGCAGGAGAAGGCCGAAGAAGACGAACCGCCAGAGACATGCCAGCCTTGTACCCTGCACTGCCGCAAGATCGAGGTCAAACTGAAACCAGCCTTGCGCAAGGTCACGCACCTAGCGCTCACCGCATCCCCTCCTGTCTCTAGCCAGAGAAGCCAGAAGAGGGAATTGAAGAATGAGGTTGTAGACGGACTTAACAAGATAGTCATGGCTCGTCGCCAAGGGCAAGAGGTGGAGAGTCTGCGGCGTCTCGTAGCCCCAGTGGCCGGCGTGCTGCTGCAGCAAATCAGGGAATGGCTGCACCTTGAGCCGACCCCTCGGGACGTTTCCATCGCTGCACACCTGGAAGGAGGCAAGATCACCTGTGAGTTCATCCTCTACCACTGTAAACGCAGGGGTAATGTGAATGTATGGGAAGAACAGGACAAATGGAAGAAGACCATTGTGGACAAGCACGACGAGCCTGTAGGTATATTGCGCAACTTAGATCCCACAGAACCGAGGGTGCCAGAACAGTTGGCAGCCAAGTTGACGCGACTGCTGATGGAGTTCATTCAGAAGGCTTGATCGCTCCCTAGATTGAAGCGATTGCACATTCCCGGGTTTTGTTTGCTAAAGAGAAAACTCACCTTTGTGGTGGCACAGCACCTATGTGCTGCATCAGTCCGAGCATATCCATCTGCATCCACTCCTGTACAATTCTGCCGCCTTTGATGTAATCAATACAAACTCCGGTCGTTTTTAGCTGCTCACTAGTGGATAGTTAAAGGTGAAGCGCGAATCAAAACTCTCATCTATTGTGGCCAGCTTACCCTGATTCCAGATTCCATCTATCCAGCGGGAACCTAAAGCTCTATTCTCCTCTATTCCCATCGAAATCCTCCTTCTGATTCATTGAGAAACAATCATACTATGAAAGAAGGTATTCCCAATTGTCGAGTCAGACTAACGCTAGTAAGGGCAGTTAAGAAATAACCTAGAGCCACATATGCGAACAAGCTCTTCCGAATCACAATTTTGGGCAATCCTAATGCTCACCTGAATAGGCGAAATAGCCGGAAACAAATCGCCAATTTGTTCGACTATGCCATTAGTACTAAAGGGTCTGGCCTGTCATGACTTTTTGGTGATTGGCAGCGCAAGCTATGCGGTGTACGATAGGCCGTAAGCTAAACACCTACAATCGCTATCCGCTTTGAAATAGAGAATGCTAAGCATAATGGTGATCTCAGAATGAACGGACGGGGCTTTCAGGTCTACTGGGGGCTGAAGAATGTCAATTCAGAAAGATCAGGCAAGATACTAGATAGGCTTAATTCCTTGAATTCAGCTGAGGAAATAGCCAGTGTAGTTGCAACGTATGCCGGGCAGAGGATCTTAAGCATTCGAATTGCCCGAAGAATTGTTAGTATGAAGAAAGAATTAGGTAGATTTCGAGATTTACAGCAAGTTACAACTGTGCCGGGAATTGGAACCAAGAGATTCACTAGTATCATAAATGCGCTTGGCGATCCCATCTAGGTCGCTCATGCTCTTCGCCTAAGCCAACATGCAGTCCATCAGAATGTGACTTCTGTAGCAGAACAGAAGCTCACTCATATCGGCATACCCTATGTAGGTGCAGCTAAAATTCTCCAGCCTCCTTTCATCTGGCCGCTTGGTGATGGCTGCCTGTGCATCCGCCTTTCTTAGCCCATCAGGCCCGACCTCACCAGCCTCCTCGAACTCCCAATACACGCCCACCGGTGTTCCCCGGTGCTGCTTCAATTCCTCAGACCCAGCGATGCAAACGGCGTTCCACGCATCTGACAGTAAGTTCTGGAATCGCTGTGCCCTCTGCCTAGCTTCGGACTCATCACCCCGGAAGGGCACGCCAATCTCGATACCCGCTCCAATACTAATGGCCTTGCCCATCAAACTTACCGCTTCTTCGAATAGGGTCAAACCTCCTTGCCAAGAGCTCGCATTTCAACTTGCGCAGCTCTCCGTCAAGTGCCTCCTGTTGGTAGCGCTCCTCATCCTCGAGTGTCCACTTGCGTTGTCGCTCAGCTACTCGCTTCTGTACTACATAGGTGACTATTGCGCTCGTGCCTGCGCCTCCCAATGTACCTACCACAAGCTATAATGGCACCAGAGTCCATAGCCGCCTCCACCTCATTCTTGTGAGTATAAGAACCGAAGTGCAATGGGCTAGTATTGACCCATGTCCACCTAAGTTCGCACGCTAGGTGGCACGTAGTATAATACCTTGAGCGCCCGACGCGGAAGGAGGCATAAGGATGAGGCTAAAGAACATCAGAATCGACGAAGCATCTATCGTTCAACAGTTCAGGCCGTTGCTAGTGCTGTACCCAGAGATACGGAAAGGAACGCAACGAAAAGTGAACAAAGAGTTCCCAGAAGTCGTACCTTTGAATTTCGATTATCACCCCAGAGACATCAGAATGGTACTTGATCACTGCTCACTTCACGGCACAAGAATAGACGAAGAGGGAGAACGGGAGCGGTGGCAGACGGCTCTCGATGTCATGGAAAAGGAAGAATACAGGCGAGATATCAATATCTTGGACGACGTTTCCTCATCAGACACGGATGAGTTTTGGAGACGCTACGGCGACATTCGCAAGCAGGATTACCCGCGGAGATGCTACGCACGACTGGTCAAAGGCACTCGGGTGCGTCAGAATCGCGTAGTAGTCCAGTATTGGTATGCCTATTTCTATAATGATTTTTGGAATACTCACGAAATGGATTGGGAGACCGTCATGATAGTCCTCAAGCTCGATGGCAAATCTTTGAGGCCATCGGTATGCGCATGTTCCGCACATCATAGCGGCTTCTGGGTTTCTTGGAGAGACGTTGAGAAAGCCGATTCGCTGAAGCAACGGGTCCCAGATGGGGAGCACCCAATAGTATACGTTGCTCATGGATCACATGCCAATTACTTCTTCGGTCCAGCTAGGTATCCCACCGCTCCGCCTGCTGCAACGATGGCGGCAGCACTGGTTGATGACCGCATACCGATAGACTATGTGACCTCCTTCAGGGAGGGAAGCAAATATTTAGTGGAAGCGGTGGCCATCCCGAAGCCTTCTGACGGTGTATGGGGAGGAGACTGGCGTTGGCTGAACCAAAGTGGCCGGTGGGGCTCCCCAGGTACATGGCTTGACTTTGAATTTGGAGACGCAGGCCCGTATGGCCCACCAAAGCAGAGTACAAAGTGGGAAACACCATTCCGATGGATTGATACGATGTGCAAGAAGGCACCAAGACTGGAAGATGTTATGCTACCGACACTTCTCGACAGCTAAGTGGTCAAGAAGTTGCGAGAACTCTGCATACCGAATTAGGTCAATTAGTAATCCGGCATATGTGCTCACCATCTTCATTAACCTGCTTTGCCTATCGGTATCGGTAGGTGCCACAGAAATAAGCCCGAGAGTGACTACTCTCTGTCTAACGGGAGGCTCTGTGTCTACAGCAACTGCATATTGTCCGTCTTGCTCCACGCAGCACAATTCAGGCGAAAGTGCGATGAAGTAATGAAACAAACTTTTGTGATCCTGGAGGAATATCCAGCCCAGTCACTCTACTCGTTTCAACAATTCTTCGTGAGGAATATTAGTCAGGCATGGCCTTCTTTCTTTTTTTGATTAACGTAAGGAAAACGTGTGAGCCAAATAGGATTATGAAAGGAATCCATAGATTATTATGAATCTTGAAGGCCAAACTCTTGGTCAATAATCCCAATGTTAGGGTTTCAACAGTCCTGAACTCTGTGATGCCAAAGCCACTAACAAGATAGATTATTACCAGAATTGCTAATAACCAATGTATTATTCTCTTAAACAAGCATTGATTGGCAATGTTTTTCACTTTTCAAAAAAGCCTTTATCCAAGTCTCCAGTATTGGAGTATCCCCTAGTTTCCCAATAACCCCGATAGTTGACGTCATCAGATAATTCGATTTCTGTTATCCACCTTATCCATTTATAGCCCCATTTACTTTCGGCCACGAGTTGAAAGGGGAAACCTCTTTCTGCCGGCAGAGTGACCTCATTCATCTTGTACGCCATGATTATGTCGTTATTCATTATGTAATCGAGCGGAAGAGAAGTGGTATATCCATCGTAAGCGTGGAATATGACGACTCTTGCGTTGGGCAACGGGCTTGATTCTGCCATCAACTCTCTGACCAGAACACCTTCCCAAAGAATGGTTGCACTCCATCCTTCTACACAGTCCAGTGTTACCACCTTCTTATAATGTTGATAGTTGTCAATCACATCCTCATAAGTATGGTTCTTAGGATTATCGACAAGCCCGGTAATCTTAAGCCGATAACTTGCCATATCGTCTATGTGCTGTGGGCCTCTTATAGAATTCTCTCTGAAATCATCCACTGATGAAAGGTCTGTGCCTCCATATTCCCTAATCTCCACGGATTCTAGTTCCTCCGTTTTATCCATACTCCTATCTCCCCCACAGCCACCCACAGCTATCATAATCGGTGCCAGAACAACGAGCAAAGGGATGGCTCCAGTAATTAGTTTTCCAATGTTCATGACCCCCATCTCCTTGAGATGCTTACCAAATCCTACCACTATTCGACGCTATTGAAAAAAGCGCCCTTTTGTTTAAGCTTTTGCTACAAGTCCTCCAGCGCATGCGAACTTGCCGAGCGTATCGAAGGAAGTCAGGCGAAACAACGTGAATTGACTTGCATTGGGTTAAGAGGTCTATCTTGGGGCACTATCCCACAATATGAATGACTCTTTGCTGCATCGGCGTACCATCTCAAAGTTCTGTGACTTCAGGGTCGATATGCATTTTCTCATAACGCTCAAAGGTTGGTGAAGTCGGTCAAGCGTCATTTGGACGGAGTGACTATATCAAACGGAACCACCAAGCCCCTATTGAGCGCAATGGCGGGTCCGTCCCCTCCATCATCAGTCAAAGTCTTAGACCCTCGGCTACGGATCGCCCCAACTCCGGGTCAGCCTTAGTTAGGTTCTCAATCACGCGCTTTTGGATCGGTTTGTCAATGGTCATAAGATCCGCGATAAGATTATCTACCAGACGTTCTTGATCCATCTTGCTTAGCCAATGATATCTCTCTCCAGCTTGTACGAAATCATTCGTTATGCCAATCTTCCGTCGAGTCACTTCTCCCTCAAGCCGGTATACGCGCGGGGCACCCTCCTCAGGAGCCTCCTTAGGCAGACCACCAGCTAGGCTACTGGGCTCGTAGTTGACAGGACCACTGAACTCCCCAATCTGCATGGCTCCATCGCGCTGATTATTGACAACCTCTACAAGGGGACGGTTGATGGGAAGTTGTAGGTAGTTCGCTCCTAACCGACATCGCTGGGTATCAGCGTAGGAGAACGTTCGACCTTGGAGCAACTTGTCAGCCGAAAACTCAATTCCTGGAACAATACTAGCGGGACAGAAAGCCGCCTGCTCCACTTCGGCGAAGAAGTTTTTCGGATTGCGGTTGAGCACCATTTTGCCAACCGACATAAGTGGGAACTTGTCCTCAGGCCATGTCTTCGTGGCGTCCAGTGGGTCAAAACTCTGTTTCAATTCTTCAGCGATATCCATTAACTGGACATTAAGCTCATACTCAACCTCTTGGCCACTGGCGATTGTATCCCAAAGATCACGGGTAAGGTAATCGGGGTCGACACCGGCCAACCGGGTTGCTTCATGGCGATCAAGGTTCTGCACACCCAATTTCGGTTTCCAGTGATATTTTACATACACCCCTTTCCCCTCAGCGTTCACCCACACATAGGTATTGACACCAAAACCTTCCATCATCCGGTGACTTTTTGGCGTGCCGCGGTCGGAAAAAAGCCAAATAATCATGTGGGTCGATTCTGGCGTCAGAGATATGAAATCCCAGAAGCGGTTATGCGCGGAAGACGCCGATGGCATATTGCTATCCGGTGCACCCTTGAAGGCATGAACCATATCTGGAAACTTTATCGCATCCCGAATGAAGAAAACCGGGAGATTGTTCCCAACGAGGTCGTAGTTGCCCTCCTCGGTATAGAACTTAACGGCAAAGCCTCGGGGGTCCCGCACTGTGTCAGCAGAGCCTCGTCCTCCCGTCACAGTTGAAAACCGTACAAATACAGGGGTGTTTTTCGCCGGATGCTGGAGGAATTTCGCCTTCGTATAAGGTTTCATGCTCTTGTAAACCTGAAGGTAGCCATGTGCTCCTGCTCCCTTGGCGTGGACAACCCTCTCGGGGATGCGCTCCCTATCGAAGTGAGACATCTTCTCGATAAACTGTATGTCCTGTAACAACACTGGACCGCGTTCGCCAACGGTCAACGAGTTCTGGTTGTCAGTGATCGGTACACCTTGATTTGTTGTAAGGTATTTGTCTTTCATGGCACCCTCCTTTTGTTATTGCACTGGTCGTTTAGTACAGATGTACTTTCATTCAGAATACCAGCCTACAACCGACTTCGTTATGTGTTTTGTTCTTTGCAATTTGGACTATCATACCTGAGAATTACTTCACCTACCTTCGGCTTCCCTTTCCATCTTTTCAAGCCTCGTGTAGTAATCTGGAAATTCGTTGAGATGAGCTAAAGCAATTTTTCCGGTCATCATAGGATCATCGTTGGTAACATTGGTATGTGGATCAACCAGACCGTGCTCGAGTTCAACATCAAGGCCCATCCTATATTGCTCAACATCGAACTTGCTCCAATCGATACCTAGGGACTCGCCAATTCGTTTGGCTTCTTCATTAGTGAAGTGCTTTTTGCTTGTCATGTTCGCCCCCCAAGTTTCTATTCCTGGGATAATTCTAGGTCTTGGTAATGAAGTTGTCAAAACTTCGTGCATGCAGTTACGATACTTCAGGGAAGCAGTGCTGGAAAAGGGTGGGAGTAACAATCCGCTAGAATGTGCAATTGGGTACAGTACAGGCCATTGTTACCCGGGCTGTATCCAGAAACTAGTGTTGTATGGCTGACTTCTCTGATAATAGCCGATCTTTCATTGTTTCAAGGTTCGGATACATCGGATATGTACAGAGACGCCAATAGCGATTAAGACCAAAATCAATCTAATGACAAAACTCTGAACGGCAAATGCAATTGAAGATCCGATTGTTATCCACAACAGAGCAATAGTTAGGACTTTTACCTTTAGTGGAACCCCTTTTCTTTCTAGATAGCTTCTAACGTAATTTCCAAACCACTTGTTGTTTAAGAGCCAGCCATAGCATCTTTGTGAGCTTCTTGCATAGCATGCAGCAGCAAGTAGCAGAAAAGGAGTGGTAGGTAGCAACGGCACAAATATCCCGAGGATTCCCAACCCCATAAAAAATGTTCCTGCAACAATCAGCAGTATCCGAATCCAAGTTCCCCTTGCTTTTGCCTGGTTATCAATTCCCATAGAGTAGCCGGTATTTTAAACTTTTTGAGTGATTGTTGCCTTCTCAACAGGAGAAGCTATTGTTAATCTCGATCAAATGATCCGTGTTTATGTGCAGAAATCCCTTTTCAGCGCCTCTATTAACGACTCATTCGCTCCCTTAATATTCTTGGCACGATTGACCAATATCCTCATTAGGTCGATATTATTTGATGAACAGTATGAATGTAACCAAAGTCCATGCCTATCATCCTGTATGTTTAGGAGGTGCAGAAGAAGAGTTCCGACAGATTTTGTTTCCCGTCCGCAGACCTGACATTTACAGGCCATTCGATGTTCCTCTCTAATTTGAATTACATTGAGGGCACGCCTTCAGGCAACCCTTGTAGACTCGCTCTTCAAGGTGCATCTCTCAGATAATGCCTCCAACTGTTGGATGCCAAGCACTCTGGACTTTCAACGGGACGCTCCGACTGCAAGGGTGTACCTTGACCTCTGCATTAAGCTTGCGGTGCAGTTGTCTGAAGGATTTCGCCCACTTTTGCTAACAGGCTTTTTGTGTACACTTTTGTCCCAAACCTTCCTCGTATCCAATGGAGCCTGTTGTTCCATGCTTCGGGGTCCAAATCCATGAAATCTAGAGTCCACCGATAAGGAGGCTCATACCACACCTCCTTTAAGTCGTCCGACAGCTTCTTTTTCCATTTACGACCAGGGTCGAGTACCACAAAGTGAACCCATTTGTTCTCTCTAAACGTCTTGGCAAACCGCGCATTAATGTCGTTGTCACCAAAAGCGTACCCAGTGATTACCACTACCCTCGTATTAGCCAAACACTCATCCAAGTACCGATAGAGAATGGAATATGGCTCCTGCTTTGTCCAACTAATAAACATGTCACCTTCTAGCCCGGGCATACTCCAGCTTTCATCGCCAAGCCAAACCTCGCGTCGATAGCCCGGGTAGACTATCTCGAACGGCCTGCTTTCCTCACTTTCGAACCCATACTTTGGTCGCCCCCGGGTGCTGTCTAGAGGCCCCAAGGACTTGATATCACCAACCCAACAAGTGGAGCCATGTAGCTTAAAGAGGCATATATCTACCTGGTTCTGGGACGGCTCAAATTTGGCAAAACGGCCGGATGACCAATTTCCTCCTAATGCAGAAGGAAACCCGTCCGTAAGTCTGAAATGGTCCTCGTGTGCGATGCAGAGTTTTTCAAAGGCCCAATCATAGTTGAGAGTAAATATTGGGAAGACGTTTGTAACACATTGAAGTTCGGTCAAGATAGGTTCCCAGAGCTGGTTGACTTTCTGCCCGGAGCAATCGCCGCAGACCTCATGTAACAGTTCAAGTATTCTCCAGCGAACACTATTGACTTTGAGGTCCGCCTCAGCCCAAGAATCGAAGGGAATCTTTGCCAAAGCCGAACTCACAGGCTTGGATAGCCTACTGCGTGATAGAATCCACAACCCCAATCTGAGTTCATGCAAGAACTCCAGGAACTGCTCTAGGTTGATGCTATCCTCAGAGAGTCTATAGCGGCAAGCCGCTGCTTTGTACAGGGCTGTGATAAGCCACCTATCCTCCTTGCAGCTTCTGTTGAGAAGCACTTGACGAAAGCTTAGAGTAGTGGGCATGCCAAGCGACACCGAGCTGCCTGCGCCTAGAAAGAACACGATAGGTTGCGTGGCTATGTGCTTATTGACCCCCATCCTAGAACCAGTTTACGCCAATGGCCTTGCGAAATCAACGTGACGGAACTACTCCACGATGCTGTCGCACACCTGTTGTTATCCGTCACGTGGTGTCACTACACTCTTACTGCATAGGCTCGCCTGCCGAGGATAATGGGAGACTGCCCTTAGAGCATCAAGCACAATTGAACAAAAGTCAGTTCTGTTCAACTACGCTGGATTGACGATCCCTATCGGGGAAGCGCTCCCCCCTCATTGCACGGACCGTCAAAATGTTGAATGGTTTCATTTGTGCCAGAAACCATTCTCGTGCAGCTCCACAAGGGCTTCCTTCAAGAAGGCATACAACATGTCTTTCCTAAACCTAGACGCAGGATGGTAAATCTGAAGTAACATAGAGTCACCACTGTTGCGTTTCCAGATTGAGCAACTGAGGCCAGCTGTTGTCTTTCTTCTTTCTAGTCCAAGCAAGTCGGTGACTATCCGGAATGTACCACAACAAAGAACAATGTCAGGGCCCATGATTTCCAGTTCTGATTTCCACATTTCGATGGTCTTCGTGGCATATTCACGAATTACACGGTAATTTGATGTTCCTGCTCCACCTGATTTCTTTAGGTTAGTCATACCAATACAATTCAGTCCCTGTGCGCTGATTTGAACCGTATTGATGTCACCATATCGAGGAAAGCCATTGTGAATTGCGTAGCTCCATATCCCAACAACTTTCCACATAGGGTAAATAGACTGCCCGCTTGAGCCTTTTTTAACTTGCTTTTCTAGGAATGTATCAAGCCGCCACCCAAGATGTTGATCGGGGTCATTCGGTTCCCTTAGAACACAAACCAGCTTTGGCCTACTAGTCTCATAAACCTCTTCATTAATCACACCGCAAGGGACAAAATGTTCGTTTGGATTTTGAGATATATATCTATTATAGAGTTCCTGCAACCTCTCGCGAATAACCACGCCTATCTCCTGAAAGACAAAATAGCAATTGTGCCAGTTACACGCTAGTTTCGTTCCACAATATAATAATCGATAAACTACATTCTCTACAATCCGTAGCCGTATGATAACGATGTTAACTGATGAGTTAAAGGGCAATCACTACATTCACAGGTCACATTAAGCCAAATCGTTGGGCGTACTCCTGACATTTATTCCTTTGATAAGCCTGTTAAGCTTGGTGAGGCAACTTTTATCGGATTACCTGAATTTGTGACAAATCCGACCACCACGAGATCACGATGAGTGGGAACGCCTACAGAAACCTTCAAGTTGCTTCACTGTGAATCTAAGATTCAGCGAAGTAGAGCTGTGAGAAAAGCGACAACAGATTTCCTCAACATGGGAAGAACCCACTGGAGTAGTCGGCAAGGTCGCTTGACTATTATTAATAGTTATGCTATTATTAATAGCGTAACTTGGGATTATGATAGACAACAAGCGTTTTTGGTGTACGCAGTGTTGGAGTGACAATCTGACTACTGATGGCAAGGTCATCATTGCTAATGGCCGAAAGGCGACACGCTATCGCTGTCGTGATTGTGGTCATCGGAGTTTTAGAAGGGTAGATAGCTATACAGATGGGCGTGTTCTTGGCAATTTACTCGGCTTTCACAAAGAAGGCTTTGCACTAGATGAACCCTATCTGTCGTTAATTAAGGCTTTGGATGCTGAATGCCAAAGAAAAGGTGGTATTAGCAGCAAGGGAGACTGGCTTGGGATAGTTGAAAAGGTGCTAAAGCAACAGGAGGTAGTAGACGTCGGCCAAGAATCAAGTAACTGAAACTTTGGGAGGTTGGTGAAATGGCTGAGTACTATTGACGTTAGGAGGAATGTCTTAGATGATGAGGTATGTATACGGTATATATAACTATACAAGAAAGGAAAGGTATTACGGTACCACTGAGGGGTCAGTAAGATACCGCATGGAGCAACACCGAAGGGGGTATACCCGAGCGCTACAGAGGTGGGATTGGGAAAAGGATAGGATTATTTACAAAACGATAGCACGACTTCCTGAAACAAGAGCCATACAAAGAGCGCATAGGCTAGAAACAACCCCCCCCCACCACCAAGATGGCGGACTATACAGACAGGCGGGAGATGAGAAAGCTGCAAAATCAAATTAGAATCACCCGCCTCCATAGCATTTACCGCACTGAATGAAAAGGCACATAACAGAACTACCGGTGCATTTTGGTAGTATGCTCCAAGCAGCTAGAAGGAACCGGATGAATCTTAGCGGTAGCGAGTTGTCTGCAGTTGCGCACATTCTATTTGAACAAATATTCGTATTCTTCAGCGATTAACAATTCATCGTTTTGTTGGGTTGGGACAGTGCGGTCTTCTGAATGACCCCAGGCAGAGGTTGCGTGCCCACTACTGTTCTACAGCCGGCGACGCTCAAAGGGCAGGGGAAACGGGACGATTGCGAAAATCCGATGCAGGGGTGCAGATAGAAACCGGCATGGTAGCCCGGGATATTGCACAGGTGGACGTAGCTATGGTGAAAACCTGTGCCAAAGGCGTTTGGAGCTTGCTTGAAGAGGCTGAGTTCACGGAGAGAAAGGCTTTCCTGCGCTCATTCATAGAACGAATAGAGGTGAATAAAAGGCAGGTTGCAGGATACTAAGACCTGCCGATACGACAAGATGCAGCATCCAGGTAACAAGTGGAAGTTCTACCTATTGACACCTTTGCTGGAGCCGCGGTTACAAATAGGCAGAACTTTTGAACTGGCTTTCAGCCTCACGATTTGAGGCGACCACCACAAATGATTACGGCAACAGAGTGCACGACGTGCAACCGCTAGGTAACATTCTGGACGATTGTTACTTCCAAGTTCTCTTCAAGGCTAACTCGTCTTCTTGATCCTGTCTAGGGCCTCCTCCGCAGCTTTCCGAACGATACTCTCCGTATCCTCCAAGGACTCAGTGAGGGGTTCTACTGCAGCGACATCCCCTATCTCTCCGAGAGCGCGTGCAGCCTTCTCTCGAACTCGAGTCTCTTTATCCTTCAGAACCTTAATCAGGGGTCCTATGGCTGGTCTTCCCAATCTCACTAATTCATCCCAATCTTGCTTTGCGATCAAATAGGAAGCTTTATGTGTGTGGTTCTTAGGTCTCCAACGCAGCTCCTGAAGTGCCCGTGCTGCCTCGGTTCGAACTCCGACATCTTCATCCTCCAAGGCCTCGACAAGTGGCGCAACTGCTGGCTTTCCTATCTTGGCAAGTGCCTCTATCGCCTTCTCTCGAACTCCCCAAGTCTCATCCTTCAAAACCTGAATGAGGGGTTCTATCGCCCTCTCATCCTTTATCTTCCCGAGAGCCTGTGCTGCCTTCTCTCGAACTCTCCCGGTCTCATCTTTCAAAGCCTGAATGAGGGGTTCTATCGCCCTGTCATCTCTTATCTTCCCGAGAGCCTCTGCTGCCCCCGTTCGAATTGCTGGAACATCATCATTCAAAGCCGCAATGAGAGGTTCTACCGCTGGTTTTCCTATTCTAGCAAGAGCCTCTATCGCCTTTTCTCGAACTCCAAAAGCTTCATCTTTCAAATCTCTAATGAGTGGATCTATTTTGTCCATTTCACACTCTCAAGTCGTCTAATCGCTCGCCCTTAGCTAAGGGTAGCATCTGCTGTGGTGAGTGTCAACAACGTGTGCTGGCTGACCACATAGGTAACACTAAGCCATGAATTTTGGCAAGTGCCCTTTCAATATACTCTATGGGAGCAAGATAGCCAAGTGATTGATGTGGACGATTGAAATTATATTCTATAAGC
>Ga0315533_1001281_pt1 | contig 19560 bp, 13 predicted proteins | sample SalMarSW160130MG_FD_203081 | JGI IMG/M metagenome (GOLD analysis project Ga0315533, IMG submission 203081) | Salt marsh sediment microbial communities from the Plum Island Ecosystem LTER, Massachusetts, United States - Salt Marsh Sediment SW1601-30 ... | reverse complement strand
CCGGTACCATTATTGCCCACCAGACCGATGTGGCTGCCTCTGGGGATTCTCCAGTTTAAATTATCAAAGAGAACGTTCTCCGAGAAGCCGATGCTGATATTTTCAAGGGAAATCATAAATATTTTCTCCTGTTTGTCTTTGATTCGTTAATTAGTTAATTGGTTACCTGGTTAGTTAGTTAAGAAAATAGGATTCAGGAGCCAGAAGTCAGAATCCAGAATCCAGAATATTATTACTGTAGAGCGTGTAGAGTATAAGAAATACAGCAATGAGTAATGGGTTAATAGTTTCGAGTTTATAAAAACTAAAAACCAAGAACTAAAAACTTGTATTACTGCTAACGACTAATTCAATTGGTAAATTAATGAATATATTATACACGAAATTTTAAATATTTTCCGTGTAATTGAAATTATTGTTTTAAAATAATATAGTATTATAATGAAGAACAAATATTTATTTTCATTTAAAATCGTGTCAAGAGAACCGTTGTCTCCTTGACATTATTATTTTAGGTTTGGTGAAAATGGACAGATTTTATCCTGATAAACAGAAAGAAAAAAACCTGCCAGAGAACCGTCCCCTGGTATGGTTTTTTGATATTGCGGTGATAGGTGGGGGACCAGCCGGGATGATGGCAGCTGGTCGGGCAGCCGAATCGGGAGCAAAAGTGATTTTAATCGAGAAGAACGAGATTCTGGGTAAAAAATTACTGATTACCGGCAAGGGACGCTGTAATTTTACCCATAATGAATTTGATATAAGAAAATTTGCCGAAAAATTCGGTAGAAATGGGCGTTTTCTCTATAGTGCTTTATCGGTATTTGGCGTGCGTGAGGTGATTGATTTTTTTAAATCCCGAGGAGTAGATGTTAAAGTAGAACAGGGAGATAGAATCTTTCCGGAAAATGGTAACGCCCAGGATATTTTGAATGTATTTGTAAAATATTTAACGGAAGGGAAAGTCAATATTTTACTAAATTCCAAGGTAACCGGATTTAAGCAGGAGAAGGGAAAAATATCTCAGGTTTTACTTAGAGACCGTAAGATAAGCGCGGATAAATATATTATCTGTACCGGAGGAAAATCTTACCCTCAAACCGGTTCTATTGGCGATGGCTATCGATGGGCTGAGCAATTGGGGCACACTGTAATCAAACCCGTCCCGGCCTTAAACCCGGTAAAGACCTCTGAGAAATGGGTGAAAGAACTTCAGGGTCTATCCCTCAAAAATGTTTCTCTCCAATTATTCCAAAATAATAAGAAGAAGGATGAACGTTTTGGCGAGATGCTTTTTACTCACTTTGGAGTAAGCGGCCCTATCGTTATGGATATGAGTAAAAATGTCGGGGCGCTATTGAAGAATGGCCCGGTAAAATTAATTTTAGATTTAAAACCTGCTCTGGATTTTAAAAAATTAGACCGGCGCATCCAGAGGGATTTTGAGAAATTTAAAGGGAGAATGTTTAAGAATTCACTGAAAGGATTATTGCCATTATCGATGATACCGCTAATTATCAAACTTTCCGGCATAGAGCCTGAGAAAAAGGTGGATTACATCAGCCGGGAAGAAAGAAATAAATTGGTTCACCTGCTAAAAGAATTAGAATTGACCCCCACAGGACTGTTAGGGTTTAAATGGTCGGTAGTGGCCAGCGGAGGAGTTGCTCTTAAAGAAGTGAATCCTAATACTATGGGTTCTAAGAAGGTGGAAAATCTTTATTTTGCCGGGGAAATTTTAGACCTTGATAGCCCTTCCGGAGGATATAATCTACAGGAATGCTGGAGTACCGGGTATCTTGCAGGTGAAAACGCAGCCAAGAAATATTAAATTTTTATGTTATAATTATAGAAATTATTCCTCTAAATTTAGAAGATTAAATAGGTATAATGATTTAACCTGAAGAAAATAGGAAAGGTAAAAACCGGATGAAATTTCTTCACATAGCTGATATTCATTTAGGGATGGAAAATTATGGACGGATAGACTCTTCCACCGGTCTGCATACCCGATTAAAGGATTTTATAAAATGTTTTAGTTTTGCTATTGATATTGCTCTGGAAGAAAAGGTGGATTTGGTAATATTTACCGGTGATGCTTACAAAAATAGCAATCCCAATCCTACTCATCAACGTGAATTCGCCCGGCGGATTTACAGATTAAGTGAAGCAGAAATTCCGGTAGTAATGATAAATGGAAATCATGATAATCCCGTATCTTTTGGTAAAGCTACTTCCTTAGATATCTTCGATACTTTAAATATCTTCGGGGTGAAAGTGGTGACCAAGCCCGAGCTATTTAATATTGAGACTAAGGCAGGGCCGGTTCAGATTTTCGGTCTGCCCTGGCCTACTAAGAACCTCTTTCTTGACAAAGAAGAATATAAAAATTTTACCGATGAGGAGATTACTAAGGAGATTCAGAAGAGAGCGAGTAAAAAGATTAATGAATATGCCCGGATGATGAAGCCAGGAATTCCGGCGATTTTTGCTGCTCACCTGGCTGCCGCAGAAGCAATTTATTCCGGCTCAGAGAGGTCGGCAATAATAGGGAGAGACCCGGTATTTTCCACTCAAGTATTGGCTCAAAAAGAATTTGATTATGTAGCTTTGGGCCATATCCATAAATTTCAGGATTTAAATCTTAATAATCATCCTCCGGTAGTTTATCCGGGAAGTATCGAAAGAATAAATTTTGGTGAGGAGAAGGATGACAAAGGGGTATGTTTGGTGAGCATAGAAAAAGGCAAAACTTCTTATGAGTTTATTTCTCTTCCTGCCCGAAAGTTTGTTACTATAGGTGTGGCAATTAGCGAGGAACAAGATCCCACCAATGCTTTATTAGGAGAAATTGAAAAATATGATTTATCCGAGTCAGTGGTGAGGGTATTTTATACTATGCCTGCAGAGAGGGAAGATTCACTGGATTTTAAAAGAATAAATTCTGCTTTAGAAAAGGCATTTTTAGTAACAGCTATTGCCAAAAAATCTAAACCAGTGGAGCGGCTTCAAAGAGCCGAGATTTCGGAAGATTTAGGGATGTTGGAGGCTATGGATAAGTATATCCAGAATAGTCCTGATTTAGTTCCTTTATCTGAGGAATTGAAAACTTACGCCCAAAAATTAGAAAAAGAGTTAGAAGATAATGCTTAAAGAAGAAAGGATTAAAAATTGATACCGATAAAATTAGCCCTGAAAAATTTTTTAAGTTACGGGGAAGATGTACCTCCTCTCGATTTTACCCAATTTCATATTGCCTGTCTTTCGGGGAATAATGGCCAGGGAAAATCTGCCCTTCTGGATGCCTTAACCTGGGCAGTATGGGGAGAAGGAAGAAAAGCCAGCCAGGAGAAAAAGGCTGATAACAGTCTTCTGCGGATAGGTCAAAAAGATATGCAGGTGGAATTTGTATTTGACCTGGAAGGGGACAGATACCGCATTCTAAGAACTTTTTCTCTGGTTAAAAAAAGTTCCCGCTCCGGTTTAGAATTTCAGGTTTTCAATCAAGAAAATAATGAGTATATTTCTCTCACCTGTCCTTCCATTCGAAAAACCCAGGAAAAAATTACCAAAACTTTAAGGATAGATTATCAGACCTTCATTAATTCCGCTTTTATACTTCAGGGCCGAATAGATGAATTTAGCCGAAAGAGCGCCCGGGAAAGGAAAGAAATTTTATCTGAGATTTTAGGTCTTTCCCGTTATGATGAACTGGCTAATCTGGCCAAGTCCCATCTTAGGGAAATTAATAATATTATCATGACTAAAGAAAGCAGATTGGAATATATCTATCAGGAAACGGCCAACCTTGATTTTTATAAAGAGAAGATAAAGGAATTGTCGGAAAGTTACAAAGATATTTCCCGGAAGATAAAGACGGAAGAAGTAAAAGTGGGCAAACTAAAAGAGGAGATAAATATCTTAAAACATAAAAGTGAACAATATGCCGAATTGGAATGCCGAATAGAGCAGCAGAGGCAAGAGATTGTGCGAGGGCAAAGACATATTGAATTAAGAAAGAAAGAAATTATCGATTGCGAGGAGATAATTTCTCAAAAAGAAAAAGTTTTAAATGATTTTAAAAATTATCAGAAATTTAATGCTGAAAATAATGAATTTAGCCGAAAGCTTCAAAGAATCAGGAAGATAGAAGAAGAAAAAGTTCTTACCGGGAGAAAGATAGAAAGTGGGCGGGCAGATTTAGAAGTAGAAATTAGAAATAAGCAAGATAGGTATAAAGATTTAAAGATGAAGGCTGAGCAGGAGATAAAAAACAGGACTAAGGTTTTGGAATTAGAAAAAAAGATGGAAGAGATAAAGTTACTCGAAGAGCAGAGAGAAGAAATTCGTAAAGAAGGCAACGAGATTAATGTAAAAATAAACAGCATTAAAAGTCAGATAGAAACATTAGAAAAAGACAATAAAGATAATCAAGAAAAACTGCGTCTGTTAAGAGAGAATCCGGAAGGAGAATGCCCTTTATGTGAGGCAAAATTAAATGCAGAGAGAAAGAAGAAGATTGAAGATAACATAAATAAAGAAATTGGTTTAAATATTAAGAAGATAGAGAAATTAAAAAAAGATGCGGAGGAGTCAAGTAAACAGAGAGATAAATTGGCTGAAAAATGGAGAGAGACTAATCAAAAATTAAAAGATAAAAATATCTGGCAACAGAAGTTAAGCAAGGCATATCTTGAGCGGGAAGAATCTAAACAAGCCGCAAAACTGATGGTTGACTTGCAGGAGGAGATTAAAAAATTAGGAAAAATTATCCAGGAGAAGGATTACGCCTTAGAGGAGCAGAAGGTTTTAAAAGAGTTTGAGGAGCAGATTAAAAAAATTGGTTACGATGAAGCAAGACACCGTCAGTTAAACCGTAAGATTGAAGAATTAAGTAATGCCCCTCTGGAGAAAGCAAAATTAGAAGAGGCGGAGAAAAAGATTGATTCTTTGAAGGACGGTCTATTCGAATTAAAAGAAAGTTATCAACAGAAAGAATTAAATTTGAAAGATTTGGAGAAGAAGAAAGAGAAAATAAAAGTAGAATTAAAAGAACTTCCTTCCCTGAAAGAAAAATTAGTTCAAGAGGAACAGGTATTAAATTCTAATCAGACCCTTAAAGATAAAATTTTAGAAGAAAGGGGAGGGTATCAGAGCAAATTTGACCAGTGTCTTAAATTGGGAAAAGAGAAGAAAGAGATAGGTAAAGAATTAGAAAAAAGTAAGAAAGAGAAGAATATCTATGAGAAGCTGATTGTGGCTTTTGGGAAAAACGGAATTCAGGCGTTGATTATTGAAAATGTCTTACCGGAAATCGAAGAAGGGGCTAATAACCTTTTGGAAAAACTAACTAATAATAGTACCCAAATTTCTATTGAGTCTCTCCGGGATTTGAAGAGCGGAAGAATGAAAGAGACTTTAGATATCAAGATAAATGATGAATTAGGAACTCGAGACTATGAAATGTATAGCGGGGGAGAATCTTTTCGGATAGATTTTTCTTTAAGAATTGCTCTATCCAAGTTACTGACCAGAAGGGCAGGGACTAAATTACGGACTCTGGTTATGGATGAGGGATTTGGTACTCAGGATGAAGAAGGCATAGATAATCTGGTGCAGGCTATCCAATCTATAAGAGATGATTTTGATAAAATATTAGTCATTACTCATTTGGAATCATTAAAGGACGCTTTCCCGGTAAGAATCGAGGTAACCAAGCTTCCCGAGATTGGTTCCCGGTTTGAGATTATAAAAAATTAAAAAAATTGAATAACTCCAAATGAATCTGAGTTTCCCCTCTCTTGCATGGGTTTTTGCTAACTTATGCTGTTTCCTTCACCTATCTTGCTGTACGCGCAATTTAAATTGTGACCATTGAAAAATAGTATGTTTTTGATTTTTTATTTAACATTTTAAAAATAATTTTAAAAATAAGTTGACAAACACGATTAATAAAATATATAATAGTTGTACGGTTGTCCGTATAAGTAGGTAGCGTTATGTGCTAACCTACAAAAGCCAATTTTCAAGGTTCTAAGGAGGTGATAAATGAACTGTTTTTCTTTGCATTTTAAAAGTAAAGGTAGTTTTTTAAGTATTTTGTAAAAAAAAGGAGACTTTAACGATGAAAAAGAATTTTTTAGGAGTAATTGTACTTACAATAATCTTGATTTTATGCTTTTCCTCTATTGTTTTTGCGGGAGGAGATAGCGTCACCGTTACATTTGCATCGTGGGCACAAAGAGGTGATACTGCTGATGTTGACTGGATAAGCCAATTCGAAAAGAAATACCCCGATATAAAAATTGATTACATTGCAGTTACAGAAGGAAATTATTCTGAAAAACTCAATGCAATGATAGCTGCACATACTGCTCCCGATGTTATTCTGGCATGGGAATGTGACATAAACAGATTTGTAGAAAATAAGGCTATTATGCCTCTTGATGATTATACAAAAAATACAAATGCCTTCACAATGGATGATTTTGTTCCGGCTGTAGATCAGTTTGGAAAAGCGACTGGTGCTACTTACGCGTTGCCTTGGTGTCTTGCAGCAGAGATATTGTATTACAACAAAGATATGTTTGATAAGGCTGGTGTAGCATATCCTACTAATGATTGGACAACGCAGCAATTCGAAGATGCAGCCAAGAAATTGACTATAGTAAAGGATGGCAAGACTATACAATGGGGCTGTGACGCTATTTCCTTCCAGGGTATATGGTATGCAACAATGGGTGCTTTTGGCGATGATATTGTTGATTCTACAGGCAAGCTATCACTGGGTGAAAGCGCCATGAAAGCGCTTCAGTGGGAGGCAGATCTTACCAACAAGTACAAGGTCTGTCCTGAACCAGCTGCTTCTGGTACGAACGCTGTAGATTTGTTCATCGCTGGTAAAGCTGCTATGACAAGATTAGGTAACTGGATGATTCAAACTTACAGACCTATAAAGGATTTTAAATGGGATATTGCTCCACTGCCAAAGAATGCAAGACAATATACCAATCTTCACACCGGGTTATTCACAATAAATGCAGAGAGCAAGGTTAAAGACGCAGCCTGGAAATTCATTGAATATTCCATGAGTGATGAAGGGCAGGAATTGATATGTAAAATGGGAACTAATCCATCAGCCAGAAAGAGTATAACAGCTAAAGGGTTCTATAGAGCAGGTGGAGTAAATGGTCCTACAAACTGGGCAGGACTGGATGAGAGTCTTGGCTTTGCAAAGTTCGGTTATGTAGTCGCAAATCCAGGTGTTACCAACGGCGCTGTCAATAATTTTAAGGCAGTTATGATGGGGCAGATGGATGTGGACACTGCTATAAAGAAAGCTAACGACGCAGCGAACAAGGCTGCAGCTCAGTAAAAATAAGTGCGGCCGAAAATAAATTTTTTGGCCGCACTTGACTTTTCATTTTAAATGATTCGTATTTTATATGATTTTTTGCTTAAAATTTGAGAGCATATGGATTTTTATATGTGTTTAATGTATTGAGGTAATTAAATGGAACAGGATGGTTTGCTAATCAACAAGAACAAAAGAAAAGTAAGAGAAAATATTACGGCTTATGCTTTTTTATCACCGTGGATTATTGGTTTTATATTGTTTTCAGGCGGTCCGATAATTGCATCTTTTTTACTAAGTCTTTCAAAGTGGAATATGATAAGCGCTCCACGTTTTATATGGCTCGGTAATTTTATTGAAATGTTTAGTGCCGGCTCCAATTTCTGGAATATATTGAAGGTTACCCTTATTTTCACAATATTTAGTGTTATTGCGACTTTAACATGGTCCTTCTTTCTCGCAATGCTGCTTAATTTTAAATTGAAAGGCATAGGCATATTCCGGTTCTTTTTCTTCGCACCGGCTGTTATGCCAACCGTTGCATTGGCTTTTGCGTTTCAATTATTATATAACAAGGAAATCGGCGTTATTAACTACATTTTATATATGTTTGGAATCAGTGACGGACCTAACTGGTTAATGGATAATCGTCTGGTTATTCCTTCAATAATATTTGTATGCTTATACACCTATACAACAGGCCAGATGATGCTTATTTTTGATGCAAGTCTGAAGGAAGTTCCAAAAGAGCTTTATGAAGCATGTAGTATTGATGGTGCAAGCTATTTCCAGAAGTTTTATTATATAACACTTCCGTATATATCTCCGGTAATTTTGTTTAATTTGGTGATTGCAACAATTAATGCATTTAATGGTTCTTTCAGCATTATTTATCCATTGACATTCGGAGGTCCTGGGGATGCCAGTAGAGTGATAAGCCTTGCTATTTATGATAGCGGTTTTAAAACATTCAGGATGGGATATGCATCAGCTTTGGCGACAGTATTGTTCATAATTGTTGCGTCAGTTGCATGGCTTCAGTTTAAACTATCAAATAAATTTGTCTATTATGAAAACTGAGGGAGGAATCAAGATGAAATTAAAACCGAAAATAACAATTTCTTTGCAATATCTATTACTTATCTCTGTTGCAATCATCATGATTTTCCCAATTTTATGGATTGCATCCTCTTCACTAAAATCTCTCATCGGAATAAGCGCATATCCTCCGCAATTAATACCGAAGGAAATACACTTTAGCAATTATGTCGATGTTTTTACCAGAGGTAATATGCTTGTTTATTTAAAGAATACTTTGATATTGATAATAGGTAATACTTTCGCTACGCTTATTTCCAGCTCTATTGTGGCCTATCCTTTAGCTCGAATGAATTTTGTTGGAAAAAAGTTTATGTTCAGTTTGATTCTTGTCACTATGATGGTGCCGGCTACTGCCACAATTATTCCCCAATATATACTGTTCAGCAAACTCAGGTGGCTTAATAGTTTCCTCCCGCTTATTGTTCCTGCTTGCTTTGCCTTCCCTTATAATGTTTTTCTATTCCGGCAATTTTACCGAACAATACCGATAAGCATTGATGAAGCAGCGTTGATTGATGGTTGCAACAGATGGGATATTTTTATAAAAATAATAGTTCCTATGTCGCGTCCTGTATTTGTAATAATAGGTTTACTATCTTCTGTGTTCTGGTGGAACGAGCTTTTTCTCCCTCTAATTTATATTGATTCAGATAGGCTAAAACCCCTAATGGTCGGTGCGCTAACTACGTTCAAGACTCTATTTATCCAGAGGTGGGACCTGCAAATGGCTATGTCTATGCTAATGATCTTACCGCCTATAATACTTTATCTTTTTACCCAGAAATATATGGCTGAAGGTATAAAGACTACAGGAATGAAAGGATGATAGTGATAAAAGAAGGTAATTGCAAGTCCGCAAAATGATAAATATTATTTATAATGGGAGACTAAAATGTCAAACTTAAAGAAAGCAACAATGGTTTTAGGTAAGGAATATAAAATTAGTGAGGTTGATAAACGTATTTATGGTTCTTTTATTGAACATTTGGGACGTGCAGTCTATGGAGGAATCTATGAACCTGGTCACTCCAAAGCTGATGAGCTTGGTTTTCGTAAAGACGTTATGGATTTGGTGAAAGAATTACGAGTTCCCATTGTTCGTTATCCTGGTGGTAATTTTGTTTCCGGATATAACTGGGAGGATGGGGTTGGTCCTAAGGAAAAAAGAAAAAGAAAGTTAGAACTTGCCTGGAGAACTGTTGAAACAAATCAGGTAGGAATCAATGAATTTATGGAATGGTCGAAACGAGTTAATACGGAAGTGATGATGGCTGTAAATTTAGGAACGAGGGGAGTAGATGAAGCGAGAAATCTTGTTGAGTATTGTAATCATTCTCAAGGAAGCCATTATAGTGATCTGCGAATAGAACACGGTTATAAAGAACCTCATAAAGTAAAAACCTGGTGTCTGGGTAATGAAATGGATGGACCCTGGCAGATTGGTCACAAGACTGCAGAAGAATATGGTCGTTTGGCATGTGAAACTGCAAAGGTAATGAAATGGGTTGACCCAACCATAGAATTAGTAGTCTGTGGAAGTTCCCATAAATTTATGGACACCTACCCGAAATGGGAATCTACTGTGTTAGAGCATACCTATGAAAATGTAGATTATATTTCTCTCCATAGTTACTATGGAAACCTTGAAAATGATACTCCTAACTATTTGGCCAAATCACTTGATATGGATGCTTTTATCAAATCGGTGATCGCTACCTGTGACTATATCAAAGCTAAAAAGAGAAGTAAAAAAACTATTAATCTTTCTTTTGATGAGTGGAATGTGTGGTATCATTCGAGAGAACAGGATAAAAAAATTGAACCTTGGTCTATCGCGCCACCGCAAATAGAAGATGTGTATAATATGGAAGATGCTTTGTTAGTAGGAAGTTTATTAATTACTCTTCTTAAAAATGCAAATCGTGTAAAGATAGCATGTTTAGCTCAACTAGTTAATGTTATTGCCCCTATTATGACTGAAAACGGTGGGAGAGCATGGCGTCAGACGATTTTTTATCCCTATATGCATGCTTCAATATATGGAAGAGGATATGTTTTAAACCCTCTTGTAAAATCACCAAAATATGACAGTAAGGATTATACAGATGTACCTGTGCTGGATTCTGTTGCAACGGTGAATGAAGATAAAGATGAAATTACAATTTTTGCGGTAAACAAAGATATGAAAGATACACTTAATATCCATTGTGACATAAGGGGCTTTATAGACAGTAAAGTTATAGAACATATTGTGTTCCAAAATGATGATGTTAAAATAACAAACTCGAAAGATCACCCATTTAGGGTTATACCGCAATTTAAAAATGATGCTGTTGTAGAAGAAGGTTACTTAAATGCTTTACTACCAAAGCTATCCTGGAATGTAATAAGGTTATCAACAAAATAAAATTGATAGAGGTTATTATAGATTTTTGAATCGCCAGATAGGATTGTATATGTCTTTACACTGAAATATTTTATCCAGTATTAAGTGTAGCAAATAAAAAATATATTTCATACATTTAGGGGAGTTAAAATTTATGAATAATGTAATTAAAAATAAAAGTAAGAAATCACAAAAATTGTCTTCAATAAATATAGCAAATATAAGATTTAATAATGGATTTTGGAATCAAAGAATTCAACAAGTTCAAAATGAAGTAATTCCCTACCAATGGAAGGTATTAAATGATCAGATTCTTGATGTTGAAAAGAGTCATGCAATTGAAAATTTCCGTATTGCTGCTGGTATAGTAGACAGTAAGTTTTATGGCAAGATTTTTCAGGATAGTGATGTTGCCAAATGGCTAGAAGCCGTTAGTTATAGTCTTGAATACAAGAAAAATCCGGAGTTAGAAAATATTACAGATGAAGTAATAGATTTAATAGCAAAGGCCCAGCAGTCCGATGGATATTTAAATACTTATTTTACGGTAGTTAAACCTCGAAAAAAATGGACCAATGTACGGGACTATCATGAACTATATTGTGCCGGGCATATGATTGAAGCGGCCGTTGCTTATTATCAGGCCACCGGGAAAAGAAAATTACTCGATGTTATTTGTAAATTAGCAGATCATATTGATTCTATTTTTGGACCCGAAGAAGGTAAAAAGAAAGGCTACCCTGGTCATCCGGAAATCGAGCTTGCTTTAATAAAACTTTTTAAAGTAACTAAAAATGAAAAATACTTAAAATTAAGTAAGTTCTTTGTCGATGAAAGAGGACAGCAACCTCATTTTTTTGATATTGAAGCTGAAGAGAGAGGGGGAAGTGAAAAAAAAGATTTTAGTTTATTTGACCACTCCTACAACCAGTCACATGTTCCTGTTAGAGAACAATTAATTGCTGTTGGTCATGCTGTTAGGGCTATGTATCTTTATTGTGGTATGACTGATATTGCAATTGAAACCAGTGATGAGGAATTAAAAGATAAATGTAAAAGATTATGGGAAAATGTTACTAAACGGCAAATGTATGTAACCGGGGGCATTGGTTCGTCAGCTTATAACGAGGCTTTTACTTTTGATTACGATCTTCCCAATGACACAGCATATACAGAAACCTGTGCTGCCATAGGTTTAATCTTTTGGGCTCATAGGATGTTACATTTAGAGATAAACGGTAAGTATGCTGATACAATGGAAAGAGCCCTTTATAATGGGGTTTTAAGCGGGATATCTCTGGATGGTAAAAAATATTTTTATGTTAATCCTTTAGAGGTATGGCCAGAATCATGTGATAAACGTTACGATAAGAAACATATAGAGACTACACGGCAACAATGGTTTGGTTGTGCCTGCTGTCCACCTAATATAGCCCGATTAATAGCTTCTGTCGGTAAGTATGTTTATTCAAAAGGTGATAATGAAGTTTATCTACATCTTTATACTGATAGTATAGCTGAGTTTAACCTTTTGAATCAGGAAGTAACAATTACTCAGAATACCAATTATCCGTGGGGTGAAGAAGTAAATATTTCAATTAACTGTGAAAAACCTATTGAATTTACCTTCGGAATTCGAATTCCAGGATGGTGTCAAAATGCAGTACTGAGTCTTAATGGCAAAGTAATGGATTTAGATACTATATTAGAACAAGGATATGTAAAGATTGATAGGGTATGGAGTGATAATGACCGGGTTAACTTATCCCTTCCGATGCCTATAGAAAGGATACATGCTAATCCAGAACTCAGGAATAATTCTGGAAAAATTACGATACAAAAGGGACCAGTTATTTATTGTTTAGAAGAGGTGGATAATGGCACTAATTTACCGGATATCGTTTTACCTGCCAGGTCTGAGCTTAATGCAGAATATGATGAAAAACTACTAGGCAGTGTGGTAACAATTACTGGAGATGCATTAAAAACAGATATGACTTTATGGAAAGAAGATCTTTATAAACCTATAGATATAGAGTACAATACAAAAAAAATCAGGATAAAAGCAGTACCATATTATACCTGGAATAATAGAAAACCGGGGGAAATGTTGGTATGGATAAGGGAAGGATGTTAACAAATTTAACATGCGAGGAGAAGAATTTATAAGTAGATAAAAAAAGCTTTTTTAAGTATAATAGAAGAGAGTAATTTAGATGGGCTTTTTTCTATAACAGATGCTAATTTGAGTTAGAGAAATAGAGAAAGTTTAAAGCAGAAATAAAGACAAGAAGAGTGTAAAATTTTTTAGCAATACAAGAAAGGTTTCCGAATTAAAATAAAATTGACTGGAAAATTAATTATAGACATAATTGGATATAAACTAAGATGAAGAAGAGATTTCAGTACAAGATTTGAATAAATTCTGAAAGATATTTAACGAAAAATATACTGGTTTGGCTAAAGGAACTTTTTCCGCCCCCTGGTAGGGTTAATATAAGAAGCTAAATTTATAGAATTAATACCATAAAGAGAGCAATTATGGATGAATTAAAAATCAAAAGGAACAGAACTTACCATCTGTTAGAAAATAAAAAATTAGATGGCCTTATCTTGGTTAAAAATAGCAATATTTCCTGGTTAACTGGTGGGATGGAGAATAGGATTGTCTTTGTTAGTGAAGAGGGTGCAGTTAAGTTAATTGTTTTAAAAGATAAAATTTTGGTTTTAACAAACAATATTGAAGCTGAAAGAGTAATAAAAGAAGAAGGGTTAGACAAAGAAGATTTTCAACTTATAATTAACCAATGGTACGAAAGAGACTTATTAGATGGTTTAATAAGAAAATATCATTTAGGTGGTGATTGTTATTTTCCCGAGGTAAATAATTTACAAGAAGAGATTAAACAGCTGCGTTTTTCCTTATTACCTGAAGAGATAGAGAGATATAGGTTGCTGGGACGGGAAACAGCTAAGATTGTGACCGATGTATGTAGAGCTATTAAATCCGGTGATACAGAAAATGAAGTTAAAGGCCGACTATCTCAGAAACTCTGGAGTAAAAATATACACCCGCATTTAATCCTGGTTGGTTCTGATGAAAGACTCTTTGACTATCGTCACCCCATTGCCAAAGATAAAGAGATTAAGAAATATGTTATGGTAGTAACTTGTGCTGAAAAATATGGATTAATTGTTAGTTTAACCAGGTTTGTTCATTTTGGAGAGATTGCAGAGGAATTAATGGATAAATTAAGGGCGGTGGCTAAGGTTGATGCGAGTTTTATAACCAATACCAGACCAGGTAAAAAAGTGGCTGATATTTTTCAGGAAGGAATTAGAACTTATGGAGAAATTAGTTATCCGGGGGAATGGAAACTTCACCACCAGGGCGGGGCGACAGGTTATGAAGTGAGAGATTATATTGCTACCTCAAAAATAAATGAAGTGGTTCAACCCAATCAGGCTTTTGCCTGGAATCCATCAATAAAAGGAGTGAAGAGCGAAGATACTATTATTATGAATGAAACCGAAAATGAAATAATTACCGATGACCCTGAATGGCCTAAGGTTGAAGTAGAGTATAATGGAGAAAAGATAAGCAGACCAGGTATTTTAGTAGGGAGAAGGAAAAAATAAGTAAGGGGATATTAACCCTTACTAATAAAGGAGGTGAAAAAGGAATAACGATTTTTGTTAGCACTTTGTATTAAGGTTGCTATAGTGAGGTTATTGCTAAAAAATTATTAGGAAATATTAAAAAGGAGAAAAAATTATGTTAAAGAAAATTAATTTTTTACTTTTGTTAGTATTGACTTGCGTTGCTCTTCTGGTATTACCGGTAGTAGCTCAGGCAAGTGAAGGTCCTGTTGTAATTTACTTTTTCCCAGGCGGTGCTGCCGGAGGAACCTTTGCTACTGTTGTTTATAATGGTGCTAAAGTAGCTGAAGAAGTATTAGGTGATCGGGTTGAGGTAAGATATCTATGGTCAGGTTGGAGCTCGCAGAAAATGGTTGATCAATTTCAGCAAGCCGTTGCGGCTAATCCTGATGGTATAGCAATTATGGGACATCCCGGGGACGAAGCATATAAACCTTTTGTTGAAGAAGCCGAGAAACAGGGGATTATCGTTACCAGTCAAAATACGACATTACCTGAACTTGAAAAAACTTATGGTGCAAATGGATTTGGTTATGTAGGCCAGGGACTTTATGAATCGGGTTATACTCTCGGTGAAGCTACGGTAAAAGGAGCAGGATTAAAAGCAGGAGATAGAGCACTTGTTTGGGGCCTTTTATCACAACCTACCAGAGGATTAAGAACAAAAGGGGCTATAGATGCTTTTGAAAAAGTAGGTGTAAAAGTAGATTATGTGGAAATTTCAGCTGAAGTAGACAAGGATGCTTCAACGGGTATTTCTGTTATAGTAGGTTATTTACAGGCAAATCCTGATTGTAAAGTTGTTGTAACTGATCATGGTAATTTAACTTCTACACAACGTACTTATTTTGATGCAGCAGGTTTGGGTCCAGATGATATTTATGGCGCCGGTTTTGATTTGTCACCTGCAACCGTAAAAAGTATTAAAAGTGGTCATACTGATCTTGTATTAGACCAACAGCCGTTCTTGCAAGGTTTTCTACCAATTATGCAAATTTATTTAACCAAGGTGTATGGTTTCTCAGGATTGCATATTGATACAGGTGGCGGCTTAATTAGCAAAGATAATATAGATTTGATAGCCCCATTGGCTGAAAAAGGAATGAGATAAGATAGATAATAGTTACAATACTAATTTTATGTTATCCTGCAGGAAAAGTTTTATAAATAAAATATTTCCTGCAGGATTATTTTAAGCCATACTATTACTTGTTATAAAAAGGAGAACATTATATATGGATAAATTAGTTGAAATGAAAAATATATATAAATCCTATGAAGGGGTTGTAGCTTTGAAGGGCATAGATTTTAAAATAGGTTTTAATGAAGTTGTAGGGATTTTAGGTGATAATGGTGCAGGTAAATCGACTTTGATTAAAATTATTTCCGGGGTACATTGCTTTGATGCGGGGGAAATGTATATTAAAGGTGTAAGAATTAATCCTAAAAAATATTCTGTGAAGGCGGCTCATAGTATGGGTATAGAAACTGTATATCAAGAAAAAGCTCTTGCAGATAAGCAAACTTTATGGAGAAATATTTTTCTTGGCAGGCAAATTACCAATAAATTGGGCTTTCTTAATATAAAAAAAGAAAAAGAAGAAACAGATAAAATTATGCATGATGTAATGGGATTTAGAGGAGTAGGTGTAGATGTTGATTCAGTAATTAAAACCTTATCTGGCGGAGAAAAACAAGGTGTCGCTATATCAAGAGCGATGTACTTTGAAGCAGATCTGGTTATTTTAGATGAGCCGACCATGGCTTTATCATTGCAAGAAGTAAAAAAGGTCTTGAAGTTTATTCAAGCTGTTAAAGATAAAGGAAAATCTTGTGTTTACATTTCTCATAATATCGCTAATGTTTACCCGGTTTCTGACCGTTTTGTAGCAATTGACCGAGGCAAGGTAGTGGGTTCCTATAATCATAAGGATTTATCTTTAGAGGAACTTGGTGAAGAATTAATTAAATATACAAAGTTAAGTACACAGATTAATCAAGCTGAGAGGATATTATAAAATGGATGATTTAGAAACAAAGTACAAAGTAAAAAGATTTAGTCGATATAAATCTCAGATCGGATTAGTAATTATGACCGCCAGCATTTTTGTATTGTTTATGATTACTAGTCCCGAAGTTTTTCTTCGCGGAAGAATATATCAATCATTTTTATCTACGGTTCCTTTTATAGGATTTATGGCGCTTGGTTTAACTTTTGTACTTGCTATGGGAGAAATAGACCTTTCCTTTCCGTCAGTTATGGCTTTATCAGGATTTATTTTTACAATTACATTTCAGACTACAAACAGCGTTATATTAGCTTTAATATGTAGCATTTTATCTGGTGTAATAGTTGGGTTCATAAACGGAACATTAGTTACATCAATAGGTATTCCTTCAATTGTAGTTACATTAGGCATGCAATTCTTGATCAGGGGTTTTAGCAATATTATATCTAATGGTTTAGCCAGGACAGTTGCAGTAGATAAAACTATTTCCTATAAAATTTTTGTCGGAAAGTTAGGCCCAATTCCTGCTCAGTCAATTTGGTTTATAGGAATAACAATTTTCTTCTATTTCTTACTTTTTAGACATAAGTTTGGTGAGCATGTGTTGTTTATAGGTGATAATCAGGAAACTGCAAGGATGATGGGTGTTAAGGTAAAGAGAGTAAAAATAATAGTTTTTATATTAATGGGAGTCATGGCTTCACTCGCCGGAATACTGAGTTGTTACCGGATGAGAACCTGGTGGCCAACAATGGGTGAAGGATATATGATGATGACAATGGCTGCTGCTTTTGTAGGAGGTACTTCCATGGCCGGTGGAGAAGCTAGCATCTTTGGTACTTTCCTTGCTTCCTTCCTTATTGGTTCCCTGGAAGCAGGTATTGTTGCTGCAGGTCTTTCTGGTTTCTGGACACGATTTATTTGCGGGCTTTTAATTATAATTTCAGTAACTGTTCATATCTTAGTAAAGAGAAAAAAATAAGACAGATGTAAGATAATTATATAAAAAAGGGATTGATATGAAATTTGAATTATCTAAAGAGCCAACGTTTTCAGTATGGGCTTTGTGCTAAAGGGTGTCAGAGGATTATCAATATTTTAAGGGAGGATTTAAATGACTAACATTCCAAAAGTAAAACTTGGGATAGTTGCTGTAAGTCGTGACTGTTTTCCTATTGAGCTTAGTAAAAATAGGAGAAAAGCAATTATGAAGGCGTGCAGCAAAAAGGGAATTTTGATTAAGGAAATTAAGGCAGTTGTTGAAAGCGAAAAAGATGTTTTAAAAGTTTTAAAAGATTTAAAAGAGGCAGAAGTTAATGCATTAGTATTATATCTAGGTAATTTTGGCCCCGAAGGCCCAGAAACAATGCTTGCTCAAAAGTTCTCAGGACCTACTATGTTTGTTGCCGCGGCAGAAGAAACTGGAGAGAATTTAGTAAGTGGTCGCGGAGATGCATACTGCGGTATGCTGAGCGCTTCATATAATCTGGAACTAAGAAAATTAAGTCCTTATATTCCTGAATATCCTGTTGGTACGGCTGAAGAGATAGCAGAAATGATATTAAACTTTGAAAGTATAGCCAGAATATTACTTGGGCTTAAAAAACTCAAGATAATAAGCTTTGGCCCAAGGCCTCAGGACTTTCTTGCCTGTAATGCACCTATAAAACAACTGTATGATTTAGGTATAGAAATAATGGAAAATTCAGAGTTAGATCTTTTCGAAGCCTTTAATAATCATGAAAATGATTCGAGGATATCAGGGGTAGTGAAAAATATGGAAAAAGAATTGGGTGATGGAAACAGATATTCAGAAATACTGCCCAAACTTGCACAGTATGAGCTCACATTAAAAGATTGGATGGAGCAGAACCTTGGTGCATCTGAATTTGCGATCTTTGCTAATAAATGTTGGCCTGCCTTCCAAACTCAATTTGGATTTGTACCTTGTTATGTGAATTCAAGGTTTGCTATGAGAGGAATACCCATATCTTGCGAAACAGATATATATGGTGCCTTGAGTGAATATGTAATTACTCTGGCTACTAATTTGCCAGCTACATTGTTGGATATAAACAATACAGTACCGAAGGATATGTATGAAGAAAATGTAGAAAAGGTAAAGAATTATAAATTAGACGACCTATTTATGGGATTCCATTGTGGAAATACTCCTATTTGTTATATAAAAAACGCTGAAATGAAATATCAATTAATTATGCATAGATTGCTTGAGCCAAATAAGGACCCTGATATTTCCAGAGGTACCCTTGAAGGAACCATAATTCCTGGAGATATTACACTCTTTAGACTCCAAGGTACACCTGATTGTAAATTAAAGAGTTACATAGCTCAGGGTGAAGTACTTGATATAAATCCGAAATCATTTGGAGGAATTGGGATATTTGCTGTTAAAGAAATGGCCAGGTTCTATCGCCATATACTTATTGCAAAAAGTTTTCCTCATCATACAGGTGTAGCATTTAAACATGCAGGTAAGGTTTTATTTGAAGCTATGAAGATGTTACGTATAAATGATATAGCTTTTAATCAACCTTCAAATCTACTATATAGGAACGAGAATCCATTTTCCTAAATTTTAAAGTTGAAAAAAGGTATGAGTATCAAATGTTTGAACTCTTAAAAATAATAAAGTAAAAAAATAGAATATACAATTTATTTTTATTAATTTGGAGAAAAGAAAAAATGATAAAAACTGATAAGCATTTACCAAAATATTATCAACTAAAAGAATATCTAAAACAGATGATTCAAAATGGAGATATTGTTCCCGCGCAAAAGTTGCCTTCAGAAAGTGATCTTGTCCGTCAGTTTAAAATAAGCAGACATACTGTTCGTCATTCTTTTAGTGAGTTAGAAAATGAAGGATGGATATATAGAGAACAGGGGAAAGGTACTTTTTGCGCTTATAGAGGAAGTAAAAAAGAGCAGAAAATAGCTGTTCTAACCACATATATTTCTAACTATATTTTTCCCTATATTATTAGAGGTATTGAGGAAACATTGTGTGAATCAGGTTTTTCATTTAG